>Ga0078972_1009329_pt1 | contig 19465 bp, 17 predicted proteins | sample YelNatPaOPGAMG01_FD_67568 | JGI IMG/M metagenome (GOLD analysis project Ga0078972, IMG submission 67568) | Hot spring thermophilic microbial communities from Obsidian Pool, Yellowstone National Park, USA - OP-RAMG-01 (SPADES assembly) (version 2) | ecosystem: Environmental > Aquatic > Thermal...
TCCTCACTATCTCAACAGTTCCATCTGTTGAGCGTCCATCCACAACAAGTATGTTGTAATCCCTGCTCTTCAGCTCATCTATAAGCTGTCCTATTGCCCCTGCCTCGTTTAAAGTAGGAATAAGGACAGTTAGATCCTCCTTTCCGATGCTCATCTTCCCTAACACAAATAGGAGAAAGTTATAAATTTATCTTTATCAGCACTTCAGCAGATGGCTGCCCTTCAGGACGAAATCTCTGTTTGTGGAAAGCTTCTCGCGCTCAATAAAATGGCTCTTGCTGCTCTTATCATGATCTGTCTCATTTTTGGAGCAGGTTTTGCCCTAACTACGCGCGCGACAGTTTACATGGAGACTGTTAAGAGACAACAATACATGTCATTATATCGGGGATAGGCGTAATCATGACCATTGCCACTTTCATAGCAGAAATAGAAAGGCTTTAAGAGCAAGTTTCTACGACTTTCTTTTTTAAGGCTCTTAAGTCGATTTTTAAAATAAGCAGCCAAAAATTTTTATCCATGGTAATTTTCCCTGCTCGAGCAGATTATTACTAAACTTCTCCCATAGAAAACTTTTTATTATGTCCCCCCTTTTGCTAAGTTCAGCTGCACTCAGCTACAGCGACATCAATGGTGGTTAAATGACCCCTCTCAAAGCCGGGTGTCCTGCCTCCTCCGAGCTTCTAAGAAGCTCCTCGAGGAGCCAGGGCATTCCGGGTGGAGGGGTGAATGACGGGGCCATTTGGCCCCTCTCCGCTTCTTTATTTCTCTGCACGCTGAACAAAGAACGCTGGGATGAGAGGCCTTTCCTGTCATGCCAGGGGGCGCTCGAGGGGGGTGATATGCTGTTTAGGAAAGTACTTTATGTCTGCGCTCAGCCCTGGTTTGGCAGAAATGGTCTCGATGAGTCCGAAGAGCTTTCAAAAACATCCTTTCTCGTTTTAACATGAGGGCTGTTGTCACAGGAGGGGCTGGCTTCATGGGAAGCCACCCTGTCGACAGGCTAATGTTAGAGGGGAATGAGGTTATTGTAGTGGATAACCTGAGCTCCGGAAGCATGGACAACATAAAATGGCTTGGCAGCAAAGGATTCAGGTTTCTGAAAAGGGATCTAAAGGATCCGGAGTGGGCAAAGGGCATAAAGGCAGATGTCGTATTCCACTATGCTGCAAACCCCGAGGTGAGGGTGAGCACGGTAAATCCAAGGATACACTTTGACGAGAATCTGTTGGCAACATTCAACGTTTTGGAGGCATGCAGAAATCTAGATATTCCCTTCATTGTGTTTGCCTCGACAAGCACTGTATACGAGGATGCAAAAGTTCCAACTCCTGAGGACCATGAGCTCAATCTCATATCCGTATATGGGGCCGTTAAACTGGTATGCGAGACTATAATAGGGACTTATTCAAGGCTATATGGAATAAAAGCTTTGATATTGAGGTATGCAAATGTTGTAGGGCCGAGGATGAGGCATGGGGTTATAGTTGATTTCATAAGAGAGCTGAGGGAAAATAAGAGAAAACTGGAGATACTGGGGGATGGATCCCAGAGGAAGTCGTATTATGTTGATGATGCAGTCGAGGCCACTCTAGCTGTATCCAGAAATATGGATAAATTTAATGTTTATAATATAGGTTCTGAGGATTGAATAAGCGTGAAAGAAAAAGAAATTGCTGATATTGTGGTTGAGGAGATGGGCCTCAAAAATGTTGAGTATGTTTACAGGCCCTTTGAGGATGGAAGAGGGTGGCCTGGAGATGTGAAAATGATGCTCCTCAACAATAACAGTGCTTGTAGGAATTGAACATAAAACTGGCCAACCATATACGGACATAACGAAGTTAATTCGGATGATGCAGAATCATGTTGAGAGCTCCAGATTCTAGCCTCCTAAAAATATTACCACATGATCTGTGTCCTGAGATAGCCAACTGGAATGGATACGCTGAGCTGCTTGATTTAAGGATAGCCATCGTGGGTTTCGGGAAAATGGGTCTTCTTCATAGTGGTATCCTCAATCTGCTAGTCCCAAGAGCTGTAAAAGCTATTGTTGATAAGAGCCTGCTTTTAACTTTTGGAGCATCAAGGATAATCAAGACAATGAAGTTCTATAGAGATATAGATAGGATGCTTAGAGAAATAGAACCCGATATTGTTTACGTAACAACACCTACAAGCTCACACTACTTTGTAGTAAGAAATCTTTTAAACAATGATGTTAGATATGTCTTCGTCGAAAAACCCCCAACACTGAACTATGAACAGGTACATCATTTAGTTTCTATTAAGAAAACTGATCAACGTATAATAGTCGGGTTTCAAAAAAGGTATGCGTTAACGTTTAGACATGCTAAATTGCTAATAGATAATGGTGTTATAGGAGAAATTCTACATGTAAATTCACATATTAGATCAGGCGATATCCTAGGACCCACAAATAGGTTTGACACACTTAGAAGAGGAGTATTGCTTGATCTTGGTGTACACTTAGTTGATTTATTAACGTGGTTCTTTAAAATAAAGCGTGTAATTAAAGCTAGAAGTAAAAACGTATATACACGAGTAGATGATGTATTTAGATCTGAACTCGAAACCGAAGGAAATGTCAAGATATCTCTAGATGCTTCATGGTCTAACCCGGAATATAGAATTCCTGAGACCTACATAGAGGTACATGGTACACTAGGTACAATAAAGGTTACTGAGGACTATCTCAAAGTAAACACCAAGATAGAACACTCCTTGCTAGACAATAAGAGAGAGGTAGTGTTGTATAAGCCACACTACTATCAAGGAATCCCATCAGTAAATTTGGCAGACCCTGAATATACCATTGAGAACATTCATTTCCTAGAATCAATACACGGTAATAAGCAGCCATTGACAAGTATAGAAAGCTCAGCTGAAACTATGAAGGTTATAGACTTATTATATGAAGAGGCATGGAGAACTAAGAATGGTTAAGGAATTACTCTTAGGAGATAACCCGTTTATAGGGGTTAGTCATCTTTCACAAGAGAAAGCTAGAGAAGAAAGGAATGAAGTATCTCTAGTGCAGAAGAAGGTTGATGTAATTAAGGCATCTATGGAGGGAGGAGTAACAGGGTTTACATTCTCAACCCATGAGTTAAACCTAAAGATGTTTAAATACATATCTGATAACCATGATTTACTGGACAAACTAAACTACTACATACTAGTTCCATATGCACAAGGATATGTGAGAAAAGCAAACGTAATTGGTACAGCAGGACTTGCTACGACCGTTCTAAATAATATTGTGAGGAAACGCTTCAAAGACTTCGTTGCGGGAGCATTGACTATGAATTTTAAAAGAGTAGCAAGTTTATTTATAGTTAATGAGGTAGAGCCCTACCTAAAGATACTGCCTAAAACAAGAGTCAAAGCTATCCTACTGCATGAGGTTTTAGTAGATATAATTGTTGCCTATGAACTAATAGACCTACTTAAAGAGATTAAGAAGGACGTCGAGTCTAAGTTGGGCGTGAGTTTTGGTTTAGAAACTAGAAACGTAAGTCACCTCTTTAAGCTCGTTGTCTCTTCTGGCGTAAGGGTAGAGTATGTTATGACGCCTATGAATCCACTGGGCTATCAAATGGCCTCCTCTAAAGAGGTTGCGGAAAAAGCCATAGAAGAATTAGCCTCCAAGCTCGAGAGCAAGGTTATAGCCATAAACGTTCTTGCTTCGGGTGCTGTAACACCTATAGAAGCTTGTGAGTATTTGAGAAGATTCAAAGAATATATATATGCCGTGACATACAGTACTTCGAAGCCTTCCAGAGCAAAAGAGAACGCCCTACTATTAGCAAAAAACCTTTTATAAGCTTTATAGGTAACTATGTATTCGTTCCAAAAATCTTTAACAAGCGTTTAAGTGAAGTCATAATGGTGATAAGCAATCATCTTATCATGTTCTGAACCGCTTTTTTTAGAGTTGGTTATAGTGTTGTTGGCTATGCATTTCAGTGTTCCGATAGTTTATTTTTTATATGCTAGGATTAATTGGCTGAAAAAGAACTGGAATGTTAGAATGGATAAAAGTTATAGACCAAAATTGACGGTAATTGTGCCGACTTATAACGAGAGGGAATATATAAAGAAAAAACTTGGTAATATCTATGAACAGAACTACCCATTAGAATTGATTGAGATCATTATTGTTGATGACTGTTCAACTGATAAGACATTAGATGTTGTAGATGAATGGTTTAAGAAAAATCCAAGCGTTAATGCGAAGGTTATTGTAGAACAAGAAAGGAAGGGCAAAATCAAAAGTATCTTTGATGCACTAAAACATGCAACGGGTAGCCTGATAGTGATTACCGATGCTGATTCGCTCTTGGATAAGAATGCCTTTATGAATGCTGTGAAGTACTTTGCGGATCTTGTTGTAGGGGCCTTAACGGCTTCGCTGAAGTACTACGCTGGAAAATTTACGGATACTGAAAATATTTACAGAGACTTTTATAATACTATCCGTGTAGCTGAATCAAAGGCGCATAGCACTCCCATACATAGTGGTGTTTTTCAAATGTTTAGAAAAGACATCCTCGAAAAAATCCCGCTACATCCAAAAATGGAAGACAGCTTCTTAGCTTCCTATATAGCGTTTACTGGCTATAGAGCAATACAGGTAGACGATGTGTGGGCTTACGAGCCGCTTAGAGGAAGTTATATTAAGACAAAGATTAGACGTGCCCAACATAATATTGTCACTTTTCTTCAAGCTAAGAAATATGCCAAAGAAAAAAGTGTTTACCTACCTACTCCATTTGAAAAGATTTGGAGGATGGAGTGGTGGTTATATATAATTAATCCATGGCTCTTACTTGTATGTGCAATTCTCCTAGTAACGAGTGTGTTTTACGGCTCACTTATAGCTCTAATCCTGCTTGGAGTAGGGTTAATGCTTCTAGTGTTAAAGGTGTATAGAACATGGGTGCTACAACAACTCTACCTTATCATGGCTGCAATAAGGAATCTGTGGACTAGGGAAATCACATGGAACAAGTAGCTACACAATAGATATGTTGCATACCGACTTTTATAATTATACCTTACAACGCTCAGGCTATCTAATTATGAATTGCCTTAGCTTACTTTTCAACGTTTTTGTTATTATTTGGCTCGGAACGAATATTGTAGCAGTCGCTACTAAAGTTGAATAGTTTATATATGCCGAAAATTAGCGTTATCTCTATCGCAAAAAAAGATTCTGACTTTGAAAGACTACGTAAAGCCTTAGATGAACAAACTTTTCGTGATTTTGAGCTTGTTACCTCCACTAAAGGGACAATACCTGAGGCATGGAATGATGCTATTTCAAGGGCTAAGGGTGAGATTTTAGTTTTCATTGAGTCTGATGCTTTTCCGCTAAGCAATAATTGGCTAGAAGAAATAGCAAAACACGCTAAAAAGAACGCTGTTTTGAAGGGCCTAGAGATAAATCCAACTGATTTAAACCTTTGCAATCTAGTATGCGATGCTTCCATCTTCAAGAAGGTTAGATTTGACGAGAGCTTTAAGATTCGTGAGGATACAGAGCTCTTTGCCCGCCTGAGAAAAATGGGCGTTGAATTGGGATTCATAAATGCTTTTCCGGTCGTTCATGTTCCAACAAGAACGTGGAGAAAAACCCTCTCACGAGCACTTAGAAGTGGCATGTACTACATGAAAATTATCTACATGCATGGCAGAAAGAACATTGATGATATCAACACTCAAAACTTCCAAAGCAACTACATACACCCGATAAGCAATAGGCTGCGCATAATAGTTGAAAACCTACTAATTCTGCTGGGATTGCCTATTGGAGCAATTATTTATCTGCCATTATTGATAAAACGAAAATTAGCTGAAAGGAGGCACTAAGAATGATGCGTGTACATCTCAGAAATTTGTAGTAAAAGTAACAAATCCATATTTTTGTAGACTTCCTTTGCGATCTTCCTCATATTATATGCAAGCGCGTGTGCGCAACAGAGAAAAACTTTAGCTGGAGTTTTGCTATTGATGAGCACAGTTTTCTTTATTGGCGTTCTTACAAGAAATGTTGATTTTATACATGACCCGGACGAGCATAGATGTGTATTGTGTGCGCATATATAGCTGTGAAAACCTGAAAAAAGTAATTTATGAATAAGGCAATACCTCTAATCATTGTAAACTATAACGGCAGACACACGCTAGGCAGTATCTTTTATCATTGCTTGGACTCTATTGCTGAAGCCATTACAGATTGCTCTAATATTAGGTTCCTACCTCTTTTTGTTGATAATAATTCTACTGATGAAAGTTCTTTAATAGCTCACAATAAAGGATTCACCGTAATCAGTTTACCCATAAACCTTGGATATGCCGGTGCTTGTTATATAGCTGCCAATTACATTGTTAAAAAAATTGGTATCCCCCCCTTACTTATTTGCTTAAATAATGATATTATTATTGATAGTAAAGCTTTCTGTAAGTTCATAAAATATATTCTTTTACTGAAAAAGAAATTTAAAGGCTTTATTGTAACTCCGTTATTAATTAATGGGTATACAGGCGACTTGGATCATGGAGGTCATTTCATCGACTCATCAGGTGCAGGATGGAGTCTTTCCTTGATATTAAATCCTAGGCTGGCAACTAAGCTTAGACCGCTATCTCTAAGTTATTGTGACGGAGCGTTTTGGGTAATAGACGATGTAGCTTTTTCAAAAATTGGTGTCTTTGATTATCGATTATTTATGTATTATGAAGATGTCGAGATAAGTTTGAGAGCTTGGAAAGAAGGGATACCCTCTATTTTATTACCGATAATAGTAGGCGTCCATTACAGAAGTGCCACAGCCGGCAGAAGACCAGAGATGCTATACTATAATATAAGAAATAAAATTATGACCATGTATAAATTTTTTGGAGTTAAAGGTGCGTTGATGGTATACCTATATTATCTATTATATATTTTTAGAATATGCGACTTAAATTCTATTAGAAATCCAAGGTTTTATTTAAGGAATAGTATAGTATATGTAAATAAGTTTTTATATGTGAAGTATATTACACGAGCAATGATCGATTGGATTAAATTTAGGCCACACAATATTCGATTACAGGGATTCTCTTGTCCCTATTTAGTAGTATCCTTTTCAGATTTATTTTCTACTAAAAGATTATTTAACAAAATAGTTTTACAATTGCGTGCACATATGCTTACCTAAGGAGATTAGGTTCCTATGGATATATCCTACTTGAAAACGAAAATTAGATGTGATCATTAGGTATATTTATAAGCCACTTATTAGTAATCTAACACAATCTGACTGGATTATTTTATGGTTATACTTGCTCATCGCTCCCGCGATAGTGTTAGGCTTTTTCACAAATTTGATCATTCTGTATTTCAAGTTTTACTTTATATTTTCAGTAGCATTCCTACTAGCTTTCTTGATAAAATATGTGTTACACACATTTGTATATCAGATAAGAAATGTCCCCTATAAATTATCTTGTGAGAACTTTCTCTCGGCTTTTGCTGCAGCCTTGCTGATGATATTTGCAGTGCTTTTGATAATTTATAGTCCACTATTAATAAATTGGGATGCCGTTAGCGTTTACATACCGATAGCTGAATCCATTATAAAAACGGGTTCTTTACACGGACCAAATATATACTATCAGACTTACCAGACAATGTATGCTCCTCCACTAATACCTCTAATTATGGCTTTCTTCGTATCTAATATAGGCATCTATGGTTATAGACTGGTTCCAATACTTTTTACAATTTTTCTGTTTATAATCCTTGTAGATTTTTACAGAATTTTCACAAATGATGCCATTAACTTGGCGATCGCCAGCTTCTTTGCTATTATTGCTAATCCCTTTTACATGCTGTATTTTATAAAAGAATCAATGTATCTTGATCTAGCCTTCATTACGATAACCTGGGCTATGATCTACGAGTTATCAAAGATTATCATGTTCAAAGATATAAGCAAACCCCACTTGCTCATACTATGGTCAATAGGAGGCACACTACTTATAGTCAGTAAAGAATATGGGATATTTCTTTTTACTGTATGTTCTCTACTTATATTTTCATTGAAAATGAAAAAGAAGCCGTCATTTACTAAATATTTTCTGAGTATATTTTTTATATTACCGTTCCTAGGATTATACATATGGAGCATATTTCATATAGGTTTTACAATTGGTGCTAGAAGCCAGATTTTAGGGTCAGGAATCCTTGTATTATTAGCTTATCTACTTTATGAATATATAATACAAAAATTCCTAGATGAAGATGTCGTAGGAGGGCTTTCTTTTTTTAAAATTTTAATAATAGTCATAAGTATTTCAATCCCGGCTATACTTTATTATGCCACTTTTGCTATTAAGTATGGAATTATTGGTTTTATCAACTTAATTTGGATTCAGGAAAAATTTATGCCAAAGGAAATATTAGCTATAATTACTTCTATCTCAGCAGGTAAACCACATCCTATTAATATAAACTATTTACAATTCTTTAATTATTGGAACATTATAAAAAATGCTGGAACTTTCATAATATTTGCATCATCCCTTTTGTTGCTTCCATTTGTAACATACTATAGAAAAAGAGATAAAGGAAATTATATTATGATATTTAACCGTACTAAGATGCTTCTTCTCATATTATTTATGATTTTAATATACTATTTATCAACCGTAGATGTCTTGAACGGTTTAATTATTGCCGGCACAGAGTACCGCAGGAGTATGCTGATAATATCCTTTCTTGGTTCATTAATGCCAGTTATAATATCAGTATTCTGTGAGAAAGTAGCTACAAGTAAATTACTTCTAATGTGGATCTTGTTAAACATCATATTTCACATTATCATTATTAATCCACTAAACATGCCACACTCCTACTTGCAACTACTTAACCCAGAGAAAACTGTGGTCTCGGACATCTATATAGCGGTCATACTCATTTTAGGCATATTATTTTCCTTACCTCAACTCTTTAAGTTCAATATAAAAATAAAAATAAAGTTTTCAAGAGAAGAAGTGAAAACTTGGAACTTTTTTAAATCGAATAAAGCCTACATTTATTTCGTCAAAATTATTATTCTAATATTTATATCCTTAATTTTAGTACACCAGTTAGCCTTTATATCGATGCATAACTTGGATCCTCGATGGTATGATACTATTTACAGTATTAATGCATATTATCCGGAATGGGGAGCCCAATGGATAAATGCTTACGAACTTCTTAAAGACCAGAATAACTCAACAATACTATTAGAGGGCTCGTATCCATTAGCATATTTCCTAAAGAAGTCTGTTATTGTATATGGTAACCCTAATAGTCTGTGGTTCACTTCAAACGGTCTGCTTATAAAGGTTATGAATACTTCAAGCAATGAGATCATATACATTGTTAGAAATAAGGAACTTTCAACTCTTAGAGGGCTATTTGAAATTTTAATAACCAGATTGAACTCAACCACTACACTTAGGACATATTCGCTTATTTATAAGAGCGAAAGCTTAGAGATATATAGATTAGAAATAAAAATATTATATATAACTTAAACTCAAATTAATTGTTGGAAGCTTGGTTATTCTAAAGATTATTCATTCAAGTCACCGTTAATTTGGGCTATAAAGAGGAAAGGCTAAAGACCTAAGTAAAGGCGACAGTACTCTTCATGACCGGATGGAAAATGAAAGAGATCCGCTTAAGGATTTTTCATGAATATGGAGATCCAAGACATTTTTCAGCTTTGTTCTTCCTTAAGGAGAGGCAGGGCATTATTGGCGATATCGAGCAAATAGTGTTTGATCCAAAAATACTGATATACAAGACTTTAAAAACCTTTAATCTTACTTATATAATAAAAAACAATGCATCACTATTTAGATCAATATTATCTCGTGAAACAGATGCTATCAATATAATTGGAATGGCACCACTTCATTACTTTGTTTATTATTTTCAGAGGTTAAATCCCAGGGCAGGGCCGGTAATATATTTCACTTCATGGCCTTACTGGAATTTTGGAAAACGCCATGGTTATTGGGTTCATGAGTATTTTTTGGATTTAAGAAAATCTTGGATAGACTTCTTAAAAAAGGTTGATGCTACAGTTTGTGTTACAAAAGCTTCTTATGAGGCACTTAAAAGATATTCTAAGGAATGTTTTTGGATTCCACATTCAGTTGATACGACACTTTTTAAGCCAAGAGAAAAACCAAAAGAGCATGATTCTATAGTAATATTGTTTGTTGGAAGACTTAGCGAGGAGAAAGGGATATTAGAGCTAATAGATGTTGCTAAGAAGATTAGAACTTACCGAGAAAATATAGAATTCTGGTTTGTTGGGCAGGGCCCTCTCAGAAGTTATCTAAACGGGCTTAAAGACCAGTTGCCTATTAAATGCCTTGATTATATTGATAATGCTCTCTTACCGAAAGTTTACCAAGAGGCAGATGTTTTAGTATTACCTTCAAAAAGAAAGAAGAGTTGGGAAGAATTATTCGGAATAGTATTGATCGAAGCTATGAGCTGCGGCCTCCCTGTAATTGCTTCAAATCATGTAGGACCAAGGGAAATAATTACTCATGGATATGATGGATTCCTTATTCAAAGCGATCCTAATTTAGACAAAATAGGATTCATAAAAGAAATAATTGAGTATATACATTTATTAGCAGAAAATATAGATCTCAGACAAGAAATGGGCCGAAGAGGAAGACAAAAGGTTGAACAATTGTACGACATAAAAGTTGTAGCTAAGAGATGGCAGGAAGTCCTAGAAAGTTGTAGCCTTAAGAAAAAGTAATGTAAAAAAGTGCGCATCGCTTACTTGAGAATTTAGGAGGAAATATCAATAGAGAAGAAAGGCCATCAGGATAGCAAAAATATTTTTAAAGATTCCACACAGTAGTGCGATGTGATAAGGAAGGCAGTGATAACAGCAGCTGGCCTCGGAACTAGGCTTCTCCCAATGAGCAAGGAGCTTCCGAAGGAGATGCTTCCGATCTATGTAAGAGGACAGAATGGAATCGTTTTAAAGCCCCTTCTCCAAGCTGTCTTCGAGCAACTCTACTGCTTCGGCATAAGGGAGTTCTGCTTCGTTGTGGGAAGGGGGAAGAGGGCTATAGAAGACCACTTCACCCCTGATTGGAGTTTCATAAAGAGGATGAATGAGAAGGGAAAGGAAAGGATGGCATCTGAGCTCTCCAACTTCTACAGAATGGTTGAAAAATCGAATATAATGTGGGTAAATCAGCCGGAGCCAATGGGATTCGGTCATGCTGTCCTGATGGCCAAGCCTTTTGTAAAAAACGAAAGATTCCTTGTCTGTGCTGGCGACACTTATATAATCTCGAATGACTTTTTAAAGAGGATGTCTGAGAAGAATTCCGATGTAGTTCTCCTTCTCAAGAGAGTTGAGAATCCAAGACAGCATGGAGTTGCCCTTATTGAGGACAGCAGGGTCTTAAAGGTGGTGGAGAAGCCTGAGAAGCCTATATCAAATCTCGCTATAATGCCCTTCTATGTATTCAATCAGGAGATAATGGACGTCCTTGAGACCGTAGAACCCGGAGTTGGAGGGGAGATACAGCTCACGGATGGGATACAGAAGCTGATAGAAAGGGGGAGGAAGGTAGAGTTCGTCCTTCTCAGAGATGATGAGATCAGGCTAGATGTAGGGACTCCTGAGACATACTGGGATGCGATAAAGTCCTCATATGAGGTGGCGAGAATATGATGGAGAAAAAGAGATTCTTGTGGCAAATGGTCCTAAATCTTTAACCATAAGATCCTAGGATGGATTACCTATACAATAGAGTGGTTCAGAAAAAGGGGGATTTAAGTGATATCCTTCTTCGGCCTCGGTTATGTGGGCCTTGTCACGGCCCTGGCTTTCTCCTCGAGGGGATTTAGGGTATATGGCTATGATATTGATGAGAGTAAGATAGATAGCCTGAGAAAAGGGAAGCTGTACATATATGAGCCAGGCCTTCAGGATCTCTTAAAAAGATCCGAGGGGAACTTTATCCCGACAAGCGACCATAGAGAGGCTGTTCTCAACACAGATATCACATTTATAACAGTTGGAACTCCCTCAAGGCGGGATGGCTCAGCTGATCTCTCCTATATTGAGTCTGCAGCGAGGATGATAGGCAGGGACCTGAGGGAGAAGAAATACCATCTGGTTGTGATGAGGAGCACTGTCCCTCCTGGGACCACAGAAAGAGTATCGAGGATAATAGAGGAGGAATCAGGAAAATCTGCAGGAAGGGATTTCGGGATCTGCATGAGTCCTGAGTTTCTAAGGGAGGGAAATGCGGTTGAGGACATCTTCAACCCTGATAGGGTGGTGATAGGGAGCATTGATGAGAGATCAGGGGATCTTCTCGAGGAGTTATGGAGAAGGTTTTACGGGGAAAGAGTGATCATATTGAGGACAAATTTAGTAAATGCAGAATTTATAAAATATACAAGCAATGCATTTCTTGCAATGAAAGTGAGCTTCATAAATGAGATAGCGAACATAGCCCAGAGAGTTAGAGGAGCTGATGTGGAGGTAATTGCAAAGGGCATAGGCCTTGATAAGAGAATAGGTCCTCTTTTCCTGAGAGCAGGGTTGGGATTCGGTGGAAGCTGTTTTCCCAAGGATCTGAGGGCCCTTATAAGGTTCTCGGAGGAGCTGGGCTATAATCCAAAGCTTTTAAATAGCGTTAAGGAGGTAAACGATGAGCAGGCTTGTAAAGCAGTTGAGCTCGCCATGAAACTTACAGGAGTGCTGAAAGGAAAGAAAGTCGCCGTTTTAGGGCTTTCATTCAAGCCAAACACGGATGACATGAGGGATGCAGTCTCCATAAGGGTTGTTGAGGAGCTTCTCAAGCTTGATGCCACAGTAGCAGTGTATGACCCAGCAGCTATGGAAAATGCAAGGCGTATATTCGGGAACAGAGTTCTATATGCCTCCTCTCCCATTGATTGCATCAGGAACGCTGATTGTGCCATAATTGTGACCGAGTGGGATGAGTTCAAGAAGTTAAGACCTGAGGACTTTGTAAATAACATGAGAGATCCTGTAGTGATAGATGGAAGGAGGATATACGATCCAGAGGTCTTTTGCCGTAGGGTAAAGTTTGCTGCCATAGGACTTGGTGAACAAGAATAGAAACAAGAGTAAAGGAATATACTGTTGCATGCGCAGAAAGTAACTAAGTTGGCCAAGAGTAAACCGGAGGGTATTCTATGCATGAGTTATTTCTTATTAGTCAGGTTTTTATAATCTGCTATAAAGAATTTAGGGATTACATTAAAAAGACTCTAGTCGGTCATTCCGTAAAGCCATACATGAAGCATAAAGAGATAGCTATTATTGTAGAGTTATTAGAAAGGAAAAAGCCCAAGAACTGCTTGGAATGGGGAGCCGGATATAGTACTTACTATTTTCCAAAGTATTTAGAGAAAGATGCACTATGGATTTCTATAGAACATAATGAATATTGGGCTAAAGCAATTAAGCATATTATTGCGCCTAATGCAAAAATTTATTATATTCCTCCAAATAACTATCCTTGGACTGACGAGCACAATGACGGCTCATATGCAGATTTAAAAGATTATGTGGAGTTTCCTAAAAGTCTTGACATAAAATTTGATTTTATTCTTATTGATGGAAGAGCAAGAAAGGATTGCTTGATTCATGCACTTGATCTTTTGAATAGTGGTGGTGTTGTAGTTCTACATGACGCCAACAGAAAGTATTATCTCAATCCTTGCAAACTTTATAGATACCAAGCTTTATTTATTGATCACCGTAAAGACAGCGGGGGCTTATGGATAGGAAGTAAAGACTTAGACATTAACACCATACTTGACATAAAAAAACACAGAGCAATTTGGCAAAAGCTTGCTTCATTTGAAAAGATGCTCGGGATATGAAGATAATCCTTGATGCACACATTACAGACTTAGAAATACCGTAGTATGTATCTCAAAGCTTCAGCGGAGAACCTACAGAAGCTTCAAAAGACCTTCCTAAAACATTCTATTATGCAGCGTAAGCTCTCAAGGGTTGTTATGTTAAAAAAAATGACCAGATAGATGATATATTATATTAAAGATAATAAAAATAAAATAAACATTTTTATTTTTCCCAAAACTTTTCCCAAGAGGGCTGGAAAGAGCCCTCTAAAAGGTGATAAAAATGTCTAAAAGAGAAATATTCGTCGTGTTATTGATCCTTATCCTCTGTCTAGGAAGCTGCCTTACTACAAGTGCACAGGACACGGTAATAAAACCAAAAGTAATAAAAAAGGTGGATACAAGCAACATAAGGGGAGAAAAAGCTCCAGAGAAGCCCAAGCTCGAATACAGATCGGGTTACCTGCTGGTGAAATTTAAGGAGGAAAAGATGAGACAAGCAGAGAAGGAGATCGCATCCATGGGGGCTTATATTGAAAAAACATTTAGAATGACAAGGATAAGCGTTCTAAAAGTCCCCGCAGGAAAGGAATTGGATACAGCAAAGGCCCTCCTAAGAGCAGGACTTGTTGAATATGCGGAGCCAGATTACATCCAGAGGATTTGTGCCATACCAAACGATCCTCAGTTCCCGAATCAATGGGGATTAAACAATCCACAAGATACAGATATAGATGCCCCTGAGGCTTGGGATATCTCGAAGGGGAGCAAAAATGTTGTCGTTGCCGTCATAGACACCGGGGTTGACTACAATCATGAGGATCTTGCGGCTAACATGTGGCACAATCCAGGTGAGATTCCAAACAATGGCGTTGACGATGATGGAAATGGATACGTAGATGACTACTACGGGATAGATACCTTTAATGGAGATGGAGATCCGTATGATGACAATGGCCACGGGACACATGTCTCTGGGATAATAGGAGCGGTTGGAAACAACGGCATAGGAGTAACAGGAGTCAACTGGAACGTCAGCATAATGGCAATAAAGTTCATAGGAGCCGATGGATGGGGATATACAAGTGGTGCTATAGAGGCCCTTGAGTATGTTATGATGATGAAGAGCCTTGGGGTGAACGTAAAAGTGACCAGCAACAGCTGGGGAAGTTACTGGTATTCAAAGGCCCTCTACGATACAATAAAGATGGCCGGTGAAAATAACATACTATTCGTGGCTGCTGCTGGAAACTGGCATGTTGATGCAGATTACGAACTGCCTCTTTACCCTGCTGCCTACGATCTTCCAAATATAATATCAGTTGCAGCAACTAGATCTGATGGAAGCCTAACTTCGTGGACCACCTATGGAAGGAGCAGTGTTGACATAGCTGCCCCTGGTGAAGACATACTGAGCACTGTTCCCGGGAATTCGTATGAAAGCTGGAGCGGCACAAGCATGGCGACTCCCTTTGTCTCAGGCGTGGCTGCATTGCTACTCTCAACCCCCCAGAGGGCAAATTACAATCCAGTTAGCTTGAAGTTCAACATACTCTTCACAGCAGAATATCAAGGATATCCCATTCTGACAGGAGGAAGAGTCAATGCCTACAATGCATTGTCAACTCCTCCGAATGAAAATAAATTGCATATCCTGATCCTATCCCCTACTTCTTCTGGAGGAGGAATCCACAGGACTGCTGGACAAAGTATTACAATAGAGGCGATGGTCGGGAACGCCGGAGGAATAGTTCCAGGAGTTGTTGTAACAGCAAAAGTGGGATCTGCAAGCACAACACTTAAAGACGACGGAATAGCTCCTGACAAATTCGCAGGCGATGGTGTGTATACAGGATCCATAACGTTAAACGAGGTTGGAAGCTTTACTCTCAATGTTACAGCATCGGCGACAGGATATACATCGGCCAGCATAGCTATCCCGCTAACAGTCTGGCTATTCAATAACTATGAGTTTCAGAGCATACAATATAATTGGATAGACATAAGTAACACTGGGATGCCATTGAATCTCGGAGATGATGGGGAAGTCATCATAATGACAGATTTCGATATAAACTTCTACGGAGGTAAGTACAGGATGATAGGGATAGGAAGCAACGGTGCAATAGCATTCGATGACTCGCCTGCTTGGTATTATTTCAACACACGGACTGGTTTCAAGTTTGGAAAGATGCTGCTCCCATTCTGGGACGATCTAGTTACATATCCTTATTCTTATCTGCCGAGTTCATCGAATGTATACGTGGCTGAGCTAGGAACCAAGCCAAATAGGGTTCTCATAGTGCAGTACAATAATGTCCCGCTCTCTATGTACCCAGATCCAGCCTATTCTATTACATTTCAAGTGAGGTTCTATGAGAACAATTCTAATATAGATATATATTACAAAGATGTTACTTTCTTCAACGAGTATTATGACCAAGGGCCAGATAAAGGAGGACTCGCCACAATAGGAGTCCAGTACAGTAGCAGTTATGGTATATACTCGGAGTACAGCTTCAATAAGCCAGTTCTGTCAGATGGAAGTGCCATCAGGCTGAAGTTCGTGCCGAAGCTCTATTTTGACATGGGAACTTCGACATCACCAGTAGCTGCCGGATTTACTAGGGTTACTGAGTCGACTACATATGGATACTCCGGATATGGCTGGACAACAACACAGCAGTCTAGGGATAGAGGATCTCCAGACGATCTGAGGAGAGATTTTGTGACAAATAGTCAGCCCGGAACCTTTAAAGTGGCGCTTCCAAATGGCCTTTACACAGTGAGAATAATAGTGGGGGACTATCAGTATGCACATGACAATATAGACATCTATGTAGAAGGAATCCTCAAAGTGGACGATCTAACGGTAGGTGCAGGGAAGTTCAAGGAGATAAGCCTTCCGGTCTCAATTTCAGATGGCGATCTAGCAATAACATTCCGTGATGATGGCGGGACAGATCACAATTGGGTTGTGAATGGCATATATATAGTTGAAGGAGCTTACTTTGACCTCGGAACTCCATCATCTCCAGTTTACAGTGATTTCATCAATGCCAGCACTGGACTTTACAATCCGATAGCAGGATATGGCTGGTTGAGCAATTATAAGCTATATTCAAGGGATAGAGGAACCTCAGACTACTTGCTGAGGGATTTTGTGATAAGTCCATATGCTAGAACGTTCAGGATAGACATCCCAGGACCGGGAGGGTGGTATGTCGTCACAACTTTACATTGTGATCCCTCATACAGCCATGAATTCTCCGTTTATGAGTACTATGTGCAGATAAGGGCAGGAGAGGTAGCGGGCATTTGGTATCCAGGATATTGGTATCCTGTGAGCATCAGAATATCGGACGGAATAGGATCTGATCCCTACTGGGTGCTGGATGCCATCTATGTAACTTCAGCTCCTTGGTAAGCACCTCCGGTTTGTTAAGAACTCCCTTCCCTTCTTTTTTATTAATATACCTGATTTACATATGAGGGTCAGCTATGGCTCAAAGGATTCTCGTGACTGGTGGGGCAGGCTTCATCGGTAGCTTCTTGGTCAGAGAACTGGTGAGCCAGGGCTTCGAGGTAAGGGTTCTCGACAATCTTTCCACCGGCTCGCTGAGCAATCTTAAGGAAGTGCTGGACTCCATTGAATTTATAAAGGGAGATATAAGGGACGAAATAACCGTTGAAAAAGCAGTCAGAGGAGTAGAAGCTGTTGTTCACCTAGCCGCGCTTATAGATGTTGCCGAGTCTGTTGAGAAGCCAGATCTTTACTTTGATGTGAATGCTAAGGGTACATTTAATCTGGCTAAGGCTTCCAAAAATGTTTCAGCTTTTATCTTCGCTTCTTCTTGTGCTGTTTACGGGGAACCGGTAAAAACCCCAATAACAGAGGATCATCCCCTGAATCCAAAATCACCCTACGCAGCTACGAAGATAGCCGGTGAGGCATTTGTGAGTTCCTACTATGGCTATAGGCACATAATATTTAGATTCTTCAACGTCTATGGCTCTAGACAGTCTAAGGCCTATGCCGGCGTGATTTCCGAGTTTATTAAAAGGATCTCCAAGAATGAGCCACCGATAATTTTCGGCGATGGTGAGCAGACAAGGGACTTTGTCCATGCGAGGGATGTTGCAAGGGCAGTTATACTTGCCCTGAAGATGATGGGAGCGGTGTCTACAATATCGGCAGCGGGACTTCTGTAACAATAAATGAGCTTGCAAATATCATGCTTAAAATCATGGACAGGAAATTGAAGCCTGTGCACACTGCTCCAAGGCCTGGGGACATTAGACATTCGCATGCAAGCATAGAGCGTGCAAAACGGATAGGTTATTCTCCCACAATTAGCCTTGAGGATGGCATCAAAGAGTTAATAGGAAGTAATGCTTCACCGTAGAAATATTTTAATATACACCTTTCATTCACAATGGGATCAAGATGAGCAAGGATCAGGTCATAGGGGCCGGAATTCTTCTCATATCGGCTGTGATAATAATAGCATACCTGTATCTCGTGTTTCTTACCGAGTTTTCTCTTCTACTCCTGCAGATAACTGCTGCTGTGGCCGTTGTAGGCGTATTCGGAATACTGGGGTGGATTGGCTATACTTTGGCAACAACTCCCCCACCTAAGCCAATAGAGGAAATTGAGAAGGAGATAGAAGAGGAAACAAAGAAGATAGAGGAAGAAGAGAAAAAAAGCTAAGGAAACGGAGAAGGGAAGCTGATCCTCTCAGGAATCTGCACTGTCCCCAGCGCTGCTTTAGGGGAGGCTGCTGGATATCTGGGCAGATGGACAGGGGATTGACATTTTGAAAGCAAAGGATCTACATACCCAAAACAATTAAGTTCTCAAGTGGAACCTACTTGTCTGCACAGGTGTTTAGAGGACTGTTACCACAAAAAGCTGTTACGTCTAGGGAGTTTGAAATCAGAAGAAATAAAAACGAAAAAGCCGTTGAGCAGAAGACGTAACGAATGCTGTGAATAAGGGCCCATTCTGACCTGCAAATATCTGAAAATAGGCCAAAAAGTGCCTTCAAGTTGTTGAAATAGGAGAAAACTGGCAGCATTTAGGATTTAAGAAGGAGACATTTTTGTATGGCTCTTTATGATTAACAGATCTACTGAATCTACTTTTAATTATTTGAGAGCCATGAAATTATTATCCTGACCTCAGAGATAAGGCAAGAAGGGCTGGATCTATCTTTTCCGACTGGGCTGCTAGGGCAATTAAAGGGAGAAGGATTAACAACGCATATATGTCTTTCACAGGAAAGCCTGAACAGCAGATTCTGGAAAACAGGAATTAACTGTGTGTCAACTTTATATACTTCTTTTTACATCACCTTATGGCTGAGGCTGTTGTGACATCCGTTCTGGAAGAAGCTGACAAAATTGCCATGTAAAATTGAAGCTGAATATGAGCCGGATTGGGGCTACATCTATTATGTCACAATAGATGCAAATGCCAGAGAGGCGCTTAACATCAACTTAAGGCTA
>Ga0078972_1009330_pt1 | contig 19459 bp, 17 predicted proteins | sample YelNatPaOPGAMG01_FD_67568 | JGI IMG/M metagenome (GOLD analysis project Ga0078972, IMG submission 67568) | Hot spring thermophilic microbial communities from Obsidian Pool, Yellowstone National Park, USA - OP-RAMG-01 (SPADES assembly) (version 2) | ecosystem: Environmental > Aquatic > Thermal...
CAAAATATTTATAACTCCACTTTTTTCCACTCCTCCTATTACTATAAAGAGTCCAATGAATGTAAGAAGAAGGCTATAGTCCACTTCTTTAAGGAGTTTTTCTGATTTTATTCTTCTTGTCAACATTAGAAATGCAACTCCAAGGCTAGAAATTATAACTTGATTGAGATTTATCACGAATCCTAACACTACAAAAAACAAAATTAAAATACTTTTGTAAACTAAGTATTTATGAAAAACAAATTTTCTATATTTTATGTTCAAAACGTCTTTTGGCAGTTTATCTTTGTAAGTTGTGTGCAAAGATACTGCAACTAATATTAAGCCAAGCAAACTTATTGGCAATGTTTTTATAAAATACACTGTAAATGGTATTTTTGATAAATTTGCGATCATTATATTTTGAGGATTTCCAATTAAAGAACATGTGCTTCCAATATTGGATGCAAGCGCTACTCCCAATAAAAAAGGTATAGGATATGTCTTGGTTCTATAGCATATTATTATAACTATTGGCGTAAACAGTAAACAAACTATATCATTTATTACTATCATAGAAAAAATTCCTGTAATAAAAATAGTTAAATATAGCAGGACAACTCTGTTTTTTGCATTTGAGACAAGAAATGAGCCCGCCATCGGGAAAAACCCAGCTAATTTCAAACTTCCTGATAGGATCATCATATTGAATAGTAGTACTATCGTTCTAATATCTACAGAGCTTACTGCTTGATCGAAGTTTAGAATTCTAAATATTATAACAAAGCATGAACCAATGATCGCGCTAGAAGCCCTATTTATTTTTAGATATGGAGATTTTCCTGCTGACAATACAAAGAGTAAAAATAAGAGAATCAATAATGAAATTATAATTTTTACATCAGGGTAGTTTATTTGTAACAAAGTGTTCATTTAATGGGGTTTTTCTTCCTGATTTAATGTGTCTATTCTCTCTTCTTCTTTTAGAAGCCCCTCTTTTATCGCGTATTTTACAAGATCAGATTTTTTTTGAGCATTTATTTTTTCTGAAACCCTGAGTTTGTAGGTTTCTATAGTTTTGACTGAGAGATTAAGCTTGTTTGCCATTTCTTTGTTTCCATATCCTAAGGCAGTGTATCTTAAAACCTGGCTTTCTCTTGTGCTAAGCTTGATCTTTTTTTCTTTGTTTAGCATCCCCCTTAAGACTGTTTTTGCAAGGCATGATGGAATATAAGCGTCCTCTGTATTTGAAATTGTTTCGAGCGCTTCAATTAACTCTTCATAAGCCAATCTTTTTGGTACAAATCCGTTTATCCCCATTTTTAATGCCTTAACGATCATATTTTCATCTTCAAACATACTTAAAATAAGAATTTTTGTATTTGGAGAATTAGATTTGATTGAATCTATCAAATCTAATCCGCTTACATCTGGTAAAGAGATGTCTAACACAACTATATCTGGCTGTGACCTCTTTATTTTTTCAATAGCCTCCTTTCCATTTGAGGCTTCGTCTATTACGTTAAATTTTTCTTGGTGTTCTTGAATTAAAGCCTTTAAACCAGCTCTTAATATGGCATGATCGTCAACCAATATCATTCTTTTTAGATTTTGGGAAAGAGATTCTGACAACCGTACCACCTCCTTTTGTAGAACTTATATTAAATTGTCCTCCATATGTTTTTGCCCTTTCTCTCATATCAACTATTCCTAAACGATTTGCCTTTTTATTTAAGGTATCCTCGATATCAAATCCTTCTCCATTATCTCTTATATCGATCTCAATCTTGCCATCTATTTCTTTAATTGAAACAATGGCTATATCTGCACTTGTATGTTTGATAATATTGGATATGGCCTCCTGGATTATTCTATAGGTATTAATTGACCAGGTCCAATCTAATTTTTCTTCATTTATTGAAAATTTAAAATCTATTTTTAAATTATGTCTTTTCTCAGTTTCATTGAAAAAAGATTCTAAACTTGATTTTAAACCTAATTTTTCTAATTGAGGCGGTCTAAGATTTCTTGCGATGCCTCTAAGGTCTTCTATTGTCTCTTCTATTAATTTTTGTAAATTTTCTATTTCTGACTTCTCTTGTTTATTCAGTCTTGATTGGAATATCTTTAACATTATATTTATAGATGCAAGATTTTGCATAACCGAATCGTGGATTTCCATTGAAATTCTTTTTCTTTCTTTCTCGAGCGTTTCCATAGTCTTTTTTAGGAGATCTCTTTTCCTTTCTTCGTCTTTTAACTTTGTAATTAGTTTTATCTCCTCTTTTGATGACATTTCCAACGACATAAGCATATGTCTGAATGATGTAAAGAGCTCTTTTACTTCATCATTGGCTTTTATGTCTGGTTGAGAAACGCTATTGCCAATAGCTATACTTTTTGCGTATAAAGTCAGCTTTTTTAAATCATTAGTTATTGAATTTGTAAGTTTGTAAAGTAAAACAGATGCTAATAGGTTAATAAAGAAACCAAACAAAAGAATTTTTTCTATGATTTCCTGTATTCTTTTTTCAATTTCTTTTTCTGTAACCCCAATATGAATGTATCCAAAAGAACCATCTGCAATGGGGTATTTAATGTCGATAATTTTACCTATTTCAGATGAAAAAACTTCTGTATCACTTCCTGTATTGCTAATTTGCAAAAGATAAAGCTCTTTTGGAAATCCATCACTAAAAGTGCTGCAAAGTACCTCTTTTTGGCTGCCTATTATGTTTATATAACTTATTTCTGGATTGTTTTCTTTATATTGCAAAAGTATCTGATGAACCGAGTAAGTATTATCTGATAACAGTGGTTCTATAACACTGTCTGAGAGGGTGGAGGCTATGTTGTTAGTTCTCAGGATCAGTCTATCTTCAAGATTTTGTGTTAGTATGATTTTTATTCCAAGGGCTATCCCCAAAGTTATTATAAATATTGAAAATATATTGATGATTAAAATTTTTGTTTTTAAGCTCATTGTTCGAGTTTTCGCAGTATCATTTTTATGGGCAAATACAGTAATGATTGTGGTTTGGAGAAACTGTCATATCCCATACTCCTGAGAATCCTTTGCCCTTCAGGGTCGTTGGACATATTTAATAACACATCTTTAACTTTTTTTTCAATCTCTGGGCTTATATTTTTTCTGGCTACGATTGGTGGGTTTCCGATTCTGATTGGAGACTGCCAGACAATATGTAAATTTTCTGATTTTTCAGGGTTTTCTTTTATATATGTTCTAAAAAATTTACTATTTAAGGCTGCAGCATCCACGATGTTTTCTAAGAGAGCTCTAATAGAGTCAGAACTATTAAATGTAAAAATGTGATTGGAAAAGTAGTTTATATCCAAATTATTTTCCCTGAGATAGTATGAGGGTATAAGGTATCCTGAAAAGGATGCTATATCGGTAAATGCTATTGATTTTCCTTTCAAATCTTCAAATGTTCTTATATTATCTTTATTTGAAACTATAACTGATGAAAAAGTCAAGTCATTATTTATTACAGGTATAGCTAAAATATCCATCTGATCTTGGTCAAGGACGTATGCGCTTGCTGTTATTATTCCTATATCTACTGCTTTAGAGTTGAACAAATCTTTGATTTCAAAATTTGTCTTTTTTTGTATCAAGATGCATTGAAGACCAGTTTTTTTTGAGATATATTGGAGCAAAGGCTGATATGTGTGAATTGTCTCCTTTGGGCTTAGAGTCGACGAGACTACCACCCTTAGTATGTCAGTTTTACCCCTTTCCAAATAGCTATTTGAAAGCTTTTCCTTGAAATTTATATATGTGCTAGATTTTAAACTGAAATCTGTCCTCATAACAAAAAATAAGAAAGCTAAAAATGCGCATATTAAAATAGCTATTAGAAATAAATATGGTTTTTTTGTTAAATTTAAAATTGACAGATTAGAGTTTTTAAAGGTTGTAATACCCCCACGTTTTTTAATAATTTTAACACAAAAATATTTATTGTTGACAGGGTTTTATTTTACTTTTTCCCTATCAATAAAACGGGGCAAACGCTTTCAAGGCTTCCTCCCTCTTTGCTGCCGTGGCCAAATACGAGTTTTTTAAGACCGCTCAATTTCTTTTGTCCAATCACTACGAGTTTTGCTTTTACTTCTTTTGCTATTTCATCTATCTTTTCTTCCAACAAACCTATTTTCACGATTCCATATACATCTATTCCCAATCTTCTTCCTTCTTCTATCGCCTTTTCAATTTCCTGCCATGCCTTTTGGACGAAGTATTCCTCTGCTTCTGGGTTGTACACTCCAAGGTGTTCTGATTTTTCTATTATCTTAGCTATGACTGCAGGTCTTCCTTCTTCTATCGCCTTTTCGAACCCTCCTTTTAAGACATCTTTATCGTTTTTTATATCTTTTATAATTATTAATATTGGATTCATCTTCTTCACCTCTTATATGAGATTGTTTTTTTGAGAGGGCACATCAAACATGTGCCCTCTGTGTGAACATTTCCTATGCCTCTTTTCTTCCCCTCTTGCTTAGCTTTGATACCCCTGCCCCTTCTAACAAGTACATTAGCGAGAAACCATACCAACAAGTATATAGTAGATAGAATATTATCAATCCACTAAGAATTATCATTTCCTTTATCCCAACGGGACTTTGTTCTATGCTTGGATAGCTTCTAAGAGCGCCCAGGGCATATTCACCTTCAACAGGCTTTGGGGCTCCAGCAGCAACTATTCCGTCAAAATTGTAGGCTGGCTCTATCCCTCTTTCCAGGATTTCTCTTACAAATTGTAGCTCTGATGCCTGATTGTTCCTTAAATAAGACTTTTCAAGAGCTTTTTGAGATAGATATATTGAATATAGTCCATCTTTGCTATCAAAGCCCAATACATTTGTCATATCCTTTCTTCTATTGTTGAAGAAATCCTCGCTATAAGAGAGAATCCCTTGAGAAACCTTTCCTAAATCACCGCTAATAGTTAGATTGGTTCCCTGAACATCGACTTTAGCACCAAAAGATGTATATAACTTTTCGAGCATCTTTGCTTCGTTTTCATTTGATGTACGATAGTTTAGATTAAATGTTTTGCCAATAAAGCGCTCGCTATCCTTGAACACTTTTGGAAATTGGTAAGCTGATGCCTTTGTTAGACCGTTGAAAAATTGATCGGTCCACTGAAGTCCTGTCAGATGTCCAGGTGCGACAGGACTAAGCCATACTATTAACATTGCCATAAAGCTTATTATTCCTATAAGACCTAATTGAAGCTTATTCTTATTTGATAACATCATCTTCACTCCTCTCGTATTTTGTTCTTAAGAAATCTTCTTAGATTCACTAACTTCCTTGGCGGGCTTCTTTGATATTATTACGTTAGTGAAAAATGTATACAAAACAAAGAATCCAAACAGTGCTACCAGGCCAAAGAATACAACTGTTCCAATAATTGTTAAGACATTTGAAGTTTCCTTACTTATAGCGATAATGTTTGCATCTGAAAGTCTTGGTGGGAGGGCTGCAAGCCTGTTTACAAATCCTGCTAAGATGGTTAGGGCGTAAAAAAGCTTAATTGTTGTGCCTTTTACAAATGTTGTTACCATAGCACCCATTTGAACTCCTATAAGAGAGCCAAGAAGCATTGTTATGGCTATGCTGTAGAAGATATAGCCGTATATCGCATAGTTAAAGATTGACGAATAAGCTGTTGTAAAGATTATTTGAAGTATGTCTGTGCCTACTGTTGTGAAGGTTGAAACTCCTAATCCATATACAAAGAGAGGAAATGTCAAAAATCCTCCACCGACACCCATTATTGCTGCTACAAAACCAACTATAAAGCCGCATATAACAACTGGATATACAGATATGCTCATCCCGCCTTCGAATATGTGATCGTCAAACTTTATTCTTGGCTTTAGTGGGATGCTCTGAAGCCAGCGTGCAAAGCTTGTTCTAACATCTATGATTGCCTTTCTTGAAGTATCCTTTTGTCCTTTTCTTAGCTTTATGTAATCCATAGTTGAGTAGAATCCAAGTATACCGAGCAATATTACATATACTGTGGAAATAAATGCATCGCTGAGAGCTGGGCTTAGAGCATAGACTTGTCTATTGATAGACGCACCTATAGTAACTCCTGCGAACGAACCTACTACAAACCATACCGCTAACCAAAGGTTTACGTTGCCTAACTTTTTGTGAAGAGTTGTTCCAAGTATTGCGTTTGCAAATATTGCAAATTGATCTGTACCAACTGCCATTATCCCCTTTACTCCAAGTGTCATTAGCGCAGGAGTAAGAACATATCCTCCTCCAGCTCCTATGACTCCAGTGATTAGACCGGACAACAAACCGATTACAAGGATACCGCAAAGCATTTGAGTAGTAGCTACCGCAGGCATATAAGCGTGTCCACCTCCAATATATGCTGGCCCCGCTGCAAATGCACACTGCATCGCCAATCCTGCAAGCACTGGGAGAAATAATATGAACAAAAATTTCTTTCTCCTCATTAAAATTGTATTGCTTGTTTCCAGTTGCCATTTCCCCTGAGCTTTTGAAGCCTCATTAATTAATTCTCCTGTCTTATAAAGCCTTCCAAAAAATCCTTTTAACATTTTTGTTTCCCTCCCTTAAAATTTTTATACTTTACTGTCTAAAAATCTCTTGAGCGAAATTCTCCTGTCACCTCCTCGAATCTTTTATAAAATTTAGTTATAAATTTTATTTGTATTAATGATAAAATTTAGTTATATAAAAAAATAGTTGGGGAAAGATGAAGTTTTTATTAGGGAAAGCATTCTATAAGTGTAAGTAAAATCCCTTATGGCATAAATTCTTATTTTTTTTATATGTATAACTAAAACATATAAACTCCATAAGAATATGTTATAATTGACGTCAAGATTTACTACACTTTGTAGGTGTTTTTACTTTATTAAAGTTAGCTTTTGCCATTACTTATAACTTGGGGAAAAATAAATTTGAAGGGAGTTTTATGTTATGGAAAAAACTGCTAGTCGTACTGAGCAGAATATTGAAACGCCAGTCGATCAAAAGAAATACGCTATGGTTCTTAAGTGGTCTACAAGAGTTGGCCTTTTTTTTATTTTGCTTACTTTTTTTATCTATCTTTCTGGGTTGATTTCTCCCGTAGTACCGCTTGATAAATTGCCCCGTTTATGGGTAAAAAATTCTGCCCTGTTAAATGAGAGCTTTGGAATTGCAATAGGCTGGGGTTGGGTTAATCTGATTTTTAGGTCTGATATTATGGCAAAGGCGGCGCTTACTTTTTTGGCTTTTGTGCCAATTTTGTGCTATTTAACAGTTCTGCCAATATATATTAAGAAGAGGGAATTTGCAATGATTTTTATAGTAATATTGGAGATATCCATTCTTGCATTAGCAGCTAGCGGATTTCTCAAAGTAGAATAGGAGGTATACTGTGAACTCTTCAAAAAATTTAGTATTGTTTTTTTCTTTTTTTATGTTTTTCTTTTTTTTATTTTTTTTAGTGCCCCATGCATTTGCTGCAAAGGATATAATCCTTGCTGAAGAGACATCGGTTGGAATTCCTTGGTGGATATGGCCACTGTCTTTATTTGTTTTTTGTTTTGGTCTGGGCATCGTAGCAGTCCTTGCTGGTGTCGGTGGAGGCGTTCTTTTTGTGCCGATCCTTGGCACATTCTTTCCGTTTCATATGGATTTTGTAAGGGGCGCTGGTTTGATGGTAGCCCTGGCAGGATCGCTTTCTGCAGGCCCTGGGCTTTTGATGAGAAACCTTGCTTCTCTGAGGCTTTGTATGCCTATGGCTTTAATTGCGTCAATTTCTTCTATTATGGGCGCTATGGTGGGATTGGCTTTGCCTCAAAACATAGTAAGAATCTCACTAGGCTTGGTTATTCTCGCAATTTGTTTCGTGCTTCTTACGTCCAAGAGATCTGAATTTCCTGAGATAACTAAACGTGACAAAATTGCTCAGATTCTTGGTATACATGGTATTTATTATGAAATTACACAAAGAAAAAATATTAATTGGCAAATCCAAAATTCTCACATTGGTCTTTTTCTATTTTTTCTGGTTGGGTTTATTGCTGGTATGTTCGGTTTAGGCGCTGGTTGGGCAAATGTGGCAGTTTTTAACCTGGTTCTTGGTGCTCCTTTAAAGATATCAGTAGCATCTAGCAACTTTTTATTGTCTATTACAGATACATCAGCAGCCTGGATATACCTAAACAACGGCGCTGTGCTACCCATTATTGCAGTACCATCAGTAGTAGGCATGATGTTGGGCTCTCAGGTGGGAGTTAGATTGCTAGCCCTTACGAAGCCTAGAATTGTAAGGTGGTTAGTTATTATTTTGCTTTCTGTTTCTGGTTTGATGAGCATTCTCAAGGGGTTTGCAGTTATATAATCGTCTCTTAGGAGGAGCAATGTTTAAGAAGATATTGTTTGCAGTCGATTCAACGCCTAAAAGGCATGAGGTTCTGAGTGTCGGCTATGAGTTAGCAAAATTAAGTGGTGCGAAAATCATACTCTTTCACGTTATTGAAATCCCCACACAAATTGCCGATCTTAACCCTGATGCTGAAGAAGTTGGATACAAAAGGGCTAGTGCGCTCGTAGATGAATTAAAAAAAGAAATAAAAGATGCAGATATTATAGACGAAATTGCAATTCAAGAAGGAGAAAACCCTTCAATGGAGATTTATAATGCTGCAAAAAAATTTAATGTTGACCTGATAGTGTTAGGTAGAAAAACTGGTTTTGAGGCATCTATCATGCATCACTCCATTGCCAGATTTTTGATTGAAAAGTCAAAAATTCCAATACTTATCGTTTAAAACATCAGGACTTTCTTTTAAGCAAAAACCTTGATATATTTAAAGCAATTATGATATATATTATCAAGCCGACTTCCCATTGCCATAGCTCGAAAAAACCCAGACCCTTTAAAATGATGCCTCTTACTACTACTAAAAAGAATGTGGCTGGTGCGATATAGCTTAAATAATATATTATTCCTGGCATAGCTTCTCTTGGGAACATAAAGCCGCTCAGCAAGAAGATAGGTACCATAAGAAAGAATGACATTTGGAGAGCCTGCTGTTGGTTTTTTGCAAGAGTAGATATTATATATCCAAGACTTAAATTGGCAAGTATAAAGGGCAGAGCAAAAATATACAATAAAAATAGATTGCCTTTAATATTGAGATTAAAAAGCGCTACTGCGGCTATTATAACAAGAGACATTTGAGCATATCCTATAATTGCATAAGGCATTAACTTCCCAATAGTTAACTCGATTGGTCTAAGGGGGGTTACTATAAGTTGCTCATATGTGCCTCTTTCTTTCTCTCTCACAATTGCCATTGCTGTTAAGACTAATGTCGATAGACTTATTAGAACAGCTATAAGACCTGGCACAAGAAAATATGTTGATAAGAGATCGGGGTTATACCAGGCCCTGACGTCCACTTCAAAGGGATTTTTATTGGGCAGTATTATTCCGTTTTGTTGAAGCTTTTTTGTTAATATCTCTTGATTTTCCATCAGGCCTATCATCTGAGATGCTGATAGGGCAGAGCTTGATGACATAGGATCTGATGCGTCAATTATCACTAATATCTGACTTGACTTGTTACCCAATATATTTGATTCGAGTTTTGGTGGGATAATAATTCCTACCTTTGCCTGGCCATCATCTATTGCTTTACCGACTGCATTCGAGCTATTTAGAAATCCCTTTATGTCAAAATATTGTGAGCTCTGGAACTTGTATAGAATGTCTCTTGACATCACCGATTTTGATTGATCGTATACAACTGTAGATTGGTGTTTTACATCTGTGTTTATTGCGTATCCATATAAAATAAGCTGTATTAAAGGTATTGCAATGGCTGTTATAAAAGTAACCTTATCTCTAAAAAATTGGATAAATTCCTTAATAAATACAGCCCATATTCTTTGGAGTGATGCACTCATCTAAATGTTCCTTCTTTAAAAACAATTGTGCCAGAACTAAAGGCAGCTCCCTTTTTCACACACCCTATTATGTGAGCTTCCACTCCATTGTTTTTCAAAAATTTTAATACGTCGTCTACAACATCTGGTTTGTAAGTAGAAAGAAGACCACCTGAGGTCTGTGGATCGTATATAACGTATTTATAATTTTCATTAATCTTGCCTATTTCAACTACATTTTCCTTATAAAAGTCAATATTTGCGAATATTCCAGCGGGTAGCACGCTATCGTTCGCAAGGTCTAAAACTCCCTCAAAGATAGGCAGTGATTTAGAAAATATCTCAAACACTACCTTGCTGGATTTTGCGATATTTACTGCATGACCGACAAGGCCAAATCCTGTTATATCTGTGCCAGAGGTTGCTTGAAACCTTTTCTGTGCCTCGCCTGCAAAGTAATTTAACTCTTGCATAGAGAGAAGTGCATCTTGCATATCCTTTTCAGCAATCAAATCAATTTTTAGGGCAGAAGTAAGTATTCCTGTTCCAAGTGGCTTTGTGAGAATTATTATATCGTCTGGCTGTGCTCTGTTGTGAGAAATTAGTTCATCCTTTTTTGCAATTCCAGTAACGCTCAGACCATATTTTAGTTCAAGATCATCGACAGTGTGACCACCAAGAATCAATGCACCAGCTTCTTTTACCTTTTCGTGAGAGCCTCTAAGTATTTCATTTATCACATCGAGTTCAATGTCATATCTTGGGAAGCCGAGAATATTCAATGCCGTTATTGGCTTTGCCCCAACTGCATACAGATCAGAGAGCGAATTTGCAGCTGCAATCTTACCGTATAAATCAGGGCTATTTACTACAGGAGGGAAAAAGTCAACAGATTGGACGATAGCTAAGTCGTCTTTTATAACAAAAGCTCCTGCGTCATCAAGGCCATCAGAGCTAAAAATTAGGCCAGTATGCTCAAATTTTGGTAAATCTTTTAGAACCTCACCTAGGTCCTTTGGATTAAGTTTCGCTGCTCAGCCAGCGCAACGAACTAAAGAAGTAAGCTTTGGGAAACTGTTCACTTTTTCACCTCCTCTGGGAATAATCTTTATTTATAAATTATACAAAGAAAAAAATAATAATTATAAAATTTATTATAGGAACCATTTTGATATATAATTAATACATGAATTTATATTATATATCTGATCACGTCCAATTTTTTCTGTAAATTTATCTAACTGACAGAATCAGTTACAACCAACCCCGTTTAAAAAAAATGTAAATCTTAACTGGCTCAATGTCAATAAAAGCTCTTTTCTTTTTCTTTTCTTCTAATACCTACCTCTATAGTAATATACACCTCTGAGTGTTTATAAGGCAGGTATACAGGAAGCAGCGTATCGGGTTGCAAAATAAAATAAGAATAAAAGAAATCCACAATTTAGGAAAGTATTTCATTTTCTAAAGCCTCCTCAAACTCCTTTTTTAATTTCTTATTGTAAAAAGGTAATCCAACCAACCTGAAGTGTTTATTTTCTAGTTTTAAATCTGTATCTGCTTTTTCCTCCATCTCAAGTAAAAATTTCTGTTTCCATCCTTCTTTTGAATTTTCAAATCTACCGTTACTATCTTTAAATTGGTCTCCTTTTGGTTCAATAAAAATCTGATAAATATTAATAACTTTGTTCCTTCTCTTTAAAAGAATTATAAAATCTGGCTCAAATGTCCTTCCTTCATCAAAATCAAAAATCTGAAAGAATTTCTCATTACGAAGTAAAGCAATATCTGAATATTTCTGCCTTAATCTTTCTATAAATTCGTCAATAAACTTAATAAAACTTTTTTCTTCTTCTGTGCCATAAAATCCAGTTTGGGCATACCAATCTTTTTCTACTAACTTAACTTCATCTAATTCTTTCCTCTGTACATCATCTATATCTATCTTTATTTTTTTATTTCTGAAAACTTCTCGCAACATTTTAGCTTTAAATAATTCAGTTCCAACAAATTCTGAAGTATTAGTTCTCGCTTGTTCTGACACATTCTTAACTACCCATAAAGCTATTTCTAACTTTTGAGACTGGGTTAGTTTGTTTATTTTGTTTTTTGGTCCAAGAATTTCTATTTTGACATTCCCTAAATACTTATCTGATAAAATGAATTCACGAATCGATTCTACATGAGGAAAATATTTCTTAATATTACCAAATTTATAAAACTCAAGTTTATCCAACGCATTTCTAACTATATTAATCCCAAAATCAGGAAATCTATACTCTATCTTGTCGCGCATTATGTCTTTTGATTTTTTTATTTTACTATCTTCGTCTAAAATAATTTCTTCTTTAATTTCACCGGTTTTTAATTCGTAGCTATACGATTCTACAATTCTTGCATCTTGTAAACTAAATATTTCAGCTCGGGGATTTTTTATCCTGTCATTTATAAAAATCACCCCTTCTTTCCAAAATTCGGTTTCCTTAAAAGAATCTTTAATAAACAGGTCTTTTTGAACATACTTTTCTGGCAAAATTCCCATTTCAGTAAGAGTAGATTTTATCTCTTTTATATATTTTGGTTCTTTAAAGCAATGATAATGTAATGTTTCTATAACTCGTAAATCATTTTCAACATCCTCATCAAATTTTCTCTTATACCTATCCTGTGTTTCATCCAATTGAAATGGAAAATATCTTGCTCCTCTGCCGATAAGTTGTGCCTCACCCATTGTAGTATTACCAGGTTTATACTTACCGTGAACCCAACTTCCATCTCTTGTATCATATAACCGTACAATATCAAAAAGATTAAGCACATCCCAGCCTTCATTGAGCATGTTTACCGCAAAAATCGCTCTAATTTCATTATTTTTGCTTTCAAGGGAATTAAGTTTTAACTGCCTTTCTCCATCAACATTTTGAGAATCCAAAAGCATAACTTTTTCTTCAGAAAAATCCCCCTGCAGTTCTTTAATTAAATTATCAAAAGAGATATTTTCTTTCTGAAAATAATTAAATGCCCTTTCTAAACTTGTGCCTTTTGCTCGTGAATGTATTTTCTCAATATCTTTCAAAGATAATTCTTTTATTTTCGTCAAAAAGTCATCGTAATTTTCTTTTGACTCTTTTATGCTTTTGGACTTGAAAAGAAGTACCGGCTTCAAGTGTAATCTATATTTTTCAGCGATTTTTCTGCGGTACTGACTCAAAATAACTGCTTGTAATGCTCTATCAATTGGCTCTAAATCCGCCTGCAAAACTTCTATTTCTTTTGAGTATTTATCTAATCGAAATTGTTTTAAATCATACTGGAAAATAATTTTATCTTCGTATTTTTGCTTGATATTTTGATTACCTAAGTCAATTGTTGCCGTAAATTCCAGTAAGATATTTTTAGGACTTCTTTCAAAAATTCCATTAATAGTCGTATATTCCCAACTTCTTTTATCTTCTTCTTCAGTTTGAGTCAATTTAGATTTTGTCAATGTCTGTAAATGGTGTACCTCATCAGAAATAAGCACAATATCTTTATTTTCAAACTCTTCATAAGTTAAAGCATTTTCTTTTGGGTAATTTAAGCGAGTGTGTAGTCCTTGGATAGTTGTAAATATAATATTTATATCTTCCTGATTTGCCCCTTCAAAATTTTGCACCTCTTTTATAAAAACTTCTTTTTCACCAAACTTAATTTTGTTAGCAAAAAGATATTTCTCTGATAAAGGATTTAGGAAGTTGTCTTTTGTTTTTTCAATAATATTTACGCTATTTACAAAAAAGATGAAATTGCGATAGCCAAGTTTATACAAATACAAAATATTCGCTGCCATTACAAGCGTTTTTCCGCTTCCAGTCGCCATATGAAAAAGAAGTTGTGCCGGAAATTGCCTTTTTTGATAACCATTAAAATAAAAATCAAAACGGCCTAATGTCTCTTTCTGATACTCCCGCAGCTCAAACTTCGGATTAAGATTTTGAACTATCTCATCGCTAACCCGCGAAGTAAAATAATCCTCTCCGTGCGCCTCTTTTAATGAACTAAAAACTTCGTAGAGCATAATTATCACTTAAAAGATTGGTAATAATTTTAATTAAAATATCTTTCTCTTTAGGGTCGCTTATGGCAATCAACAGAGATAAAACTGTTAAAGCGTTATCATTTATTTTCTTTTCTCCAGTTGAACGGTAGAGATAATGATTTTTGTCCAAAAAATAGACAAACAAAAAAGAACCGATGCGTTTATTGCCATCGATAAAGGGGTGGTCTTTAATTGTAAAATAAAGCAAATGCGATGCTTTATCTTCTATTGTTGGATATAATTCCTTTCCGTCAAATGTTTGATAAATTTCTTTAATAGCTCCTTCAAAACCCCTGCCTACTTCTTGACCAAACAGTTTACTTGCTTTTTTTTTGGCAATCAATTCTTTTTTTATCTCCATAATAATCCGTTGGCACTCTTCATAGTTCAAAATAAATTTTGCTTTCCTGCCTTTGATCACTCTTATTTTTCTTTTATCATATTCTTCCAATAAACTAAGTGTTTTAGTATAACTTGAGAGAAGATTCAAAATTTCACTTGCGTGTCCGGATAATAATTCTTTTTGCGATTTTTCTTGTGAAAAAGTAATTTGTAAAAAAGTAATTATGCTCTGTAATTCTTTAAATTTTTCCCGCTCTTCCAAAAGCCTTTTTTCGTTGATAGTATAACCTTTAATTAAATGTTCTTTTAATATCTTTGTTGCCCAGATACGGAATTGAGTCGCCTCTTTAGAATTTACACGATATCCAACAGAGATAATAGCATCTAAATTATAGAATTGTGTTTTGTAAGTTTTTCCATCTGCTGCAGTATGTTCCAAAATGGAACTAACTGAATTTTTATTCAACTCTCCTGACTTAAAGATATTGTTAAGATGCTTTGTTATCGCTGGTCTTTGCGTGCCAAAAAGAACGGCTATTTGCTTTTGCGTTAGCCATACCGTTTCTTTTTCTAAACGAACATCTAACTTAACCTCTTTTTTAGGAGTTTCATAAATAACAATTCTACCCTTTTTAATATCTTCTTTTTTCATAACTTCAATAATTCGGTCCAAAATTTTCTTTTACTGAATTAAAAGTTTCGTAGAGCATAATTATAATTCTTTGAAATACTTCATATCTTTATACTGATTCTCATAAGTAGATATTAGAAACTCAGATAAAGTTTTAGTGGCATTAACAACTAAAATAGCCATAGATTTCTCTACTTTATATTGTTCCTCTATCTTTCCATGACGATCGCCAAGTTTGTTACTAATACCCGCAATCCCATTTACTACAGATAACATTCCGCCTAATACTTGTTTAGTATTTTCCTCTATCTTTTTATCTATAGACAAATTGAGTATTTTTGAAATATTTTTATACAATTTAGTGAGATCGCCATCAAAACTAAAATCTTCTCCTGTTGTCTCCCTATAAATATAAAGTAAAATTGTCTCTAACAATGCTCTCGCATTAGTAATGGCTCCAGAATTGTCGCCTTCAGTAATTTTTGCATCACATTTATTAAGGTTTTCTCTTATAAACTCGTTGTCAATTTTTTGAACTTTACCTGCTTCTATAAGATTATTATCAAGAAATAAAATTTTTAGTTTTTTATTTTGTAATACTATCTTAAAGCCATCAAATTCAAGGTATTTATTGGTCTTTTCTAGAAGTTTATTTAACTGATTTTCTTCCTCAACATAATTCACTGGTGATAGGTAAGATTTCAAAACTTCATCTATCCTGCCTTGCTCATTTAATTCTTCTAACTTCTGTTTAACATACTCCCCTCTTGAAGGAAAACCTCGACCATATTCATCATCGAATCCTAAATTATTATTAAAAAAATCAACAAGTTTAGGACCACTTTTATACTCTGAAAACTCACCATCACCAGTTATCATATCTATTAAAAATTCTATTGTTTTTTGCGATACTTTCATGATTGAAATCAATATTCATAAACCTCCTTATTTAATTTTTTATCCTCTTCACTCACTCCGTACTCCTCATCGTCAATCTCGCTGTAATTGACATAGAGATGGTTTTTATCTAAACACTCAAGTAAAAATCTTTTCTGGTCTTCAATACACAAATCAACAAAATCCTTGGCGTTCTTATCAACTGATTTTATATCAACCTTATAACTCAAAAATGCTTTTTCTTTCATTGTTTCCCATAATTTTTTAAGTTCATCTTTTGTTTTTGCTTTCTGTATTTTCTCAACAAAATTTTCATTCCATTTCATTAGTTCTAAATAGACAAAATCACCGCCACCTAATTTTTCAATGACTTTCTTTACTCTTGGTATTGTAACGGTATCTATATAATCAAGCTGTTCACAAAGAATAAATTGCCTGTTGCCACCGTCTTCTTCATTAAATTCCAAAATTGCCTGAGCAGTCGTACCGCTTCCAGAAAAAAAATCTAGCACTATATCATTATTTTTAGCATTACCTAGTTCCAGTAACCTTTTAATTAATGAGGGTGGTTTGGGATAGCGAAAAATTTTTTCCAAAAATAAGCTTTCAACTTCCTTAGTACCGTCTGATGTTGTTCCCACATTATCAAGCCAGGTTGTATATTTTTGCGTTCTTACTTCGCCTTCGATTGGCTCATATAATTTTTGATATACAATCCAACTATTATTTTCTTTAACAAATTCTATATTCCCTTTTTCAATCTCGATTTTCATTTTCTCTTTTGACCATCTCCAACATCCATCAGTTCCATCAGGTAACTTCGGATAAACATTTTGCCCATCAGGGGCTTTAATTGGATAATAAAGATTAGGTCGTTCTTTTCGAGTACTGTGAGATCCCCATTTCCTAGCAAGTTGCCTTTTATAATGTAATTTTTTATTCTCATTAAAATAAGGAAATTTTTCATCTGTTTTTTTCTTCTCACCTGCGGTAAATTTTTTATTATTCTTTACAAAAAACAGAATATACTCATGAATATTAGCAATAAATAAAGAGTCCTGTCGTCCTCCTCTCCCTTTCCATGGCATACTCGCTATAAAGTTTTCTCTACCAAAAATTTCATCACACAAAACTTTAAGATAAGCCTGCTCGTTATCATCAATTGAAATAAATATTACTCCATCCTCTCTCAATAATTCCTTAGCGATTTCTAATCTGTTTTTCATAAAGGTTAACCACGAAGAGTGATTAAACTTATCATTATACTTAAATTCATCTGCTTCCTTTCCAGTGTTATACGGCGGATCAATGTAAATCAGTTTTACTTTCCCAGCAAAACGTTTTTTGAGTGAGTGAAGAACTAAAAGATTGTTACCTTTGATAATAAGATTGTCTTTTATATTCCCATTTTCATCGGTTTTAAATTTATCCAGTTTATGTTCTTCATTTTCATCAATTCTTTTTGCGTTGGTAAAAACTTTTGGTTCAAGTAGGCGGCTTATCTCATCTGGTGCTAAAATTTCATTCCAGAAAATCTCATCCCGTTTTTGGTCATCTTTTGTCATTCCACCTTCCAAAACACAATCCTTATATGGCCAGGAAAGCACAACTTCTTTTTTCTCGCTTATAAATTCTCCTTTTTCATCAATCAATCCAATCTTATTTTTAAAAGCAGTATAAGAATCCGGCAAAAATTGCTTGTTGGAAACAAACTTAGTGAATTTATCCTTATCAAAAATTAAAGTCCCATCTATATCAACAAAAAATACTTCTTTCATCTTTTCATCCGACAAAAGAAGTTTTATAAAATCTTTATCGAGTTTCAAAGCCAGTTCAACAATCTTATTTTTTAAAAGCTCATCTTTGCTAATAAGACGCTCATCTTTTTGAAGTAATAATTTTAAATTGTCTAATAAGTTTTCCATAGTTTTACCTCATTAAATCGTCAATGCTAACGCCTAAAGCGTCAGCTATTTTTTTAACGGTTTCAATTCTGGGATCTGGCGTTGCCCCGGATTCAATTTTTGTTATTGTATGCAAGGTAATGCCGGCAAGTTTTGATAACTTGTTTTTAGGTGAACTGGCCCCCTTTGTCAAGTCAAAAATTTTTAATGTTTCATTATCCATTTACGCTGCTTCCTGCATATCTGTCTTATAAACACTCCTTAAGTGCTTGATATCAAATGTTATTATACAGATTTTATTGCAAAAATGATACAATTTTAAAAACGATTTTAGCATTTTTATAATCTTGCTCTTGATATGCTAGTTTATAAAATCCCACTTGTTTTTTTATTTTATGCTTTAATATTTCGTAAAATACACAAAATACGAAGTGTTGAATTGATTTTGAATGTAAAAATGCTGTTTTTATCGGTCAAAAATTACTCAAGAGAGGTTATAACTATATCTTTTTGTATATTGTATATAAAAAGCGAAATATTGATGTTGACGACCCAAAGTCGCTGACACTATGTGTGTGTGGATTATGTCGGGGACACAATGTCACTAAGTGACTAATGAATGTTGATGAACTGTTTTCGTTAAATTATTTGCCGAAAAAATTTGAAAAAATTTATTAATGAACAAGTTCTGGCGAATTCGCTAGAACTTGTTATGAGACTTATTGACACATATGACACACAAAAAGAGATTGCAGGCAGAAGTAAGTATTCCTGTTCCAAGTGGCTTTGTGAGAATTATTATATCGTCTGGCTGTGCCCTGTTGTGAGAAATTAGTTCATCTTTTTTTGCAATTCCAGTAACGCTCAGACCATATTTTAGTTCAAGATCATCGACAGTGTAACCACCAAGAATCAATGCACCAGCTTCTTTTACCTTTTCGTGAGAGCCTCTAATGGATTAAGTTTCGCTGCTCAGCCAGCGCAACGAACTAAAGAAGTAAGCTTTGGGAAACTGTTCACTTTTTTACTTCCTCTGAGAATAATCTTTATTTATAAATTATACAAAGAAAAAAATAATAATTATAAAATTTATTATTAGGAACCATTTTGATATATAATTAATACATGAATTTATATTATATATCTTTTATCAAACACAAACATGTTTAGTCTTGCTTACTCAAACATTTTAAATCAACTTTTGGTCTTTATATGGCCTCTAATCCCTATGTATTGGTTATTTGTTCATTTTTTTACCAACTTTGCAAAAAAAATTAAATTTTTAACATTTATATTAATATATATATTATATATTCCATATCTATATTTTTTGGTCAACAATCAAAATTTATTAAATACGTACATACCAATTACCCTTCCTTTAAAATTGCTCGGTTTTTTTATATTTTTTGTTGGAGCCTTTCTCCAGCTCTTAACTTTACTAATATTAAAGGGTAGAATTCTTGGTTTGAATGAATTTATTTTAGAAGATCCTGGTAATCTAGAGACAAGACTTATCTATAAATATATGAGACATCCAACATATCTTTCGCATTTCTTTATGTTTTTTGGGATATTTCTTATCAGTGGGGGAGTTTCTTCTCTTGTTGTGAGTATATTTGACTTTTTAATAAATAATTTTTTGGTGATTCCTTTTGAGGAAAGGGAGC
>Ga0078972_1009332_pt1 | contig 19456 bp, 11 predicted proteins | sample YelNatPaOPGAMG01_FD_67568 | JGI IMG/M metagenome (GOLD analysis project Ga0078972, IMG submission 67568) | Hot spring thermophilic microbial communities from Obsidian Pool, Yellowstone National Park, USA - OP-RAMG-01 (SPADES assembly) (version 2) | ecosystem: Environmental > Aquatic > Thermal...
CTGTAGCAAGGAGATGGTTGGTGTTCCGCAAAACTTTATGGGCAGTATTTTCCCTGCCGAAGGGGATGGCTTTGTTGGTCTTGTTTTACTCGACACCCCCGATGTAAAGGAAGAAATTGACTACCGCGATTACGTTCACAGCGGTCCACTTGCACCGGTTACCATTACTAATGCCAACATAAAAAAACCTGATACCAAGCGTAGGGTAAAATCCATCAATTACCGTGAGTATCTGCAAACCCAACTCATTACACCCCTGCAGCCAAACCAGCTTTACCGTATTAGTTTTAAATACGCTTTGGCTCAGCACTCCACCTTTGTTTTAAACAGGCTGGGTGTTGCTTTTACTGAGAATCCCATAAAACAGAAGGATGGAGTTTTGCCATATAAACCCAATGCTTTTATCGATACGGTTGCACTTTTTGCCACCCCCGGTATTTGGGTTGAATTTGCCGATACTTTCCGAACTCGCGGGGGAGAAATTTACTTGACCATTGGAAACTTTTACGACGATAAGCAAACCCAATACTTTTCCAACGACATTAGCGGCATAAATACTACGCTTCAGCGTATAATCCTTACCAACCAGGTGGCATACTACTATATCGACGATGTGAGGCTTGAACCAGTTAAGGCAGCTGATGCCGGGGTACTTTCACCACGCTTTGTGCCATTTAGTATGCTAAAACATAACGAATTGAGTAAAATTGACACCATTGGCCGATTTTTTGCGCTGCTCGACGAGGTTTACTTCGACATAGGTCAACCCGGCACTAAACCACGCAGCCTTTGCCAGCTCGACGGTTTAAAAGTGTATCTCCAACATAATCCTAACCTTGGCATTGAACTGAATGGGCTTATTCACGAGGTGGAAACCGATACTGTTGGAGCAAACAGCCGCTTAAACGCCATGAAACAATTCTTTATTGACTGCGGCATTGCTGAGGGTAGGATAAAACTAAAAGTACTCGATGATTTTAAATCCATTTCGCCTAAATACCGTTTTTACCGCGAGGGTTTACCTTGCGTTTACTACTCATCGCTAATAGCAATTCGATTTTTTTAACATTAAAATCAATATGATATGGAAAATACGAGGGATTGGAGCAATAAAACCATTCTGGTGGTTGAGGATGATAAGTTCAACTCATTAATCATTCAGAATTTTCTGTCAAAAACCAAAGCAAAGGTTGTAACAGCAATAAACGGCGAACAAGCAATAGAGCAGGCTCGCGCCAATAACCCCGATTTTATACTGATGGACCTAAAAATGCCCGGAATGAATGGATTTGAGGCTACCCGTAAAATTAAGGAGTTTCTGCCCAACACTGTGGTTATTGCCCAAACGGCTTTTGTTACCGATGCCGACAGGGAAGAGGCTTTTAATGCCGGTTGTTCTGAGTTTATTACAAAACCCCTGAGTAGCGATAAGATTTATAGCGCAATTGAAAAGTTCATGTAACGGTAATATTCCCCCCTTATGGAACCAAGCATTAGTAAGCCGTGGCAGGTGCTACTATATTCCCAAGAAAATACAAACTGTTCTGAGCTGATTAAGGATTTGCTGAGCCATGAAGCCTTTGCGCATTGCAGTTTCATTCATGTCCATTCCTTGGCCGATGCACAAAGTGTCCTTGTCAACCGTTTTGGTGGCGTTTTCCTGGTTCATATTGTTGAAAACGATTATAGCTTAGCAAAACAGGCAGCTGCTCTGAGAGATGAATTTAGCCCCCAAACCAGCATCATTGCGTTGCTCGATAGCGATGGACTAACGCTTGACATTGCTAAGCTGTTGTCAATGGACATCGATGAGGTTATCCACTGCAATAGCACACAATGGCTAAAGGCAACGCTTTTCAAGTACTTTTTTACCAAGCGGTTTCAACATAATTTTATTCCTCAAAACGATTCCAATGTTTACCATTCGCATATCAATAAAATATACAACGAATTACCTTTTGGGTTAGTTCGAGTTATTTTGCAACCTGAGGTTTATATTGATTACATAAATAGGGAAGCACAGCGTATTTTAGGCTATAGCCTGGAACAGCACGAGCAACAGCCTGAACTACGCAACCGCTTTATTCCCGATGAGCGTATTAAACTGATTTTAGAAAATGCCACCACAGGTGGCGACTTAATTCACCGCCGAATAAAAATCAGCTTCGAAAACGAAGTAAACCGTTGGGTTGAGGCTGTTTACATTCCGGCTTTCGAGTATAAAAAGAATTATAAATCGATTTTGGTGGTTTTACGCGATGTAACCGACGAGGAAATAAACAAAGCGTTGCAAAAGTCGGTTTACGATATTGCCCGATTAACCAGCACCAGCTTCTCATTAAACCGTATATTTACCATAATCCACAAAATCATTTCAGATTTAATCAATATCGATAACTTTTACATTGCCCTGTTCGATGAGGAAAAGCAAGAGGTTTCGTTTCCTTACTTTGTTGATTCGGCTGATAATCAAACCCCAAAACCAAGAAAGGACGGACATGGGCTAACCGAGTATGTATTACGCACCGGCAAAACCCTGATGTGCCAGCCACGCTGCTTTGATGAACTAATTTACAAGAACGAGATAGATATTATCGGTACAAAGCCAAAGGTTTGGCTGGGTGTACCCCTTAAATTTCATGGCAAGGTTTTAGGGGTTATGGCCGTTCAGCACTACTCAAATGCCGAAGCTTTTGGCGAACGTGAGCAGTATATTCTGGAGTACTTCTCGGAGCAGGTAGCCCGAACAATTGATTTTAAACGCAAAGCCGATACGGTTAAATTGCTTTCAACCGCGGTTGAGCAGAGCCCTGTCTCAGTACTTATCACCACTCTTAAGCCTGAAATTGTCTATGTAAATTCAGCTTTTACCAGGGTTACCGGCTATGAACCAAGCGAGGTACTTGGGAAAAATCCGCGTTTTCTTCAATCGGGGCAAACCCCTAAGGAGCGTTATGTTGAGCTTTGGGATACCATCACCACCGGCAAAACCTGGAGTGGAGAATTTGTCAATAAGCGAAAGAATGGCGAAATCTTTTACGAAGAGTCCATTATTTTACCTATTTCCGATGAATTGGGAAAGCCCGCCTACTACCTTGCAATTAAATTAGATGTCACCGAAAAGAAAAAACTTATCAACGACCTAATTGCCGCTAAGGAAAAGGCCGAGGAAAGCGATAAACTTAAGACAGCCTTCCTGCAAAACATTAGCCACGAGATACGTACCCCCATGAATGCCATTGTGGGCTTTGCCGAAATTCTTGAGACCGACCACGATGACGAAGAAAAAATCGCCTACTTCACTGGGGTAATCAAGCAGCGCTCGTACGACTTGCTCGATATTGTCAACGAACTGTTGGATATTTCCCGAATTGAGTCGGGACAACTTAAAGCCGAATTTAAGCCCTTTGAGCTAAAAGGTATATTTGACGATTTGATGCAAATATTTGAGGGTTATAAGGCAAGAATGGAAAGGCAGGAAATTGCTTTGAAGCTATTACCTCTGCCCGCTCACATTTCCAAAGTAATAAATAGCGACGAGGCTAAACTCCGTCAAGTATTTGTAAATCTTATCCATAATGCCATGAAGTTTACCCAAAAAGGGTATGTTGAGTTTGGATTTCATGAGCTAAGCAATGGCGATATAGTGTTTAGGGTTACCGATACCGGCATTGGTATTCCTGCCGATATGCAGGATAAAATTTTTGAAAGGTTCCAGAAATCGAGTCCCAAAGGGGTTATTTACGATGGGCTTGGACTTGGTTTAACCATAGTTAGGAGCCTAATCAATCTTCTTAATGGTAAAATTTGGCTGGAATCGGAACTTGGCAAGGGCACAACATTTTACTTCTCAATTCCTTATAAGCCCCAAAAGGAGATAGAAACCGTTGAACAAATAACTGTTAATCCCCAAGCCATTCAGAATTTTAATTTACTGGTGGTTGAGGACGATGCCTATAATGTTGCCTATTTCAATGAGTTATTCGGTAGTTTAGGCGTAAACTACCATATTGAGAGCACTGGAACCGATGCCATAGAGCATTTTAGGAACAACCAGAATTACGACATGGTACTGATGGATATAAAGCTGCCCGATATGACAGGTTATGAGGTGGTTGAGGAATTTAAACGGATTAACCCAATGGTTCCCATCATAGCCCAAACAGCCTATGCTGCCGAAAGCGATAAGCAAAAAGCCCTACAGGTTGGTTGCATCGATTACATCTCAAAGCCTATATTCCGCGATAAGCTCATCGGTATGCTTCAGAAGCATCTGGTAAAAGGTTAATACATTGTTTGCGCGCGTCTCCAGACGCGTGCCACTGTTGCTACCCCGTAAAAATTACCCTTGTTTGCGCGCGTCTCCTGACGCGTGCAACAGTTGCTACCCCGTAAAAATTACCCTTGTTTGCGCGCGTCTCCCGACGCGTGCCACTGTTAGCACTCGTCCCTTGTTTGCGGCGTCCCCTTGTTTGCGCGCGTCTCCCGACGCGTGCAACAGTTGCTACCCCGTAAAAATTATTTCAGTAAATTAGTAAAAATTTGACCGTATGTCCGAAAGGTACAAAGCAATTGGCACGGGGTATTCGTACTTTATTACAATTACCCTGATTGAATGGCAAAAACTTTTTCACATACCCCATTATGCCAACATTATTATTGACTCCATCCGTTACTGCCAAAAAAGTAAAGGTTTGGAGTTATTTGGCTATGTAATTATGCCCAGTCACCTACACCTGATTGTACGCACAGAAATGCTTCCAATGGGCGAAGTAATTCGCGATTTTAAAAAATTTACTGCAGCTAGGATTGCCGATGAACTATGCAAGGATTTGGAACGCCGGCTAATACTTGAAGTATTTGCCATTGCAGCAAAAAGAATAAAGCGGAACAAAAACTATAAAGCGTGGCAGGACGGCTACCACCCCGAAGCAATAACCAGTAATCAGTTTTTCTACCAAAAACTCAGGTACATCCACCATAACCCGGTTAAAGCAGGATTGGTTGAACTACCAGAGCAACACCCTTACAGCTCCGCAAGGAATTATGCAGGCTTAGACTATGTGCTGGAGATAGTATTTGAGATACCCCAGCTAATTACTTACTGCTAAATAATAACGCCCCTTGTTTGCGCGCGTCTCCCGACGCGTGCAGCTATTGGTTAAATGACAAAGACGCGCGCGAAGGAGATAAAGAAGGGCAGCAAAGAAAGAGTACGCACGCGTCCAAAGACGCGCGCGAAGGAGAGAAGAGTTCCGCAAGGAATTATGCAGGCTTAGACTATGTGCTGGAGATAGTGTTTGAGACGCCCCAACGAATTACTTACTGCTAAATAAGAACGCCCCTTGTTTGCGCGCGTCTCCCGACGCGTGCAGCTATTGGTTAAATGACAAAGACGCGCGCGAAGGAGATAAAGAAGGGCAGCAAAAAAAGAGTACGCACGCGTCCAAAGACGCGCGCGAAGGGGGCTGTTGCATTTGGTTAATGAACGATATTTTTTCACAGATCAATTCTTTATCCTTTATCCTTTAACCTTTATTCTTTATCAAAGGCAAATACACAACAAACTCAGTTCCCTTGTTCGGGGTGCTACTTACCTCAATTCGCCCACCGTGCCCTTCAACAATTTTTTTAACTATCGAAAGGCCTAGGCCTGTGCATTTTTCTCCAGCAGTACCTTCGGCTGCAATTCGTGTGAAGGGCTTAAACAGTTTATCGATTTGCTCAGGACTCATGCCAATACCCTGATCCTTTACACTTAAAATTGCATAGTTTTCGCTCACTGCTATTGAAACTGTAATCTCGCTTTTGGGAAATGAGAATTTAATAGCGTTGGATATTAGGTTATTAAATACCTGCTCCAACTTGCGAATATCGGCCTCAATAATAATATCAACATCGGGAGCAATCAATGTTAAACCAATGCCCTTCCGTTTAGCTAAATCGGATTGAATTGCAATCCAGCGTTCTACCGTTGATGTCAGGCTTATGGTGCTCTTGAACAGCTCAAGCTTTCCCGATTCTATTTTATTGTAGTCAAGCAAATCCTCAACCAAACCAAGCATGAACTGTGCCGATTTCTGGATTACTTCAAGCATCCAGCGTTGATTTTCGGTAAGATTATCGTATGCTTGCTCAGCAAGAAATTCGGCGTAGTTCTGGATTACTCCAAGCGGATTACGCAAATCGTGGGCTGCCATACCAATAAAGCTGTTTTTTATGCTATTTAGACGCTCAAGCTCCACGTTTTTTTGGGTAAGCTCACGTTGGAGGTTTACCAGCTCGTTATTTATTCGGGTAATCTCATTGAAGAGTGCCTGCATCTCCTTATCATCGCTAGGGGGTGAAGCAACTTTTTCCTTCACCAATCTCCGGATAACATTTGTCTGTTCGTTATTGATCTTTTGCATCTCCTCAATTAGTATAAAAGCCTCCTGATGGTTCTCGGAGCCAACCAATAGGATATCATCATCAAGTTTTAATCCAATAAAGTAAAGGCGAACACTTTGGTTATTCACTTTGAAATTTAGGTAATAGTCGAATGAGTATTGCTTTGTATTGATATCGTGAATAAAGCTTAAGCCTTTGGGTATATCATCGGGCTCAAGCAGGGCAGGGAAACTTTTCCCAATCAGATTTTTGCTATAGGTAAAGAGTTCGTTATGGATTACGCTTTTAATAAGCCCATCGGGATTACAGTTGAGTACAATTCCTTTAATGTTTTTCTTTGACATATCAGGCTGCAAATGAATTTCCAACCTCAACTGCTTTAAGTGCATTGGGGGCATAGGCATGAGCACCAAACCATTCAACATTTACGCTCGATTGGTTTAGGGCATAACCTCCTATAATGATTTTGGTTTTTGGGGGTAGTTGAGGTTTTATCTGTTCAATCACCGAACGGAGCAGGCTGCGGTGTATGGGCAGTGCAATGGAAAGTCCTACCAAATCGGCATGGCGTTCGTTAGCAGCCTTAATAATGCTATCGGCTGGTGTATTTGCGCCAAGGTAGTAGGTATCCCAGCCATCCATCTCAAAAAAGTCGGCAACCATTCTTACTCCTATTTCGTGGAGCTCATTGCCCACGCAGGCTGCCACAAAGGTTAAGCCTTTACGTTCTGTAGTGAATACTTTAGGGTAAAGCAACGACATGGCCTGCTGGGTAACGGCTGTACAGTAATGCTCCTTTGCAACGCTTATCTCATTTTTAAGCCATAGTTGCCCAATTTGATACTGTGCCGGTTGAAAGATATCGAGGTAGATATCCTTTACCGATACTCCCTGGTTCGATAGCTGTTCGATAAGTTTCAGCGCTTCATGTCTATCGCCATTAAGCAGCATATCAATATAAGCCTTGGCTTGCATGCTAAGCATGGAACTGGATAATACCGGTTGGGTTAATTTCTGATTCTGCCTAAGCGCATCTATGGCTTGATCAATGTATTGATTGGAAATAGGCTGTAAATAGCTGTATTCCTTGGCAATTATTACCTTGAGGCATTCAAGGGTTTCGAGCATGGTGTTTTCCGGCAGGTTTAAACCCTTAAAAAGCTCATCGGCCCACAACGTATACCTAATCAGTATTTGAGGTTCGTTGGCCACTACGGCTTCGTAGAGGTAATCCAAAAGGTAACGCGCATCGCGAAGGCTGGCATCAATGCCCTTTTTGCCGTAGCGGCTCCACTCATCGGGTCTGAGCTGAAACTGGTAGGTTACCAAACTAATGGCTATAACCTCCGATTTTTCCTTTATACTCTCAGTTAGTTCCATTGTTTATTGTTGATGTAAGTTGATATAAGAATTCAATGGGCAGTAAACCCTTGTTTGCGCGCCTTTCCCCTTGTTTGCGCGCGTCTCCTGACGCGTGCAACTGTTTCCACACGTCCATTGTTCGCACGCGTACAAAGACGCGCGCGAAGAGGATTTGGTTAATGAATGATATTTTTTTTTCACAAATCAATCCTTTATCCTTTATCCTTTATCCTTTATCCTTTAACTCCCTCTTCACCTTTTCGCTTACAATACTCAGTAGTTCCTCCTTCCTAATGGGTTTGCGTATATAGCCATCAAAACCATACGATTTGATTTTTTGCATATCCTCACCGAGTGCGTATGCTGTTTGGGCTACAATGGGTAAATGGGGGTTGAAGCTTCTGATCTGCTCAAACGCCTGGTAGCCATCCATTATGGGCATTTTGAGGTCCATTAGTATAAGCCTAATGTTACTATTCTTTTGCGCTAATTCAACAGCCTCCTGCCCATTGGCTGCCCTTAGGCATGTATATTTGAACTGCTTAAGTATCTCATTGATATACATGAAATTGTATTCATCATCCTCGGCTACAAGTATTAACTCATTTTCGCCTTGCAGCTTTTCGGGGGGTATTTCGACAAATATCTCGGTTTGGGGCTCTCCCTTTATGTATGGAAGCGAGATGGTAACCGATGTGCCTCGGCCTAATTCCGATTCCAGCTCAATGGTTCCACCCAAAAGTTCGGTGTAGGCCTTGGCAATGGAAAGCCCCAGTCCAATTCCGCTAACCTTCATGGTTAAAGGGTTGTCAACCCGGTAAAAACGTTTGAAAACCAGTTCCCGATTTTTCCGTTCGATGCCAATCCCGGTATCCTTTACTCTGAAAATTACGCGATTATCCTTAATCTCATAGCCAAAGGCCACAGCGCCACGCGGGGTATATTTTATGCCGTTTGTAATTAGGTTGGTTAGTATTTGCTGCAGCTTAACGCGATCGGTATAAAGAGTAGTTTCGGTAGTGGATTCATGGGGCAAATAGATGAGTTCAAGTTCCTTGTTCCCGGCAACCTTAATCTTAAGTTCGTTGTAAATATCCTGCATCAGCTGGTCGAGGTTGAAGGTTTCAGGGTTGGTTTTAATCAGGCCGGTATCGAGCTTAGCAATTTCGATGGTTTCGGAAATGATGTCGAGTAAGCGGAATCCACTCTTTTGGATAATTTCAACGTATTCGTTGCGTTTCTTCTCATCTACCGGTAATTTAAGCAGATCGGCAAAGCCCATTATAGCGTTCATGGGGGTGCGTATCTCATGCGAGAGGTTGGCCAGAAATGCCGATTTTAATCGGTCGCTCTCCTCTGCTTTTTCCTTGGCTTTTACAAGGTCATCTTCAAATTTTTTGCGTTGGGTAATGTCGCGTATAACGGCAAGGTCGCGTTCAGCTCCCCCAATTGTAGTCCGTCTAAGGGTAACCTCAATCCAAAATTGTTCACCATTCTTACGTTTGGCTAACCAGTCGAAACGCTGGGGGCCTTCATCTGCTGCCATTTTTGAATAGATACCAATTCTTTCGTTCTTGTAGGGTTCAACATCAGCGCTTAAAGTGCTGGCATCGCATTTAAGGAACTCATCCTTACTTGGGTAGCCATACATTTCAATAGCCATATCGTTACAATCGACAATACTATTATCATGTGGATTGTAAATAATAATTGCCTCACTGGTTGAATTAAAGATTTCGCGGAATTCACGTTTGCGCTGACTAATCTTTTCTTGGTATGCTTTACGTTCCGTAATATCGCGGACAACAGCAATAAAACGCTTTTCGCCTGCAATGGTTGCGGTTTTTAACGAAATTTCAATCCAAAACAGTTCACCGTTTTTCTTTTTTCCTTGCCACAAATAGGTTTGGGGGCCTTCGGCAATTACCTTTTGAACAATCCTCTCGGCTTCCTCAATTGTGTATGGGGGATTAAATGAACTCAAGTAACCAAATGGCTTACCCAGTAGTTCCTCGCGGCTATACCCGTATAGTTTTTGGGTGGCAAGGTTGCAATCGGTAATGGTTTGGGTTTTGAAATTGTAAATCAGAATTGCCTCCTGGGTTGAGTTAAATATCTCAGTGAATTCATGCTCTCGTTTTTTTAGCTCCATCAAAAATTTTTTCCTTTGGCTTATATCTAAAATAATTGCAACATAAGCTTCAATATCTGCAACCATTATTTTATCAATATATACCTCAACCGGATATTCGGTTCCATCTTTCCTACGATGAATTGTTTCAAAAAGCACTTTATTTGATGAACCATCATGAAGGGGTTTTAGCAAATCTTCAAATTCTTCTTTTTTAAGGTAAGGTTTTAAATCAAAGGGAGTTAAGTTAACCATTTCCTCTGGTGAATAGCCCAGATTTGCCAGTGCTGTTTTGTTAAATTCAATGAATCTATAGTTATCACGCCGGAAAATATAAACTTCGTTTATACTCTCGTCTAAAATCTTTAAAAGTCTATAAATACGTTCTTGTCTGATTTTTTGTACTGAAATATCTCTCCAAACGGCGTAAACCATTCTTTTACCATTAAAAATAATTGGCGTAAGCGACACATCAGCCCAAAAATTCTCGCCACTTTTCTTTTTATGCAACCATTCAAATTTATTTGAACCCTGTTCTAAGGCAATTTGAATCATTCGATTTGCTAAATCTATTGAGTATTCACCGCTGGGCTGTTTCAATGGGCTTAGGTCAGAAGGGTGGGGTTTAGATTGAAGTAATTCGTTTCGGGAATTGTAACCATGTAATCGTGCTGCCACATCGTTGCATTCAATAAACTTAAAATTCTCATCAAGTATACCAATTGCATCCTTTGAAAAGTGCATTACCCTTAAAAACCGTTGCTCGCTTTCAATTAAAGTTTGTTCAGCCTTCTTTTTATCGGTAATATCCCTTACAATTGCCATAATTCTTTTTTTACCACCTATATCAACCAGCTTCAAGCGAACATTAACCCAAAAGGTCTCGCCGTTTTTCCTTCGGGCAAGCCATTCAAATTCCTGTGGTTCCCCTTCAATCGTTTTTTTAATATACTTTTGAGCATACTCTTCGTCATACGGTGGTATATTGGCGCTAAAATTTCCAATATTTCCATTAAGTATTTCATCTTTGGTGTAACCATACATTTGTGTTGTAATATCATTGCAATCGATAATTTTACCGGTTTCAATATCGTCAATCAGTATGGAGTCGAAACCCGAATTAAAGATTTCACTAAACTCTTTTTCCTTTTGACTGATAATTTGATAGGATTCTATCAAGTCGGTTACGTCATTAACCGTAACATGCCGCGCGGGTCTTCCTTTGTAGGTTATGCTATGCGACGCTATTTGAACATAAATAATATCGCCATTCTTTTTCAAGTGCCTCCAGTTTCCTGAGTTTTGATATATATCGCTGTGTGTTTCAATATTTTCTAGTAATTTTGGAACATCTTCGTCGGGTCTTATATCTTTAAGGTTCATGGTAAGAAATTCCTCACGGGTATAGCCGTAATGTTCAATGGCTGCCCTGTTTACCTCCAGGAACTTTAAGGTTTCCAAATCGTAAATCCACATGGGGTTAGGGTTGTTCTCAAAAAGTAACCGGTATTTTTCTTCGCTCTCGGTAAGTTTTTCTTTATTATGCCAGTTCTCTTCGCGGTTAAATAGTAACTTGGCAATTAATGTCGTGGCTATTGGGTAAATTAATAGTACTGGCCACCAAATAACGTTCAGGGTATCTATTCGGATTTCTTTTGGCAGTAAAATGGTGCATGCCAGCATTACCAGGTGAACAATAAAGCTAACCACGTAAACCTCGCCAAGTTTTTTTTCTTCAATGATTTTAGGGTGAAGTTTACGCCACACCAGCCCAATTAGCGCCGATGTAGCTATAACTGCAACTCCCATAAAAGCACCAGTTCCGCCCAGATTGAATCTATAAAAAATCATTATCGCCATAGCGATAACCGTAGTTATACCTCCAAAAAATAAACCCGAAATGGTTAGCAGGATAGAGCGGGTATCGAACACAATGCCATCAACTAAAGTCCATGGGCTTTTCATCAGTATTATACCAATTCCGCCCAAGAGCAAGCCAAGCAGTGCCTGCAAGGGTAGTTTTCGGCTTTTATCGGCCTTTAGCCATATAAAATCGTAAAGTACTGCAACAGCTATTAGTATTGCAGCATTCTCAAGTAAGCCTATGTAAAAAGGATTTTCCATAGATATGAGGATATTATGTATAGAAGCTATAGCCCTAAATTTACCCAAAATTTTTAATATAGTCAAATGGCAACGATTTTAGTTATTTAAGAATTTTATTAAAACCCTTTTAATTGCTAATTTTGCAGCTGTTAAATCGATAAGCATGAATTTTGAGGACGAAGTTAAACGCCGCCGCACTTTTGCCATTGTTAGCCACCCCGATGCCGGCAAAACCACTCTAACCGAAAAGTTGCTGCTATTTGGTGGGGCCATTCACGTGGCAGGTGCGGTAAAGAGCAATAAGATAAAAAAGACCGCCACATCCGACTTCATGGAGATTGAGCGCCAGCGTGGTATTTCGGTTTCCACATCGGTAATGGAGTTTGAGTATAACGGCTATAAGGTTAATATTCTCGATACACCCGGTCACCAGGATTTTGCCGAGGATACCTACCGCACATTAACCGCTGTGGATAGTGTAATCATTGTTATTGACCACGCCAAGGGCGTGGAGAGCCAAACCCGCAAGCTCATGGAGGTATGCCGTATGCGCAAAACCCCGGTTATCATCTTCATAAATAAGCTCGATAGGCCCGGTAACGACCCCTTCGATTTACTCGATGAGATTGAGAAAGAACTACAAATAAAGGTACGCCCCCTTAGTTGGCCTATTAGCCAAGGTCCTACCTTTAAAGGCGTTTACAACCTGTTTGAGCAACGACTTTTTCTTTTCTCCGGTGAGAGTAAGCAAACCGTAGCCGAAGATATTATTGAGATAACCGATCTAAACTCACCTGAACTCGATAGTTACATCAAACCCTTCACCAAAAAGTTTTTGGAGGAGATAGAGATTGTAAACGAAGTTTACCCGCAGTTTGACCATGGCACATATTTGAGTGGCGAGGTGGCACCCGTGTTTTTTGGAAGCGCCCTAAACAATTTCGGGGTAAAGGAGCTACTCGATTGCTTTGTGCAAATAGCACCCCATCCCGGTTCTACTATTACCGATACCCGAACAGTTTCGCCCTTTGAGCAAAAGTTCAGCGGATTTGTGTTCAAGATTTTTGCCAACATGGATCCTAACCATCGCAATCGTATAGCATTCCTTAAAATTTGCTCAGGCCGGTTCGAACGGAATGTCCCTTACTATCACGTTCGATTGGGAAAATCGTTCCGTTTTTCTAGCCCCAACGCCTTTCTTGCCGACAAAAAGTCGATTGTTGAATTTGCTTACCCCGGCGATATTATCGGTTTACCCGATTCGGGTAACTTTAAAATAGGCGATACCCTTACCGAGGGCGAAGTCATGAACTTTAAGGGAATACCCAACTTTGCTCCCGAACTCTTCCGGTATATCGAAAATGCCGACCCACTAAAGTATAAACAACTAGCGAAGGGTGTTGAACAGCTAACCGACGAGGGGGTAGCGCAGCTATTTACCCAAAAATCGAATGGTCGTAAAATCATTGGTACCGTTGGAGCCCTTCAGTTCGATGTTATTCAGTTCCGCCTGGAGCATGAGTACGGCGCCAAGTGCCGCTATGAGCCAATAAATCTATACAAGGCTTGCTGGATTGAGAGTTCCAATAAGTCCCAGCTCGACGATTTCAGGATTCGCAAGTACAACAACTTAGCCCTCGATAAGCATGGCCGCGAGGTATTCCTGGCCGATTCACCTTACTCCCTGCAAATGGCCATCGAAAAGTTTCCCGATATCAAATTCCATTTTACATCGGAGTTTTAGTAGGGATAATGGATAAGTTGATGGTTGTTTGTTGATGGTTGATAGTGAATACAATGGATTTAACACTGTATAGTCCTGAGAAACCCTGTGTTTTTCTGTGTGACACTGTGATACCTGGGTAAACTATGTTAAGTAGTTTTTTTGGTTTACCTTTGTTCTCGCCTGTCTTTTGACGCATGCATGAATAGTATCAAAATGTTTTACCGATTTTACACGGAATTACACTGTGCAAATCCACACATTCTGCGTCATCTGTGTTCCATTCCAATTACGAACAACGTGCAACGAACAACGAACAACGAACAACCTTTCCAGCCCCGTAAGGGCTAAACATTTAAAACCCCATTGTCATTCCGAGCTAGTCGAGGAATCTCATTATAAAATGGATGAAGGTACAAAGAGATGCTTCGACGAACTCAGCATGACAAACTGAGTGAGTAAGTCAATGGTCTTGTCATTCCGAACTAGTCGAGGAATCTCATAAAAAAGGATTAAGGTACAAAGAAATGCTTCGGCTCAGCTCAGCATGACAAACTGAGTGAGTGAGCCAATGGTCTTGTCATTCCGAGCTAGTCGAGGAATCTCATTAAATCAAGGAATGATAGCACATAGAGATGCTTCGGCTGCGCTCAGCATGACACGATAGGAAGAGGCAACACCAAACTATCAACAATCAACCAACAACCATCAACTTAAATCGTTTCACAGTGTAAATCACTATAATCTGCGTCATCTGCGTTCCATTTAAATTCACTTTCAACGCACACCCATCGTTAATTCTTCCGCAAACGTTTACGGTCGATTTTACGGGCTTTTCCTGAGGTTTTCTTCCCTTTGTACTTAAAAATTTTGAAAATACTTTTCGGTTCATCGTAAACGATTGAAATGCCACTTTCATATCCTGAATCCCTTATTTCATAAGGGTTTTAACTTTATGTTATGTTTTTTTTAAGATTTTTTTACTTTAATTTTGGACACCTTGAAAACTAAAAACAGCTTTATGGCAAAGAAACCTAAACTCAGCTTTTGGCAAATTTGGAACCTAAGCTTTGGCTTTTTGGGGGTTCAGGCAGGTTTTGCCCTGCAAAATGCCAATGTTTCACGCATACTATCTAACTATGGTGCCGACCTGCACCACCTTTCGTTTTTCTGGCTTGTCGCGCCTATCATGGGGCTTATAATTCAACCATGGGTAGGAGCGGCCAGCGATAGAACATGGACCCGCATGGGGCGTCGAAAACCATTTATTTTTGGGGGCGCCATTGCTGCTTCAATCGGCATGTTCTTTATGCCCAATTCACAAATAGCAATAGCCATTTTACCCCCGGTTGTGTTTGGCGCAATGATGTTAGCGTTGATGGATGCTTCGTTCAACGTTACATTTCAACCATTCCGTTCTTTGGTGGCCGATATGACTCCCGATGAGCAGACCAATACAGGCTATTCGGTTCAAACCTTGCTCATCAACTTGGGAGCCGTAATTGGTTCTTTCTTGCCGTTTGTTCTAACTAACGTTCTTGGTGTTGGAAATACTGCTCCCGAAGGACATGTACCACCCTCAGTAATTTGGTCGTTTTATATTGGCGGTTCTATATTGCTGGTTTCGGTTTTGTGGACTGTATTTACCACTAAAGAGTATAGCCCCGAAGAGTTTAAGCAGTACAACCAATCCGATGATACTGTTGTAGAAACCGAAAAGAAGAGTTTTTGGCAAACACTTACATCAATGCCCGGCATAATGGGAAAACTGGCTATTGTTCAGTTCTTCTCGTGGTTTGCATTGTTTGCCATGTGGGTTTATACCACACCAGCCGTTGCCCAGCATATCTGGGGTACGGCTATTGGCGATTCTTCCTCACCTGAATACAACGAAGCAGCTAACTGGGTTGGTGTTTTATTTGGTTTGTATAGCGTTTTTGCAGCCATTTTTGCCATTTTCCTCGACAAGATAGCTAATCGCTTGGGTAGAGTAAAAACTTACTCCATTTCGCTTCTTTTAGGCGCATTGGGCTACTTATCTATGTATATCTTCACCGGACAGTATGCACTTATTTTTTCAATGATTGGCGTTGGTATTGCCTGGGCTGCTATACTTGCCATGCCCTACGCTATCTTGGCTCGCTCGTTACCTGCCGATAGAATGGGGGTATATATGGGTATTTTCAATATCACCGTGGTGGTTCCTCAAATTGTTAGCGGTTTGCTGCTTGGAACTATCCTTAAATTCGTTTTCAACGAAAAGGCTATTTTTATGATTGTTCTTGCCGGTATCTCAATGCTTTTGGCATCGGCAAGTGCTATTCTTTTTGTAAAGGAGAAAAAGGCTTAACCCGATGAACGACATTAAAGCTTGTATTTTCGATTTGGATGGGGTAGTGGTCGATACCGCAAAGTATCACTACTTGGCTTGGAAACGTCTTGCAAATGAGTTGGGCTTTGAGTTTACGGAACAACACAACGAGCGCCTGAAAGGCGTTAGCCGCATGCGCTCGCTGGAAATTTTGCTTGAAGTGGGCGGCTTATCGTTCCCTCAAGAGGAAATGGAGCGAATGGCAGCCAAGAAAAACGCTTGGTATGTGGAGTATATCCAAAGGATGACACCCGACGAAATTCTTCCGGGAGCAAAGGAATTGCTTGAGGACCTTAGGGCTAACGGGGTAAAACTTTCGCTGGGTTCGGCCAGTAAAAACTCGCCCCTGATCCTTGAACGTATTGGTTTAAAGAACCATTTTGATGCCGTAATCGACGGCAATTCAGTTACCGTAGCCAAACCCGCCCCCGATATTTTCCTTACAGCAGCAAATGCACTTAGCGTTAATCCTGAGTTCTGTGTTGTATTTGAGGATGCTGAAGCTGGTATTGAGGCTGCCATTAATGCCGGTATGCGCACCGTTGGAATTGGCAATCCGCAAATTCTAAACCGCGCCAATGTGGTTGTTCCGAATCTTAAAGGTTTTACATACAACAAATTAGTTGAACTATTTTTAAAAAAATAAATCGATATGAACCCTTATCTTAAACACGACGAGTGGTGCATCATTGAAGAGGGATTTGTTCCTGAGAATACCCGCGCTTCGGAAAGTATTTTCAGTATTGGCAATGGTGCAATGGGACAGCGTGCTAACTTCGAAGAGAAATTCACCGGTAGCACGCTTCAGGGTAGCTACATTGGTGGCGTTTACTATCCCGATAAAACCCGAGTGGGTTGGTGGAAAAACGGCTATCCTGAGTATTTCGCCAAGGTTATCAACTCTACCAACTGGATTGGCATTAACGTAATTGTAAATGGCGAAGAACTCGACCTGGCTAAGTGCAAGGTACAGGACTTCCGAAGAGTTTTGAACATGAAGGAGGGCTTCCTTGAGCGCTCGTTCATTGCCGAGATGCAGAATGGCATCAAATTGGCCGTGAAATCAACCCGCTTCCTGAGCATGGTCGATACCGAACTTGGCGTAATCCGTTATTCGGTTAAACCCCTTAACGCTAATGCCACCATTGAACTTCGTCCATACCTCGATGCCGATGTTCACAATGAGGATTCAAACTACGGCGAAAAATTCTGGGAAGTGGTTGACATTAAAGGAACACCCTCTTTTAGTTACATTGTAAGCCGCACTAAAAAGCTCGATTTCCATGTTGGGCATGCCATGCGCAATTTTATTTACGTTAATGGTCAACATCAAAATGTTCAGCCCCAGGTAAACACTTCGTCTATGTACGTCGATAACAGGTTTACCCTTAGCGCTAAGGCTGGCGATGAGATCACTCTTTACAAGTATGCCGCAGTTATTTCGAGCTTAAATCACGAGAAAGGCACTTTCCCTAAGGTTCTCGAAAAACTCATCGATACAGCAGTGTCGAAAGGTTTCGATAAAATGATTGACGAGCAGCGTAACGCATGGGCTGAAATCTGGCAGCACAGCGATATAACAATTGAAGGCGATGTTGCTGCTCAGCAGGGTATTCGTTTTAACATTTTCCAGCTCAGCCAAACATACACCGGTAAGGACGAACGCCTGAATATTGGCCCCAAAGGCTTTACCGGCGAAAAATATGGTGGTTCAACCTATTGGGATACCGAAGCTTACTGCTTGCCCTTCTACATGGTTACCCACGGACAAAAGGTGGCTCGTCAGCTTTTGCTTTATCGCTTCAAACAGCTTGGCAAGGCTATTGAAAATGCTCAAAAACTTGGATTTACCAATGGCGCAGCCCTTTACCCCATGGTTACCATGAATGGTGAGGAATGCCACAACGAGTGGGAAATTACTTTTGAGGAGATTCACCGTAATGGAGCCATTGCATTTGCTATCTACAATTATGTTCGCTACACAGGCGATAAGAGCTATTTGATAAACTTTGGCCTTGAGGTCCTCATTGCCATTGCTCGTTTCTGGGCTCAGCGCGTTAACTTCTCGCAGGAGAAGGGCAAATATGTTATGCTTGGCGTTACCGGTCCCAATGAGTATGAGAATAACGTAAATAACAACTGGTACACCAGCACTATTGCTTGCTGGTGCATGGAGTATGCCGAAGAGGTTGCCGGCTACGTAAAGTCATCCGACCCTGCTAAGTATGCAGAATTAGTCAAATCCATCAATTTCGATGAATCTAACGAAATGGCCAAGTGGCGCGAGATTCGCAATAACATGTTCTTCCCTGTTGATGAAAAATTAGGTATTTTCTTGCAGCAGGAGGGTTACATGGATAAGGAGCAAATCCTTGTAAAGGATCTCGATCCCAAGGAGCGTCCATTGAACCAGAAATGGAGCTGGGACCGCATTCTACGTTCATGCTTCATCAAACAGGCCGATGTTCTTCAGGGTCTTTACTTCCTTGAAGATCGTTACGATACCAATACCATTAAACGTAACTACGAGTTTTACGAAGCTCGTACTGTTCACGAATCGTCGCTTTCGCCTTGTGTTCATAGTGTTCTGGCTTCTCGCATAGGCAATGTCGAAAAGGCTTACGAACTTTACCTGCGTACCGCTCGTTTAGACCTTGACGATTATAACCGTGAGGTAAAGGAAGGGCTTCACATTACCAGTATGGCAGGTACATGGATATCCATTGTTGAGGGATTTGGTGGTATGCGCGTTCGCAACAATATGCTCACTTTCAATCCCTTAATTCCCGATAAATGGAAATCCTATAGCTTTAAGGTTTGGTTCCGCGACAATATTCTCAAAATCATTGTAACAAACTCTCAAGTTACTATTAATAACGAGAGCGGAAATGCAATTACCTTAAAGGTTTACGGAGTTGAGCAAAATGTTCCAGCTTCAGGTTCCGTTAACATTCCGGTTCAAAAACAGATTTTCTAAGCCTGAAATAAAAAGATTACCTTTGCATTGGATTTATAATTAAACTACATAATCATGAAACGTTTTAAATCAGGCGTAATAACCGGAAAAGAGTTACAGGATCTGTTTGCAATTGCCAAAGCTGAGCAATTTGCTCTTCCTGCTGTTAATGTAACTGGAACAAACACAATGAATGCCGTGCTGGAGACCGCTCGTGAGGTGGGCTCACCGGTTATTATTCAGTTCTCAAACAGCGGGGCATCGTTTATTGCAGGTAAATCGTTATCGAACGATGGCCAACGGGCAAGCATTTTAGGAGCTATCAGTGGAGCCAAACACGTTCATCTGCTTGCCGAAGCCTACGGCGTTCCTGTGGTGCTTCATACTGACCATGCCGCTAAAAAGCTCCTTCCATGG
>Ga0078972_1009334_pt1 | contig 19455 bp, 15 predicted proteins | sample YelNatPaOPGAMG01_FD_67568 | JGI IMG/M metagenome (GOLD analysis project Ga0078972, IMG submission 67568) | Hot spring thermophilic microbial communities from Obsidian Pool, Yellowstone National Park, USA - OP-RAMG-01 (SPADES assembly) (version 2) | ecosystem: Environmental > Aquatic > Thermal...
AGAAAGCTAGAAAAGGAACAGCCATTAAATTTAATATATAACCTATAAAAGTTAATCCCCAATAACCTTTACTTGATTTTAAATATCCTACAACAATACCACTAACAAACCTCATAATATATCCCAAAAATTCACCAATGCTAGCTAGGCTTGCAAAAACAGCAGTAGCAGTAAGCACTTCTAAATATGCTCCAGAAACCGATCTAGCTCCTTCATAAGTCATATCAGCAAAAAGAGAAACCAAAGAAAGCAAAATAAACGTTATTAACGATACTCTACCTAAATCTCGGAATCTCATCTTTTCCTCCTCTTTAATTAACTCCCTAATAATAAAGATTTTGCTTCGCAGCTTAAATTAATTTTCTGTTTAACTCTCTTTTTCCTTATGGATTGGAATGCTGTTAACAAGGAGCTTATCAAGCATGGTGAACTTCTGCTTAGCCTAGATTTTCTTAAAGGCTATGATCTTGAGCTTAGTGTTACGAATGATAGTAAGGTACGAATTGAAGAAGCTTGCTTGTAAAGAAGTAAGGTTTCAAAAATCTTTCTTTTCATTTAAGCTCAATGAGCATCTAATCGATTAATATATAAATTAAATTAAACATACATCGGTTAAATATTTAAATTTTGACCGATATAGTTTAATTTATCGGTCAAAATAATATTAAAGGAATGAAAAATAATGAATATTAGAGGTAAAGAATAATGAGTATTGAAACGAAAGAAGCGGAACGCCCTAAAAAACCTAAGCTTCCCAAAAAAAGGATTTTAAAAAAGAATATTTGTTAAAAATTTTCATTCTTTAGCCTTTTTATTTATAATTATGGTGAGCTTTCAATTCTCTATTTTTTATTAAATCCAAAAAGATCCTTCATTCTTTATCTGAAATAAACGGCTTTACAGCTTATTTTTTCTCTTGGAAAAATCAAAAGAAACCAATCTAGAATTTAGGTGGGAATCCCCATTTGGAAGGAGGGGTTTACCCCCTTCCTATGATAACTCTATTTTCTGCCTAAAATTGCTTCTCATCATTATTAAAGAATTTTACCGTCATCCTTGTCCGCAAAGGTTGTCCACACGTAACGTGTTCAAAATAGCCTCAATTTCATCTCCTGCTAACAATACCCAATCTTATCAAAACCTTTCCTTATAACTGTCTACTCTTGTTCCGTAATCGTATGTTGGGCTGCTGGAAAATAGTATATTGTTCTCCTTATAGATGCGATATACGACCGTTAAGCATGTTGCTTATGGCTTTTATCAATTCACCCAACTGTTTTTAAACTCTTTTAAAATCTTATGCTCTTTTCCGATTCATCCATTTTAGGCGGTTTTCTCCAAGATTTTCTTAGCTAATGTTTTCCCAATCTCCAAAATACGCTTCATATCCTCATCTGTTGGCGGACCGTTAACCTCTAATGCGCCTACAACCTCAAACTTAAAACCGTTGAGCAGTTTTTGAATCTGCTTTATTGCACCGCCACCCCAACCATAAGAACCTAAAAGAACAGCAAAGTTTGTTGGTGGATGCAAAGCCTTGAAAAGGTATGCAGCATAAACTGCTAATGGGTGAGCCCCACCTAAAACTGTTGGAGCGCCCAAAACAATAGCTTTTGAATCCACAAGGTCTTTTGCTAATTCACCAATATCAGTTACGGCTAAGTTGTGAAAAGCCAACTCTATGCCTTCCGACGCCAATACTTCAGCTATTTGTTTAACCATAAAATCTGTGTTGTTCCACATGCTTACATAGGCTATTGTGGCTTTTGGTTTAGTTTCACCAGCCGACCACCGTTTATACGCGTCTAGAATACGCTCTGGCTTTCTATGGATAGGACCATGGCTTGGCGCTATCATTTTGACATCTAAGCCAGCAATTTTTTCAAGAGCCTTTTGCGCCATAACCCTAAAGGGCATCATTATTTCGCCCCAATACCGTTGAGCGTGAACAAGCAAATCCTCAACTTCATCGCTGTAGATGCCTTCAGCTAAATGAGAACCGAAAAAATCGCATGAAAAAAGAATCTTTTCTTCTTCCAGATAAGTGAACATTGTTTCAGGCCAATGAAGCATCGGCGCCTCAATAAAACGTAAGGTTTTATCGCCTAAGCTTATAGTTTCATTTTCATTCACAACTTTTATTCTTTCTTGCGAAGCATGATAATAGATTTGAGCCATTTTTGCGCCCCTGCTAGTAGTTACCAGCTTAGCTTTTGGAGCAATCTTCATTATGTAAGGTATAGCGCCAGCGTGATCCGGTTCAGCATGATTCATAACAATATAATCGATTTCTTGTGGGTTTATAATGTTGCGGATTTTATCTTCCAACTCCCTTTCAAAACCTGGATTAACCGTGTCTATTAGAGTTTTTTCATTTTTACCGAGTATAAGGTAAGCGTTATATGATGTTCCTTTTGGAAGCGGAATTAAGGCATCGAAAATTCTACGGTTCCAATCTCTTACACCAATCCAATAAACATTTTCACTTATTTTCATAACATTTCTTTTAAGCATCTTCATTCACCTTGTTATAACTGTAATAAAATAGATTTATACTTTTTTCTACATAAATACTGCAAGGAAGAAGATGCTGACTCTGCAAAATAGCCGATTAATATTTGGTTTATGAAAAAAGTTTCCTTTGATGTAGTTTCATCAAATCCTTAAAAAATGTTAATTAACTCTTAATCTATATAAATCTATTCTTTCGAATATTCTCACATTTTTCATGTTGGATGACTCCAATTTTTCCAGCTTTCTTAAGAGTTCTTTCAAATAATTTTTCCTTAAAAGTATTGTTATGGAAAAAGGGGGAGGCAAAAATTATTTGGATCTACTTAACATGATAGGTTCAATCATCAATAGAAAGATATATATTTCCTTAAACATGCCTAAATAGGTTTTGGAAATATGCTTAAGAATTAAGAATAAGCAAGCAAGAAGGTGCATTTATTAGATGAAGAGCACATCCGAGTTTAAGCAGCTTTCCATTGAAGAAGTATTTAAAATATTAGGTGCATCGATGCAGGGGCTTACAGAATCTGAAGCTGAAAATCGAATAAGAAGGTTTGGATATAATGAAGTAAAGGAGGAAGAGAAGAATCCCTTCACAGAATTTTTATCGCGATATTGGGGTCCAATGCCTTGGCTATTAGAAGTCACGATTATTCTTTCTTATATTCTTGGCCATCATATTGAAGCTATTATAATTTTTGTATTACTTACCATAAATGTTATCATAGGCTTTATACATTCACGCAATTCCCAAAAGGCTCTTAAGTTTTTAAAAAGAAGGCTTGTGGTAAAAACAAAGGTTTTACGTGATGGAAAGTGGATTATGAAGGATGCTAGAGAAACTGTTCCAGGGGATATTATACTTTTAGGTCTTGGAGACATAGTTCCTGCAGATGCTAAGCTTATAGATGGTGAACTTTCTGTTGATCAATCAGCTTTAACAGGAGAGTCTTTACCAGTAAATATGCGTCCTTTAGATATTGTTTATTCAGGCTCTATGGTGGTGAGAGGTGAAGCAAGATGCATTGTAGTTAATACCGGGTTAAACACATATTTTGGAAGGACTGCTGAATTAGTTAAGGTAGCTAAACCAAAATCTCATCAACAAGAAATAATAATGACTATTACTAAATATATGATGTATATTGGTTTGGTTGCGTTAGCCTTAACCTCAATATATGGATTGTTTGTTGGTATAAATATCTTATCTATAATAAGATTTACCATCATCTTCCTTATGGGTGCGATTCCAGTTGCATTACCTGCTGTATTAACTATTGTTCAATCTATTGGTGCTATGGAGCTTGCAAAAGAAGGCATTTTAGTAACAAGGCTGGACTCTATTGAAGATGCAGCTTCAATAGATATAATTTGCTTAGATAAAACAGGTACGATAACGCAAAATAGGCTTTCAGTTGTTGAGGTTATTCCTTTTCTTGAATATGGTAAGGAAGATGTAATGTTGGCTGCAGCTTTAGCATCAGGAGAGGAAGGTAAGGACATTATAGATTTAACTATTATTAATTATGTAAAATCTTTAGGATTAGATTTAAGTTTATATAAACAACTTTCCTTCACACCTTTTAATCCATCAATAAAAAGATCTGAGGCTATCGTTGAAGGTAAAGGATTGAGATTTAAGGTTATTAAAGGTGCACCACAGATAGTAATAGATTTTTGTAAAGATGCTGATGTGCTTCGTAAACAACTAGACAAGATGCTTGATGAATTATCTCATAAAGGCTATAGAACTTTAGCTGTTGCCAAATCAAAAGGGGAAGATTTTAATACTCTTTCATTTATAGGCTTTTTAGCTTTAGCTGATCCAATAAGACCAGACTCGAAGGCTATGATAGAAGAGCTTAAACGACTTAAAATAAAACCTATAATATTAACTGGAGACAATATTAATATTGCAAAAGAGATAGCTCGTCAAGTATCAATCGGTGAAAATATAGTTTCAATTTCCGAAGTTAAAGCTTTAAGCGAGGAAGATAAGATAAAGGTTATTGAAAAATATGATGGTTTTGCTGAAGTATATCCTGAAGATAAATATGATATTGTGAAGCTTTTGCAATCTAATGGGCACATGGTGGGGATGACAGGTGATGGAATTAATGATGCGCCTGCACTTAAACAGGCAGAGATGGGAATAGCTGTAAGCAACTCAACTGATGTTGCAAAAGCATCTGCCAGCGTAGTTTTAACAGAAGAGGGTTTAAAAGTAATAGTTAATGCAATAAAAGTAAGTAGGCAAATATATCAGAGGATGTTGACATGGAGTATAAACAAGATATCTAAAGTGATAGAATTTACCGCATTACTTACTATAGGATTCTTCTTAACGCATGATGTTATCCTAAGCATCCTTGGGATGACACTACTTATTTTCGCAAACGATTTTGCCACAATGTCATTGGCAACAGATAATGTAAAATACACAAGCAACCCAAATAAGTGGAACATTAAAAACATTACTTTAGCATCGCTTGTGATAGGCTCATTATTAGTTATAGAGGATGTCATTGGATTCATGATAGGTAAAAATTATTTTAAATTAGAATGGGAAAAACTACAATCCTTCATAATGCTGTTGCTAGTCTTTAATAGTCAATTTAGAGTATACATCGTTAGAGAAAGACGACGCTTTTGGTCTTCAAAACCAGGTAAAGGACTGATTATATCCATTATAGCCGTAATACTTGGATTCACATTTTTAGGCATGCATGGAATGATTATTCCTCCACTTTCATTATTCCAAGTTTTCTTCATACTAACGTTTACAGGAGCCATTATTGTTGGAGCCATAGATTATTTCAAACATTTAACTTTCAAAAAACTTCAACTTTAAATAGATCCATTATAGGTGATGCTAGATTTAGATGCAAAACTTTTCATTATATTCATCAGCCTCTGAGAAAATATTAGATATATTGGGATCCTAACCTCGTTTCTTGCAAGAAAAGTTACATAATCCCTCTTCTTTCATAATCTCCTAAGATATCCCAATTCATTTTAAAGCAAATAATTAACAAGTTAACACTACCTGCTGTATCAAAGCCATAAGTCTAAATACTTCTATTGCCTGCGTTCATGCTTCATCTCAAGTGTATATTAAATTGGAACTGCCATTGCCAAAAGCATTAGCATCATTGCAGTTAATGCTATTAACTTTTTCATCATATCTTTTCCCTCCTTCTTTTATCTTTTAACCTAACATTTCTATTAGTGCCTTTAAACAGAAGACACAGTCAGGTAAACCTGCTTAAACACATAACCATTGCTTAACTAAAACATAGTTATGGATCTAAAGTTAACCTAACTATACATAATTTATGCTTACTCTCTTTTAAAGCTTCTGATTTAAATGCGCTTATAGAAAAAAATTATCTTTATTCTAAAATTTGCTATAATGATTTACAATTAAACCTTTTATTAAAAAGTAAAAACAAAAAGGTTAAATCATAAACTTAATCTTCTTTAAGGTAAACTTTTTAAAATCATAGTTATTTAGATATGCTGATATTAATTACTTCAGCTTTTTGATATTCAACAATCTTTTTTGGGTTAAGCTTTGAAAGCTTATCGATTCCTCCTCCACCTATTACAAATTCATTTTCAAGAACTTTTGAATCAACTATTGTTTTAATTTTTACTCCAACAGGTGGAACGCCGCCTACATCATAGCCTGTTATGGATTTAACTTCTTTAGGGGTTGCAAGCTTAACTAAACCGTAAAGTTTTGTAAGCTTGTTTAAATCTACTTTTGATTCGCCATCAACTATAACCAGTAAAGGCTCATTATTCGAGATGAAAACTAAAGATTTTATTATTTGTTTAGGGTTTATTCCTATAGCTTTAGCCGCCTGCTCCACGGTTTTAACGTTTTTTCCAACGTTTATTATTTCTCCATCAAGCTTTTTAATTAAATCCTCAAGATTATTTTCTTTCATCATTTTCGCAAAACCCTTTAAAAAACATATTTTACCTAAAAATTAAGATTAAAAAGTTAAAACTAAAAATAACATAACAATTTTTCTCATCTTATATATGATTACATTAAAGCTATGTTTTTCTTCGCGTATTCTATGTAATCTTTAAAGTTCCATTCAGGTTTTTCCTCAAACTTTAACCCAACTCCTTCATAAAACCTTTTAACAATGATTCTTAAAAGAACTTTAGCTCCAACACCAAGTAAACCTTTTAAACCTTCATCAAATTCATTAAGCTTATTTATAATTTCATCCTTCTTCAAATTATATTTATTTTCTAAACGCCAATAAATGGCTTGGCGTACTGATTCACCTAAAGCCAATAAACCTTCATCAATAGCATCCAACAAAACCTTATTAAACTCATTTTCGTTTAATTCTTTCCCCTCCCTATACACCTCAAATTGAAATTAAAAATTCTTTCTTCCATCTCCTAAATTATCGGCGTAAGCTTAGGTAAAGGATAACCTTTTGAAACATCCATTTCAACCGCATATAAGCCAGTTCTAGGCTTAACACCATAAAGCAGTAAACAGCCATGCTTCCTTACGAGACGTATGTATACATCAGCTATGGGGCTAAGTTTAATGGCTAAATTTCTATAGCCTGCTTTAACTATAGCAACAATAAGTGAATTGGATCCTCTAGCCATTGTAGCGCCTAAATTTAAGATTTTTTCGCAATTTTCCTCGCCATACAAAGTTGTTAATGTATCCGCACCTATAATAAACAAGTTTGGTTTACCTGTTCCAGCGCTAAGCTCTACCGCTATATTAAGGGCTTTGTTTAAATCTTCCTCCCAATTTTTACCTTCTATAGAAACCACATATGGTAACGTAACTGGAGGAGTTAAGCCTTTTGGCATAATTATCCTTATGAAACGGTTAAATTCATCTTCGGTTACACCATAAACTTTTTCAACATTCCTTAAAACTCTAGCATCATCCCCACTACTTGGAACCATAATCAAACTCCTTTCCTTGAGGACAAATTGAGAAGCTATTGGATCTAAGAGCAGGTGATACTCAAGCGCGGATATCTTCTCGCTCACCTCTAAAAGCATAACTCCCCCTCTGGGAATTCCTCCTTCTAAGACTTCATCTAAATCTTTTATGCCTGTTGAGTATTTGTTTGGTGGATCAGGTATTGGCTGGAATCGAATAGGCTTTTCAATGGGTTTAAGCTTGAAAGGCGGAAAAACTTTAAAGCCTTTATCAAGTGTATAAACTAGTTTATGTTCTTTAAGTCTACAACCTCTAAGCTTAATTATCTCCATATCCCTAAATAAATGCTCATCCAACTCATTTCTTCTAAACTTTATAACAGAATCAGCCACAAACTCTTCTATACCAAAACCAATTTTAGATTCGCCTATAGGAACCTCCTCTATCATTATTGTTGTGCAATTCATTCCCCTAACTATTCTACTTAAAACTGTATGAACAACTATCCTAACGTCTATAGGCTCTTTAAAGGCTTGAGCCAATGCCGAAAAACTATCTATAACAAGCCTTTCAGCCTTTAAAGCTTCAACCTCCTTTAAAATAGATACTAAAATAATAGGTAAAGCTTCTTCCTTTATGGCTGTGATATCTAAAATTTTAATTTTACCTTCAACTTCAAGCTTGGTTAAATCAACATTTAAATGTATAGAGAAGTTTTCTATAAGCGTATCCCTAGCCTCAGCAAAACTTACATATACGCCCGGCTCATTTAATTCAACACCCTTAACCAAAAACTGTATAGAGAAGACGGTTTTACCTGTGCCTGGTTCACCAGCCAAAAGAATCAAACTACCCTTAGGGAAGCCCTTTTCAATAACGTTATCTAATTCTTCTACTCCAGTTTTAACTCTATTACTCAAGCTTAAATCCCTTTAGAATCTTCTTCAATAATTAATATCCATTTTTAGGTTATAAAAATTTTTTCATTAATTTTTTAAAAAAAAGATGCTTTTTATAAGAATTTAATTTTAGTTTTAAATGGAATTAAAGTTTTTTATTAATTCTTTCGCGAAATTCTTAGCGTTTTCAATATCTGTTTCATCAGGTTTTCCTTTATTTACTCCGCCTATTAATTTTAAGAGACCGAAGGTATCCCAACCTAAACAATTGAATTCATCAATAATTTTAAATCCTTTTTTAATTAATTCTTCTCGAAGCTTTTTATGAAATTTTTTACCATTTAAACTGCCGCTTGTAGAAAAAATAAAAGCCTTTTTTTCATTCACCACTTTTAAGTTTTTAATAAATTTAAATAAGCTTTTATGATGTTTAAACATGTAAATTCCAGATCCAAAACCAATTAAATCATACTTTAAAACATCTTCAGGTTTTGCGTTTTTTGTTTCTATTAAATCAGCGTTTAAAACCTCAGCTATTGCATGCGCAATCTTCTCTGTATTTTTATGATGCATCGATGAATAAATAATTAAAGTTTTCATGCTTATTTCTTAATTTTATATATATTTATATTTTTATGGTTTATAAGCATAGTTTAGATAAGATTGATAACTTCGAAGAGAGTTTATGGATTGTTCCATTTTTTGAAACATTGTATTAATCCAGCATTTTAAGCAAGTTTCGCATTAAACCATAGTAGGCTGGTGAAAAAACTTGAATAAAATTGTTTTTACAACCTTTTTTATTTTTATGGTTCTTTTAATTTCTCCATTAGCCTATGCGGATAGAGGCGTTTTTCCAATAATAGATGCTGATGTTTATGGTCCTGGGCAAAAAGCTATAATAGCTTGGAACGGCGAAATTGAACGTTTAATTCTTTCAACAGACCTTTATTCAGATAGGGAAGTTAAAGCTTTAGAGGTAATTCCTTTTCCTTCAAAACCTAAGGTTGAAGCTGGAAGCTTTTCAGTTTTTGAAGTTATTCAACGTTTAATGAAAGAGAAAGCTCCTAGAGCACCTATTGAAAAAACTGTTTTTGAAATTGTTTTTCATGAAAAAATTGGAGCCCACGATGTAACGATTGTTAAAGCTGAAAATAAAAAAGAATTAATTAACTTCATGTTTAATTATGTAAGCGAATTTAATGTTTCCCGTTCATTATTTATTCGTGGAGAAACAGTTTTAGAAGATTATTTAAATCGAGGCTTTTACTATTGGGTTTTTGATTTAATAGATTTAAATTTTGAAGCTGGAAGCGTGGAACCTTTAGTTTACGAATTTCAAAGCCCATATCTTTATTATCCAATGAAGATTTCAAGCTTAGCTGAAGGCTCAACAAAAATAACCCTCTACCTAATAACCAGCCAACCCATAACCAAAAATGATCTTCCAGCTAAAATGAATTTAGCAAAATATTTCCCATTCAATCAATCAATTCAATTTCAGCTTTCAAAAGAGGAATTAAATGAAATAGATGAAAAATTCTCCAACCTCTTCGCATCTTTTAATAATGAATTTCAACCATGGTTAACAGTTGTTAAATATGAAGGAGAATTAAACGATTTAGATTTTGATTTAGAAATTTTTAAAACGCAAATTCAATGCCGCTCAATAAAAGTTGCTACCGATAAAAATCAATATAAACTTGGAGAAAAAATAAATATAACTGTTAATTTTACGCATTTAATGCCTGGTTGCTTTGAAATTCAAATTCTTCATTTTCATTTAGTAAACCTTGAAATATATGATTCAGCTGATAGATTAATTCAATCTTGGAGTTGGAATGTAAACAACGATATTTACAGGGTTGTTTCTTGGAAACCTGAAGAAGCAGGGAACTACACTATAAAAGCAGCTTCCTTCTGGAATGGAGAAAAACTAGAAGTTGAAGATAAATTAACTATTAATGTTTCAAATTTAACCAAACCCGCTTTAACATTTAACCTTAAAATTTTTATATACGGCGCCATCACATTTATTATGGGTGCGATTATTGGTTTTGAAGCAGCCTACCTATTTTTTAAACGTAAAAAGAAAATTGAAGAACCTAAAAACCTTTAAGATTTAACATTAAATAGGGGGCTCTTTAATGGAGAAAAGTGAGATATTAAATTTTGTTAAAAATATGAAGCCTAAAGATCATGTAATATTGTTTTATTCTAAACCTGAAGATAAAAGAATGGTTCTTTTTACATATTTAAAGGCTGGTTTAGATGATGGAGAGGCGGCAGCATATGTGGCTGGAGAAGATGAAGTTACTGAAGTTAGGAGAGCAATGAAAGATTTCGGATTAGAAGTGGAAAAGCTTGAAGAAAATGAAGCGTTAAAAATCATTGATTATCGGCAATGGTATATTATTAATGGTAAATTTAACCCATCTAAAACCATGAGTTTATGGAAAAAATTATATAAAGATGCTTTAGCTAAAGGCTTTAAAGGATTAAGAGTTACAGGAGAGATGACGTGTTTTTTCAAGCATAAAATGGTTGAAGAGCTTATAGAATATGAGAAAGCTTTGCATAGAGTGCTTGATCTTTCAATGGCTGCTATATGCGCTTATAATATTGATATAGTCGCTAAAGAAAAGGATGGAACACTTTTTTTAAACCTTATAAAAGCGCATAGCACCGCTATAATTTTAGGTCCAGAGGCAGGTTTAGTAAAAAGTTACTAGCTTTATATGGTTAATAATTTTATATAAACTTTAAACCATACTTTAATTTTTTAAAATATTCATCTCCTGTTTTAACGTTATGTCCACTTCTAACCCGAAAGCTGAAAATGAAGAGATAAGAAGCAGAAACCAGAAAGATTTCAGAAAACCTTCAGAAGGAGGAAAGCATGGGATTTATTCCGACCATAGTGGTTCATATGTTGCTGATACTTTTAATCTTCGTAAACTTAATGATTAATTAAAAAAGACGATTAGATTCCGTTATAAAGAAGCTTGCAGATGAACCTCGTTTAGGAAAACTCTTCTAAAGGAGAACTAACAAACAAATGAATCTTACGAAGATTAGTACTGGACGCTGATCTTCTTATTGTTGAAACAGCAATTTTTTCGTTAGATAAAAGCTTTATGACCTTCATAAGATAAGATATTAAATGTTTAAAATAGCCACAGAAATCTTACCTAAGGGCATATAATGGGTTTTTATGTTTCTCCCCTAAAAGTATGCAACACTCCTAGCACATACTACTTTCGGAACTACCGTTTTCTTAACCTTCTTACATAATAGATTAATTAATTTTTCTTTACGAGCATTTTATGGTGATACCTCTAGTTTTAAGTTTTACAACATTGTCTAGAGGCTTTAAAGTTAAAATACAACAGCTTTAAATTCCTTTAGTTTATAGAAGTTTTTATCAAAGGTTGCTATGTTAGATATTCCATTAATTCTGCATAATGCTATAGTGGTGCAATCAGTAAAGCTTAAGCTTGGTTTTAATTAAAAAATATTGTTTTCACCTTCCCTATTGAAGATGGTTTAGGCTTCGCTCTTTATGAAAGGAATTGTTAAACAACTTACTCTACTATATACAAAATTATTAAGCAACTATTTATCCAAGCTTGTTTAGCCCCTCTTCCTTGCCTCCCTGCACACGCAATACAAAATTTGAAGCATGGTTGTTTTAAGAGTTAAAGTTATGAAAGCCTCAATTGTTTTTTGATTGCGCACGCTTAACCTTCATGAAATTTTATATGATCTTAAATACGCAGAAATCGTAAAAGTTTTACTCTTACCAATAATCGAGTATGATAAAAGGGATGCTTAATTATCTGCTGAATTAGAGTTAAAAACTGAAAGTTTAGAAACACATGTGAGAAGAGTGAATGATTGCTGCGATAGTATTAAATAAGGATACACAATTTTATATATCATTTATTATACTTTTAATCATCTTTTCAGTTAAATTTCTTCAGTTCCTTTCCAAAGTTTCTTTAATTAGTTAATTTTTAAGATTATGAATAAAATTTGATCAAATTTTGAAAAAAGCTTTTATAACAGTTAAACCGCACTCATTTGCAGTGATTTTTATGGAAAACTATAAACAATCATCTTTAAATGTGAAACGCTCCAATTTTTCATTGTTAAATAAATAGTAAAATAATGGATACGATCAGGGGATAATTATGGTTGAAACATCAATAATTATACCTTTATTGATTTTAGGCGTTTTGATAGGATCTATTTTACGCAATGCAAATATAAAAATAACCAAACGATTTATAGTTTTTGGTTCACTTTTTAGCGGAATAGGAAATGTTATTTATACAGCTATTTTAAGTTTTTTTCAAAATAGGCTTACATCAAGCGTTACACCTTCCTCTATAACATCCCAAACAACTTTAAGCGAGTTTTCATCATCCCTGATTCTTTCTTTCTTCATTGGTTTCTTCATTATTTTAATTGTTTTCGCTTCAATAGTTTTAACTTTAAAAATACGGAGGAGAACTGTTTTTGAAGAATGAAAACAGCGAAGTAATTAATGCTAAAGATCTTGTTAAAGTTTATGTAACTGGTGGAATAAGATTTGAAGCTTTACGTGGGGTTTCGCTTCAAGTTAGAAGGGGGGAGCTTATTGCTATGATGGGGCCTTCTGGAAGTGGAAAATCAACTCTTCTTCATATATTAGGTCTTATTGATAAACCTACTAGCGGAAAAATATTTTTTGAAGGCAGAGACACTTCAAAAATGGATGAAGATAAACTTGCTACATTAAGAAATAAACGTATTGGATTTATTTTTCAAGCCTTTAATTTAGTTCATCGTTTAACAACTGTGGAAAACGTTGAGTTACCATTAATTGCTCAGGGAATGAGTCCAAAAACTCGTCGAGAATACGCAATGAAAATGCTTGATTTAGTAGGACTTTCTTCGAAATGGAAAAATAAACCTTATGAATTAAGTGGAGGTGAACAGCAAAGAGTGGCTATTGCTCGAGCTCTAGTAACAAATCCAACAATTGTTTTTGGAGATGAATTAACAGGAAATCTTGATAGTAAAACAACGCATCAAATTATAGAATTGCTTAGTGATATCAATAAAAAACTTAAAACAACTTTCATTTTAGCAACTCATAATCCTGAAGTTGCTGAAGTTGCACGTAGACTTATTATTATTAGGGATGGGCAAATCGAGCGAGATGAGGAAAGGGGGAATTAATTTGCGTAAAAATTTAATTGCATCCATTTTATTATTTTCCTTAAGTTTTGTATTAATTTTCGGTAATGCTTTAGCACAAGCACCTTACTTTCCTATACAAGCTCCTATGCTTCGAGTAGTAAAAGCATCATGGGGTACTACTAGCTCTGAAATTGATGCTGCACCTGGAGATACACATATTCCTCTTACAGTAACGCTACAAAATATTGGAAATTTAACAATTACAGGTTTAAGCGCTAAGTTGCTTCTTCAACAACCTTTTACAAACATTTCCTATGGAAAAGTTGCTAAATCATTTTATGAAGGAAGCATTCAACCAGGTTCAATAGCAACAGTTAATTTTATATTAAATATTGATGAAAATGCGACAATTGGAGAATACGCCTTAAAAATGGTTATTGATTATCTTGCAATTGTAACTGGAGTTGGGAAAACATTATATATTGCTAACACATGCGAACTAGATATTCCTGTATTTATTGCTGGAACAAGTTATATCGCAGTATATTCCGTTACTACCTCTCCAAGAATAATTCCTCCAGGAGGAAACTTTACTTTATCTGGAACTATTGTTAATACCGCTTCTACAACTTTTAATAATGTAAACATTTCTATATACTCGCCAGTTTTAGTTCGAAGAGGTTCAACAGCTATATTTATTGGACAAGTAGACCCGAATATTCCAAGACCCTTTAGCTTCTCTCTTCAGGTTCAACGAAGATTACCTAATGGAACCTACCCAATAACAATTCATATTACTTATTATGATCCATCGTTAGGTGTAAGCCACGTTAATTCTGTTGCAACAAATATTCACGTTCAACAAATTGAAGTTGTTAAACCCACGGCGCCAAAAGAGAAGAAAAGCTTCATGGATATAATAATAGACGTTTTAATACGACTTCTTAGATTCTTCTTTGGTTTTCCAGCTTTAATTACTTAAAACTTTAAGGAGGTGCGTTTTTGCGTATAACGGATATTTATACAATGGCTTTCAAAGCATTAAAGGATCGAAAGCTTAGAAGCGCTCTTACCATTCTTGGAATAGTTATTGGTTCGGCATTAATAGTTGCGTTAATCGCATCAACAAGCGGACTTACCAAAAATGTAACGCAGCAAATGGAAAAGATTGGCGTCACTACAATATCTGTTTTTTCCACTTCTCCTAGAGTTCCAATTACCGATGAAGATGTGCGGGTTGTTGAAGAAATTGATAGCGTAACCGATGTTATCCCATATATTTCTAGAAGGTTAAATCTTAATTATGGTAGTAATACTCTTTCAGTTTCTGTTTATGGAATTGACCAAACAAAGCTTCCATTGCTCTTTAAGGGGTTAACCATTATGGAAGGTTCATTCATTGATGAGTATGATCCAATAGGAGTTGTTATAGGCTCAGCTATAGCTAATCCATCTTCAGGCGGTTTCCCTCCAGTTGGCTTAAATGAAATGTTAACTCTTCAAAGCTCTTCAGTTGGAGGCAGATCTTCTTCATATTCATTTTTGGTTGAAGGGATTTTAGCACCTTATGGAGCTGCAGGATTCGTAAATCTTGATGAAACAGTTTTCATGAGTTTAACGGGGGCGCGTCTCCTCTTTTCCTCGCCATATTATTCAGGTCTTTATGTTATATGCGAGTCTCCAAGCAAAGTTAATTCAGTTGTAGAAGCTTTACAAAACTATTTTGGAAGCAACGCTAGAGTTACAAGCTCTTCAGCTCTTCTCTCTACAGTTCAATCGATTACCACTCAATTAGCTCTCTTTTTAGGTAGTATTGCCACTGTATCTCTTTTCGTTGCAGGTATTGGAATTACAAATACAATGTATATTTCAGTAGTTGAGAGAACACGTGAAATTGGGATTCTTAAAGCTATTGGTTATAAACCTAAACAGATTCTTTCTCTCTTTCTTGCAGAAGCTACCATCACAGGTTTTCTAGGAAGTTTGCTTGGAACATTAGTTGGTGTAGTGTTGGCATATATGCTTGGGGGCAACTTACCTTTTGGGAGTCGAATGGTAATGAGGAGTGGAGGCCCTGGTCCAAGCGCAGTTAACTTTGGATCTGTTTCATTCACTCCCGTATTTTCACCAAATTTAATATTTTTCTCTCTTGCTTTTCCAATAACAATTGCGCTACTTGCAGGTTTTTATCCAGCTTGGCGAGCTTCAAGAATAAACACTGTGACTGCCCTCAAATACGAATAAAAATGATATTAAATGGGTGGCGAACATTTGCGTAAAACCAGTTTGGTCCTTCTTTTTCTCATCATATTTTTCTTTAATTTTACTTTTACTTCAATAAATGTGAAAAGCGATGTTGTTGAGGTATCGCCTGGCAAAATTCAAAATCATAATGTTTATTTAAACGAAAATAATGAAACTAAAGTTAAACTGGAATTCTCAAGAGGTATAATTCTTCAAGGAACAACGGGAGATCTTCTTTTTAACATTACAACATCAACTAAAAGACGAATAATCGCTCTATATATTCCACCAGAATTTAGAGTTCCCAGTTTAAAATGCATTTGGACTAGCATTACAAATGATTATCGATACATTTCATTATCTACAGTTTCAGATAGAGATCCAATCGCACCAAAATGGCAAAAAATCCTTATTTCAAATGGAACAAGTAATATTAATCCAGGATCGCATTTTATTAGAGTTTTTAATGTTACAGCTCCAAATATAGTTGGCAGATATTTTTTTAAAGTTTATATAGATGGTTTCTCGATTGGTGCAAAAAATTTTCCAACAATAGTGGTTTCGGCAGATCCTAATCCTGCCTATATTTCAGGAACTATTCGAGACGGCGATAAATATTCAATTAATTATGGAAAACCAATTAATTTAAATTATCCACAAGGAGGAAAAGTTATAGCTGAGGGAGTAACTTTAGATGGACGAATAATAATTGCGCAAGCTTTCTTTAATGCATCAGCAATGGGAAAATACACTTTATACGGTTTAGCAGCAGGTACATATCGTTTAACTGCTTCTGCAGCTGGTTATTCAAATACTACAAAACCTGAGTTGATTACTGTAGTTTCTGGGCAATCTCTTGAGGGAGTTGATATATATTTGCTCCCTTCTCCAAGAATCGAAGGTACTGTATGGTCAAAATGTAATGGAATGCTGCAATCATGGGGCTCTATTACCGCTTATACAGGTCCAGAAGATGGTGCAGCTTTAGTTTATATTGGAACAGGAATTTTTCCAAATCATGATTATATTTATGCTTTTCGTGGAGGCGGGTCATCCGACTTCTTCAGGTATGATTCTATACTTAATAAATGGGAGCAAATGCGATCAGCACCAGGTCCAGTTGGTTCTGGGGCATCACTTGCATTTGATGGGTCACGATATATTTATGCTCTTCAAGGAGGAGGATCAAACGGTTTTTGGAGATACGACATAATTAATAATGAATGGGAAACTTTAACAAACACTCCAACAATTATTAATTCAGGCGGCTCATTAATGTTTGCTGGTTTACTTTACGCTTTTGTAGGCGGCAGCTCTACTGGTTTTTTGGGTTATGATCCAACAACAAATCAATGGATAAGGCTTCAAGATGCTCCGTTTCCTGTGAATAGCGGAGCATCACTTGCATTTAACAATAAAGATAATTCAATTTATGCGTTTGTTGGTGGAGGTTTACAAGCATTTTTAAAATATAATCCTTCTTTAGATCAATGGATAGCTTTACAAAATATTCCAGCAACTGTTAATTCAGGCGGTTCATTAACGTTTAATAGCGTTAATGGATTACTTTATGCTTTTTCCGGAGGAAACAATGTTAATTTTTACTTTTACGATCCAAATTTAAATTTATGGTGCAGTATAGCGAATATTCCCGTTAACGTAAATGCGGGAGGCGCATTAATATTTGATAGCTACAATACACATCTTTACGCTTTTGTGGGAGGTGGAAGCTTTTTCTTCTACTCTTATGATGTCAACCTAAATTTATGGAATGCAATGGCAGATTTCCCATCAACATCCCCCAGACCAATCACTATCGAAATATGTGATTCATTAGGTAATACAGAATATTTTATTCAAGGTTTTACAACTCCATCATCTGATAAATTTGATTTTAAATATGATGGATTAACAAATTTGGATGGGCATATTCCTCAAGATGAATCAGGGTATATTTCTGGAATAACACCTGGAACCTACATTATAAGGGTTTGGGTAAATCAATATATTCAACCAACCGTAATACAGCTTTTTGATGGAACTGAAATAAACGGTGTTTTAATTAATCTTCCAGATTATGAAGTAACCCAATATATTCAAATTGATGTTCAAAAAACTGGTAAAGCTGAAATAATTGTTCATTTTAAAGATCCTATGTCTAAAAATGAAGTGTCTCTTGACTACCCTAAAACAATTAGTATTTCGCTTTATGACCATAATAGAGTACTACGCGCGCGAAACTCTACTAGGGTTCCAGCAGGAAGCAGATCAGGTCTCGTTATTTTAACAGGTTTCCTTGGTACTTTACGTGATTATGGTCTTCCTGCAGATACTTATCTTATTAGCGTTACTATTGATGGTTTCTATCAACGTTCAGATGAATTCATTACTTTATCTGGTTGCAATAGTATATCAAGAATGAGTTTAACAGTTTTTAAGGCAGGTTCACTTAAACTCACCATTTATTCCATTGATAATCAAAATCCAGCATTATTTGTACCTTGGCGCTATGGGCATCTTAAACCTTCACCACCAATAAAAGTTGAGGTTCGAGATAAATATGGTGTAGAAATAGTTGCAACAAATTTTACATCTCAAAAACCTAATGTTTATTATGCTACTGTTTCTATATCTGGATTGCGAAGTGGAGAATATTCAATATTTGTCTTTACTTATGGATATGTGCAACCTGAATCTTATTATGTCTCCATTATGGATGGAGTTATAGTTGATATGGCTGTAAATATTGTTGTTGGTGGAGAGCTTAAGCTTACAATAGTATTGGAGAAAGAGAATATTTTATCAATAATAGATACTTACCCATATTCATTTTATGTACCTTTACGTATTCAAGTTCTCGATATGTACGGTAGATTTGCAGCAGCCAACACCACTTACGTATCTTTTAATCAAAATGCATTCACTATACAACTTGCTGGTTTTAGAAATTATGCAGGAAGCTATACAGAGCAAAGATGGATTAATTATTACGATACAACAGATGGCAACATTCAAAATGATTATGGATTAGCAAATGGTTTATATACATTTATCATATTTCTGCCTGGTTTTATGCAAAGTGAAATCTATATAACTGTAAATGTTTCTCAAGGAGGATCTTCTGGAGTTATTGTTCATCTTGATCGCTTAGCGCATCTTTCAGGGTATGTCTATAGCTTTGATAAGTTTAACGAAATGGTTCCGCTTAATTGGGTGATAGTAGATGTTATTGGAGAAAAATCAACCTATTTTACATCAACACTAGATGGATTCTTCGATTTATGGATAGAAAAAGGCGCATACTTAACTGTAATATCTCTAAATGGATATAACTCCAATACTCAAGCAATCTTTTTACCAAACGGCTCAGATACTTCTATTGAAGTTATTCTAAAACCGCTCAATTAATTGATTATTTTATCTTCCAACATAATGAAGATTCTTAACAAGTCGTTTGGAAGCTTTTTTCTTAGTTTGTTTAGGTTTTTTCTCGCCATATTTTAATTTTTGAAGGTGTTATGATGATTCTTTCTTCTCCAAGCCTAGCTATATCACCGCCCTCCCTATTTACATAATCTTTAAGTTGAATTACAGCCTTCTTAACTGCTTCAATATTTTTCTTAGCTAAAGGAGTTACCTTAACTATTAATATATTGCCATTCTTCACTTCCCTCT
>Ga0078972_1009336_pt1 | contig 19452 bp, 23 predicted proteins | sample YelNatPaOPGAMG01_FD_67568 | JGI IMG/M metagenome (GOLD analysis project Ga0078972, IMG submission 67568) | Hot spring thermophilic microbial communities from Obsidian Pool, Yellowstone National Park, USA - OP-RAMG-01 (SPADES assembly) (version 2) | ecosystem: Environmental > Aquatic > Thermal...
CTGAGCTTTTCTATTTCCTTTTGACTTAATGCTCTGCGATATGGCAACTTAAAAGAGAAAAGTGTAGTGGAGTTTAGCTTCTAAACTTTTGAAGTTTTGTCAAGAGTTCTTTGTCGCCTTCATAGTCTCCGGCGCATGTGGCTATTACTCCGTCCACTAGCCCATCGAGTTTGCTGGCAACTTCTTCTACGTGTTCCATGGTTGTGGTGGTTGGCCACCCTATCATTTTCACCATTTCAGCATTTTTAGGTGTTCCGATGAGGAAGTATGTGTATATGGGTTTGTTTAGGCGTTTACATTCTCTAGCTAATTGTTCTAACATGGGGAAGGTTTTGTCTTCAAGCCTCATGAAGAAGACGAAATCCCATGGCTCTTTTGCCCGAGCTATGGTTTCTTCAACGGTTTTGCGGGCGGTGAGCAAGCATCCAAGCTTAACAGTTTTTAAACGTATTGTTGTGCGCAAAAAGTCCCGGGCTTCTTCTGAAGATTTCAGCATTTTTATCGGTTCACCATATTTTGGTATATCCCCCATTGTCAGAACAAGTCCATCGAGGCCTACGGCGTCAGCGGCTAAGGCTAAACCTCCAACCTCCACCGGCCCTTTGTAGTGCAGTATGAAGATTGGTATCACTATTTTTTCGGGATATTTGCTTTTGAGAACGCATCCCACCGCTGTTCCGCTTGGCGCCGGCATGCCAGCAGCGCTGTCAGTTATGTTCCATCCGTCAACAAGGTCTTTGACTTCTTCGGCAAGTTTGAGAAATTTGCGGGTTGGAACAAACTCGTGCAGTACCTTCATTTAAACATCATCCCGCCCTATGAGAAGGTTTTGGGAGATTAAAAATTTTTGCATACGCTTCGCGGAAATTAACGGTTGAAAAAGGCCCTAGGTCTTTAAAAGCGAAATTGTTAGAAGTATCTAACCACATACGCTCTATGGGATGCCGTTGAACATAGTTCAGATAATTGGGATTGAAGGCTTGCCAATAATAAATTCGGGAGACAACATCGCCGAGCTAATATGCAGAGCCGCGGAGAGACAAGGGACGCCCATACAAAACGGCGACATAATCGTTGTTACACACATTATCGTTTCAAGGGCGGAGGGACGTATTGTAAATTTAGATGAGGTTAGGCCTTCAGCTTTTGCAAAAAATATCGCGGAACTTTATGGGAAGGACCCCGCTTTGGTTGAAGTTGTCCTCAGAGAAGCCAAAGGCATTAGGCGGATGGCTGACGGCAAAATCATAACTGAAACAAGACATGGATTTGTTTGTGCAAATTCAGGGGTTGACAAGTCCAACGTGCCTGGAGAAAGACTAGTGGCTTTGCTTCCCGAAGACCCGGATGCTTCCGCCAACAAGATTAGGCTTGAGATTAAACGGTTAACCGGCTGCGATGTGGCTGTTATAATTTCTGACACTCATGGTCGCCCCTTGAGGGAAGGCGAAATAAACGTTGCAGTGGGCGTTTCAGGTTTAAAGCCCATAAGAGATCGGAGAGGCGAAAAGGACTTGTTTGGCTATGTTTTAAGGGTTAAGCAGACGGCCGTAGCAGACGAGTTAGCTTCAGCGGCTGAGCTTGTGATAGGACAAGCAGATGAAGCGATTCCGGCAGCCATAATCCGCGGATACAAGTTCATAAAGTCTGAAAATGCCAAGGCAACAGAGCTTGTAAGGCCGAGGGAGAGGGACCTTTTCCTATAAGAGAAGCTTTGGAGGAATTTGACATGGAAACTGTTAGGCTTAGAGAGGTTGACCATTTAGAGATAGTATGTTTGATGGATAATTGTGTTGACTTTACATCTTCCATTGGAAAAAGGGAAGTTCAAAGTGTCAGAAGCTGGGTTGTGCAACGCTTGGGCAGGGAGTGGGTTGAAAAGCATTTCAAGCTTCCAATAGCAGAGCACGGCTTGTCCATGCTTGTGAAGGTGTCGTGGAATGGCGAAACACACACCGTTCTTTTCGACACCGGTGTAAGCCCGGAAGGAGCCCTCTCTAACGCTAAGGGCATGGGAATAAACCTAAAGGAAATTGGAGCCATAGTTCTTTCCCATGGACATTACGACCACTGCGGCGGCCTACTTAATTTTGTACGAGCCGTCGGCAAGGCTGGTTTACCAGTGGTGGTGCATGATGACATGTTCAAAACAAGGGGAGTTGCCAACAAGGATGGAAGCATTAGAAAATATCCGGATTTTCCAACGGAAAGCCAGATAAAGCCTGCAAAGTTTTTAAAAACTAAAACACCCCACCTTCTGGCGGGAGACGCTATACTGGTTACTGGCGAGATTCCCCGCAAAACAGATTTTGAGAAGGGCTACCCGCAGCAACGTGCCTTCATAAACGGTGTTTGGCAGCCCGACCCTATGGTTTGGGATGACCGTGCACTGGCCGTAAACGTAAAAGGCAAAGGGCTTGTAGTGATTTCCGGATGCGCCCACGCCGGCATAGTTAACACAGTCCTTTATGCTATGCATTTGACTGGCATATCCAAAATTCACGCTGTAATTGGCGGTTTCCACTTGTCTGGAAAGGACTGTGAAGGGAGGATTGGCAAAACCGTTGAAGTGTTGAAAAAGTTAAATCCGGACATTATTGTGCCTATGCATTGCACTGGATGGCGGGCTGCTTTCGCCTTTGCAGATGTGATGCCGAAGGCCTTTGTTTGGAATAGTGTGGGAAACCTTTACATTTTTGATGGACAAAAAACCGACTGCTCAAGGAAGTAAAAATTTAAAAGCGAGATTTTTGAAATAAAGCATTCCAAAATTGCGGAGTTGAAATTTCGGTGATAAGGGAGAAAAGACAAACTCCTTTCTTTAAAAGGAAGCTTGAGCCGATAGAGGTTAAAACTCCGAAAAAAATCTCGGAATTGCTTGCAGAAATGGCTAAAACAGGTTTTCAAGGCAGAAAACTCGGCGAAATCGTAGAAGTTTGGGAGGAAATGCTGAAAAACGACATTGTAATCTTTTTTGGATACGCTGGCTCCATGAGCACCACGGGACAGTGGAAAATTGTTAATTGGCTTATTGAACACCGCTTCATAGACGTAATAGTCTCCACGGGCGCAAACATTTCAGAAGACATTTTAGAAGCAATGGGAGGCACTTATTGGCAAGGCAGTCCCATGGTTGATGATCATGTGCTTTTAGAACACAAGATAGACAGATTTTATGACGTTTTTGCAGATGAGCTTGAATATCGGCAAATGGAGAAGCTTATTGCAGACTTTATGAAAAAGCTGAATCCAAACCGCAAATATTCTTCGGCTGAATTCCTCTACCTTTTTGGGAAAGAGCTCTCCCAGATAGGAATAAAAAGCATAGTGGCAACGGCCTACGAGAACAAGGTTCCAGTCTTCTGTCCAGCCATAGTTGACAGCGGCTATGGCATAGCATACCTTCTAAATAGGAAATTGGAAAGCAGTTTTGACATAACCATAGACCAGTTACGCGACTTTGAACAACTCGTGGACATAAAAGCCAAGGCGGCTCCTGAAAGCGGCGTCGTCTACATAGGTGGCGGTGTTCCGAAAGATTTTATACAGTTGACCACTGTGGGCAGAAGCCTAACCGAGTCGAGGAAGTATGAGAGAGTGTATCCCCACAAGTATGCCATACAAATCACAACAGACGCGCCCCATTGGGGTGGGCTTTCTGGATGCACTTTTGAGGAAGCCATAAGCTGGGGTAAGGAGGCGAAGGAAGGCCGCAACGTGCAATGCTACTGCGATGCAACCATAGCCCTTCCCATCGTTGTCCACGCTTTAGCCGAGAAAGTCGATAAAAGGGAGAAGGCTCCAGACTTGTCTTGGTTGTTTAAAGGTTTAGAATAGGCTTCGGCGTATACCATGGAAAAAGTGAAAGACTTCGAAATTTCGAAGGGCATATCCGCAGACAAGCTTGTGCGGCAGATGCTGGAAAGCGGAGGCTTCACAGCCAAAAACCTCGCTGTCGCCGTAGACGCCCTCGAAAAAATGCTGAAGGAAAACGGCATCCTCAACTTCCTCTCTTTTCCAGCATGCATCATCGCCACAGGCACGAGGGGCATAATCCGCGACATGGTTAAACAAAAGTGGTTCCGCATTGTCATTACAACGTGCGGCACGTTAGACCATGACCTGGCAAGATGCTACCGAGACTATTTTCAAGGCGACTTCTACATGGACGATAGAGAGCTTCACAAAAAGGGCATAAGCCGAATAGGCAACGTGCTAGTGCCGAACGCAAGCTACGGTGAAATCATCGAAGAAAAAATGACGGAATTTCTAAACGAGCTGTACTCTGAAGGGAAAAGGGAGTTAGCCACCTACGAGCTTTGCTGGGAGATTGGGAGACGCCTCAACGAAAACTCAATATTATATTGGTGTTGGAAAAACCAGATCCCCGTCATAGTGCCCGGCATAACAGACGGCGCAGTGGGCTACCAACTGTGGCAGTTCAACCAAGACCACACCGACCTAAAATTAAACGTGCTTAAGGACGAAAAGCTCCTAAACGACATGGTTTGGGAAGCCAAAAAATCCGGAGCCCTAATAATAGGCGGAGGCATATCAAAACACCATGTCCTATGGTGGAACATGTTCAAAAAAGGCTTAGACTACGCTGTTTACATAACAACAGCCGTAGAATATGACGGAAGCCTATCCGGTGCACGCCCGAGAGAAGCTATATCATGGGGGAAAATTCGCGAAAAAGCAAAAACAGTAACAGTAGAAGCAGACGCCACCATAGCCCTACCAATAATATACGCCGCACTCCTCGAAAGACTATAAAACCCACACACCTTATTTTTATGGCATGTTCGCACAATGTCCCCTAACAGAAATGCCAACGGTTTATAAGTCTTTTAAAGCTTGTTGCCATAACCTCCAGCGCAAATGAAAGTCTTGTAACCTACAAGTTTTGGGTTCTCAAAATTTGCTACGACAAGAAAGCTTCTCGTAATGCCCAACATTTTTGCTACCGAAGGAGCAATCTCTTTCCTTTCAACAGCAATCCTCGGCACCTCACTCCTTTTAATAAAATCCTCGGTGTCGTTGAAAATTTGATTCGCCCTTCCTTTACCGTTCTCAATTAAAACGCTCCATCTCTCGATTATCTCCTCCCTCAAAAGTATAAAGCCAGTGTTTTTGTATCCAATGTATGCCACAACTGCGCCAACAACCATCATTACTACACCAGTTGCATCAAACCTCCTCAAGCAACTCCAAAGAAAAAGGCATATATTAAAAAGGGAATCCAATTAAGAAAATGATTATTCAGCAAAAACCCAATAATCCAAGCCAGCCATCTTGGAATAGCAAAGCCCTTAGAAGCGGTACCGCTTTCAGCCATTTCCTTCTTCTCTATAAAAACTCTCTAGATTCTTAATATAATTTTTTACTATCGATTCTGAGCTTTATTAGGTTGAAAGCTTATGTTTCAGTTATTAAATTTTCTTTAAAATCTTTTCTAAAGATCAAGTTTTTTATTTCCTCTTCAAAGTATGAGTCTTGGCATTCTTCATATAGCTCATCCATCTTTTTAATTAAATTTTTATCGGAAGTTGTGAATTGATAATATCGTCCAGCCTTTTTTATTACAAACATACCAATCTTATCGCTAATTAACAAAGCCTTTATGTCTTCTTTGGCTTGGAAAACTCCTGCAAAATCAATACCACGAGTTTCAAACCACTTAATTGTTTCATTGCTGGGATTTCTTAAGCGTATTTTTCCCACCACCCCTTTCTTAGCTAAGTATTCTATCGTCGACGCAAATAATTCGTCTTGAAACCAATCTGCGTCATCAGCTACGAATTTAATGTTATCCTCAGGAGCTTTTACATTTCTTAGTAAAACGTTTATCACCATATGCTTAGTTAATTCACGTTCCGTTACGATTCTTATTCCTCTGAAAAACCTTTTCCCGACAAATAAAAAAAGTGTAAATGACAGACAACTTGCTAAAGTACACAATAAATAAACTGTGGCGTCACTAATTTCGCTCATCTAAACTCCGCCTCTTAATAGGATAAGTACAATTTCTCGCAAAAACCTTATTTCATCTTCTATCTTATCCACTCTACCTATCAGCATTCCATATTTTGTTCCGATTCCCCCTACTAAGCCGAAAATACCCGCAAGCGCTGATGCTGATAGAATAATAGAAATGGCTATATTTGAATCCAAATATTTTCACCGTCACATAGTTATTTTTATTACTAACCTTAAAAAATTTTTAGGATTTTATATTCTACGCATTGAATTTTTAAACAATTCTACGCATTGAATTGTTTAACTGCGTATACTCCTAAGACTATCCAGCAACCCGCTATTGAAGCTCCAGAGGCTATGGTTGGCGGTCGAATTTGAATAGTGTGCCTTCTAACGTATTCGTCATGGGGTGTTATAAAATCGTAGAATCGAGTTCTTGAATATCTTTTCTCAAATGAATAATAGGTTTGGTTGTACCTGTAGATGCCGAAGGCGGCATAAGCTGCACTTGAGTTATAGATGACATCGCTTTCAGGTAGAAGAGAGTTGAACTCTTCAAGTGTCATAACTCCATTAAGCCGTATCCACCATCCTTGATTTTTAATGGCTTCCTTAAGATACGGGTTTAATGGCTCTGAAAGTTCACCTTTACAGGTACCAACGACAGTCCAGTTCCATATAAGCTCGCCTCTGTAGTAGACCTCACATATCCATTCACTACTGTTCTCTGTTGGACGCACTTGAAATGCTGCGACAGCGTAGTCACCGGGCCCTAAGGCTTGCACAGCCCTAGGAGATTTCTCCAATGGAGATGGAGATTCATTTATTGTAGCATAGGCATACCATACGCCTATAGCCCAAACTACAGTTACGATGAACAATATTGCTGCAAATAACTTTACCTTCTTCATTTTTGACACCACCTCAGCTACCTCTTCTTTTTATTCAGCATTTCTTGTATGTATTGTTCTTTTGCTTCTTCCATTTGTTCCCATGTAATGGTGGCTGTTAAGGCTTTAACTGTGGCTTGAAGCCTACGCTTGCCTACAATATAGAATGTTGTGATGGCTGGAGACAGAAATGCGCCCATTATAATCCAACTGTAAACACCCCATCCGGATAAGACCATGAAGTAAACTGCGTATAAGGGGCCAAGCACAATATAGTATAACGCTACTATCAAACCCAAGACAACCTTCAAACCGCTCAAACCGTCATTCCCCCAACAAAAATAGGGAAACTGAAGCCGTTATCTCCGATAACAGCGGAATGGAATGGCTCCTCTGGCTCCCAGTTTGGCCATGGAAACGGCGGTTGCTCCAAAGGAGTCTTCAAAGGCTTATCTGTTCGGAGGGCAGGCATAGCAGAGGCCATCACTGAACCGGCTAAAAACATCGTTGACACTACCGCTAAAACACAGAAAACTTTAAATTTAGACATTCTCACTTTTCTTTCCTCCTTTACCGTCTGCTCGGTCTTCATCCAATCCAATAGGATTGTCAAAGACCTAATTTATTAATAGCCCAATCAATAATATCTGTCAAGATTTTGTTTAATAAAATTTTTGGACATAAGAACATTCTATTCTGCCTATTCTCGCATTCTCAATTCTCAAAGTCGTTGGCTTCGCATACGAAATTCTTAAATACTTTATTCCCTAGGGATTTAATGGGTCTAAAATGCATGACGTTAACAAAAAGAGTGTTATGGTTTATTTAGATCCAAAAATTGTTGCTGAAGCCAGAGAATTGGGCTTGAATATTTCAAAGATTTGCGAAAATGCCTTAAAAATGGCAATAGAACAATTAAGGCCTCTTTACAAGAAAAATAACCCGGAAAATAGGGAAAATGTGGTGCGGCCGCCGGGATTTGAACCCGGGTCGCCGGCTCGGGAGGCCGAAGTCCTACCAGGCTAGACTACGGCCGCAGCAAAAAGAAGATAGCTAGCTTAAACTTTTATCCATTACTCTCTTAAATACTGTGGGTTGCGTGCGAGGAGTTGATAATGGGGCTTGCCAAACCTGGTGTATACTTCTGGCAGGGAAATGAAGCGTGCGCTGAGGCCGCCATTTTGGCGGGATGCCGCTTTTTTGCAGGCTATCCTATAACGCCTGCCACTGAGATTGCTGAGCATATGGCGAGGCGTCTTCCACAAGTAGGCGGCGTAGTTCTCCAGATGGAAGATGAACTTGCCTCTATCGGGGCTGTTATAGGCGCCAGTTGGGCTGGGGCAAAGGCGATGACGGCAACCTCTGGGCCTGGTTTTAGCCTTATGCAGGAAAGCATTGGATACGCGTTTATGACTGAAACGCCATGTGTGATTGTTGACGTGCAAAGGGCTGGACCGAGCACTGGACAAGCCACCAAATGTGGACAGGGCGATGTTATGCAGTCTCGTTGGGGAACCCATGGCGATTATTCGGCTATTGTGCTTTCGCCAAATTCTGTGCAGGAAATGTTCACTCAAACCATAAGGGCCTTCAATCTTGCCGAGAAATACCGCACACCAGTAATTCTCCTTTCAGACGAGGTTGTGGCTCATATGCGCGAGAAGGTTGTGGTGCCACCCTTGGAGGAGTTAGAGATAATTAACAGAAGGAAGCCTAAACCCGGCGATAAAGCCTTTTTCGGCTTTGAGGAAGTTCCGCCCATGCCATCTATAGGCGAAGGCTTTAACGTGGCGGTTACAGGTTCAACCCACGATGAGTATGGGATACGCTTCACGGCTGACCCGCTGGTGCATAGAAGGCTTGTGGAAAGGCTTAACGGGAAAATTCAAAATCATGTTGATGAAATTGCTGACATGGAAAGCTACAGCGTTGAAGACTGCGATGTGGGCCTAGTGGCTTATGGTTGTACCTCAAGGGCTTTATACGATGTGGTTGGGGGGGCTAAAGCAAAAGGCGTTACTGTAGGCTATGTGAGGCTGAGAACTCTCTGGCCCTTCCCAGAAAAGGCCATAAAAAAGCTTGCGGAAGCCACTGACAAAATATTGGTTCCAGAAATGAACCTTCGCCAAATATTCTACGAGGTCCAGAGGGCTGCAGAGGGGAAAGCGAAAGTAATTCCAATAAACAAGATTGGGGGCGGTGAACTAATCACTCCAGAGGAACTGTTAAGCAAGATTCTGGAGGAGGCTGGAAAGAGTGGCTGAAACCTTCTCCGTTAAAAAGTATCTTAGAGACTTAAAATTGCCGTTTTGCCCCGGCTGTGGTGCATTCACTGTTATGGATGCTTTTTTGAGGGCTGTTTACGAGCTGGGCTACGAGGACCTTAGTAAGTTTGTTTTTTGCAGTGGGATTGGCTGTTCTTCTTGGATTCCATCACCGTATTTTGTGGCGGATTCCATCCACACCCTTCATGGAAGAAGCATACCAGTCGCTACAGGCGTCAAGCTTATGCGTCCAGACATCAATGTTGTTGTTTTCGGCGGGGACGGCGACATAGTTGGCATAGGCTTAAGCCACTTCATACATGCGGCAAGAAGAAATCTTGACGTTTTAGTCATAATGGTTAACAACATGGTTTACGGGATGACTGGGGGGCAAGTGGCGCCCACAACACCTTTTGGAGCGAAGACAACCACAACGCCTTATGGAAGCTTTGAATATCCCCTTGACGCTGCTAAATTAGCGGTTACAGCTGGAGCCAACTATGTAGCGCGGTGGACAACAGCCCACCGTAATAAGATGAAAGAAGCCATTAAAAAGGCGCTTATGCTTAAAGGCTTCCGTTTCATCGAGGCTGTAAGTCAATGTCCAACAGCCTTCGGAAGAAGAGTTGGCTTTAAAAACGCTCTAGAAATGGTTAGATGGCTTAAAGAGAACTCTATACCCCTGGAGCAAGCTGAAAAACTAAATGAAGAGGACTTAACCACAAAAATAGTTGTGGGCGAATTTGTCCAAAGGCAGCGGCCAACTCTAACGGAAACTGTTTCCTCCAAAATAAAAGAGGCGCAGAAAAATGGGCAGAATTGAGATTAGAATATGCGGGTTAGGCGGACAAGGTGTAATTTTGGCAGGTCAAATTCTCGGCAGAGCGGCGGTTTATGATGGAAGAAATGCTGTGCAAACTCAAAGTTATGGGGCGGAAGCCAGAGGCACAACCGCCAAAAGCGAAGTAATAATATCAGACACCCAAATAGGCTTTCCAATGGTTAGAAAATGCGACATTTTAGTTGCCATGAGTCAAGAGGCTTTAGATAAAAACGTTAAGGACTTGAAGGATGACGGCCTTCTGCTGATTGATGGAAAAATGGTTAAAAATTTGCCGAAAATAAACGCGAAAATTTACTCTGTGCAAGCCACTCAAATCGCGGAAGAAGACTTTAAAGAACGCCTTTACGCGAACATGGTGATTTTAGGCGCTCTTAACTGGTTGACAAAAATTGTTAGAGAAGAGTCTATGGAAAAGGCAATTAAGGACACGGTTCCCAAAAACTCCTTTACCGTAAATCTACTAGCGTATAAAAAAGGAAGGGAATTAGGAGCTTTTCACCTTATGGTCTGAATTTTCTGTATCTCAATCAGATAAAGGAAGCGGGCGCCCTTCTCTGTTATTACGTATGTTTGCCTTTCCGTAACGGCCAGATAGCCATAACTAACCAGGTAGCTTAGGTACTTCTTTGTTTGAATATAATTTAGCCTAGCGTTTTCCATGATCTGAGTTTTTCTAGCTTCCCCTTTCATTTTAACAGCCTTTAATATATCGGTCATTATTGTTATGCGGTCTCTATATCTGAAGGCTCTTAAGGGTGGAAAGTGAAGGAATTTTAGGTAAAACATAGAATCTTCACCTATTGTTATTTTAAGTCGTCAAATGCATATTTGCCTTTCTGTTGTACACGGAGACGCCCAAGCAAAATTGTTATTTTTTAAGCCCAGTTAATGTAACATAGCGTTAAATGGTAGAGGAATGCTGTTGAAGCGAGAAATCACTTACTCAGCCGTTGGTGTTGATAGGGAGTTGAGGGCCAAAGCGAAAAGGGCCTTGCGTTTGCTGCGACGCACTTATGGTTTCAGCCGCTATGGTGAGGTTTTCCAGCTTCCATTTGGAAATGTTTTTCCTTTTCACGGCGAATGCTATTTAGACCTTGTAATTGAGGGAATAGGCACAAAAGTGCTTGTAGCACAGTTGGCTGAAAAATACGACACTATTGGAATTGACGGCGTGGCAATGGCAGTTAATGACGTCATCCGCTCCGGCGCCAAGCCTCTAGCAGTTGCGGACAACATTCACGCGCAGGTTTCAGACCCGGATATGGTTGGGGAGTGGATGAAAGGGATAGCTAAAGGCGCTGTTGAGGCTGAATGCATAGTGCCAAGCGGTGAAATAGGCGACGTAGCCGAGCTTATTAGAGGGTTAGTTGATGGAAAGGGCTTCGACATGGTTTTCGCAGCAATAGGAGAAGTGTCAAAAGAAAAAATCATAACTGGCAGAGAAATAAAACCCGGCGATGCGATAATAGGCTTGCGAAGTTCGGGAGTCCATAGCAATGGTATAACTTTGGCTAGGAAAATTCTGTTCAAACAGTGGGGAGGCAAATATGACCCGTTTGATGTTCCAGAACTGTTAGATAGAGAGCTTGTCTACGAAGTTTTAGAGCCGACGAAAATTTATGTTAAACCAGTTTTAAGTGTTGCAGAAAATGTAAAGGTTAAAGCAGCAGTGCACATAACTGGAGACGCTTATCTCAAGTTTAACCGTTTAACCCTTTTCTCCAAGGGGATAGGCTTCGAATTTAACAACTTTAAGCCTCAACCCATTTTTGACCTAATTCAGAAAACTGCCATGGAGCTTGGCGGTAAAATTACAGACGAGGAAATGTTTAAAACCTTCAACATGGGATGGGGCTTCGCATTAATAGTTGACAGAGCCGACGAGGATGAGGCAATAGACACCTTAGAGAAAGCTGGAATCCACGCGGAGAAAGTGGGCTGCATAACAAAATCAAGGGGTATCCGAATCCTTTACCGAGGCAAAAAGATTGTTTTAAAATAGCCTTTTGCATTTTGCTGGTGAAAGTGTTTAAATCCCTTCAAGGCAGAAATTAGCCTATGAAGTATAGGCTGAAGATTGAAGTTGGATTAAAGCCTGGGCACAGCGACCCTGAAGGCGAAACTACAGCCCGCTTGTTGAAGGAGCTTGGGTATAAAGTTGAAAGGGTTAATGTTAGCAAAGTTTACACGGTTTTTCTTGAAGCAGATTCTAAGAATGAAGCCCTTGCAAAGGCTGAGGAGATGTGTAGGCGGCTTTTAGCCAATCCCACGAAGGACAATTACACAATTGTTGTTGAGGAGGAGAAATGACCAGCAGCCTCTACATCCGCAGGAACACGCCATTCCCCCTTTTTGAAGTAAACCTTCTAGAAGCTTCAGACCATCAGCTTTTGGAAGTAAGCCGCGAGCTTGGGATAGGTTTAAATCTTCAAGAAATGAAGGCCTTACAACAATATTTTAGGAGGCTTGGCAGAAACCCCACAGATGTGGAGCTTCAAACGGTAGGGCAAACATGGTCTGAGCACTGCTTCCACAAAACCTTCAAGGGTATAATAAGGTTTAATGGGAAGGAAATTGACAGCCTCTTTAAAACCTACATTATGAAGGCAACCAGGGAAATCAACCCAAAATGGTGCTTTTCGGTTTTCGAGGACAACGCTGGCATAATACGCTTTGACGGGGACTATGGGGTTGCTGTTAAAGTTGAAACCCACAATCACCCATCTGCCATAGAGCCTTTTGGCGGGGCAGCCACTGGAGTTGGCGGAGTAATCCGCGACATTTTAGGCGTTTGGGCAGACCCCATTGCGTGCACGGACGTTTTAGGCTTTGGACCGCTGGATTATCCATACGAGAAGCTTCCGCCGGGCGTAAAGCACCCAAAATACGTTTTCATGGGTATAGTGGCTGGCATTGGGCATTATGGCAACAACATGGGCATCCCAACAGTGAACGGCGCCATATACTTTGATGAAAGCTATGTTGGAAATGTTGTTGTCTACTGCGGGTGCATTGGAATTTTACCGCTGAAAAAGTTTAGGCGAAACGCCAAGCCGGGCGACATAATAGTTTTGGCTGGAGGGAAAACTGGGCGTGATGGCATTCACGGTGTTACCTTTGCTTCGGCTGAGCTGACAGAGAAATCCGAGACGGTTTCAAGGCCAGCTGTGCAAATTGCAAATCCCATTGAGGAGGAGAAACTGAAAAGAGCTATAATTGCCATCCGCGACTTGGAGCTAGCTTCAGCCATAACCGACCTAGGTGGAGGCGGCCTTTCATCTGCTGTGGGGGAGACTGCCAAGAGGTTTGACTGTGGCGCTGTGGTTTATCTGGAAAAGGTTCCGTTAAAATATCCGGGGTTGGCTCCGTGGGAAATTTACATTTCCGAATCCCAAGAGCGAATGCTTTTGGCGGTTCCGCCGGAAAACCTTGAAAAAGTTTTGGAAATTTTCCAAAGCGAGGACGTGGAGGCAACGGCTATTGGCAAATACACCAGTGACAAAGTTTTGAGGATTTTCTACATGGAGGAGAAAGTGGCGGAGATAGACATTCCCTTCCTTTTTGGGCCGCCGAAAGCCATGCGTACTGCTGAATATGCTCCGCCTCAGTTAGAGGAACCAAGCTTCCCTGAACCAGAAGACCTGAACAAAATTTTGATGCATTTGTTGGCTTCGCCGAACATCGCCAGCAGAGAAAGCGTAATAAGAACCTACGATCATGAGGTGAAAGGCAACACTGTTCTTAAGCCGTTGCACGGCGAATATGGTGGGCCTAACGACGCTGCTGTTTTAAAGCCTTTAAAGGGTTCTTGGAAGGGTTTGGCCATTTCCTGCGGCATGAACCCCAATTATGGGAAGATAGACCCCTACTGGATGGCAGCCTCTGCCATAGACGAGGCTATAAGGAATAATGTGGCTGTTGGCGGCAGAAGAGTCGCCTTGCTGGACAATTTCACTTGGGGTAACCCTGAAAAACCCGACAGGCTTGGCAGCCTCGTGAGGGCTTGTGAGGCTTGCTATCGTTTTGCAAAGGCTTTCAAAACCCCTTTCATTTCTGGGAAAGACAGCCTCTACAATGAATCTCCGGCTGGTCCAGTAACGCCCACCCTTTTGATAACGGCTATAGGGATTGTTCCAGACATTCGCATAGCGGTTTCGATGGATGTTAAAGCACCGGGCAGCAGCATCTACATCGTTGGCAAAACCTACCGGGAGCTGGGAGGCTCGGAATATTATAGGATTATGGGCTTTTGGGGGAAAAGTGTTCCAAAAGTTCGCCCAGCTCAAGCTAGGAAAACCTTCCGCGCCTTGACTAGGGCTATTGACTTGGGGCTGGTGAGCGCTTGCCACGACTTATCGGAGGGCGGTTTGGCAGCGGCTGCTGCTGAAATGGCTTTTTCGGGTGGTTATGGCATGGAGCTTGACTTGAGGCGTGTTCCAGCTGAAAATCTTGGCAGAAACGATTTCCTCTTGTTTTCGGAGTCCAATAGCCGTTTCCTAGTGGAGGTTCCAAGCGGATGCGAGCGGGACTTTGAAGCTTTAATGGGCAATGTTTTCCATGCAAAAATTGGCGAAGTTGCTAAAGCGCCGAGGCTTTGCGTTTATGGGCTGGATGGCGATGTTGTTGTGGACGCACCTCTCAGCGATTTGTTGAAGGCTTGGAAAAGCTTTCTGGGCAGCGGGGGCGGTGTGGCTAATGAAACGTGAAGAGATAAAGACTTGCATTTTACGTGTTGGCGGAACCAACTGTGATGCTGAAACCCAAACAGCCCTTGAAGCTTTAGGAGTCCAAGCCGAGATAGTGCACGCTAACGAAGTGGTTAAACGCCGAAACTTGTTGGATTATGATGCCCTAGTTTTTCCAGGCGGCTTCTCCTTTGGCGATTATGTGCGGGCTGGTGCCATTTGGGCCAAGTGGCTTGCCGCCAAACTGGGCAAGGAGCTGAAGGCCTTCGTTGATGATGGACGCCCAATTCTTGGCATCTGCAACGGTTTCCAAGTGCTTGTGGAAGCCGGTTTGCTTCCAGCCTTTGAAGGAATAGCGCTCTATCCAGAAGCTGTTTTAGCCACAAACCATCCGCCGGGGTATAACTGCCGCTGGATTTACCTTAAACATGAGAGCCGCGGAAAATGCGTTTTCACCTCAAAAATTCCAAAGGGGAAGGTTTTGCGCATGCCCGTAGCTCATGCAGAAGGGCGATTCCTATTCCCAAAAGAAAAGGAAAAAAAGTTTTTGGAGAGGCTTTACGAGAACGACCAGCTTGTTTTCCGATACTGCGACAGGGATGGCAATTATGCTGAGGGCGCTTATCCCATAAACCCCAATGGTTCCTTTCACGATATAGCGGGAATCTGCAATCCGGAAGGAACTGTTTTTGGTTTAATGCCCCATCCGGAGAGGGCCTTTTACTGGTGGCAGCAGCCCGACTGGACTAGGCAGATGCTAATGCCGTTTTATGGGGATGGAAAACTAATCTTTGAAAGCCTAATCACATATCTGGAAAAGAAGTTTTAAGCTCCTCCAAACGCGGCAGCCCAGCCCGGGCGCCCATCTTCATTATACACCTTGAAGCCACAAAATTGCCAAGTCTCCCGCACTCCTCCAAGCTTTTGTTTTTGATGAGTCCATAAAGGAAGCCGGCACAGAAGGCGTCGCCAGCCCCTGTTGTGTCGACAACCGCCACCTTGTAGGCTTCTATGTGATGGCTTTCCCTCCCGTCCGTAACGTAACATCCACGGCTTCCAAGTTTAACGGCAACCACATGCACACCCATTTTCAGCAGTGTTTCAGCACCCACCACATAATCCTCTTTCCCAGTTAAGAGCGCAAGCTCCTTTGCGTTTGGCATTAAAACAAAACACTTGCCGACGATCGGTTCAAGCTTCTTAATCCCTTTCCTTGCGTACAACTCGCCCGGATCTAGGCTGACCTTCACGGTTTCCGGCAGATTTTCAACAAGTTTTCTCTGAGTTTCAAAGGATTTTTCTCCAACGAAAGATGTTAAATGAAGAAACTTGGCTTTGTAGGCAACCTCCTTTTCAACCTCATCAAAATCTATGGTGTCATTTACGCCGGGGTCCACGTACAGTGCTCTTTCGCCCTTTTGGTCGACGAAGCCCATGACCACGCCACTCCGCCCCAGTTTGGCTTTCACCACGCCCTTTGTGTCTACGCCTTCTCTGCGAAAATCTTCTAGGAGCATTTTGCCTTCCCGGTCATTTGCAACTTTCCCAATAAAGCCTACCATGCAGCCGAGCCTCGCCAGCCCCACAATGGTGTTGGCAGCTGAGCCGCCGCACGATTCTTCGCAGCTTATGACGAAGCCTTCTTCGTCTGGGCCAGCTATCTTGTTGACTTTGTAGAGTTTGTCCACGTTTAGGGCGCCGAAGCCCACTACATCGAAGAGGCGCTTCATGGGAACAGCTCACGCAAATAAATCCTATAATCGCCTAGTTTCCCGCCATAATTCCCGGCGGAAATTTTAACCACGCCTTTAACGGTTAAGGCAGCCTCTACGCCGGCCTTCGTGGCTTTTTTGACGGCTTCGATGGAAACCCCGTTAATCACGATTTCCGGGATATAGTTCACGCCTTCTGGAACTTTGGATTCTTTGCCTAAACGCTTTTTCAGTGAGGGACAGTATGGATGGTTTGTGGTTGGGCCTATCCATGGAAAACGGGTTTCAGGCTTTGAGCCAGCGGAGCACACATCAAAAGGCGTGACCACACCCTCCACTTTGTGGATGGCTTCAAGGGCTTTCGCTCCGGCTTCCTTTACTGCCTCTTTTGTCTGGCACATTATCCAAAAGTTAGCCCCCATGACACCCCGCCCATAGCCCAAAAAACGCTCTATAACAAAGTCTGGAACCATTATCGGCACGACAATCACTTCGCGTCCAAAACGGTTTTCCACCCACTCGTAGCCGTCGCCGCAGTGGCCAACCCGCTCCATCACGTCAATTTTGCCCAAAGCATTCGGCAAAGCATCGAAAACCGCCATGAAAGGCTTCACTAGAATGTCCTGCCTAATCCGGTAGGAGAGTTCGATTTCAAATTTTTTGAGGGAGTCGGAAAAGGGCTTTTTGGGGTCGATTCCACCCCAAAACTGAAGCACCACGCCTTTACGGTTGTCGGGCGTTTCTTTTTCGCTTAACCACCTTTCTATTCCGCCCTCGATTCTGCCGATAACTATGGATGGCGTGGCCGTGGCTTGTAAAGCGGCTTTCCGCAAAGTTTCATCGTCGTCGGCCGTAACAATCACGCGACAGTAAATGCCCTCAAAAGCCTCGGCATAAGTGTCCTCCACAAGTTTTTCTTTCGTCAAATCGAGTCTCTCCAGCATCGCGTTGAGGATTTATTTTACTTTGTTGATTTCAGCTATTAAATCTTCAACCTTAATGTACGCCAAACACAACTGGTAGCGGTCTTCTCCCAAGGGAACTTGGTACAAGTGGTAGAACGCCCCATCAACAATTAGGCTTGTTGAGCCCGAAGGCAGTTCACTGTAGTTTCCGTCTTGGAAGAAGTTCTTCTTCACAATGTTCCAGTATTTGAGGTCTTCTGACGAGTATAAGTCATAGCCTCTTCCATAATATATTCCCACAAGCATATACCATTTTGAATTTAGACAGAACAGTGTTGGATTTTCAAGGGTGCCCGTCACCGCAATTTTAGTGTAGTTCCATTGTGTTCCAAGGTTTTTGGACGTTGCCAAATGCATTTCATATTTGGCGGCTGATATCAGCATGTAATAGGTGTCTCCCACTTTCACTATGTACGGGTCCCAGCCGAGGTTTGGGGAGAGAATTTCCGGCATGTTTTCTATCGTTAAGTATCCATGGTCTATGAACTTTGATGGGCTGTTAATGTCTGTTCCAATGGCTAGTCCAAGCCTTGCAAGGCGAATGTCTATATCAACCGTGTTTTTCCAATCGCTGTAATAGAGGTAAAATTTTCCATCGTCCGGATTGTATATGCAGTATGGCGCTATCTTCCCGTCCATTGAGGGTGGCGTAAAACCAACAAAAATGTAGGAGCGTAAATCATTGGTCTTTATGATGCCAGTCAGCCATGCCCCATCTATTTTGAAAAATGATGCCACGATGTAATAGAAGCCTTGAGGGTCTCTGAAAACTCTATGGTCTGGGTACCGCACGAATTCCGGGTCTTTTATGCCACGTATGTCTGGAACCCGCAATGTTATTGCGCCGCGGTAAACCCACTTTGTTTTTTCCTTTTCCTCCTCTTTGTTTTCTTTTGTTGATAAAAAGTGAAAAGCAGCGACTGTTGCAACTACAATGGTGGAGATTGCGATTACAATTATAATTCCATGTTTAATCTTGGGCGGGTTCAAAATTATCCAAGCCTTCCTATGGCTTCCCCTCTTACACTTTTTCTGAAGTTTGTGCTTTCCTTTATCAGCCTATCTAAGCTCTCCTCTTTAACAACTTCAACCGTTGGCAAATTGGCTCCATGGGTTTCCCAAAAAAGGTTTTTTAGTTGCTGGTTTATTTCAAGGCCTTTAAGCGTGTTGATGTTCCAAGCTTCTGCAAGCTTTATTACGCCTTCTCCGCCTTTTTTGCAGAAAACCTCCATGAGCACTGCGGCGACCAGGGCTTTGTCCGCCATGACGGCGATTTCCGCTTCCCTTACGGCGTATTCGTTGCCGTTGAAGGATATGGTTAAGCCGCCTCCGCGGCGCACTGTTCTGAAGGCTTCCACGTCTGTTATGCTGTCGCCAACATAAACCACATCTGAAAGACTCAAACCCAATTTTTCGGCTATTTGCCTAACCGCCTCCGCCTTCTCACGCCCTCCAACAGGGTTGACTTCGCTGAAAATTTTTCCGATATCCATGGCGGCTATTTCCTTCCAGAAAATTTCATCCAGCCTCTGGATGGCTTTTTTATGCATTTCTGGAAAGTCCTCGACGGTTTTGGCGCCCGGTGGAATTTCGATTATAGGCATTTTGGCTATTTCGGAGGCTAATTCTCTAAGCCTATTCCTCTCCCCTTCTCTCAGCTTGTATTTGTCAATTTCAACCTTTGTGCAGTAGGCGTTTTCAAACGGAAAGTCTATGACGTGGCAAAGTGCCTTAATGTAGTGTTCGTAACTCGTGCTAACTATGAAGACTTCCGCCACTCTTCGAATAAACCAAAGGGCTTCCTTAACTTTTGGGATTAAAACAAGGGTTTTCGCCGAGAAAACTCGCATTTTTTTGTCCGTAACGCCATAAGCCCTCAAAAAAGGCAGTATCAGCTTTAAGGTGTCGCCAGCCTTGTATCCCGGCCTCTTGAAGACTTCCGCCAAGACATCGTCGTAACGGCTTATAACAGTGTAAAAGTGTTCTCCGTTCGGCACGTAGCGGGCTGTAAGCTCGAAGGCGTTGTCGTTTTTTGAAATAGGCCCTTCACAGTCTGAAATATACGCTTTTTTCACTTTCGTTTCCGGAGTTCCTCCATGTGGCGAACGCTCTT
>Ga0078972_1009337_pt1 | contig 19450 bp, 19 predicted proteins | sample YelNatPaOPGAMG01_FD_67568 | JGI IMG/M metagenome (GOLD analysis project Ga0078972, IMG submission 67568) | Hot spring thermophilic microbial communities from Obsidian Pool, Yellowstone National Park, USA - OP-RAMG-01 (SPADES assembly) (version 2) | ecosystem: Environmental > Aquatic > Thermal...
TTCCTATGTGAGGGCTCCTCATCGGGCATCTCCACAGTCTATCCACGGCACCTCAAGCCCGTATTGTCTGCAGTTGTTCAGCAGATCGTTGATGAAGATGTTGAAAAGGAGCGGGGATGCGGGGTCGCTCTGTCGCAGTCCATGGCAGATCCTTATCGAAGGGATTCTTGAGCCGTCGCCCAGTCGCATGTGCATCCATGAGTCTACATAGAGCGCACGGAAGAACGCTAAGCACTTTCCGGAGACTCCGGCTCGTTCCATCTTCAGAAATAGAGCCTCATGCGGGGCCGTGTCAAAAACCTTTTGAAAGTCGATGAAGCATACGTAAATTGGTTGTTGATCGCTAATGGAGCGACGTTGCGCCACTTCAATGAGGGCCAGAGCATGGCTCATGCACTCCTCGCGGCTCCGAAATCCAGCCTGTTCTGGGGCAAGGAACTTGCGCTCCTCGAGGCGCCTCTGGATCTGGTTCGTGAGGATGGCGCAAAGTAGCTTCATGATTTACGGGATGAGGCGCATAGTCCGGTAGTTGTCCATGTCTGTGTGTGTGTGTGTGTTGGAGTCCTTTTTGAGGATCGGTACGACCTCGGCAGTCCTCCGTACATCTGGGATGTACGCTTCTTCAGACATGCGTTGGATGAGTTCCAGAAGGCGTTTGCCTAAGATTGTGTCAGGTTTATCTGGTGTCGATGGTGTCCTTGTTGTCCCGTCTTTTGGGGTCACCAGTTTCATCCACTCCGTAGGGATACCGTCAAAGCCAGGTGTTTTGCGGTTGCTTGCGCATAGCAGGGTCCGGACAGATTCAGGCCAGAAGATTGGGTCGTTCCATTCCGGTACCGGGTCGAGGCGTGCTACTTCTGCAGCATATTGGAGCCAATAGATTCGGTCTTGGCAGTGCCCAGTTGCGTCTTCATGCAGCTCTGTCCAGTGGTCCGTCCAGGCCTCGTTCACTGAGGCACGCTCCGTCCTCAGCTCTTCCTTGTAAACGATTCCTGTGAACCCCAAGCACTTTTTTGGTGGGTCCAGTCTCGATCGGATGTAGCGCCAGGTCTCATCTTCGGTGGTGCTCTCCAGCATAGATTTCGTCAGGGAGGCGATTCTGCGGTTTCGATCCTCTCGTTTGTCTTCTCTGGAAAGTTTCTTCGTTCTTTTGATAGCTTCCTCATGTTGCGCCTGTAGCGCCGGTAGCGCTGCCTTCGCTTCTTTGTCTCCGGCGTTGGCGTGTATGGCGGTGCGGTTGACGATCTTATAGACTCGGTAGCATTCATCAATCCGAGTTTTGGTACGTCGTTTCAGGTACTGCGGATTGCAACTGTTGCGTTCTGGTGCAAGCAGTCCCAGCTCTCTGGCAATCTTCCGATTCCCGTCTACAAACTCGCGTTCTAATTGGTCTAAAGATTTGTATGCACGGCTTTTCGGATCTTCAGCGTTGTGAGTAGGTGCCTGGGTTTGGCGACGGCTTTCTCGAGTTCCCGCAGGGGTGCCCTTTCGGGGGATACCTTGTGATGGGCTCGTTTGGGAGTTCTTCTTTCTATTCTTCTGTTTTTTTCTTGCTGGTCTTTTTCTTCTTCGGGCTCTTTCCTGAGCTGCTTTCTCTGGTTATTTTGCATGTAAGGGGATCATGAGGTTTCTGTGTCTCCTTCTCCGTACCTCGTTGGGTCTCTTTTCCTATTGTAGAGTCCTCGACTTGTATTAGTTCCTCTTTACTCTACTAGTAATTCGATATCTCGTAGTTAAATACCGAGGCGATCCCGCTAATATTCCATGATGCGAAACCTATCGAGTCGTAGCGCATAAGGGAATAGGAGTAACGCTGCGGTACTCCAGAGATACGTTGTCGATTTAGACGCACCTTCCACGGGGTGTGTGAGAGCACACGCCACCATTGCCTCCTGCATTCCAGTCGTTCACTGCGTGTCTGCCGCAGCACGAAGTTAACATCAGAAGTACATTAGTCAAGGTCGATTCGAATGCGACCTTTGTCTTTCCGGACGCGTGAAGCTACCCTCAACCACTGGGAACAGTCTAGGAACCAGCCTTTCAGCGGCTTCGAATCCGCTCCCCAAACACATAGGCGGGTAAGTCGCTTATTCTAGCTTCGACCGCGAACATACCGCCAGCCGTCTTCCAAAGTATCCGCCGAGTCTGTTTCCACAGTTGAGGTAGGTAACCATGGTAGAAGGTAAAACTGAGCCCGAGTTCGAGTATGGATCCAGGATTTGCGACGGAGCCTTCAGCGTTGTTTCGAGAGCAGCGGATAACGACTCAGAACTCTCGTCATCATTCTCTGCTGCTCCTGCCTCCGCGCCTCCGTTCGTTACGGTCCAGGTCCTTGGTGTGGGCTTCCTTCCCCGTCGCCCAAACACCCGGCGTTAATCCACTTTCAGTGCTCCTCTGGAAAAACTAGACCTCTTAGGCCGGCGTGGTGTGTGGGGCCTTAAGATAGTTGTTCTTTAATAAATAGTTTGTGACTAGATTCGACCTGATGACTCTTTACACAGACCAGCGCTCCATCCGGGTCCATATACCCGCAGTCACTGCACTAAGCTTTGCAACTTCACACAGGCGAGCAGGAAAGCAGGTAGGTAGATTGATGGTTATCCAGGTAGGTAGACGCTTACGAGAGCATCGTAGCGTCTCGTATGCGAACGGTGCGTCGACGAGGCTGACTCGCGGAAGAACAGTTGGCATCCATAACTCGTCACTGCACAAGGGATGCTGAGCAGGCACCATGTTGAGAAATAGCGCACGGGATATGAGCGACGCTTGGCTGCGCGAGGCTCCTGTTCGTGAGACACAGGCACGCGCCTCGTGGTCGTTCAGCGAGACCAAGGTGTTTACCGTAGTTACCGCGAGCGCTGATGACTCCTGGACGCTACGCCGTTCGAATGATTCCTGCCGCGATCAGCTTACGGATCTTACGTGCAACGCCAGGGTTGCTCATTGCTGACTGAACAGCGGATGGATCGCTCTCCATATTCTTCAAGAGAATGCCCATTTGCGGATCCATGAGGATGGACTGAATCTCTGGATCCGACATGGCTCGTTCAGCGCGCGCAGGATCATGATCGGTCGACTGTATCGCAACCAGCACTTTGGCATAGCCTTCCCGCAGCTCCGCGTTGTTCGGATCTAATTCCAACCCCTTCTCGTAGGCGTCCAGCGCCTTGTGATACTCCTTCATGAGCATGTGCGCCTGGCCTTTGCGCACGTACGCGCGAACAAATTTCGGATCAAGCTCGAGTGCCTTGTCGATGTCGCGCAGCGCTGACGGGATTTCTCCGAGCTTGATATACGCGGCGGCGCGATTCGAGAGCGGCACCGGGTCGCGCGGGTTGCGACGATGTGCCTCTGTATACCACTCGATGGCCTTGGGAAAGTCAGCTGCCTTGAAAGCAGCGTTACCCTCCTCGCGCGCCTTTTGTGACTTTTCCTCGTCAATGTAGGCTTCCTCCTCGTGCTTTTTCTTTCGCCGACGACAGTCCTGAAGCTTCATTGCAACGCGTGGGTCATGGTGCTCCACCAGCGACTTCTCGTAGGCCTTGATCGCGGCATCAAAATCGCCAAGGCGGTCGTAGGCGCTCGCAATCCGCGCGTACGCTTTCGCAATGACCGGGAAATCGGCTCCGAGATTCTCCTCTTGATTGCGGTCGATCGCCCATTGGCACAATTCTATTGTCTTTTGATAATCTTTCATTTCAAAGTAGACCGCTGCCTCGTTCAAGATGTACACAAGCTCACGCGGGTTGAGCTCCTGAGCTCTGCGATAGTGCTTCAAGGCCTCCTCGAATTTTCTTTGCTTGTATGCGGCGTTACCAAGCTCCTTCTCGCGTTCAGCTTCAGCTCTACTAGACTTATCAGCGTCGCCGTCATCATCTGAATCCGCAGCGTTCATGGCGGTATCGCCGTTCGCTACAGCTTGCTCCGGGCCTGCCCTCGGGGCTTCTGATGCAGCTTCGACATTGTCACCAGGCGCTGATGCATTCAATGTCTCGTCTGTTCCCTGTTCATGACCAGGAGCGCCTTCAATATCACGGCCACCTGCGTCCGTTCCAAAAATCGATGACGACGACGATTGCTGTGACGCTTGCCCTTGCGTTCCCGAGATCAAATTGAAAATTTCTTGTATTTTCGGGTTGCGCAAAACCTCCATCAGTTTCGACGGATCGTTCAGACCTTGGAGAGCACTTAGAATAGATGGATCCTGCAAGAGCTCTCGCGCCCGCGGATTGGTGGCCAGGGCTCGCAACAGCTCCGCGGGGAAACCCCCGGCAGCGCCTGCTCCCGAGTCTGGACCTCGTTGCCTCAGCTGCGCCAACTCGTCTAGACCCTTCTTCAGGGCAGCATTATCGGGATCGATCGATAAACCCTGGCGGTAGGCTTCTTCGGCTTGATCAAACTCACCCAGACCAGCGAGCGCTGCACCTCGACGAGAGTATCCTTTCGGCCACTGCGGCGCCAGCTCGATACAGCGCTCTGCGTCTGCCAAAGCCTCCTCGTATGCGCCCATAGACGCATAGGCCGCTGATCTATTAGAGTACAAAACGTTATTCGATGGATCCAGCTCAATCGCCTCCGAAAAGTAGCGTACTGCAGCGTCAAAGTCTCTGGCGGCGAATGCTTCGTTACCCTGTTGCTTTCGTTGCTCGGCAAGTGCGGCGTCTCCGTCGGCTCCGGGCTCCACCATGCTGCCACCAAGCCTGCAAAATTCGTTCAAGCGGTGCTCAGGAGGGCTATTTTCCGCAAAGCGATGTCAGGACGTAGGTTCTCTCTTCACACTGTCTGATGCACGAGTCGAAATCCCAGATTGTTCGCCACAGACGCGAAGGACGCACGCCGTTCACGGAGATGATGGATAAGGCGTTTTGTACCAGAATCTCAGCGCTCGCCGGCGAGGCGAACATTCGGGAAGGGCGTCGACGGATGCCGGCACGCCGGCGGTGCCAGAGATGTGTGCCATAGATCGGCGGGGCACTGCAGGGCGCCCCGCAGATACGGACAACGTATTTTGCAGCCGTTCGTGCAGTGCAGCCAAGCGATTGCGTACTGCAGCACATTGGACTCGAATACAGTTCGCTGCAAGGGCGGTGTTGGTGTTGGTGGTGGTGCTGGTAGCACGGGCGGCATCGCGCAGGCGCCAGGCCTCGAGTGCTGCTAGTGCGCAGACGTGTTGGTGCGGGAGCGGTAACGCGTCAGATATGCACAGCAGTGTTTGCTGGAGCTCCTGTAGCAGCACGTCGATCAATGTTTTGGTTTTTGTCTCTCGCGGGGTTTCAGTAATAGGAACGTATCTTGGAGACTGGAGAGAGGTTACGGGAAGACTTGACGCTGTCACGATGAGCTTGCCAGAACGAGTCTCAGTTGAACAAGTCAGTCGTGCTTCGGTGAGCTGCTGCACGAACCATTCTTCGCCTAGTCTTTATTCTGAAGGTCGAGTACCCAAGACAGTAAACTCATGAACCTCGAGTCACGCGAATGTCGTCTCATCAATCCGATCGACGCCATACGCTCTCTTAGAAATAATACCAAACAAGCTACATAATATAATATTTCCGTACAGTTGATGTGACCGATGATGAAGAGACACCAACGGACACAGAAGAAAACGCGCTCCTATGGGAAACCGTCGAGCGTCGATCAAGACACTACCGATTTCGTACTGAACTACGAATCCACAGGAGGCGAACGAACGGTCTTCATGTCGCTCGAAGAGGCTTCGTTCAGGAGACGCGGAAGACCTGTGCATGGGTACGAAAAGAGAGGCAAACTGCTGCTCGTTAACAAGAAACACGCAAAATTGACGACATCTTAAGCTGTTGCCGCCATGCGATCCTGTGGTCGCTAACAACTCGCCGAACTGATAGGATCGTTCTACGCTTCATCCTTCGCCCATGCACGCGACGTGGCTTCTTCTTCGCACATTTCTCTGCCCTGCTCGTAGGCCGAATCGAATTTTGCCACTCTACTAGGGTCAACGAGTGTGCATTTGGGATTAGCACTCAGCTGCGCTTCGTGGCTGCCTTGTCTAGCCGGTCCAATGCAATCGAAGGCCTCTTCTCTGTTGTCAAATGGCATTCTGCCTTCACGGATCAATAAACGAGTCGTTTGCATCTGGAACACCATACTCCTCCAAATCGCTCTCTAACTTCGCCAGCCCTGAGCTGCTATGTTACTTCTCTGCTCGTGCGCGGGTGGCGGTGGAAAGAGACGATTCGGACCATGGGCGTGCTCGCGACAGAGGACGTAACGAACAGGTACTTGAGCAAAACTAGATACATCCGTACAGCTTGCGGAATTCAGAACCATTGTCCATCGACGAAATCTACCTCCCGAGTGAAAACCAGAGATGGCGCATAGTGCTCACATCTATGTGATCCCGCAAAGGAAACAAGAAAAGGAAAAAGGAGTCAGTCTTAAAGAGCGACGATGATGGATTCAAGGAACATCGCGAAGATTATTCGCGAAGCTCGCTCGTGGTTTCATGTTTGCATGACGCGGAACGAAGCTCACAGAAGCAACAGAGACCAATTGAATACCAATCTGCACGAACTCTCACAAACCTAGGCCTCAGCCCTGCAACAAAACATATTTCTCATCGTCCACAGTAGATGAAGAGAAAGAATTTGCTTTAAGCGTAGATCCCTGGTTGAAGGACGTCATCGCCGTTTCCGTACCTCTAAATCAAAGGCACATTGGCAACGACCTGAGCACAAAAACGTAGACAATGCTCTTTGACTTTTCCGTGGCCCGATTTTACGGGCAGACGGGCACGGTGGACGCCACAACGCTGAGCGAAAAGAGGACTGGTGCCATCAGGACCCTTCTCTACGCGCTGGCGACCGGTTCGATTGGAGGACAATGCTGTGCGCGCTTTATTCAGAGATTGTATGAGCGTCCAACTGCCTCACGCAGACGATTTTTGCCAGGAGTACCTGAGTCTGTGCTGGTCTCGCCAACGCGTTCGGTTGCGCGCACCCAGACGACTTGCGCATTCTTCCAACTTATTCAAGGAGCCGAAAAACTAAAGTACTGACGAGTCGCGTTGTTTCTTGGTGGTTGTCAACGACGTGGACGTATTTGAGCGCACAAGCGCTGCACTAACGCGCAATCGACGACATCGTATAACGAGTGCAGGAAACGATTCTACACGATTCCCATCAATGTGTTCAGGACAACGTACACGCATTATGGGCTGGGATGTACGCTGAAACAGGTAGAGAAGAAGAGAGCGGAACAGAGCACCATGCACGAGATTTATGTAGGTTTTGTGGATCGAACTTCTCATGGCGAGGCTATCGAAGTTGAGAAGCTGCCTATGGCGTGTGTGTGTGTGTGTGTGTGTGTTTCTCCCGTATAGTACCAATGCGCGCGCGCAGCTTCTGAACCGAGACTGGAGCGCCCCGCTCAACATCCGCCAATGCTTCGTGCTTCCGCAGCGTCTAGCGTCTTTGTTTCAAGTGAACTTTCGAGGAAATCATTAAGTACTCCGTGTGGATATTGTGCTGGAACGCTGAATATTTTCGATTTAAAAAGATCAGCGGCCAGGAGAGTGGGCGTTGGATTCTCGCCACACGCAAGGCATGATTAGGGTACCGTTACCACCCCAGAAACGCTGCAACGCCGTCTGCATATCCACTGGGCACGGTGTTCCTGGGCTGTTCGTAGAGGCGAATCGTGTCGCGTTGTTCTCCATTACTGCGCGTAGTGCCACAACTTCTTTGCCAATGCCGCTAAAACCGAAGCTTCTTGACACTTTAGACGTTCCGCTTCCCAGCAGGGCGAGACGCTCCGCGTGACAAACGCCCCCACAGGCCCGGATCTGTCTCCCGTCAACTATTCTTGGCAGCGGCATGCGGCACCGGCGGATGCAATCGCCACAGGCGAAGCCGTGGCCTCGTGCCTCACTGACCAACCTCGTCGTACACATGGTGCCCCCAAAAGGCATCATGACGAATCCATGGCACACGACCTGATTTCCGACATTTACAGACGCATGCGTATCCCTCTGATGGTGCATTGACCGAGGCGCTGCAGCGATGAGGTTAAAGGAAATGCACCGGCCAGCAAGTCGCACATGCTCGTGCTCGCTCACGCCCTACAGCTTGCTGATTGAAATACGGTTCTTGTGACAATCTTCCAAGCTCAGGGAGTGCCAGAAAAGAAACGCAACAGGTATGGCCGCATCGACTCGCCGTGGCATCCTGTCCAACGCCATATTCGTTGGTGTCAGGGGCAGTCGCTGTCGCGCTTATGCAGGCCACGAACGAAGATGGAGTCGCTCGCCTCATGTGCTCGACTCGCAACCGTCAGCGAGGGCTACTTCATTTTAGGCCCAAAGCCTCCGAAGATGCCTCCCCGTTTCTTGTCATCTGTTCCGCTGGCGGAGCCGTTCTGGTACGCATCCTCCTTTCGAAGGCGATCCAATTCTTCGATGAGCTTTCGCTCCGCGTCGCTTAATTGCTTCGGTATACTAACCTTGATTGTTAAGTAGTGGTGTCCACGGCGTGTTGGCGATCCCAGTTTCGGTACACCCTTATCGGCAATTCGCAGTACAGTGCCAGGCTGCGTACCCGGCGGAAGCGAAACCTCCACAGGGCCGTGAATCGTGTTCACACGTATGCGCCGACCCAGAATGGCGTCGAGGTACGACACGGTGCACTCCGAATAAATGTCGAGATCCTCTCGGCGAAATTCGGGATGCGGACGAACCTTGATGTACACGTAGAGGTCACCGGGTGGCCCGCCGCGGGTACCAGCATCGCCCTCGGAGCGGACACGTAGCCTGGAGCCATCATCCACCCCAGCGGGAATGGTGAGCATGAGCTGCTTCTGCGTCTGTACACGACCTCGCCCGCCGCACGTGCCACAGTATTCATCGACTACTTCTCCTGCCCCGCGGCAATTCGGACACGTTTGCGTCGACTGGAAAGCGCCTAGCGGGGTCCGCGCAACCTGCGTCACGACCCCTGCGCCGCCGCACATCGTGCACATTCGTGGCGAGGAACCCGGGCGCATCCCGGATCCGCTGCAAGTTTCGCAGGTTTCCAAGTGACTGATTCGTATTTTCTCCTCGCCGCCGAAAATGGCTTTCTCAAAGTCTATCTCGAGATCTAGTCGCAGGTCTTCACCGGGCTCGGGACCGCTACGCCGGGCGCGCGCACGACCAGAAGCCGCGCCCCCAAAAAACTGGTCAAAGATATCACCCAGACCGCCAAGGTCCGCAAAGTCCGCGAAGCCGGTGGGCCCGCCACCAGAGCTCGCCGCCGCTCCCTTCACACCGGCCTCACCGAACATATCGTAGCGCTTGCGGAGGTTCTCGTCCGAGAGCACCTCATACGCCTCAGACAATTTCTGAAACTCTTCCTTGGCGTTCGGTGCTTTGTTGACGTCGGGGTGCAGCATGCGCGCCTTTTGGCGGAAAGCGCGTCGGATTTCGTCCGCAGCTGCGTTCCGCGACACACCCAGCCTTGCGTAATAGTCCTCCTCTGCTCGAAGGCTGAGTACGCCCCTGCGCGAGCTTGCCCGGTTGCGCGCAGGAGTACAGCGCAAAATTCGCGCGGGACACGCCCGCTCAGAGAACCGGCGCGAACAGAACGCACCCCAGCCTCCGCTCCGAATTGGGTTATCAGGAGGTAGCCCCCGCGAGGGTACACCACCCAGAGAGCCTCTCGACCGCCACAGCAGCCGCTCTCCAGTTACTGGAACGAAACCACTTCGCGGCGCCATACCACGTGTTGAAAGCTTATTCGGTGTGTGCCTTGTGCCCGACACGAGTCGATGTTCACTCAATACCACAGCGCACACTCTATATGAACGGGCACGTCGACGCCAGCGCCCAGCTTCGATGATCGTCGTCCCCAAGGATGATGGGCAGTTTGCGCCCCGGACGGCGAGGCGGCGGGCGCGCGCCCCTGAAGGCCGCCGAAGCATCACGATGCGCGGCGTGGACGGGCGACGCGCGCGCGCACGCACGCACCCCAGCAGCGCCGGCGTTCCCGCTCGCACGCGCCGCGCTACGCGATCCGTGCGCATCGGTGAAACGCCTCCGTGGCGCGCACTGAAAAAAACACACACAAAAATAGTAAGAAAAGAAAAATGCGCATAATCGGAGAACGCTGGCCCAGGTAAACGTTTTGTCAATGAAATTAAAAAAAGAGATCGGTGAAACGCCTCCGTGGTGCGCAGCAGCAGCAGCAGCGCCAGCGCTGGAGGCGCACTCCCAGGTGCCTCTGGGCAAGAACGGATTTTGTGTACTGAATGACACCCGTGCCAGAGTACGGCGTGGAACAGGGAACGGATCGCACTGTTACAGTCTTTCGATTTATATATCGAAATTTTTGAGGTGCATACTGTTGCGATTCGGATTGGAACAAAGCGAGATTCGGGATCCCCACGTCGTTCCGGGACTCTCTGGTAAGGTACGGAGTGGTGTATTCGACACTTGGCAGCTGGAATGCTTAACGTCACCGGAATCAATATGAATCGGGATATTCTCGAACAGAATTTCGTTCAATAACCGACATTCTGATTTCGTGCACATGAACAAGGCTTCAGGTATCTCCTTTCATTCGGTGCAGCCTGCTCAGATCATGCATCTTCAATTTCGAGGCAACGCGTATGCGCAGCAATTCGCGCCGCTGGATTGACGGGGCGAGATACGCAACAGCTTCGCCTGGTGACTGATTCAAAAGCTCATGCCGAAAATACAATAGACTTGTATCGTCAATTTATCGATTCGGCCTGAATGCGAAATCCTCGTCTCTCTCTGCGGACGCCCAAAATACGGCATTCGACGGCAGCGCCATGATACGTCGCCCGGGAGATGCTCCCAGAGGCTCCGGTCTCTTCTGTTTGCATGGAATAGAGTCTCAGAGGCACACTCCCGTCATCGCAGCGATCGCTTCCAGTGAAATGCCGGTACCGCTGGCGGCGATACGTGGTATGAACCTCGAACCCGCATCGCAGTACGCGCCCCAGCGGCAAGCGCGATCTCGCTGGTGCCGTGATCCGTCTGCGCTCGAATACGGCGAATGCGCTGGTGCCGGCGTGAATATTCGATAAAGTACTGGTCGTGTTTCTGGACGTGAAAGGCGGCGTGCCGAGCGCTGACTTGGGCGCTTCCCGGCGCGAAATACTTGCACACCGGGCAGCAACTCTTCGCAGATGAAAGAGCTCCGTGCCGCCGGTAGTGCTCCTCGGCCTGATTTGCATAGGGTATGGGCCCCAGCGAAGCAACTCGACCAACATGCATACGCTGCTCGCACTGCCTCGCACGGGTGATGATATGGATCGGTTCCTTACTGCGGGACCGGTGTGTGAGCATCTCTGCAGAGCGTGGCTCCACGTACTGTACGCGGCGCCCAGGATACAAACCATCTGGGGTATTTGGAGCCGCCGATGTGCCGGCGCTCATTTCACGGGGCGAAGCGGTCCAGACTACCGATCCCATCTTTTGGTACTTTTACGCTACTGCATCCACGCCAAAGATAGTCTCAATGAATTCAAAGCATTATTGGCGCCGGCCTGCGCGACTGGACCTGACCAGGACCCAAGTCAAAATGTGCAGGCGTGCATGAAACGCCTGCACTGGGTCTTCCAAGCGCCAGGCGAACGCGAAGCAGTGGTAGCGCTCGCGCCATCCGTTGCATAGCCCGCGTTCTGAGATATCGAAGTGCGCCTTGACTGCATGGGATGCCAACGGGCTGCTGCCCCCGCGATCAGTGCACTGCAGATGCCCGCTGGTCCCGTCATGACCTGAGAAAAAAGCACGCCTATCACGTTGAATCGATGCGCTTCAGAACTGCATCCAGCTGCGCGTCGCGAATTGTGCGAAATGTCGTACCTTTCTCCTGCAAGAGACGCGACCGATCGGCCAGAATGGTTGCGAGACCGACCATCGCTGCCTCGAACGCAAACGGTGCGTCATCTATGATGGATTTCTGCAGTTGAAGCACGTTCTTCTCGGCCTCACGGAACTTCATCTCCGCCTCATACATGAGATCACGAACGCGTTGCAGCTTAGGCTCGGGAGTGTTCGCCTTTTCCTTGTCATCGACCACAGCCCGTCTTGCGTCGTAGTCTTTCGCCAGGTTCTCCATCTTGGATGACTTTTGCTTGCACTCTGCAAGCCGCTTACGGAACTCTTTCAGGTAACTGAGAATCTTACTCGAGGGGGACGCTTTTTCCGCCGTCAGCGTTTGGCGCAACTCGTTCCCGACCTCCTCGCTGGACTTTGCCAGCTTCTCTGACGTATCCTTGACGTTCTCACTGCTTGATTCAGGTAGAGCGCCGCTGAGATCGGATGCGAACGCTTTCAAGACGTCACCCAACCGAACCCAGTTTGATTGAACCGCTTCGAGGTCGCGAATGAGACGCCCCAGTGAGCTCTCAATCGCGTTCACTTTCCTCTTGTTCTCTTCATACTCGGGAAGGGGCGTTCGATCGAAGCTCTGGAAAGTACGTTTGGCACAAAAGCACGACAGGGCCATTTTTGAGCAGTCGCAACTTCACTACGGACGGTTACTGAGGTGCGTTGAAGCGAACGCTGGTGCGGTTCGACAGGGCGTTCCTCTGCGTAAGCCTCATCGAGCGTGTCTGATCGGGTCGCGCGCCAGCTGGCATCGTCAGGCGTGTCCGGTGCAATGCTGGGCAGCGATCGCCTGCTGGACAATATTGGACATCGTGCCCGGGCGGAGATGTGTTCCATCGGCGCACCCGGCAATGTCGGGCACCGATGCAACGCGTACGGTTATCCTGCGGTCCCTCTGGTGCAACACTCTTGTATCGAACTGGTCCCGGGGGAGCGCGAACACTGCCAGTATCCAGGCGAGTCGACCCTTCTTATTTTTTAGAGGCCATTTGGCTTTCCATCGACCGCAGAACGATGTTTGTCCATGACGTAGAGGCTTAACACAACGAACCTGCGGGGTCCCGAGCCCGCTACAGGTGCTCACTGCGACGCTGGGGGTGCGTCGCCAATGTTGCTAGACGAAGACACGACGGCTTCACGATTGCGCAACGTGCATCGGCTTGAGTGCGTACGCGGGTAGACGCTTGTTTCGCTTTCAGGCAACACGAGGGGATTTCACCCGATGGCATGCGCGTCACGCGCGTTTCGGCTTCTCTGGGTTAACTGAGTATGGAACACGGTCGAGACTGGCGCCGCTTGCAGGGATCAAGACCCTGGTTCCCGATTGCCGAGGGAGATTTCTGCAAAATCTTCGTATGGCATGTCGGGCTGGAGGTCTCAATTCTTTCGCTTTGCGGCACTCGTCAATCTCGCGTTTTCGTGGGTATCTCCCGAAACTTTGCTTCAATGCAGAACGTATACATGGATGTGTCTAAGCCATGCTGAGCGACGCACATGTGCGTCTTCTGAAATACGAACAAATCGCAAAGTCTGAGCTTGGAATTTCAAGTTCGCGATAGACATGCTTGATTCAGTTTTCGACAGTACGATTTTCGATAGTTGCATGGCGTATTTAAAAGGTCTATGATCGTTGCCACGAACCAGCGCTTCCGCGATTACGCGATTGTTAACTGGATCCGGGAGCACATCCATGCACAGCTCCGGGTCGAACTTGTTGAGCATACCTTGGATTTGCTGCGGAGCTCGTGTGCCGCACACGCTCGACACGGTGCAGTGAGGCTCGCATAGCCGACGATGCCTCAGCTGTGGTCCAGAGCGCGGCTCCAATGCATGCTACGTCTACGGGTGTTGATCAGCTGGACGAAATACCTTTTAGATTCTCGTCCGGGACAAGAAGCTTCTTTGTACGCACGCTTGCCATCACAAGCATCTGCTTTCTGGAACCTGAGAGATATTGCCTGAACGCTGTTCAACGCTTTCAGAGCGCTGAAGAGAACGCTGCACAACCCGCTTTTCGGTGCATTATGTGCGGTGACCATGAGATCGTGCGTGCGACTGCCGCATCATGCTCCCGTGAGAGCAAAGGCCGTCCACAGCTTGGTGTTTCGGGGTACGAACTCTTGCCCCGCTTCAGCAAACCAGTCGAAGGCGGATCGCAGCAGATATGCGATTCACCGCGAGGCCGGCTATGGAGCTAACCGCGGACCTGGAGTTGCAGCGCCAGCTCGCCCCTGGCGTCTGACCAGTTACCTCGAGTAGAAGAACCTGCTTCTCCAGCGCACGTCTAGGCAACATTCCATGTTTTACCTGTACCTTTCCGTAACGGTCAAGCAGCAATTTTAGCCGCGTCACGCGTGTACCTCCCTATCCGTCGCTGTCGACGTCATATCGGAGCCGGCGTGGGCGGCTCAGCAGCTGATGCCGGCATTCTCGCATGGCACATTCTGTATTCCTAAAACGCCGAAATCGAGCAAACTATTCGGTATGTTCGGCAATGCGGACGTATTATGGGGATCGAACACGCTGAATGTGGCCGAGAACTCACCATGATTGCCCGTGGTGGTGCGCAGCCTCTTGATCATCACCGCTGCGGACACGAAATCCGGATTCGTTTGGTTTTCAGTGTACAAATCCGCAACGGTAGCTCTTCCGGCAGAGTTCTCTGCAGAGTACTGGGCGATCGGAGACTTGTAGTAGATGAAGTACAAGAAGGAGTTGTTTTTCAGCAAAGCTGTTGCATTAATGAGTCGGAAGCTCCCGGGATCGTTGTTCGGATACACCGTGGCATAGCGGATTCCTGACAAGAAGCTGATGCCCAGCCCGTAGGCATGGGGGCCCTCCCCGGCACCGTTGCTGTTTACAACCTGCGTACCTGTGATGACCACAGTCGCGGTGCGACTCATATCGTAAACCGGTGGTGTCGACGGGAGTGGCGACGGCACACCTTCCATGCTTTCATGATCATGAGACTCGGTCACGCGAACGCTCCCGAGCACCTCTTCCAGGAGTGCCGTGTCGATCTCCGAACGCGGCCAAACAGCTGCGGATATGCAGCATCGAATTCCCACGAGGAGCAACACCAGCAATACAACGCTACCCAATGCGTGTCGGCGAGACATTGTACAAGCGCAATGAACACTATCTTTGTAACTCACCCTGGCTGAGCGGGATATCAAGACAAATGCAATTGCACACGAGCTTTCGCATTGGCAGCGGTCCAGTGCTACACACAGAGTGGATATCCCGGTCTGGCACGGTCCCGAGCCTGGTCCTCTGTAGTGTCCAAATTGGGTGTCGAGTGTGCACGTGTCCGCGTGCGCGCTGCACGCAGCTGCCGCGCGCGTGGCGCACCCGAAAGAAACCCGATTTGGATTACAGAGACAGCGTCTGATCTGGCGGTGCTTCCTGGTATGCGCGCTACACGAGGTGCCGAATACCAGCACAGGCACTCTGAGGCACATTCTGGTACTCGGTGCGGAAACTTCACGACGTTATAGGAGAATCCATGCTTCGCGCAGATCTTGTGGATGCAAATGTTGCACGAGGGCAATCGCTGAAACCCCGACCAGCGTGCATCAAGACCAGAATACCAGAATTGTGGAACAGGAGACACCGCGGATATGCTGAAAATCCTTCCTTCTCTAGCTCTTTTGGACGTTTGACCAACGCTCGTGTGCCATTTTCTAGGCATCTGGTCCGTGGAATCCAAACAAGTCACTACCGATGTGCTCATCTGAATCTGAAAGGAACAACGAGATTCTCTGCGTGCGTGGCGACGAATCACATCGACATGGATCGACACGCTCGTCTGTTTACTTGTCGTGCGCCGTAAAATCAATTCTGGAAACCCCAAACGCCAGTATCATTTTACTTGCCAAAATTTTCACAGAACCGATCCAACAAACTGCTGACGATGTCTCGGAACCGAATGCGCATCGTGTTCGCGTCTTGGTGCTGGACGACGACCACATGCGAGTGGTTGTCGGTGGATCCACGCACACCCTGCGATGAAGCCAATGAAAAGAATGTAACCCGATCCCTATGTCAGCACTCGATACCAGCCCCCGAGCAAGGTACATCCAAGATGCTCAGAACACCCATGTCCAGTAGACTGCTCGGGATGTTCGGGACGCGGGATGTGTTCTGTGGGTCATAGACATTGAAGCTCACGTAGATCGACCCGTGCGAAGACGGCATCACGTTCGACTGTTTGATCACCACTGCCCCGGCAGTATAGTTCGGACTACGCTGATTAGGCTGGTAGAGGCTCGCTACCGGGTTGCTTGCTGGGAAATTCAGCGATGCGTATTGTGCCAGTGGATGCTTGTAGTACACAAAGTATGCGAAGGAAATGTTGGAAAGTAGTTCTGTAGCATTCACAACCTTGAACGTTCCAGGCGCTTCATTTGGGAACACAGTTGCATACTTGATTCCCGAGCTGAACGTAATTTCACCCCCGACCCCGAAGTCGTTCTGGCCGGCGTTGTTGCTGTTCTGCACCTGCGCTCCAGTCAGCATGAGTGTTGCGGTGCGATTCTCGTCGTACACTGGTGGGTGCGGTAGCAGCGGCGACGGCGCCGGAAAGTTTCCTGAAGGGTAGTTCGGCATTGAATGGTGAAGATCGAGCGGTAGCTCCACCAGACTCAACTCGATCTCCGCTCTGATCGCTCCTGGAGCAGAGAAAAGCAGCCCACACAGCAAAAGAACGCTGAGTATTGTTGTAACGTACCGCTGCATTCTTTTCGGTTCACGGTTACGGTTCCAAAGCAAAATTGCTTCCTGTCGCAATCAAAGCCGCACAGAGCACACCCGCTAAATGCCAAAACACCGAACTAGTTCATTTCATGATCGGAGAGACACAGGCCGCGAATGACCTACTGCCTAAATCGATCCGAGGCCAATTTTGGTGTGCGGCCGCTTCCAAATCGGACGCTGGTGCGATCCTCTGGACGACTGGCCGGCTGATCGGGGACACGCACGCAGCCGTGCGCGCGCTGCGGCGGCGAGCGCGCGGGCGCTCTCCCCCATCCGCTGCGCTATTTCGGTCAGTGCGCGAGATCGGCCGCTGTGCGCGCGCGTGCGCCTCCTGCAGACCTGTCACCACCGGAGCGATGCATCTACGTTGACACACATCCAGTGAGATATGTAATTGCTGAGCGGCCGTGGAGCTCTAGGACAATGTCATCAAACCCAGACATGGGTATCGCGTTTCGCATCAGGGGACCAGACACAAATAGGACTACTTGGGAAGCTGGTCTCGTCTACAGTGCGTCTGTGCTCCTGGCGTCATCTCTGAGGGAGGACGCTCTTTCCAGGACACCTGCTCCATGAAAAGAGGAGGCCTGGCCAGAATCCACATAACCTGGAACGATGAGGAACGCTTCAGCTCTTTTAAGGTGTAGGATCGTTTACACAAACCAACGACTCTCACTGGCGCGATTGTTGCCAGCATCCGGGAGAGCGTCCGCTATTCCGCACTGGACGTTCAAGGTCTGCCGGCCATTCGCTGTGCTCCCCTTCGGAAGGAAACGCGTCAGGGACTCGGAAGTGGTTTCGGGGCCCCAGCTGTATCGGAATGGGATCGTTCTTCACGAGTGTCCCGCTCCTGGCATCTTCAGACGCGCCCGAGCGTTATCATCCATGCGAACAAAAGCAACCCGAATTCAATCCAGGGAAAAGCCGGCAGCGGTTTCTGTTGCGAGAAGTGCCCGCTGCCACTGCGACAGTTAAGAGAATTTCTCCGACAAGCGCCCATACGGCGGTTATCTGAGTGAAGACAGCGTCGATGCACGGCATGCGCTTTCTGACGATCTCTTTCATGCTGCCGATGTAGACGCGAATAAACGAGACTATTGCAAACACGAATATGATGACCTTGTTCGCAATGGAGTAGTTACAATAGCCTTGAGGTGTGCCTTCAATTCTCGTTTCCATTGTGGGCGGGTACATACCAGTGAAACGATCAGCGTTCTACGACCATAGAGGGTATACATACACTTGCGCGCAGACGCATCGTAGCCCTTCGTGACCAGCCGATTGCAATCGGTTTCAGTTCATCCTTGCACATCTCGAGCCTGAGAGACTGCTCTGCGAGTCTCGTCTTCGGCACCGCATGTCGTCTGATATTAATGGCGGCGCTGAAGTTTCGGTTCCCGACCTCCATGTGTTTATTGCCTCTGCTTGAACTCATCAGTGCAGGGGTTCCTGAAATTCGCGCCCCCTGTGCCACTGCAGGCTCATCATCGTCCCGTCGAGCAAACACTTTTTCTCGTCCATCTCCCCTCTCCTACTTCTTCGTTACTCGCTCTTCTTCGCATGTTGGTCCGAGCCAAGTGGATATTCTTTCGTGTTTTTCCGGTACCCGACGATGACAGCCCTTCAGGATTCCGGACGTCCATGTTCGTACCTTTCCCTTGAATTTTTTTATTTCTTCAAATGAACGCACTTCGAACGTGTTTGCTATTGACCAGCAAATAGCATTTGGTGACACGCTCCTAATAGTGAAACACAATTGAGTTCAAAGACGGATGGGAATCTGGCAGGTGCCCCCGTGATGCGCACCGCTTCTCGAAGCCAGTAAACTGGACAAAGAGTGCCTCGCATGCGTATCTGCGATTGGCGCGCCGGACGTCACGCGTCCATCTTCGTGAGATTCATTCCTTCTACACGGCCACGCGGGGTGCCTTTGAGCCGTACACATGCTCTGTGCCTCAGTTACTACAAGACACTGCTCTTGAACGGTAACTGTGCTGTCAGCCTAAAAGAATGAAACAATGGGTGATGTGTACGAAAACGGTACTGGAGACGAGGAAGCAGGCGCAACTGCCGCGCACCGGAATGAGGAGATAAACGCTACCGGCAACAGAGATAGCTACGTACCCTTTGACCCGCTCAAGTCCCATGTAGACGATGAGTTCGCCGAGTTTAGCACGGATGCAGGCCAAGGCTCCTTCTTTGAAGGACAAAGAATGGAATCAAAAAGCGTCGAGGTTTCGCTTATTCAGCAGCATACCTTCTCGATGAACTGGCACGACTTGTGCTTGTCGGTACGACTCAAAACAGGTGGCCCGTTTAAACGCTCGAAGGAGACTGTGGTAAAGCCCATTCTCAAAGGCATAACTGGTTACGCGCGGCCGGGTCAAGTGCTCGCCATTATGGGGGGTAGTGGCGCGGGTAAGACTGCCCTCTTGTCGATGCTTGGAGGTCGAATTCCTGTTGGTGAGTACGAAATTAGCGGTGAGCTACGTATCAACGGGCACGAACGCGACGTCAACATGTTCCGCCGGTACACGGGATTTGTCGAGCAGGACGCTCGCGTGTTTGCTGACCTCACCGTACGTGAACAGATCGAGTTTAGTGCGCAGTGTCGTTTGCCCGCCTCGATGCCCATCGAGAAGAAGATGCGGCGCGTGGAGCAGGTGATCACGGAGCTGGGCCTTGCAAACGCCACCAATACTTTAATCGGGAACGCTGTACAGCGAGGTGTCAGTGGCGGTGAACGCAAGCGCGTGAACATCGGTATAGAATTGGTGACGAACCCGCCACTACTGCTCCTGGATGAGCCGACCACCGGCCTGGACT
>Ga0078972_1009338_pt1 | contig 19449 bp, 20 predicted proteins | sample YelNatPaOPGAMG01_FD_67568 | JGI IMG/M metagenome (GOLD analysis project Ga0078972, IMG submission 67568) | Hot spring thermophilic microbial communities from Obsidian Pool, Yellowstone National Park, USA - OP-RAMG-01 (SPADES assembly) (version 2) | ecosystem: Environmental > Aquatic > Thermal...
GGGTGAAGCGAAAATATCTGTTCTCAGACTCAAAGATGCGGAGTTCGTTAAGAGAGAAGATATCCCAAAAATAGCTGCTTATCTAAATAAGCCAAATCCTCTGGCAGAAACATGCATTTCCAACCTGAGCTTGGTGCCCAGTCAAGCGAAACTCAATAAAATGGCAGTTATGGGACTTTTTGGAAGGTATGGGTGGATTCCGACGAATATACCTTTAAGCGAGCTCAAGAATGTAATGCCATCTGGAGTTGTAAGCGATAACGCTGAAAGAGTGGGAATTTCGCAAGCCTTGATTAACCTCTTTGAGGAAGAAATGATCGTGAAGGTTACTGTTGCCGGTCAAAGGTTGCTATTACTTACCGAAGAAGACCACCAGAAATATCTGGCCACAGTCGACTTAGAGGAGAAAGTTTTTGCCTGCAACTGCCCGTTGTATGACGGCGAACTGCCTTGTAAGCACGTTTTACTCACTATCTGTCACTATCATGACATTATTCTGGAACGCTACGCCAGTCATGAGGCCCACATTTGGCGAGAGGCATTAATTAAGGCGCAACAACACACACATAGGCAAGTGATGTTATGTAACTGGCTGTACTATTTTTTTTAAGGAGTTTGTTTCGCACTTGAATTTGAAAGCAGGACGCTACGAGGATCTAAAAGCTGTTGAGAGACTTGAAGGAGACATTTTTCGTTTAGAAGCTTTGAAGATAATTTCTGAAAGAAATTATTCTAACAACCACATGGTTACAGATTCTGTTCATCCTAAAGAAGTATAACAGAAAGATGTTGTCGTTTAAGCTTGTTTCATTCAAATGTAAAGACGAGCTCTTTTATTTGGGGTTCTTTTGTTGTTATGCATGATAGGGCTGATGTTCTGTGACTTGTGTAGGATATTTCAAGCGGAAAATGGTAAAGATAAGTTATAAGATGTCGCCTTCATGCTTTAAAACGATGTCAAAAAATAGCGGAAGAATATTATGGTATGTTTACACGTAGTATCCTTGATTGGCAGTTTTATAGCATTGCAGCTGCGTCTAAAGCTTCTTGTGCTAATCTTTTAACATTTAACAATTCTTTTTCCAGTTTAGCCACATGCTTTTTAATAGCGTCAATTTCAGCCTTTAACTCTTTATACTCCTCTGACTCCACGCTATTCACCTCAACTCAAATTTAATGAATGTTTCTACATTATAGTTTAACGTCTTTTTTATCGTTCGATTCTGTTAGTCGCTGTTAAAGGAATGATTAGCCTAAGCTAAACGATAAAGTTCATGGACTGTGAAGTTTTTTGTTAGCCGAATGTGAATGTGGGCTCTTTTCTTGGCGGTTCTCTTGCTGCGTAAACGCTTAGGGCTAAAGCCCATAACATGTCGTCGTGGCTGTTTGTTGGATGGCTAAACTGCAGATGTCCGCTTTTGCTGTATGCGTATTGTTGCTCGTTGATTTGAGTGCATAACTGCCTATGATAAGGTATTGCCAAGCGGTTTTGTTCCATGGCTATCTTCAAATTTGATAACAATTCCTCTTTTGTCTGAACTGTAAATTTTAGTCCTTCAATGTTACTTAAGCCTTGGTTGCGGATTTCCTCGAGAACAGGCTCGCCTACGCCTGTCTGGTCCACAAGCACCTTTCTAAATTTGAATTTTTGGTTAGCTCTGACAAGCTGCCCTATAACATGCGTGTATGGAGTTTCAAGCGGAAACTGATAGAGATAAACAAGTTTGAGTGTTTCGCCTTCACGCTTCAAAACCGTCAGCACGGAGTAGTCTTGCAGTTTGCCAAAATCCAGTCCAGCATAATAGTCGCCTGTTGGAAAGGCTGCTTCAAGACTGGCGTAAAGCTCCACGCCTAATTTTTGGGCTAATTCAACACATTTTCGGATAAGGTCTTGTGGGAAATAGCTGTTTAAGGCTTCAACAAACTCTGCTTCATACTCCATCAGATAAGCCTCATGCGTCATGTTAGCCTTCATTTCCTCAAGAAACTCTTTCTTGATTAATGGGCATTGTTCGGACTTTACTTTATGCACGCTATAGGCTGGATTAACAAAGGCTCTGTAAAAGAAATGGTCTTTGCCCCAAGGTGTGCTCAAGAAAATGGCATAGCCATCCGTGGTGCTTAACATGGGAAAAATCACCTGCGTTATAACCTCTTCAGGCATGAATGAAGCCTCATCACAAATAACCATTTGGGCTGTATATCCTCGCAGTAAATTCTCGCTGCATGGTAAAGCGATAATTCTGCTGCCGTTTTCAAATTGAATAAGCGTTCTCGTAGCCCTCACAACCTTGTTTCTTAAGCGTGGTGTGGAATAGACGAATGTGGCTATGCGGTCGAACATTATCATGCTTTGGCGTAGACTTGGGCTTGTAATCAGAACAGTAACATTTGGGTTTGTGTCTGCGAAGTATATGGCTTTCATGGCTATCGTCGTGGTTTTGCCTGTCTGCCTTCCCATACACGCGACAATGCGCTTATTATCGTCCAACAAAAGCCGTGCCTGATATTCGAAAGGCGTTATGCCTAAAACTTTAACTGCAAAATCTACGGCGTCCTTTACTTCAACCTCTTCTTCCCTTAGCATTCGCCTAACAGCGTGCTCAGTTTCCTCAAGCTTTCTTAGCGCTCTTCGCTGCCTGTAATTCCGCAACAGCAGCAGCAAGCTCTTCCACACGCTTTTCAATTTCCTCCCACTTTTGAAAGCTACTCAGAAGAGGCCCATAGTCCTTGGCGGCTTGGAAAATTATGCGAAACCTTTCAAGCGTGAGTTTGTCAACCTGTTGCAGTTCGCAGATTTGCTTAAAAGCTGTGCTGAAAAGCTTGACAACCATTTCCATGCTTAAAGCGTCTTCTGCTGGCTCAATAGTTTGAACTATTGCCGTGTGCTTAGTTTGAACTATAGAGCAAAGTTTAAGCTGTTTCCTTATAGCGTCAACGGTTCTTTCCGGAAGCCTTCCACTTTCATAAATTTGCTGAGGAGACAAGCCTTGACTGGCAAGCTCGTCCAAAACCGCAATCTCCTCTTCAGTCCAAGGTTTTCCTCTCGCCATAAGCTTAAGCCTTCTGAGTCAAGAAAATGCCCGTAATATTGCCAACAAGCCCCGAAATAACGGTAAAGATTTCAGTATTCCAACTGCCTAATATAACCAAGTGCACAGCCTCTAAAGCTGTTAAACAGCCAACCATGCTGAGGCTAAAATAAATGGTGTAAAGCAGCTTCTGGCTCGGGGGGACCTCAACCCTTCTGCCACGGTTAAGCTGGATAGTTTTTGTTAACGCCTCTCTAATAGGGTTCTTCATAGCTCATTCCCAAAAATTGTTATTCGCCGCATGAGGCGTCTGGCTCTTCCATGAATGAAGGCTTGCTGGCAAACCTGCACGTTCTCCGCCTCCATCAGCTTAGGCAACAAAACCCTGATGTTCTCAACAGTGCCAACAGGAATTATCGTGCAGTCTATTTGACCGTAGCCCTGAGCGAAAAGCCACTGGCTTGCCACAAGCACAATGTGCTGAGCTCTTTTGCCAAAAGAACCTATGTAAACTCCATAACTTGTGACAGGCAAGTCTATTTCTGCTCCAGCAGCTCCAGCCTCCCGCAGTTCCTCAACAGTTTCCAGTCTTCCCCTCGAAGCATCAAGCCACGAAACCTCAACCATGTCGCCAAGCTGCAACTCGCTTAACTGTTTAAGCACTTTCTTACTCATCTTGAAGCGTTCACCCACTTGCAACCAACACGATTTCAAAACTGAAAGAGGAAATGCCTGAAACAGAAGGGTTCACTGTTAAAGTAAATGTTACAGGAATAATGGTTTGAGGCTGAAGTTGCACGCCATTGTAATTCCATGACAGTTGGATGTAATTGGCAGCTTGCGGCGGATTCCAGCCTGAAGCGTTCATGGAAAGCGTTACGGGCACGTTGCTTTCGCTTCGCAAAATCAACACAAGGTTTTTGGATTCGTCGGGCGCCAAAACTCCCCAGTCAATAGATGAAACTGGAACGGTGCAGGCTTCGTCTCTCCAAACGCTTAAACCTACAGCAACAACAGCGGCGGTGCTTGGAATCCTAAGCGAGAACTGAGTAACAGCGAGAGTAACGCCTACACCCAGCAAAAACGCTAAGGAAACCACAATGGCCAGAAACGGTAAGCTTAAGGTGACTTCACGTGGCAGAGTTTAACTCTCCATATCTGAAGTTTTACGATACATTAAAATAGACGGAAAAACAGGTTTTTAAGCAAATCTGAACTTCTAATTTAATTAAACACGCTTTTAATTAAAATTTTGTTTCAGATTTCCTTTTTAACCACTTTAAACGCTTATTTTTACTGGATAAGCGCATGGCAGCGGTTACAGCTGAACAAATTCGTAAACGTTTAGGCTTAACAGAAGTAGACATAAGCGATGAAGACGCCCTTGCGTTTAGGGATGAGGCTGCCGCTTTCTTAAGCGAGGAAACAGGCGAAACCATCAACGCTGAAGACTGTTCGCCTTCTGAAGCCAACGCTGTTGCAAACCTCGCGGCTGTATATTGCTACTTGAAAGTTACAGGCTCAGGTGCAACAGGCTGGAGCGTAAACCTTGGACAGCTAACCTTTCACGGGCCGGCGGAGAAAATCGCCCAGCTTGAGTTCCTGAAACAGCAAGTACGCGACTTTATCCACCGCAGAAAACGCGCCGGCATAAGCCTGCTGGAGGGCCCCTAAAATGCCCGTTTCGGTTGAAGTTGACTTTGACATGGACCCCTTCCAAAAATGGGTTGAGCGAGTGAAACGTGAAGCGCCCAAAGTGTTTGACGAGTTTTTGGACAGAAGCAGCAGCCTAATAGCTGAAACCATGCGCATGAAAGCTCCAATCCGCACAGGCTATCTACGCGATAGCATAATAATCCACAAAAGCGGAGACACTGTCGAAGTTGGTTCCACAGCCCCCTATGCACCTTACGTTGAGTTTGGCACAAGACCCCACATCATCGAGCCTGTCCAAGCTTCGATTTTAGCCTTCGAGATAGATGGACAAGCAGTCTTCGCCAAAAGAGTGCAACATCCAGGCTTTCCAGGAAGATTTTTCGTTAAAAGCACAAGTGAAGAATGTTTGCCAAAACTTCAGGAGCTGGTGTTGAATCTTTACTGTCAACTTTTCTACGGTGAAGTCTGATGGCTGAAGTCACAGTTTTAGAAGGTTGGGGCAGAGAGCCCGCATTGCGCCAAAAATGGATGCGCATGTGGGAGCAGCTTGGCACAAGGATTTTGCGTATGCCCTTGTGGATGCAGGAAATCGTTTTGGACGATATTAACACGGCTGTGCGCAACCGCATAGCCATCATGGAAATGATACAAAAATCCAAGAGGCATTGAAAAGTGCTGAAGGAAATCACCCAGAAAATCCTCAACCTCTTAAAGGCTGACAATGAATTGGGCATTCCAGAAGCCAACTTCTTTTTCGGCCCGCCTTACACGCGAAACCAGACGCCTTTCTGCTATGCAGTTTGGAACGGCGGACCAGTGCAGCAGGAAACCTTCGCCAACGAGGTTTGGCAACACACTTGGAGCATAATCATAGTCGACACTGCGCAAGAAGACAACGTAGCCTTGCAAAGCGTCATGGACAAGATTGAAAGAGCCAAACAAGTTTTAGCTGAGGACCCAACGCTCGGCGGCTTAGTCCGCGGCAGCCAAGCGGCAAGCATGGAAGGTGAAACCATGACGGTTGGCACAGACTGGGGCAAAGTCTCGCAGGTAATAGCCGCAGCAAGGCTTGTGCTCCGCTGCGAGGTGACGGTTAAGGCTTAGAAGCTTTTCGGGCAGACACGCTTCTCGGCTGAGGGCGTGCTGTAAACCGAAAATAGAGACGGGGTGAAGATGGAAAATTGAGTTCAACGCCGGTGTTGGGCAGAAAAGGCGTAGTTAAGAAAGGCGAAACAGAAATTGGCTACGCTAAAGGCGTAGGCATAAACATTGACATAGACCTGATCAAGGAATACGCGTTAAACAGCGAGAAACCCGCGTTTTTGGCTATTGGAAACCAAAGCTACAAGGTCAGCATTGAAGCCATGTACGTGGACAACGCTTACGCGGAAACCGTTAAAGCCGGAAGCCCTGTGGACATTGAGCTGGACCCTGCTGGCGATGTTGCTGGAAACCCGAAGATAACAGTGAAAAACGTGATTTTCACCAAGTGGAAGCTTGACCAGAAGCCTACAGGCGTAGTTATGCAGAGCATGGAAGGCGAAGGCGACGACCTGCTGCTCGAAACCATAGAAGAACAAGGATAGCCAGAAAAGGGGGCTGGTTAGCTTTGGCTGAACAGGGCAAAATCGCCGAGTACAGGCGGCAGCTTGAAGCCTACGAAGCGGAAAAGGCAGAGAAAGCGAAGCGTTTCGATCCTAAAGCATTGGCTGAAGACACACGCAAAATCCACACAATATACGACCAGGAGCTTGGCGAGATCAGGTATGGGCTCTTAACGTGGAAAGAGTTTAAAGCCTTAAATCTTGAAACCGTTGAAGACAATGAGGAGAAGTTTTACCGCGTAATCCATGCCATGCTGCGGAAAGCAGAGCCAGACCTTTCCTGGGAAGAATTTGAAGCTTTACCTTTCCACGTAAAAGCCATACTTGCCACTCGCCTGTCACAGGTGTTTCCGCGTTTTTTAGCCCAACAGCAGACTCCGCCATAGAATGGATCGACGCCAACAGTGAAGCCCAACTCATTGGCTTGATAGCCCATGAATACGGCTACCCGCTTGAATACATCGCAGGTTTAACGCCTTTCCAAATAGGCTTCCTGGCTGCTTGGCTGGAATGGGCAAGAGGCAAAAGTGAATGAGCGAAATAAACGTAAACATCGTATTGCGAGCCACAGATGAGGCAAGCAAAACCGTAGCGGAAGCTGGCAAACAGATAACCGAAAGCATGAGGCAAGTGGAAGAGGCAAACAAGACTGTAACAGCGGAACAGGAAAAAACCAACGCAAGCGTCAGAAGCCTCGTAACAGGCTTCAGCGGATTAGCCACAGGCGCCTTCGCCCTCTACAACGCTTACGACCGCGTAGCCGACATGCAAGTCAGCGTTGACAGGGCAAACCTGCAAGTTAAAACAAGCCTAAACGCTTTGGAAGATGCTCAACGCCGGTATAACGCTGCCGTAGAAAAATATGGCGTCGACAGCGAACAGGCACGGGCTGCAGCAGCAGACCTCACAGTCGCCCAAGAAAGGTATCAGGTGGCGGTTGAACGCGCCAGCATGATTCAGGGAAACCTGAACGAGGCTATGGTGCAAAGCGCCTTAACCGTCATTCCAACCGTTATAACAATGGTTGACAGTGGAGTAAAGGTTTTCCAAAACTTTCATGGCGCCGTAAACCTTGTTAACTCGGCTACAGCGTTTTTGGCGGCAAACCCGTTGATGGCTGTGGTTATGGCTATTGGTCTTGTCGTTGGAGCCCTAATAACCGCATACCAGACTTGCGAGCCCTTCCGCAACGCGATAAACGCTATTGGGCAAGCAATTTACAACTTTTTTAAGCCAGCAATTGACGCTGTAGTAGGCGCTTTAACTTGGCTTTGGCAAAACGTTGTGCAGCCTTTCATAGGCGTCTTGAAAACCCTCTGGGACACTATCACGAGCAACCCTATATTGGCGGCGCTTTTCGGCCCCATAACAACAATAGCCTATCTAATTCAACACTGGAGCGACGTCACTAAGGCGTTGGGCGACGTTTGGAACGCTATATGCAGCGGCGTAAGCTGGGCTTGGAACACGTTCGTCAAGCCAATAGTAGACGCGGTTAAATGGTTCTGCGACACGGTTTACGGCGCCTTCAAAGCCCTGTTCGGATGGCTGGTGGGCGCCAGCGTCTGGACAGACCTTTGCAAGGGCATAGTAAGCGTTTGGAACACGGTTGTGGCTCCGCTTATAGGCACGGTGAAAGACTTCTGCAACACCATAGGCGGCTTCTTTTCAGGTTTAGCTGACACAGCTGGAAAAATCTGGAACAGCATAGTCAACACCGTCAGCGGAGCAGTCAACACTATCAAGAACGCTGCAGGCGGAATAGCAAGCGCATTTGGAAATGCTGTAAACTCTGCTGGAAACGCCCTAAACAATTTCGCAAGCAACGTCGGCGGCGCCATGAGCGATGCCTGGAACAGCATAAGCAGCTTCATCGGCAAAGTGTGTTTCGCTCATGCAATTGGAAACGCAGTGGAATCCAGCAGGAAAAGCCTCTCAGTTTTCAACGACGCCGTGGAAGAAGCCATGAACACCGCTTATGGCACCATTAAAAGCTTCGGAGCAGAATTAAAGGCTCCAGCTTTAGGCCCAAACCCAGCAGCAGTTGGATCCACAGCTGCAGGCAGCCAAACACTTGTTTTAGCGCCCACATTCAACTTTCCAGAAGGCAGCATAGCGCCGCAGGACCCACGCGAGTTCGCAGAGGCAGTTTACAACGAGCTAAGCGCAATTGTCCGACGCGACTTGCGGGCGCAAACGTTCTTTGTGGCAAGGTGAAAGCTTTGACTGTAACGCTTGGCAACCTAAACCTTGGCATAGTAACCGACTTCAACTTTTCCAACTCTAAACGGTTTGAAGACGTGGATTTGCCAGCTGCAAGAGGCAGCAGCACCCAAGACCTCGGCGAACACGCAACAGAAATACAGCTTTCAGGAGTTCTGACAGGGCCTTCAAGATTCAACGATTTCAGACAGCTACAACGCGTCTGCCAGCTTGGACAAAGCCTAAAAATGGACTGTGACGTGGCGCAAACAGTAGTTTTCATACGAGAAGTAAAACTCGCCAAAACAGGCTTCAACTTTCTCCGCTACAGCCTCACGCTAAAAGAAAGCATGTTCAAACAGGTTAACGCATGCGACGCCATAACAAGCTGGTTCACCGCCACGGAAGGCGCGTCTGTAACTATAGCCGAAAGCCAGCCATTGCCTTTCGAGGGTAGAGGCTGCCTTAAAGTCAGCCACGACGCCGAAGCAGACGAAGAATTAAACGTGGCTTATGAGCCTGTGGACACATTCAACCTTGAAGACTTTGACTGGATAAGCTTCGCCTTCCTGATAAACGATGTCGCAGCCATCAGCAGCGCGGTTGTAACCGTCCAAGAAGGCGAGAACGAAGCTTATTATGATTTTATAGCTGAGTTGGCTGCGGCTGATGAGTGGCGTAGAATCCGCATCCACAAAACCCAATTCGCAGACTACGACGCGGTTGACTGGAGCCAGCTGAGCAAAATCAAATTCGCCATCACCAAGAATCAGGCGCGGAGCTACTTTTTCGCAGTTGACGACATGGGAGGCTACGAGTAAAGTGGCGAAATACAAGAACCTGCTCTTCAAAGACGCGTTCACGGGCTCTGGAGACTACCCGCCTGACAGGGGCAAATGGTTCATGTTCTACACTCGGGAAAACCCAAGCGTACAGTTTTCCACCGCAGTGATAACGCCCACTGAAGAGGGCTGCCTGTTCGCTGCTGCCGTGGACAGCAACGGCTGGGGCGGCGTCAACCTCATGAGCCGAGCCGAGTTCAAAGTGCCCTTCAAAACCCGAGTAGCCGTAAAGCCTACGGACTACGGCTTTTACCTTTACCTCATGTCGCCTGACGTGCGTGACGGACACTTTTTGGGCACAAGCATTTACGGCATGTGGGTCGCCATAGTCAGCGGCACAGCAGACGACTACAAGTTTAAACTGGCCTTAAGCCAAGACTACGCGCCTAAGACGCATACTTCAGACGCTACATGGAGCTTAGGCACCGAATACCTAATCGAGATGGAAGTAACGCCTTACACGGCGGACACCCGCAAACTCAACATAGCCTTAACAATCAGGCAGGCTTCAAACGGCATGACAGTCTGGCAGGTTAGCGACTGGTGCGACCAAAGCCTCTCAGGAACGCTGCGCTGCTGCTTAAGCGCCATGGCACAAGCGTCAGGCTCAATCGAGTTTTACGTTAGGGGCTTCTATGTCTTCGGAAACCAATCCCGCAAAGCCAAGGCAGTTGTCACGGCTGTAACTGGCACGGTTAAACGCGTCATAACCGACGACGTAATCGACTTCAAGGTAACGCTGCGTGACGGCAGCCACCCTCAGGCTTCGCTGACGCTGCGGAACGAGGGAAACAAATACGCTGAGCTGGGCGTGAAAACCGAAATTGAGATAAGGGCTGGAACCGAAGCGGTGCTTTACCTGCTTTTCAGAGGCTATATTGAGGCGCCTGAGCGCACTTATCCGCCTTCAAGGCTTAAAGTGGAAAGCAGCAGCGGCTACGCGAAAAGGCTGGATTTCCGAGAAGCCTACAACAAGATTTACATAAACAAAAAATGCGGCAGCATAGTTAAAGACCTCATAGAAACCTATTTTGAAGACGTGTTCACAGCTGACAACGTGGCAGACGGCGTAACCACAAGCGCAGAATACCACGCCGTAAGCGTAGCAAAAATAATAAAGGAACTGGCAGACGCAAACGCCTACGTCTGGGGCGTAGACTATAACAAAGACGTCTATTTCATTCCGCTTAGCCAAGCCCGCAGCGTAAGCGGCCTACCGTTCAAGGGCAAAAGCGACCAGCTAAGCATAAGCAACCGCGAAATCGACGAAGTCATAAACTACGTGCGCCAAGTGGGCAAAACCGTTTCAGGCACGCCGTACGAGTATACGGCGCATGACGCGTCAAGCGAGAGCCTCTACTGGCGAAGAGACAAAACCTTCCGGGACATCAGCCTGTCCAGCCAAGCGGCTACCCAGGCCAAAGCTGAAGGCTTGCTCCAAAAATACAAGGAGCTGAAAAAGGAAATCGCGCTGACAACCACGCATATAGTGCCCATAGACCTTTACTGCATCGCAAGCATAACCAACACTGAAGTCGGCTTAAACAATTACAACGGCGAGGTTAAAAGCGTCGAATGGAGCTTCTCAGCTAAAAGCGTTAGAACAACCGTTCTATTCCAGGACAGGGGCTTCAAGCTTGCAGACGCCCTCGTCGCCTATCATGAAGCTGCGTACAGCATTCCCGCTGTTGGCCCAGGCGAGACAGAAGAGCCTGAGGAAGAGCCATACGGCTTTGTTTTAACGGATATTACTAATGGCTTTCTACCCGCCGCTGAGCAGATGCTTGTGGCAGACGCCGTTTCCTTCGACCCTGTTGAGCTGAGCCGCTGTGAAGATCAGGTTTACAGTAACAGTTGGCCCATGGCTTGGCTGATAAGCGAAAGACGCCAGCTTGAATTCAGCATGGTTGAATCCGTTTACCTAAACCATGGCGGAGGAAAACAAATCGGCGAAACCTGCCTCTACCTTGAAACACACGCCTACAGCATGGATGAAAACATCGCTGGAGAAGACGCTCCAAGCCTGCAAGAGGATCTGGCAATTATGAACACGTGAAGGTGACACCATGCCCGTTGAAGTTGTGAGAGGTTTTGAGGGAAAAGCCAACAGCTGGAACATGGGACAGGAAGGCGGCTTCATAGCTTACATGCGCGGAAGCATAGGCGACAAGCCAACGCCTCAAGAACAGATCGTTTTAGGCGACACGTCAAAGTTCGAAGATGTTCCAGCACGGTCGGAAACGGTGCTTCTCGGCACTGGAAAAACAGGAGACGACACACCCAGCCTTTCCGAGTCCTGGACAATCACAAACAGCTAAAAAAGGGAGGTGAAAAACGCCAAAATGAACCTGCCAAAAAGACCTTTGACATTGATGGAATACAATGCTTTGAAACGGCAAATCTGCCTCTCAAAACAGAAGCTGAAGGATCTGCTGAAGCGCCGCAACACTTTCGGCGACATAGTCAAAGTCACCGACGAAGTATTAGTCTATGAGGGCGAAGGCAAAAACAAGAGGCTTAAGTTTGCAAGCAAAGGCCACATAGTCAACCAAGGCCTAATCCACATGATAAACGCGCTTGCAGCCTCGCAGACAGGCAGCTCAGGACCGTACTACCTGTTTTCCCGTGACTGGACAGGCAAAACCTACAGCTACATGCGGCTGGGCACAGGAGGCAACATAACCCAAGGAACCACGACTGGGCTAACCACGCCTGTTTCAACGCCGCCAGACAGCCAGTCAGGCGCCACCAGCTCACCAGGAGGCGGAACATACCGCGTCGCCTGGACAGCCACATGGAACGCTGGAACCCTAACCGCCATAACAGTTTCAGAAATAGGCCTATACCTCTATTTGCAGACAGCCTTGCAGAGCTTCGGCTGGACAGGCTTTAATGGCGCAGCCACAGCCCTCTTCAGCCGATTGAGCGCGGCGGACGGAGACTTCACCGCTTTCCAGGTGAACCCAAGCGTGCCATTAACCGTTGAATGGCGATTAACATTCACATTCGCATAACCAAACGAGGAGCCCATAGACCATCTTGAAAACCCGAGAATTTTTCCGCATACGCCAAGTCAGCAGAAAATACGACCGTGAAACAGGCAAATTCACCATCAACATAGCCTATGAAACCGCTGCACTGGAACCGACGGAAAGAGTTGTAGGCGTAGCTGAAGCCTTCGGCCTCGGCCTTGACCAGTGGCAAAAATTCGTAATCTACGACAACGCAGAGCTGAAGATAGGGCCAACAGACATTGTCTACATCACGGGCGACAGCGGCTCAGGCAAATCCGTTCTGCTCAAGGCTTTGGAGAAGGATATTCGCCAAGATTTAGGCTTAAAATGCATAAACATAGCAGACGTCACACCAGAACCCAACAAACCGCTCATCGAAACAGTCGGAAAGTCGCTTGAGGAGGCTCTTGAGCTTTTAAGCCGTGTAGGCCTCAACGATGCCTTCCTTTTCCTAAGGAGTTATGAGCAGCTTAGCGACGGACAAAAATACCGATATAAAATCGCCAAAATGATAGAAAGCCAAGCGCAGTTTTGGATTTTGGACGAGTTTGCGGCAACATTGGACAGGGACACCGCTAAAATCGTGGCTTACAACCTTCAGAAGCTGGCGAGGCAGCAGGGCAAAGCTGTTCTGGCAGCGACAACGCATACTGACTTATTTGAGGACCTTAACCCTTCAGTTTATATCTATAAAAAATTCGGCAAAGAAATAGATATCCGCTATTACCCCAATCAGTCGGCTAAAGAATGCAGCCTCGTCAAAGAAATGCGAGTAGAACAGGGCACAACAGAAGACTGGCGCAGGCTCGCAGGCTTCCATTACCGCAGCCACAAAATAGCTGCGCCTCGCAGAATCTTCAGCCTTAAACGTGGCGACGAGCTCTGCGGAGTCATAGTTTACGCGTATCCGCCGCCAACATGTTTCGGAAGAAGGCTTGTTCTGCCTAAAATGGGTATGAAAGAGCTAAACGAGAAAGTGAGCACTATAAGCCGTGTAGTCGTGCATCCAAAATACCGCGCTATAGGTTTAGGCGTTAAGCTTGTAAAGGAAACTCTATCCCTTGCTGGAACGCCCTATGTGGAAATGCCAGCAGTCATGGCGAAATACAACCCTTTCGCGGAAAAGGCTGGAATGCGAAAAATAGCCGAGCAGCCTCCTCCAAAAGAAGCCTTAGCCATAGCTGAAACTCTTCGGCGGCTCAGCTTCAACATTCAATTGTTAGGCAGCGAGAAATACGTTTATGGCAAGCTGCAAAGCCTAAGCCCTGAACAGATACAGTTGATAAGAGAGGCGTTTGTTAAATATTGCCACGCACGGTTTATGAAATACTTTTTCTGCCACATGCCCTTCGGGAAAAAGCAAGCATACGCAGAAGAAGCGGTGAAAGCCAGCCTTGAAAGGCTTGCACGCTTAATAAAGGTATGCGGTTTTCTTCTACAGACGAAAGGTTACCTTTTCTGGAAAAACACCTAACTTCAGTTAAACATTACTAAACATAGGTTTGCTGGGGCTCTGGGCATCCGCTTAAAGGAGAAGAGAAGAATGGCAATTTGCTGCTGCAATTGCCTCTTTAAGCCCAAAGCCCTTTCAGCTCGAATTTGAAATTAAAAAGGGGGAAATGGCGGCATAGTGCTGTGCTTGTTTTTGCCATTGTCACGGTCGCTTTCTAAGCCGCAAAACGCCTATGATAATAATCACCGCGATTATTGCAATGGTTGAAATGGCTAAGTAAGTTTCAACTGGCGCCTGCGGCGGTGGTGTCGGCGTGGCTATTGGAGTTGGAGAATGTGTAGGTGTTGGAGTAGGGGTGGGTGCTGGTGATGAGCTTGGTGATGGTGATGGGCTTGGTGATGGGCTTGGTGTCGGGGTTGGTGAGGGACTTGGCGATTGAAGGTTAATTGAGGCGCTGTAGGTTGCGGTGTTTCCCGCGTTGTCTTTGATTTGGTAGTAGACGGTTTTTGTTCCGTCTCCCGCGGTTAGATTCCAAGCTTTAGTGGTGGAAGGCGATTCCCAAGCGCTCCATGTGCTGTTATCGTTGCTGTATCTGACTTGGCTAACGCCTGAAGTGGCGTCAGAGTATGTTAGAGTTAGCGTTACAGATGTTGAAGTTGTGGAAGCGGCTCCACTGTTAATTATAATGGAACCTGTTGGAGCTGTTTTATCTAATTTTATTCCAGTAAGGATTTTATGCGGAAGCTCTTCATTACCTGCATTATCAACGCTCCAATACTCCAGCGTGCTATTAGCACCTTCAGTTGTAATTAGTGGATGCCCGTTAACACTTACAGCCTTAATTGATCCATTATTGACTCGATAACAAGTTTCTGCAACACCACTTTCATGGTCTGTAGCCGTTAACGCTATTGTGAAGTCAACACTTCGCCATTTACCATCGTAGTCCACAGTTGTATTAGGGGGCGCCCTGTCTTGAGGAGCGCATGGGTTTGGCTCAGTTAGAAATGGAGTATAATTGACTTTACCTAATTGGAAATCATCATAGTAGTCATAAACGTATTTACTAATCAAAGTTTCGTTAGTCGTTCCCCACCAGTTATAAGTGGCATTAACGTTGGACGATGTATCTAAATAAAAGTTGTAATTAGAATTGTTTTGGATATTGTTGTATATGATAATTGCAGAGGTAGTTTCTGAATAAATTCCTATAGAATTGTAAGCAATTGTGTTATTTTGGATGTTGCGTATAAAATCATAATTTCTTAATCCATCAGTGTTTTTAGTGATTAAATTCTTTTCAATAGTCACCGTTGAAGTAAATTTTCCATAGCTGATTCCATAATTGCTATTTGGGACAGGACCACCAATTCCTAAGCCATTATTGGCTATAATGTTATCTCGTATTACTATGTTGCCATCACCAAGCCAACCACTATATGAATATGGCATTTTCCCAATCGCTATTCCACCTCCATCATTTTTAATTACCCGATTTCTTTCAATTATTGCTGTGCCTGCTGTATCAATGCCATAGTAAAAACCAGAAATTAAATTATTACAAATGGAGGCATTACTGCCTACTTCAATTGTTATCCCATATCCATCACCTTTGCTCGTTATATTATTGTTCGAAACTTTTGATGAGCCTAAAATGTAAATTGCTGAAAGCGGATAAGTCGAGCGTCCCCAGAAATCCATGCCCATTCCGCCACCAATAATGGTGTTATTTGAAATTAAAGCCGAGCGTGCGTATACATTGCCTTCAACTGTGTTATTTGAGACTATGGCAGAATTGCCAACATCAATTGCAATAGAACTTGTATAAAGGCCTGTAGGCTTGATGATGGTGTTGTTTGAAACTATGCTGGAGTTTCCAGCGGTGATCCCGCCTGTGAGTATGTTATATGATATTAAAGATGTACTGCCAACGGAGACATCTCCCGTTATATTGTTATTTGTTATCGTGGACAAGTTGCCTGCTGAGATGTAACCTTTTATGTAATTATTGGATATTATTGAAGAATCACCCACAGAAATTGAAGAATTAATGATAAAGTTGTTACTTATCTTTAGTGAATTATCACTTGTTATTGAAGTTAAGTTAAAAATCGCATTCTCAATAATACACCCAGAACCAGTAGAATCATTCCAACCGTTGCTATATCTTGTAAATATAATTCCACCACTTTTAAAGTAAATATTGTCTGAAATGCTTCCTTGTGCACATAACGTGCCATTAACCATTATATAATAGTCGTCAAAATTGATAGTAACTCCATGTTCGATTGTTAACGTTACACCATAATATACAAGAACGTTCCCTGTTAGAATGTAGGGACTATTTTCTTTTGTCCATGTTGTATTTGAAGTGATTATTCCGCTTACTTGAGTCTCTGGGCTGGCGTATACCACAGTTCTGAGCGCTTTAAGAGAGACTCCAGAAATGAGGATGCTAAAAAATAAAGTAACGATTAAAATCCCGATTAATGCTTTCTTCAGCACCTTTAATCTCGCCCTTGCACAAAAATAAAATTACACCGCATATTCCCTTAAATTTTTCCCTCTGCTCGTCAAAGGCTTCTTTTAGTCGCTGTTAAAAGAAACGGCAAAAGATAAAGGAGGATTTTGCGGGGGAAATCTCCATCAGTTGCTGTTTCGGGTTCAAATCCCGGCGAATGCACCATAAATGGCATGAAATACCATCGCTTTTACTTGCGTTCTCTAAAAAGTTTGATTTTATCTGTTTCACAAATCGTATTCCCATTTCTAGAATAGAAAAAGAGAGGATTTACGGGGGATATCACCAGCTTAAACGAAAATAGGGCAACCCCGCGTTGTTTTCAAGTGACCCCGCATATTTTTAGTGCGGGAGATGCTATTTTCTTTTGCGGAAGAACAGCAGTGAGTCTTTTTCGCAGACGTATTCGAAGCCGACTTCTAATAGGGCTTTGATTTCTTGCGGTGTTGAGGCGACTTTGACGTGGTATTCTTGGTCGTAGGTGTCTCCGAATATGGCTTTTTCGAGGTTGATGTATAGCTCGGTGTGTTCGAGGATTTTGTGTCCTAAAAGGTTTTTGACGTATAAAATGTCTTTTGTCCGGTGATATTCCATTGTTGCTTTCCAGTGGCGAAACGTGTGGAAGCTTATTTTTAACACTCTTGGATTTTGCAGTTTATGGGCGATTCTTTTTCTTGTTTCTATGAATGTTGCTTTTAGGCTGTTTATGGTTTTGTTGCTGAATATGCGTTGGCTTTTTCTGGGCAGCGCATTAAGCATGTCTATGAGTCTTTGGCTGATTTTAAAGATTCTAGGGTTACTTCCTTTTTCCGGGTTGTTTAGGATTATTAGTCGCCTTTCAAAATCTATGTTTGACCAATGAAGGTTAAAGGCTTCTCCAGATCTCATGGCTGTTTCCTTTAATAGCTGCAGAAAAGCGGCAAGCTTCTTGTTGGAACCCGCGATTAACGTGTCTATTTCCTGCTCCATAGGTATGAAAGGTATTTTCTTTTCAACCTTACACTTTGGCTTTTCCCATTCTATTTTGTTGAATTTAATGAACGTCGTATAGGCGTTAATGACATTTCGCCGTCTGTTGGCGCTCCAGCTTCTTTCTTTGGCTAATGCTTCTTTGACGGACTCTGGGTTAAGCAAGTTTGCTCCTCGGTACATCAAAGCCCTTAAGCATGATCCGTAACCTCTTACGGTTTCTTTCGCGTAACCCTGCTTTTCAGCCCACCAGAGAAACTCGATAATCTTGCCTTTGACTTCAACTTCATTAGGCTTCTCTGTGGCCCCCGCAGCCCACTTTTCACCTCGGGACTCCACTTCGGCCAAGGCTTGCACCGCCCTACGGGCGGAGGACGCTCCGCTCGACGCTTCACAGCTTCCTTGACAATTAGAAGATAAGGCGTCAGCGCAATTTAAAATCTGCCTATCAACTTTTGAAGCATGGTGAAACCTGTTTGAACAGTTGAGATTTTTCTCTGTAAAGCGGTAGCCGCATGTTCTGCAAAGCCAACGTTGAACGCTTGAGCCGTTTGCCAAGTAGCGTAGGCCGTCTCTGTAAAGCCTTGTGCCGCCGCACATTGGGCAGGCGGGCGTTTCTGGGCTTGGAGCCACTGGTTTAGGCGTCTCCCTGCTGCTGTTTTTCCCATGCTTCTTTACAGTCTTCGCACAGCCATACGGCTTCGCCTTTGAAGGTTTCGGCTTGCCAACTTGTCAGTTTTGTTTGTCCGCAGACATCGCAAGTGTGCCATCCGTAGAAGCCGTCGCTCCAGTAGACAGCTTTAAAATTCCGCAATTTGTTGATTTTGTCATTTTCAACTAATTTTGAAGCGTTTTCGCCTGAAGAGGCTTTGCTTGCGCTTAAAGAAATATTTGCACACGTGCCTGTTTCGCCATAGAAGTGTTTAGCGTACAGCTCTTCTATGGTGACCTCGCGTTCAGTTATTATGTTTTCTCTGAGCGATAGGGTGTTGTGTGCAAATATTTTTTCTGCCCCTTTCAGCCATTCTTTTAGGGTTTCGAGGGTGAAAATAGTTGAAAACTGCGAATTCAACAAATTGCGGGATTTTTGGCCGTTATGAATTGCCTTGTAAAGCTGACGCCTTTTGTCTGCTGGATCTGGCTTGCTTGTCAGGTATCCTATGCTGCATAGGAAAGCGGTCCATCTTCTTATGGCGTCGCTGGATTTCTTTTCTTCTGCGCTGCTGTTCCACTTTTCCGTCAAATCTTCCAGGGTGAATTCTTCTTTTTCTTTGGCGAGTTCCTCGACAGCCTCGTGGTAGAATCTGATTATGTGTCCAGGCGCTGAGGTTTCAGTGGTTTCTTTGATGTTTTGCCACAATGCCATGACAAAGTCGTAGTCGCGTTTTGTTACCATTATGTAGCGTTCTTCGATTTCCTTGTTTTCCCCTTCTGCCTTTTCGGGTTTGATTTTTCTTATTACCAGCGGCCTTTGTGCAAAGTGGAACAGTGCTGAGACTTTGATGAGGTTTATGAGGTGTTTGAAGTCTCTCATTGAACGTGGCGACCTGCTTGGAAAAGCCTGTGCGAATTTTATTGCGTATGGGTCTACTGCTTTGATTTGGCTTAGGTGGTTTTTGAGGAAGCTGATGTAGCCTTCTAGGAGCATGTAGTCGAAGTCGTGTTGGAACATCCATGGGTAGGCGGATTTTTTGCCTGTTAAGACATTGGCTGCTTCGTATTTCTTTTGGGTCATTTCTGGTGTTATTGTGAAGCCTCTTGTGGCGAGGTCTTGGACGTATTTTTCCTGTGTGCTGCAGAATATTGTGGCTGGCCAGCCTTGAATTATGACGTGTTGGGTTTGTAGCTGTCCTTTGCCTGATTTGTCTGTGAAGCGGTAGCTGATCTGGTGCGCATCGTGGCTTAGGATGGGTCTTAGCATGTTGAAGGTTTCGAAGTGTGGCGCCTCGAGGAAGACGAGGATTTTGCTGTTAAGCTCAACCAGGTAGCGGCTGTCCCGCATTTTTTGTATCCATGCTTCTTTTTCTTCTGGCGACGCGTCTTTGTCCGGCTTCTGCGAGGGCAGTATCAGGTTGCCGTTTTTGTCCACGAGTAAGCCGTGCTGGTGGATGAGCGCGGTTGGGCTTAAGCCGCCGAGGAGCCACACGTCGTCTTTC
>Ga0078972_1009340_pt1 | contig 19443 bp, 10 predicted proteins | sample YelNatPaOPGAMG01_FD_67568 | JGI IMG/M metagenome (GOLD analysis project Ga0078972, IMG submission 67568) | Hot spring thermophilic microbial communities from Obsidian Pool, Yellowstone National Park, USA - OP-RAMG-01 (SPADES assembly) (version 2) | ecosystem: Environmental > Aquatic > Thermal...
GGCATCGCGGCGCCTGCTGTAAGCTGATAGCTGACGGCTGAAAGCTGACACGGGGTGAGGGTGAAAGCCCTCCGAACTTCTCCGCGGCATCGCGGCGCCTGCTGTAAGCTGATAGCTGACGGCTGAAAGCTGACACGGGGTGAGGGTGAAAGCCCTCCGAACTTCTCCGCGGCATCGCGGCGCCTGCTGTAAGCTGATAGCTGACGTCTGAAAGCTGACACGGGGTGAGGGTGAAAGCCCTCCGACACCACATCGCCATACCAACGACCAACGACTAATGGCTAATGACTAATAACTAATGACTAATGACTAACGACTAACCAATGTCCAGAATCGCCAAAACCTGGCTGCCCTGGATCGTCATGGGGCTGATCATCTGCGCCTGCGGCGTGATCGTCTGGCTGCAGTGGACCGCGCTGCTGCGCCACAAGCACCGGCACGGACGAACCCGCCCGATCGTCTGCATCGACGCCGGCCATCCTTCGGAAACCAACTCCGCCCGCCGCATCGTCAACGGCACCTGCGAGCTCGAGATAAACTGGGAGATGGCGGGAAGACTGGCGGATGAGCTCAGGTCCAGGGGCGTCGAGGTCGTGATGACGAAGAAGTCGCGCGATGAGCTGGTCCTCAATCACGTGCGCGCCTTCATCGCAAACGACTGCGGCGCCGATCTCGCCATCCACCTGCATTGCGACGCTGGCCCGGGCCGGGGCTACACGATCTACTACCCCAACCGCGAGGGCACGATCGAGGGCTACACGGGCCCGCCGCGGGACGTCATCGATTCCAGCCGCCGCCTTGCCTACCTGCTGCACAGCGGAATGGCGGATATGCTCGCGGGCTCGCTTCACGACCGCGGGGTCAAGGGCGACGACCACACCAAGATAGGTCGTTCCAAGGGCACCCTGACTACCTCATGCTTCAGCGAGGTCCCCACGGTCACGGTGGAGATGTGCTTTCTCACCAACCGCCACGATGCCGACTTCATCAAGAGCCCAGCCGGCCAGGCCAAACTCACCCGGGCGCTGGCAAACGGCATCGCCACCTACCTCCTCGCCACCAACTGCCGCGAGAAGTCAGGCAAACTGGCCCGCATTGTTCACGAGGATCGTGAGTAACGCTCTTGAAGCCTCGGATTACGCGGTGCGAAACAGGGCCAAAACAGGCAATAATCCGGATTGACATTTCAGCCGAACCGGCGTACATTGCGTGTACGCGAAAGCTTGCCTCGCAGTACGCAGATTTTCCTCACAGGGGGGACACATGATGAAGGTTTGCCGATTCCTGTGCTTGGCGCTCGTGCTGGCGCTTGCCGTGGCCTGCTCCGCATACGCGGACATCGAGGGCGCGGCGGTGAACACGGTGCCCGACCCGCAGCCCTGGTCGTATGAACTGGGGCCCATCTTCCAGTCAGCCGCGGCGCAATACAATGTACCACTGCCGCTGCTCCTGACTCTAGCCCACTTCGGCAGCGCATTTGAGAACCGCGGCGATCAGCCCACCATCGAGGGTGGCTACGGCGTCATGGCGCTGCGCGCCAACAATCAGGGCGGCAACTCGCTCGCCCTCGCGGCCACGCTGACCCATGTCAGCCAGGACGACCTCAAAACGCGAGGAGATCTCAACATCATGGGCGCGGCCGCCGTGTTGGACTCCTACGCCAAGATGTGGCAGGTTGACCGCACCAAGGGCCTCGACGCTTGGCTCAGCGTGATCGTCACCTACGCCGGGCTCGACCCCGAGAACAGCCGCTTCTTCGCGATGGAAGTCTACGAGAAGATGATGGCCGGACTCGACCATGTCAACTCCGTCGGCGAGCGCTTCACATTCTCGGCCCAGGACATCGGCTCGATCGATCTATCCTCCCTCGAGCCGCCGGGAGCCAGGGTACAGGGCCCGGACTACGGTCCGGCAATCTGGGATCCCGCCGCAAGCTGCAACTACTCGACGTCCACTTACACCAAGAAGTTCGTCGTCTGCCACACAATCGAAGGCACCGCGGCCGGCGCTAGAAGCTGGCTCAAGAACTGCAGCGCGCAGGTCTCCGCGCACTACGTCGTTTCCGAAGCGGGCGGGGTCTGGCAGTGCGTTCGTGAGAGCCAGACCGCGTGGCACGTAAGCTGCATGAATAGCTGCTCGGTGGGCATCGAGCACGAGGGCTACGCAGCCTCATCCTCGCACCCTCAGGCGCTCTACGATGCCTCCGCCCTGCTCACCAGAGATATCTGCAACCGCTGGGGCATCCCGAAGGTCAAGACCACCCCTGCCGGCACCTGCGGCGGCAGCGGCATCGTCGGCCATATCGACATCACCCGCTGCTGCTGCGGCACCCACACCGACCCCGGCAACGGCTGGAACTGGACCTACTACATCCAGCAGGTCACGGGCACGCCCCCGACGCCGGAATACGCGGCGTCCTATAACGCGCAGTCCTATCCATCCTCGATGGTCGCGGGCTCCACCGCAACCGCCTGGGTGGAGTACAAGAACAACGGCACGGCCACCTGGACCCATGGTAACACCAGGCTCGGCACCTCCAGCCCGCAGGACCGCTCCAGCCCGTTCTACAACTCGGGCAACTGGATCGGAGCGAACCGTCCCACCGACGTGGACCAGTCCAGCACCGCGCAGGGCGCCATCGGCCGGTTCACCTTCATACTCAAGGCCCCGTCCACGCCCGGCACCTACGTCGAGAAATACAAGCTGGTGCAGGAAGGGGTTACCTGGTTCGGCGACGAGATCACCTGGACTATCACCGTCACGGCCTCCACCGGCAACATCACCGGCACGGTCCGCAACGCGGCCAACGGCCAGGCTCTCTCCGGCGCGACGGTGGCCATTTCCGGCGGTCCGTCGACCACAACCGACGCCGCCGGCTCCTACACGCTAGTCAACGTCGGCGCCGGCGCCTACACCGTGACGGCCTCCAAGGCGGGCTTCGCCTCGTCGAGCGCGTCAGTGACGGTCAACTCCGGTCAGACCGCCACCCAGAACTTCAACTTGACTTCTACCGACAACACCGCCCCCACCGTTCCGGCCAATCTCACGGCGACGTCCATCTCGCCGTCCGAGATCGACCTGTCCTGGTCGGCGTCCACCGACTCCGGCGGCGCGGGACTTGCCGGTTATATCATCTACCGAGGCGGTTCTGAAGTCGGCCGAACCACCGCCACCACCTACGCCGATAACGGCCTGGCGCAGAACACCAACTACAGCTACTATGTGAAGGCCTACGACGGCGCAAACAACATCTCCGGCCAGTCCAACACGGCCTCGGCATCCACCAAGCCCGGCACCGTCCCGATCTTCCAGGACGGCTTCGCCAACGCCAACTACTGGCAGGCCCAGCAGCAGAGCCCGATGACGTCGCCAAACGGACTCGTCCTCGACGCCACGTACAACCACGGCGCCTACTCCGGTGGCAACTCGTACATGGCGGTCTACTCCGGAGACGGCAATCTCGGCACTCTCAGCGGCCATACCTTCAGCCCCGCGTTCGCGGCGGCGAAGTACGAAACCTGGTTCTACGACACCTCCGCCAGCAACAACAGCCGGCAGGGGCTTCAGGTACGCTGCCTTACCGAAACCGGAGGCATCAAGGCCATCTACTACGTAGGCACCTACTCGGCCGCGCCCGGATCATACAGCACCTACAGCATCGGGTACTACAAAGCCTGTGGAACCGGCTGCACCGGCTGGTATTGGCAAGGCGCGGTCAAGACGCGAACGGTCGGCTGGCACAAGTTCACCATAGACTTCCAGCCATACACCGGCGCGGGTAACGAGGTCACGTTCTACATCGACGACGCCAAGGTCGGCAACTCCGTCGAGCGTACGCTCGACACCCAGACCTACGGCCTCACAATGGTCGCTTATGGCTATCACTACGGGGTTAACCAGACCGGATGGTTCGACGACTGCGCTATGTATGCGTCGCCGCCGGTTGTTCCGACCATGGGCACGCCCACGGCGCTGTCGGAGACCTCCATCCGCTGGAACATCACGGACAACTCCAACAACGAAATGGGCTTCAAGATCCAGGACGCCGCGCAGACCACCAAGGCCGCGGCCACGGTTTCCAACGGCTCCGGCGGCGCGGTCTCGATGGACGAAGTCGGGCTCACGGCCAACACGGCCTACACCCGCTTCGCCAAGGCGTTCAACGGCACGCTCGACAGCCTGCCCTCCGCCAACGCCACCCGCTGGACGCTGTCGCGTCCGCCCAGCGCGGCGAACGTAACCTGCAACCACGCGGCGGGCAGCCCGACGTTCACGTTCTCCTCGTCGGGAGGCTTCGGCGGCGGCTCAATCGACCACTATCTCTGGGCGTGGGACAACAGCCCCACCCATTCATGGACCGGTTCCGAGGCAACATGGAACTCCGGCGCGCTCATCGCCACCGCCTCGGTCGGGAACTACTATCTGCACGTGAAGGGCTACAACGGCGAGAACGTGGCTAACGGCACTCTCGACCTCGGACCCTACTCGTTCGATGACGAACCGCCCACCAACCCCACTGCCGTCGCGGAAACTCACGGCGTGGTGAGCGGCCAGTGGCAGTCCACGGACGCCATCCCGTCGTTCACGTGGACGGGAGCGACGGACGCCTCGGGCATCGCGGGCTACGACGTATACTTCGGCCCGGACGAATCCGGGGAGGGGGGCTCATATCAGACCTCCGCGGCCTACACGGGCTCGGCGGTCTCGACGGGCGCCTACTACCTGCGCGTGCGCTCCAGGGACGGCGCGGGTAACTCGGCCATCAAGTGGCAGACGCTGTTTGCGTTCCAGTACGACTCCAGCGCGCCGGAAGCTCCGGCGGTCAGCGACGACGGAGCCTACAGCGGCTCGAAGTCGAAGCTGCACGCATCGTGGTTCGCGGTGGACCCGGACTCAGGCGTCGCCGAATATCAGTATGCGGTCGGCACGTCCGCGGGAGCGTCGGACGTGGTAGGCTGGACCTCGGTGGGAAGCGAAACCGAGGCGGTCATAGCCATTCCCGAGCCGGGCATGCAGTCCGGCCAGACCTACTATGTGTCCGCGAAGGCCAAAAACAACGCGGGCCTGTGGAGCGAGGTCGCAAGCTCCGACGGAATCGGGCTCGCGCCGGACGCCGGAACCGTATCGGCGGCCAAGGCTCTGGCGGACGGAACGCCGGTGGCGCTCTCGGGCAAGGTGGTCACGGCCACGTTCCTCGCGGGGTTCTACGTCGAGGAACTCAACCGAACCTCCGGCATACTGGTGCTGGGGCCTGGGCCCAGCCAGGGCGCGCTGGTAAGCGTCGGCGGAACAATGGGCGCGAACGCGTTGGGTGAACGGGCAATCCTGGACCCGGTTGTGGTCACGGACGCCGAAGCAGACCCGCTGCGAATACCGGGCGCGTTGTTCATGTCCAACTCCGCGCTTGGCGGCGGCAGCTTCAATGCCTACACGGTGGGCAAGGCCGGAGGCACGGGGCTCAACACCGTCGGCCTGCTCGTGAAGGTCTGCGGCAGCGTGGTCAGCGTGGACGAAAACGGGTTCACCATGACCGACGGCTCCGCGGGCGGCGCGGTCACAGTCGTCACCTCCCAGATCAGCGGGGTCAGCGTGGCGGAGGGCGACTACGTAAGCGTTGTCGGCATCTGCACACTCCAACTCAACCCCACGCTCCAGCCGCTGGTCCGGGTGCGGGACGTGGATGACGTGAAGAAGCTGAACTAGAAGCCTGCGGATAAAGTCGCATTCGGTTGTAGGAGCCGTCTCCAGACGGCGACCTCCGAGCGTGAAACTGTCGGAATCGGGTTCTGGAGAACCCTCCTACACCACTTTACCCGGCGGCTGCTAGGCGTCGGTCGACGGTCAGTGGGGCGGAGCGAAGGCTCCGCCCCATTTGCGTAACTGGCTGCTGAAGTGTCGGTTCTGAATCGCATTTGCACGCTTGTTTTGGCATTGTTGGACGAACGAAACCCCCTCGTGGCTCACGCTCGGTTCACGCTTGAAATCCGGGTGCCCGGCATTTCGTTTTGTGAGTTGTTTTTGCTGGGGAAGGGATATTCATCACGAAAGCACGAAAGGGGGAAAGCACGGAAAATGGCATTGGGGTCTCCTGATCGGGATGGGATGGGCGGGGAGAAAAAGTGCTCCCATGTACACAGTACGACGAGAGGGCACTTTAGGCACGCCAAAGCCGGTATATTTCGGTTAAATGTTGTTCACGGGCGGTGTGAGGCCAGTCCGCGCAGGCGGACTTTGTTGAGGGAGCGGCGGTTTCAACCGCTGGGAGCCTGCGCGGCCGCGCGGGCGAGGTTTAGTTCGAGCAGGTTCGCGAGGATCTGCGCGTCGGTGATGGACGGATCCCAGCCGTAGGCGGCGAAGACGGCCTCATCGAGCTTGCGGTGAGCGTTGTCGAGCCAGGTCGGGCGCTCGTTGTAGAGGTTTGTGAGCGTCCGCTCGGAGAGCAGTTCGGCACAGCCTGGGTCTCTGGGCACGATGCGCGGATAGCGGACCGTGCCGATGCCGCGCGAGTCCGGGTCGTGGACGTAGCGCGCCCACGGCCCTTGGATGGAGCCGGGGAACTCCAGCACCTCCTCGCAGGTCCACTCGGGCGGGTTGAGCCAGGCCTCGCGAAGCTCGTCAAGCTCCCGCGCTGCCTCAGCAATCGCCGCTTCCTGCTCCGGCGTCGGCTCGGGGAAAGGGAAGGTTTCGAAGCAGGTCGTTGGGGTGTAGCGAGGTCTCGTCTCAAGCCGGGTTCCCAGCTTCAGAGCCCATACCTCGTGCAGCCGCGAGTGGAGCACGCCGAAGAAATAGTCGTCGGAGCGGGCGAATGCCCTGGTCTGATGGTCGGCCAAGTAGACGGCGTCCAACCACGTGAATATGCGGTGCTTTGAGACTTCGGGGGTGACTACGAACCGCCTCAGACCACGCAGGGCCGCGCGCAGCCCTGGTCGGGGCTCTCCGTGCATCCACCATTGCACGGCGAGGCGCGCACGACGGTTGACCGCTCTATCGGGTTTGACGTGTGTGACGAGGTGCTCCCACGGCAACGTGTAGGGTGCCGACGCTTCAGCGGGCATCCGATCGAAATCGACGATCCAGCCGCCATCGAGGCGCTGCAGGATATCGCGAGCAGTAAGGCGGGGACGCAGTACGTCGCTGTTAGGCTTGCCATTCGGATTAGGCGAGCGGAGCATGGCGGCGGCCATGTCTTCTGGGATATCGAAAGCACCGGCCTTCATCACTCCGAGGAAGCATACACCGGCGTTTGAGGCTAGAGGCCGCGCTTCCGTGATGCTCGCCGAGGCTGCGTCACTGCCGCCCAGATTCGGATGGATCACTTCGACTGGCACGCCGTCCAGTATCTTGTGCTGCTCCGAACCGTCGTCGAATCCGACCATCGACACGTGCACGTTCGCCCCGTCGAGTATCCACGGCCTGTCGCTCTCGGCGAAGAAGATATCGCCGATGTCCTTTATCCGCTTCAGGACCTCCCTGTTCGCCCCTCCACGTATGCCCTGCGTGGCGAGAAGCCCAGCCCTCTTGCACCGGCCGCGCTCAATCTCTTGCCTGGCGCGCTCGAACCAGTAGCAGCAGATGTCGGACTGGCCCGGCAGCCGGTCCGCATAGAGAGCGCGGAGCCGCTCCACGTACTCGTCGCCCAACACTCCGCGCATCAGCTTGTCGCCCAGAAACGGCGGGTTGCCGACGATGAAGTCCACCTCGGGCCACTCGGGTTCCGTGGGGTTGTCCGGGTCCGAGGTGTCGATAATCGCGTCCATACACTTGAAGTTGTGCATGCACTGCAGGACGGGATCGCCGGGAGCGCGGCTCTCGTTGTCGTGCATCCACTGCAGATAGCCGATCCAGACGGTGGTCTGCGCGAGGTCGTGCGCGTAGGGGTTGACCTCGATGCCGTAGAGCTGCCACGGCCCGACCTCTGTCGCCATGAGTGTGAGGTCGTGCGCGAAGGCCCACGCTCGGACCTCCTTGTCGAGGTCGAGAAGCCTGTGCAGTGTCACGTAGAGGAAGTTGCCGGAGCCGCAGGCGGGGTCGAGGACCTTGACCGACGCGATGCGCAGCAGGAAATCATGTAGAAGCGCCTCCACCTCGCGCGCCGCCTTCTTGCCGTTGCCGTTCTTGGGGTTGGCGAGCTTGTGCTCGGCTTGCTCGCGCAGCGCGTCCCATTCCCGCCGAAGCGGCAGCATCACAACCGGATCGACAAGGGTCTCGATATCCACGCGGCTGGTGTAGTGCGCGCCAAGCTGCGAGCGTTTGTCCGGGTCGAGGCCGCGCTCGAACAGCGTTCCGAATATCGACGCGTCCACCTTGCCCCAGTCGAGCTCGGCGGCGCGCCCTATCTGTTCGATCTCGGCCCGGTTGAGTTCGAGAACCTCCACGTCGCCGAACAGGTCGCCGTTGAAGTGGCGGATGACCTCGGTTCCGAACGTGGTTCCCTCGGCCATTGCCTCGAAGAGCTGGTTCACCATCCGGCAGAATATCGCGGTCTTGCCCTTTGAGTTGCGCACGATGTTGGTGAGCGTGTTGTCGGGCAGCAGCCCCACGTCCTCGGAAAACAGGCAGAACACGATGCGGTCCAGGAACCGTGCTACCCGGTGCGGTTCGAGCCCTCGTTCACCCAGGGTGATCGCAATCTCGCCTATGGCATGGGCGGCCTTCTCGGTGGCCTTCTGGCGGAACACGCCGGGTTTGAGCTTCTCCGGGTCGTGGAAGACGGCGCGAAGGATCTCCAGGTTGCCGTGTTTGCCCAGGTCAACCAGTGGTATTTCGTACTTTTCGACCGGCGTGTTCGTGAAGTTGGTGTGGATCACGAACCGGTCCATGTCACATGCGACCAACAGCGGCGGGTTCTCGAGCGCATCGCGGTATTGCTTGAGCTGCCGCAGCGCGGCATCGAGGTTGATGTGCTTGCCCTTGTATTCCCAGGCGAAGAAGCCGCGCTTCCACACGTCCGCCCAGCCCTCGCCGCCGTCAAGCTTCTCCGCGCCCTTCTCGAAGGCGAACCATTCGCCGGTCGGGTCGGCGTCGGCGGGTTTGGGGTGATCGAACAGCTCACAGAGGTCCAGGAAGTGCTCCTGCGCGGCGGCGCGCTCCTTCAGATTGGCCCTTTTCCATTTTTCGATGAACCGGGATGCATGCATGCTAGAGTAGAGTTCGTTGTCGGGAAGGAGTTCCCCTTCGCGCCGGCGGTCCGCACGAGTTCGCGAACTTGCTGCCGACCGGAGACCGATGTGTCGGGGCAGAGCGAGACGGCGCAGGGTTCTGCGCTCGTCGAGGTTTTCGCTGGAGGGTCGCTAGCTGTGTGGTCGCTGCGCCTTTGTTCGGAGTGGGCAGGTTGTTCATTGCATTGGCGTTAGTTGCGCGAGCGACGATTTCCTGCGCTGGCATTCAACCCTCACCCCGACCCTTTCCCTTCCAGGGCGAGGGGGAAGGTTGGGCCTGGATGCTGAATCGAGTTCAGCATGAGGGGGTTGGGCGATGGACGCCGAGAGACGTTCGACCCTTCGACACGTTGCGTTTGCGCCCTCACCCCAACGCTCTCCCAGGAGAGGGGGTTAGGGAATGTTCACGCCGATGTATTTGACCTCCAGCGGTTCGAGAGTGAAGGAGGGCGGGTCGGCGGTGGGGGCGGGGTCGAGGGGGACTGGGTCCGTGAGAGAAGACCAGTCGGAGAGCTGGTGGCGGCGGGTGGAGTCGAGTTCGAGGGCGGGTTCGTCGAGAGGCAGGCGCACGATCTGGTCTTCCTGGGTCGGGTTGACCAGCACTATGAAGCCGGCGCCGTCTACGATGTGGCCCGCGCCGTCCACAGACTGCCCGTCCGGGAAGCCGAGCACGTGCTGGTAGGCATTGAAATATTTCTCGAAGCGCTTGCGGAAGGCGAACAGCCGCGCGAGGAACTCGACGTAGTGGGCCTTGGCCTGCGAGAGGTCGATGGAGCCGCCGGCCTGGAGGAGCCCGGAGCCGATCATGGACATGGCCGCGTGCTTCAGCTCGATGAACGGTCGGGTGGTGAGATTGTTGGCGCCGGCCTCGTGCCAGTTGACCCCATACCAGCTTCCCCAGATGGCGCGGTATGGATGCTCGAACGCCATTTGGTAGAGCTGCTGGCGGCAGATGAGCTCGGCTTGGATAGTGGGGAACGAGTGCGTGTCCGAGATGGCCTGGCAGTCCAGCGAGCGCAGGCGGTGGTTGTCGAAAGGCAGGCTGAATGCCGCGATGATGAGGTCCGGCCGGGCCTCGTGGGCGGCGTCGCAGATCTCGGCGAGCGCGCGGGTTGCCCTGACCTCGAGTTCCTCCTGGTCCGAATGATCGTGGCGGGTGGAGGTGCACTCGGGGATGTTGAAATCGTTGCCGTCCCAGTAGATGACCCGAGCGTTGAGCCCGACGGCGAGGTCGATGAGGCGCTGGCGGACGTAGTCCGCGTAGTCCGTCATCACGCACAGCGCGTTTGCGCCGGAGCGCGGAGAGGTCTTGCCCGGGATGAGATAATCCGGCCGCTCGCGCTCGATTTCGGACTTCCAGTAGCTGCACGAGAATGGATTGACCCAGTAGGACATGTCCAGGTTCGCTGCTTCCTTGGCGCGGCGCGCGATCTCGGCGAGGCCGTTCGGGAACTTGGACTGGTCGTATTGCAGCGGGTAGCCGGCCTCCCAGCCGAGGTCGAGATGCAGCGCTTCGTAGAAGCCGGCTTCCTTTAGCTCGTCGATGACCTCGAGCAGGAAGCGGCGGTCGTAGTTGGCGTGCAGGGGGAGGTCGCCTTCGAGCGTGACCAGCCAGGTGTTCCACGTGACCGGGACCGGCTTTTCGTCGACGGCGCACCAGTGGGACATGAGATGCTCGCGGTAGCGCTTGAAGCCGAGCTCCGGCGGGCCGGCGTAGGCTCCGACGACCGCGGGGCCGGTGGTGAGGCCGACCGTGAGCGGCGCGCAGTCGCGGTGCTTCATGATCAGGCCGTTGGGACGGTGGAAGAGCTCGACGCCGGTGAGCGACTCCGTGAAGAAATACAACCCCTCGCCGTAGCCCCAATAGGAAACAACTGAGCGGGCGAGATCGCCGAACGCGAAGCGGCGGGTGGGGTCGGCGGTGTTGGCTGTTTCCGGCTCGGTTTGGACGCGGTCCTCGGCGTTTGGATAGCGGCGGGGATAGCGATTGAGCGGGACGACGCCCTCGACCATCTCGCGGAATTTCATGTGCTCGATGGTGACCGAGCGGATGGTGAAGTTCTCGAGCGGACATGGGTGGATCTGGACCCACTTGCGCATGAACGCCTCGCCCGCGCGCAGCTCGTAGAAGATCGAGACGGGGAGCGTTTGGTCGTTTACGTCCGCTTCGAGATCGAGCACGAGGGTGCGGGTGGAGTCGGTCCAGTGCGGCGTGGAGTAGCCGGTGAGCTTGAAGTCCTTGTAGTCCAGCGTGACGCGCTGGCCCTCGCCTGTGAGCACGATTTCGAACTCGGCGAGGGTTTCGTCGAGGTAGTCTTCGCCGTTGAGGCCGTTACATAGGCTGGTCGTGCCGGCGCGCCCGGAGATGCAGTGGATGCGGCGGGAGAGCCAGCCGTTGGCTATCTCGAACACATACCCGCCCGGGATCTCCTGGGCGTAACCGATCGCTTTGTCCTCGCCTGCCATGCCTACCTGTTGGCGTTTGCGAGACCGATTTCCTCCGTAGGAGGCGTCTCCAGACGGCGAAAATCGGGTTCTGGAGAACCCTCCTACGGCGTGGGCCTCGGGTTCTGGAGAACCCTCCTACGGCGTGGACCTCGGGTTCTGGAGAACCCTCCTACCTAACGAGTTGGCGTTCGAGGTCGGCGATCTCGGCGAGACGGCGTTTGTGGCGGTCGGCGCCGGAGAAGGGTTCGTCGAGCCAGTTGGACACGATCATGCCCGCCGTGTTGTCGTCCACGAACAGCGCGCCCATACACAGGACGTTGGAGTCGTTGTGCCGGCGGGTGAGCCTGGCCAGCTCGGGGTCGTGAACCAGCGCGGAGCGGATATTGCGGAACTTGTTGGCGACGATGTCCATGCCAATGCCGGAGTCGCAGATCAGGATGCCGCGGTCCGCCTTGCCCTCCGAGACCAGTCGCGCGACACCGGCGGCGTAGATCGGGTAGTCGTCGTGCTCGTTGAACTCGAACGGGCCGGCGTCTATGACTTCCATATCTTCATCTTCGAGCATGCCGCGAATGAACTCCTTGAGCTCGAAGCCTGCATGGTCGGAGCCGATTGCTATCTTCATCTCAGTTTCCCCCTACTATTGGTGATTACCCAGTGGGAGAGACTCCAACTCTGTCCAGAAAGACCAAATGTCCGCCGAAATACCCGCCGATTACGAGCAGGGCAGCACCGAGCAGAGCGAGGATGAATACGGCCGCGAATGCCCCGCCCTTGGATGTGTCCGCGCGCCATCGGATGCCCAGGTTGATGACGAACGCGGCCATCGCGGCGACCATGAGGTGCCAGTGGTCGGCGGCGGGGTCGCGGGGCTCGCTGTGGGCGGGCAGGGCGAGGAAGTAGTCGATGAAACCCGGGATGGCTGCCACGATGCCCCCGAGCACGCCGAAACCGATCATCCATCCGGCGGCGCGGTGCCAGCACTGGTCGCGGTTGACGGCGTAGATCAGCTCGAACAGGACCGACGTGAGCAGCAGGCCGAGCGGGAAGACGATGAGCATCGGGTGGACGGGATGGTGGCCGATCGCGGATACGCTGGGGTAGAACTCCCGCTCACCTTCTTCCGCGGCCAATACGACCGCGGGCGCGGCGAGGATGGCGATCGTCCACGCAAGTCTCGTTAGCTTCATGTTCTGTCCTTTCGTCGGCGGGTTACCAGCTGAGGTATACCCGGGACGGGCGAAGGGGAAACGTGCGGGGGTGGAGCCGGCCGGATTGGCAACGGGGTTGCGGGAACGTCCGCCCAGCAACGGAATTGCTGGGCGATCGGCGATCGGAAGTCTGATCGTGTGGGCTGGTCAGCTCGCCTTTCTGAGCGCGTCGAGGGAGTGGACGGCGTTGGACGCGGCGGATTTGCCCTGGTTGAGGGCGTGGTGAGCGGAGTTGAGCAGCTCATCGGCCGTGTCGCCGTGGTCCGGGAATGTCGAAATCCCAACGGTCACCGAGAGCGGCGCGCCGTTGACCCATACCGAGGTCGCGAGGGTGTGGAGCCTCTCTACGACTTCCCTTGCGCCGCGGGGCTCGGTGTCCGGCAGGACGACCGCCAGCCGGCCGGGCGCATAGCGAGCCACGAGGTCGTACTCGCGCAAAGCGGACTTGATCCTCGCTCCGATGTCGGCGAGGGCCATGTTGACCGCGTTGGCCCCGACCTGCTGTTCGAGGCCGGAGTAGGCGTCCAGGTCGAAGACAGCGACCGAGATCGCCGCGCGCGCACGGCGGGAACGGTTGATCTCGCGGTGGAGAAACATCGTGAGATAGCGTCTGCTGGCAAGGCCGGTCGCCTGGTCAACGTAGGTGCCCGTTCGGGGATCCTCAGAGGGTTCGACCTGCGTGAGCGTGGCGACTTCCGGCAGAGGTTTTTCGCGGGAGTCGTAGATCGGCACTTCCTTGACGATCTGCCTGAAACCCAGCACCAGGCTCGGGGCGATTATGAGAACCGACATAACCACGCCCATCAGGCGCCACCTGATGTCCGTGCTCACGACGGTGCTCCACGCGAGGACCAGTGCCGATCCCCAGGAGGCGACCATCACCAGACGCGCCAAGAGGCACGAGACGCGACGTCCCGGCTTCTCGCCCTGATTCACGTTGGCTCTCCATGCCATAACCGCTTGTCCTCCCCGACCTTCCTGACGGGCTTACATTTTGTATATACCGCACAACCCAGACATATTGAGAGATCATTATCGCGACAGCAGGGCTTTGCGTCGATCTCCCAGCAGTTCAGGCCGTCTTTGAACCCTCGGCAACTCATATAGAGACTGGCCGGGCAGCCGCGGGCTACAACGCACAGGTTCATTCTTGCGACCTCCCTCAAGACACGCTTGGAGCGGAGAGTGGAGAGCCCAGATCCCGTTTCCACGGGTATTCGCCGCCTGGAGACGCCTCCTACGATGCGCAACTGCTCGCCGTCTGGAGACGCCTCCTACGATGTGCAACTGCTCGCCGTCTGGAGACGCCTCCTACGATGCGCAACTGCTCGCCGTCTGAAGACGCCTCCTACGATGCGCAACTGCTCGCCGTCTGGAGACGCCTCCTACGATGCGCAACCGTTCGCCGCCTGGAGACGCCTCCTACGGATGCGTAACTGCTCGCCGCCTGGAGACGCCTCCTACGGATGCGTAACTGCTCGCCGTCTGGAGACGCCTCCTACGGGCTATGTCATGCTGCCAGGCGGTGTTGCTTGCGGGAGCGCTTCTCCCGATACATCGAGGCGTCGGCGCGGGCCAACAGCGACGTCGCATCCACGGCTTCACCCGGATACGACGCCGCCCCTACACTTGCCCCAAAGCCGGGAACTCCGGCGACATGGTGCTCCGCGTAAGCCTCTACTGCCGTCTGGATGCGTTCGGCGGTCTGCCAGGCTTCTTCGGACGAGGTCCCGGGCAGCACGACGACGAATTCGTCTCCGCCGTTGCGCACAATCACATCGTAGTCCCGCAGTTCGTGGCGGAACACGTCAGCCACATCGCGGAGCACCACGTCGCCAGCCTCATGGCCGAGCTGGTCATTGACGGCCTTGAAGTTGTCCAAGTCGATGCCCAGCACCGACAGCGGTTCGCCGAGCCGGCTGCACCGGCTCATCTCTCGCTCAAGGCAGTGCCGCAGGAAGCGGCCGTTGCGGAGGTTGGTGAGGGGGTCGCGCAGCGCACAGTCTCGCGCGTCCTCGAAGGCCTTGGCGTTCTGCAGCGCCATTCCGGCCTGATGGGCCACGAAGGCCAGTATTCGCGCCTGATCGTGCGTGAACGCATGCGAAGAGGCGTCGTAGATGTTGATTGTGCCGATGAGTTCCCCGAAGCTCACGATCGGGGCGACGGCGCAGGACCTGAAGTCGAGGGTAGTGCTCTCGACCCCTCCAGGCCCACCCGCGGCGGGCGGCAGTCTGTGACTGCCACCAGTTGCCGCCGCGATGTGAGAAAGCGACGTCAGCGTGATATCGTTGGGGTCGAAACTGCCGACGCGGGGTTCCATGTGCGCGGCGGCCTTGCCCGTGATACCCTTGCCGCACCTCGCGCGCGCGCCAATCATGATGTCCTCGAACCTGCCCGAGGCGGCCTTTGCGACCAGGCTCTTGGGATGGTCCTTGTCAGCAACGAAGACAACGCACGACGATGCCTGAAGAAGCCTGCGCGTGCGGTTCGCCAGCAGCGCGAGCACCTCGTCCATCTCAAGAGTGCTGGAGAGCGTCTGCGCGATGTCGAATAATGCAATGAGTTCCCTGTTTGCCTGAGTTATGCTGTCGATGGCGGCGCAGCTCGAGTCCTCGGGCACGGCGTGATCGCTGTATCTGCTGTCGATGGCCTGTATTTCCGGCTCCACCGCCAGGAACGCCCCGACTACGTCCGGGTCGAACGACGATCCCGACGCACCGTGGATATGCTCGATTGCTTCGGAATGCGACCATCCCGAGCGATAGCAGCGGTCCGAGACTAGCGCATCATATACGACCGCGACGGCTATCACGCGGGAGCCGAGAGGGATGCAATCGGCCGAGAGATGGTCCGGGTAGCCGGTTCCATCATGCTTCTCGTGGTGGTGAAGGACCATCTCCACGATGTCGTCGGGCAGGCCGGACTCGCGCAGGAGCCTGGCGCCGATCGCGGCGTGGTTGCGCATCTTGGCGAACTCTTCCGCGTCGAGCGGGCCGGGCTTGAGAAGAATGTAGTCCGGCACGCCGAGCTTGCCCACGTCGCGCACCAGTGCGCCGAGGCGGATTCTCTGGACCTGAGACTCATCGAGGCCGAGCTTGCGCGCGACAAGCTCGCATATTCGGGGCACGCGGCCGGAGTGCGGGTGGATGTAGGAGTCTTTGGCGCCGATCGCCGATGCCAGCGCCTCGGCCGCCGCTCGATATGCCGTGCCGACGTCGTCTGCCATGGTCGCGGCGGACTCGGCCGCGGTCTGGGATCCGCGATCACCCGCCCGGTCAGCCAGGATCCGATAGGCAACATAGGGCCACGGAGCAGCCAACAAGAGATCCCATACGCCCAACCTGCCGTGTGCCTGCGCATAGCCGCTGAGCACAACGGCGGTGGACGCCGCCAGACCTGCCAACAGACTCCATAGTATACGCCCGATTGCCATTAGTCCTCCTGACACTGCCTCGATGACTTCACGCCTGGATGCTGAACCCAGCCCAGCATGACAGGGTACTGCCTGCAATTCGGATGCTGAACCGGGTTCAGCAGGAAATGTGTAGTATTAGCGAGTGGCCGGAGCGGGCCTGTCGGCGCCGATGTCGGCCAAGTCCTCTATCATAAAGAAGAGCTGCTGTACGGTCTTGCCGCCGGAGAGCGTACCGGTATGGGACGTCTCGCATGTCGATTCAGCCATCTCGGATCTACCAGGAATCCGATCTTTGCCAGCGCTGTAGATAGTCCAGAACATCTCGGGCCTCCCAAATACAAACTGCCAGGCTGCCGTAATCAATAACGCCTTCTCCGTCCGCTTTCCTGCAGCCCATAGATCGACTACGGACGGATCAGCACATTTACTTCGGCAGCCTGGCAAACTTGCCCCATATTCTGGGTTTAGTCCCGTTGGCTTTGCGTCCCCCGGTTTCCCGAGGTTTGCCCTTTTCGGTTTTAGTTGCTCATCAGATTGTCTTTCAATCAGGTTATGCCACTGGGGTGTGCCGCGCAGACCTGAAGATAATACTAGTTCTTCCGATAATCCGGTTAGAACCGTCGTGGGCTGGTGCTTCTTCCCCCGCCCTCGATACGGCCCGCCGCTTGATCCTCGGATCAAGCTCAGGATGCTCAGGACGGGCCAGCTCGTGGCTAGCGGGGGTATGCGACCGATGCGGGACAGGACTCCCGCGGGCCGGTCCGGCGGGCTGGGAGGCTAGAAGTTGAAGCTATTACGCATTCATGGCATCGCGTTCGTGGCAGTCGTTGGGCTTGCCCTGTTTGCCGCGATGTGGGTCGGAGCCGGGACGACAGGAATCGTGTCCGGCACGGTGGCCGGTGAGGACGGCAAGGCGCTGTCCGGCGCGAACGTCGCCATCTCCGGCACGAAGCTCACTACCGTGACCGACGCCAGCGGCTACTTCGTCATCACCAACGTCGCCCCGGGTGACTACACTGTGACCGCGGAGATGGTCGGGTTTGCCAAGGCAAGCGTCGATCGCGTGCAGGTGACCATGGACGCCACCGCTCAGGTCGATTTCCAGATGAAGCAGGAAGCGATTCAGGAAACGACGGCGGTGGTCACGCGCCCGAGGCCGATGATCTCGGCGGATCAGGTCAACACCTTGACGCTGGTGTCGTCCGGCCAGGAGACACTCACCCGCACCGATCCCACCCTGGTCAATACCGTCCCGGGCGTACTCAGCGCCTTGCCCGGCACGAACGTCGAGCCTAACGGCAGCGGCCTGCCGCACATTCGCGGGTGTCGCTCCGATCAGATCGGTTACTACATCGAGGGTATCCCGATCACGGACCCCAACCTGGGCACATTCAGCGATAACCTCTTCACCACGGGTGTCGGCAAGTTTCAGGTCTACACCGGCGGATTCGGCGCGGAGTATGGCAACGCGCTGGGCGCCGTGCTAAACGAGGTCAAGAAGACCGGCGACAGCAGTCCGGGAATGACAGTGGGCAGTTTCGGCGGCGGCTCGGCCTACAAGAGCGCCAGCACGGAGATCGGCGGCGCGACGCCGGGGTTCAACTTCTACGGCAGCGCGATTCTCCAGTCCAACAACGTCACGGGCTCACCGTGGCTGGCGGCCCAGTCGTATTCCGACGCCGCGACTAAGATCGTGTTCCCGTGGAAGAAGGACACTCTCACAATCCTCGGCCTGCAGGGCGCGCTCCAGGGCGACCTTGCCGGCGTGTTCTATCCCGCCAGCGGGGACTTCGTGCGGCAGCGATACGTGATCGCCGGCGCGGATTGGAGTCACAGCTTCGGGCCGGAGTCGTTCCTGACTGTTCGGCCCTACTACATCCACGCCAAACTGACGCAGATGATGACCAACAACTTCGGGATGTATCTGGACAATTGGTCCGATCAGTCCGGTCTGATGTTGGGCTATACCAGCCAGATCAACGACAGGCAGCTCGTCAAGTTCGGCGGCCTGCTGCTCTCGAGCAACAATAACAACTACACCGACCTCGGCGGGCCGTACTCGGAAGGCAACGTCAACACGTTCCAGACGGCGCTGTATGCCGACGAGCAGTTCAAGCTTAACGGGCGCGTCACCCTGAACGCCGGCGCGCGATTCGACAGCATTGCGTATGACCGCAAGACCGCCGGTGACGCGAGCGAGTCGGTGGTTACGCCGCGGTTCGGCGTCAGCTACGCTCCCGATTCGCGCACGGCATGGAAGGCCAACTGGGGCAAGTATTCCAAGTTCGTGCCGGCCAGCAGCGTGGAGACATCGTATTTCGGCGCCGCTCCGTCGGACATAGGCGAGACCAGCCCGCAGGAGAGCACGAGCGGAGAGATCTCCTTTGAGAGACAGGTCAGCGATTCCGTGTCGGTGCGGGTAACTCCGTTCTACTCGAACTATCGACACCTCGGCGATTTCGTGACCGATGGCGCCGGCGTAACGACCTATCGGACGATCGGCAAGGGCGAGGCGCGGGGCGTCGAGTTCTACGCCCGCAAGAAGGTGTCCGCAAACTGGCAGGGGTGGGTGTCCTACACCTATCAGACGATCAAGGCCGGAGACGGCCCGGGACCGCTGGACTACACTCCGTGGGACCAGCGCCATACGCTGGCTGTGGTGGCGGACTACAAGAAGGGCAGCTTCGGCCACACACTTCGGTCCGACTTCGGCAGCGGCCGACAGGACGACTCAGCCGGACCGGGCATATCGCGCCACGCGAACCCGTATGCGATGTTCACTTATACGCTGACCGCGGACCTGCCCAAGTCGAGCAAGATCGGCGACAGCCTGACTCTGAGCGTATTCAACATCTTCAACAACCGTCAGGCGGCGCAGTATACGTATATGTTCGGCCCCAGGACCGGATATTCTTACTTTGGCGAGCGCTGCGTGAGCGTGGGGTTCAACAAGGGTTTCTAGCCCGGATTATGCATCTTCCGCATAATCCGAGGCTTCAAGAGCATTATTCACGATCCTCGTGAATAATGCGGGCTAGCAGCCTGCGGATAAAGCCACACTCGGTTGTAGGAGCCGTCTCCAGACGGCGATCTGCGAGCGTGACGCCAGTGGATTCGGGGTCTGGCTCTCGCGATCGCTTCGCGACGCCTCTCGCGACATCCTTAGGATGCGCTGTCGGCCGAGGGCTGTCGCCCGAGGGGAGACCCCTCC
>Ga0078972_1009341_pt1 | contig 19443 bp, 26 predicted proteins | sample YelNatPaOPGAMG01_FD_67568 | JGI IMG/M metagenome (GOLD analysis project Ga0078972, IMG submission 67568) | Hot spring thermophilic microbial communities from Obsidian Pool, Yellowstone National Park, USA - OP-RAMG-01 (SPADES assembly) (version 2) | ecosystem: Environmental > Aquatic > Thermal...
CGCCAGTACCTTGGCCATCCCCAGTTACGACCCAGGAACCACCACGGCAATAGTAAATCGTAACCGTGGGATAGTTTGGGCAGTCCGACCCGGTACAAATGTAAACACTCCGGTTAGACGTACAAGAGCTTGGTCGTGCGGCAAGTGTACCAACCCCAACAGTTCGCCAGTATGGGTCTTGCCTTGGCGCGGGACCTTGCGCCAAGGCCATGCAGAGCGGAGCCAGGAATAATAGATTACGCATAGTCACCTCACAATCACCGTGAGCAGGCGTGAGGCCGCTTGGTTCACGTCTGAAGTTCCACCCGCCGCGACCGACCGGAACCGCATCCAGACGAGACCCCACGACGAACTAGAATCGAGAACGATGTACCGCCCCGCATCAACGACGATGCGGACGGGAGCTCCGAAGGAATCATATACCGGGAACCAAGTCGTCCCGTCCAGGCTGCCTTCAACCAATAAGTCGGCGGCTGTCCACTGTGACGGCATCACAAGGGCCACGGTCGTGCCTTGCGCCCGGCCTGTCACCTCCGGAGAGATCTGCAAAGCAGAACTCACGGCAGATCCAGACGCAATCGAAATCTGATATGTTGCCATTCTTCACCTCACTTTCCCGCCGCTACCGCGGCAAAGGGCAGCGCTACCTGGCTAGCCGGAACAGCAATAGATGTTCCTATGCCGACCCAGCGCAACCACCGCGGGCCGGGCTTTGTGATCTGCGCCAAATTGGCGCTAGTCTGCGCTGCTGATTGAGCAGCCTGCTGGCTTGCCGTAGCGGAAACCTTCACGGACTGGATCAACTCCGGCGTCGCGCGCTCAATCTCTCTCATGGTCTGCGCGGTCTGTCCAGCCGTCACTTTCGCGGCAGCCACAAGCCCGAGCGCATTTGCAGCGAGTGCCGGACTGAGATTACTCCATGCCCGTACTCCAGGCCTTGCATCCTCGACCAGAGATGTGGCCGCGGATGCGACGTTCCCGAGTTGCACAGACGTTGCCGCCATGTCCCGCTGGATCTCGCCTGATCTGGCATCGAGGAGAGATGCCAGGTTGTCCACACGCAGAAGAAGTTCCCTGCGCGTGCGAGTAAGCTCGCGCATGGCGTCAGCTCGTGCTCCGCTGATCTGGTCATCGGCCCTCAGCATGGCCTCCTGGATGCGATCGTCCACGCGGCTTGCCACCTGCGCCGGAAATTCGCGCCACGCGCGCAGGCATAGCGCCGCTTCAGCGGCGCACCAGGTCAACGCCACCAGTGCGCCAATCGCAGTGATGGAAACAGCCGTCCTCATGCCGTCACCAGATCGAGCAGGCGCTGGTCCGGCCGCGCGCCGATCTTCCGCGCCACAAAGCGGGCATAGTTAGCCGGGTGGTTACCGTCCGCCGAGGGCGCATACACCCGGAACATCTCCTCCGCCGTGGGCGGTTTGCCCTGCGTGTATTTGCCCTCTATGTATTGCTCCACGAGCGCCTTCAAGACGCGCCAGCCCTCCTGGATCGCCCGGCGGCTTAGCTCGTCGTGGGAGGCTCCGGGATAATGATCCGACGCCCAGGCAACGAAGTCGACATAGCCTTTCCAGGTCGGGTACGGCCGTCCGTGGCTGTCCCGCCACTGGCGGATGTTTCCGGGGTTCGCATTGATCTGGGCAAGAGTAGGCTGCGCATCGCTGCGATAGAAGCCCTCGAATTCTGCAATGGCGCGCGCCACGCGGTCAATGAGCTCGTCCTTCGTCAAGCAGCCTCCTATTTCAGCGCGCCGACAGCCAGCTCAATCGCCCGGTTGATGACCGAGTCCGGCAAGTCCGGAAGACGGCGCTTAATCTCCGCGCGCACGATCTCCCTGATTGCCTCGCCCTTGTCAGGCGAACGCCATATCGCCGGGACGCCAAAGTGCTCGGCGAGCGCGATTAGCTCATCATCGCTGCGCGTCGGAGTCATGGCCGCCGCCACCTGCACGACCTGATAAACCGTCTCCAGGTACGGAGACGCTGCTTCGATTCCCGCGAAGATCTTGCTCCATAGGTCTCGCGAGAGCAACCGCGAGAACAATTGCGCGACCTTGTTCAGAAACGATTTCATTTCTCTCCCCTTTCCTTCTCGCTCACCATCGAGCGCGCGATCACGCCGAGGGCGAACGGGACGATGTCCTCGGTTTTAGGCACGCCAAGACGCCACAGCGCGGCCCCGATCAGCAGCAGGATGACTCCGACGATGATGTGCCCCGCTTGACGCTCGAGGACGTCAGCCCACGCCATGTCTCTCATCGCACCTCCGCAACCACTGTTCCCATTCCGTCCGCTGCACGTACCGTTTATCCAGCACCTCGAGCAGATGGACTTCCATACGCGAAACCGCCGCGTCTATACTCTGCCGGATGAAGATGCCGAGCAGCGATCCAATGATCACGAGCGCGGCACATATCGCCGTTACGGCCTCCCAGGTCATCCCGTCTCCTCCGTCATGCGATCACCAGCCCCGGGCTCATCTGCAACGCAGCGCCTTCCCGCCGGCCGGCGTTCTGCTTCATGGCGGCGATGGCCGCCGACTGCACGGCCCGCGGGTTGTCGACCACCACGCGTACCGTTTCCTTCTCAAAGAACTCTTTCGCGCCTGGAACGCTGATGTTGATCACGATCGGACCGCCTGAGCTCGGCTGTCCAGGACCGATCCGGTCGAGTGAGAAAGACGCATTCTGCTGGAACAGAGAGCCGCCTTGCTCGACGAGCGACACGGGCTTGACCGTGGGCGGCAATCCGGCAGTGCTCTGCCCCGTAGACATCGCATAGAGCTCCACCAGGTCGCGGATCTGCTGACTCCGGATGGCCATGTCGAGGTTGCCGCCGAAGGCCTGCTTGGCGATCTCGACGATCTGTGTCAGGATATTCTTCTCGCGGATGTCGACGCCATATACCGCCTTGATCTTCTCGCGAGCCTTTTGCTCGGCGCTTTTACGGAACAGCCCGATTAGTCCGGTAAATGCGCCGATGCCTGCGGCGGCGATCCATCCCACTGGACCCGCCGCTACGAGAGCGGGGAACATCGACGTCAGAGCGCCAAAACCGAGGAGACCACTGACGGCTCCCAGTCCGGCTCCGGCTGCGGCCCCCAGGCCTCCGCTTTGCCCGAGACGATATGCCCCGGTCAGACCGAGTAGGGAAGCCCCCAACCCGAGCGGAGCCAGACTGGACGCAGACCAGCGAGAAATAGATAGTGCGCTTCCCAGGCCCACGGATGCCACGCCTCCGGAAGAGCCAGGCACGAACGGAGGAGTGCCCCATCCGCCGGCGGCTCCTCCCGGAATCGGTCCGCCTTGCGCGAACACCGGCACGGCGCCGACGCCGAGCATTCCGCCCAGCGCTCCCAGCACGCCTCCGCCCGAGGCTCCTCCTCCGGCGAATGTGACCCGCGTGCCTGTGAACAATTGCATCAGCATCGCGGCCACGCGGGAACTAATCACATCTTTGATCGCGGTTAGAATGGCGGTCTTGAATGCATTGCCGATGGCCGACCAGATTGACTGCGACTTAGTGAGCAGGGCGTCGAAGACCCCTTCAGCCTGGCGTTTAAGGGAATCGAAGATGCGCTGGTTTTGGTCGCGAACAATCTGTGCCTGCTTGATCGCCGTGTTCTCTCGCGCTGCATTGATGGCTGCCTGCGTGTCGGCATCAAGCTGGCGGGCTCGCTCGCCATAAGCTTGCAAAATGGCATCGCGCTGCGCAGCGATGTTCTCTTCCGAAATGCCGCGCGCCCTGGCTATGGTCTCCATCATCGCGACCTCGAGCTCGGACTCTCGCCGCAGCTCGTCTGCCCGCAGGGCGTAGCGCCGCATCAGGTATTCTTCTTCGATCTTGAGCTTTTGCCCCTGAACGGCGATCTGGTCTTGGACGGTTTGCGCATCCACAGCCTCAAGCTGCCGGAGCTCCGCGTCCCGGATCTGCTCTGCTACGGTCTGCTCATAGCTGAAGCGCTCCTTGGCAGTGTTCACGTAGAGATCGAGGGTCTGGTCCTGAAACTCCCGTTCGGCCTGGAAGCGTTTGGCGGCCATCTCTCTGGTGATCTCAGCCTGCCGCTCGATGCTCTCAACCTGCTGGGACGCAGCTTTCGCGAGCTCCTTTTTGGCCTCGGTTTGAAGCGCAATCTGTTCCGCCGTGGCAAGGTCCCGGAGCGCCTTCTGCGTTAGTCCGAGCTCCTCTCGGTACTGGCGATATTCGACGACGATGCGGGCAAGGCCTTCGACTTCTCCCTCACGCGCTTTGCGTAGGATTTCCGAGGCGCGCTTTTCGGCTTCCGCGGCCTTGCGCCTGGCTTCCAGGAGCTTCTCGACATCTTCCATGCTGACCTCAAGCTTCGGGCTTTCACCCGGCTCGAGTGTCGGCAGTCCAAAGGCCTGGCGAATAGACCCCTCGTCAAAGCCTTGTTTCCTGAGCTGTTCGAGCGTTGCGCCTTTTTGTACGGCGCTGAAAAGCTGAGCCTTTTTAGCTGCTTGCTCATCGGTTTTTCCGCGCTCCTCTATCTTCTGTTTTTGCTCGTAGACGTACGCCGCTGCCGTTGCGGCGAACGTGCCGATGGCAAGAATCGGGTTCCGCGCGGTCGCCAGCGTCACTGCGACTATGGCGTCCCTGAGTTTCCACATCGCGCCAGCGAGCTCGAGGACCCTGGGAACGACGTATGCCGCTGCGATGAAGAGGCCGATATTTTTCGCCCACTCCGCGGCTTGCCGGAGATAATCCACGAGCTGTGGCAGGCCGCCCTCGCGGACCCATCTGAGTATCGCGTCGGTCGCTTTGATCGCCGCTGGGACGAGCTCCCGCGCTAATTCGAAGCTTAGGCCTTGTACCGCCTCGCGCAGTCTGCGCAGGTTATCATTGAACTCCTCCGCCCGTTTGGCCGTCTCCTGCGTGACGACGATACCCAGCTCTGATGCTTCCTTGCGCATAGCGGCGAGACCGGCTGCTCCTTGGTTCAGCAGCGGAATCATCCGTGCCCCGCCGCGGCCGAACAGCTCGATGGCAAGCGCGGTCTTCTGTACGCCGTCCGGCATCCGCGAGAACCTGTCCGCGACATCGGACAGGATCGAATAGGTGTCACGCATGGAATGATCGGCGTTTCGCATCTGGACGTGGAGAACGTCGAGGACGGCTGAACCACCGGCGATGTTCTTAGCGAACTTCGCCATCGACCCGGAAAGATCCTCCATGCTGATGTCTGACAACTCCGCCGCATGGCGCAGTGCGCTCAGAGACTCTACGCTCATGCCGATGCGCTGCGCCGTCTTGCCGAGCATGTCTTGGGTGTGGACAGCTCCCAGCGTCATGGACTCGAGCGCTCTGGCTGCTGAGAGGAGTGCGCCATAGATTGCCTGGCCGGCGAGCACGGCTTTTGTCATGCTCGCCGTCATGCCGTCGATGCCCTGAGATGCTCCTTGTGCGGCCTTAGCTGCCGCCTGTTCCATCGAGCCAAGGGCAGAGTTGACGCTCTTGATCGAGGCGTTAGCCCCGCGCGTATCGACCTCGACTACGAGCTCAAGTCTGTTGTCGGCGGGCATTATTTATCTTCTCTTGCTCGAGCGCGTCGGATTCCTCTTCGAGGATCACCAGGGCCACGAATTCATCGGCTCGGACATCCTCCAGGCCAAGCGCGAATCCCAGTTTGAGCGCGGCCCGGAGCTCGAGCGCACGCTGTAAGATCTGACCGACGGGCGTAGACCTCGCCTCGTCCAGACGATCCAGAGGGCAATGGGCGCAGTGACCTCCGTCATCGGGAGCGTCCGGGCAAAGGCTTGGTTCACAAAGTTCATCTTTCCTAAGAGCCCAGTGGATCAAGAACCGCAACGATGGCGCATCGGGCCACTCGTGCGGATCGGTCAGTTTCCCTCGTCGCCCAGTCTGTCGAGTTCCGAGAGGACCTCATTAACTGCCGCTTCTTGGTGGATAACGGGCACGTCTCCAGCATAGCCTTCTGCTGAAACGAAGACCTTACGGAACAGCGAGGCGACCGCATCAAGGTTGATCGTAAGTTCCTGCCGATTGCGCGGCAGGCCGATCAGGCGAGTGTATGACCTGCGAAACTCGATGACGTCCCGCGCGCTCGGAATCCGCAACAGCACGGACGTAGCGCCTCCGGGGACTCGCATCGAGACGCGGTAACCATCCGCTTCCGGTTGAACGTCATCCACATCGCAGAGCGCAAGCTGCTCGATCACTCGGGTGGCCTCGTATGGGTCCAGAGGTGATCCGTCATCCGTGCGAATTTTCGCTAGCAGATCGGCATCGGCTTCCGGCCCTGCCGGCAACGCCTCGGTCATTCCGCGACCAAGATGCCGGATCAGGGCCTTGCGCTTACGACGCCATTCCGTCCATTCGGCATCGGTAGGAAAGCGGACATCAATGGCGCGGGTTCCGCTGTCAGTCCGCAATTTGATAGTGATGGGCTGTTCTGGGTCAAACATAACTAGCTTCCAATGTTGTCAACGCCGCACTTCGCGACTGCCGTGAGCAGTCCATTGGTCGCATCGTAGAGCGGCGTAATATCGCACTGCACTACCGCGAAACCATCAGCCTCGGAGAATTCGATGGCGCTGATCACCGCACGATGGTAGGTGATGGAGAGAGAATTGTTGGTGTCGTAGCTCAGGCCCACGGTAGCCGTTCCCTCGGTCTGGGTCTTTAGGCGATCGAGCTCTGGAGTAGGCTGCGCCAGCATCGCCGTGAAGCGCAGCGTTGCTGCCTGGACGCCGAACAGCAGACGGCCGGCGACCGAGGCGCCGTTCTGGGTGCCAGAACCCGGATAGTAGCCTTGGTCTACGTTGATGTTGTTCGTCCACGTGGCCTCGAGGCTCAGCAATCGCTTCGCCGTGATGTAGTCCGTGCCGTGCGCCGAGAAAGTCAGCGACGGGCTCAGCAGCAGCTTCTCAGAGAGCGCCGTAGGAAGCGTGATCGTCGATGGGCTAGCGAACCTGCCGCTGCCGACGTAGTCGACCGCGATCTTGGCGTTCTCTCGTCCCGGCCCACTGCCGAGGGTTATGCGCCACGAGTTCACGGCGCATCCGATTACCGCGTAGTCCGCCGCTGGCGTAGTGCCTGGCCGAATCTGCGCGACCGTGGTGAAGTACGGAAGCTCGTCAGGGTCACCCGCGGACGGGTTCAGAGGCGTGCAAGTGTAGGTGAAGTTCGGCGATGTGCCCGACTTCACGACCTTGCCGAGACCAAAGGCCATGGCCCAGGCGGCAATCTCCGCACTGAGATATTTCTCCACTGTGCCGCTACTGCGCCAGGCGGTGAGGAACACCTGCTCCGGGTATGGATGACCCTTGCCGTATTCTGCGGCGTCACTTTCCGTTTGTAATGTCGGTATCGGTAACTGCGCATTGGTCTTGCGCAGCGTCCAAATCTGAGCAGCGGTGTTCGCAGTCGCAATGTCAGTCTGCTTGCGAAACGCTAGGCCGAACTGCTGCTCTTGCATTCTGATCGGCATCTTTTGTTCCCTCCTCTTCCTCGATCACTTGTCTCCAGCCATGGGCCATCAGCGGGCTCAGCGCCTCCACGGTGGCCTCGACCTCAATCACCTCGCCCCATGGGGCGCGCATTGTTACCTTGTCAGTCATCTCCCATCTCCGTGAAAGTCAGTGGAACCTCGAAGTAGTCAAGGCCCTCCGCATCGGTCTGCCGCTGGATCTGCGGCAGGTCCATGGGGTAGCAAGAAGGATGCACCGTCGCATTGAGCATGGGCACGCCGAGCGACGACGGCACTCCTTTCGTAATGAGCCGAAACAGCCGGTAGTAGGCCGTGGGCGGGTCAGCGTCGAAAGTTTCGCGCGCTCGCAGGTAGAGGGTGACCTGGTGCCGCCAGACATCGACGCCGCCGAAGCTCCCGGGACTCGTGCCTTGCCAGGCGACCAGGATGCCCGGTGCGGGCATCTCGTGGATTGCCGCCGCGAGGCTCGCGCGCTTCGGATACTGATCGTGGTAGGCGAAGATCCGCTGCGCATCGCCCTCCATCTCGGCGACCAGATCCGGGATGTCGCGCAGCAAGGCGACCAAGTTGTCAACCAGTTCTGCCGGGTTGATCACCTTTGCTTACCTCCCAATGTGCCCTCCACCAAGAGCCGTGCCTTCATGGCGTCCAACATATTCCGCGCGGCTTCGACCACGGTTGCCCTGTCCTTCGGCGAGAACACCATCCAGGGCTCGCGCTTCTGGTTGATTCTGGCCTTGAGCTGGTTCTGGCGGGTCGAGACGTTGGCCTTGGCTCGGTTCTCGCTCACCGTGCGGACGGTGAAATTGCGGAGCAGATCCCCGGTGAAAGTTAGGTTCCGGAGATTGCCCTTGCCTTTGCGGGTCTTGAAGATCGCATAGCGCTTGGTGAGCGGCTTAGCAGGCGCGTCCGTAGGGCCGTGGGCCGCCGCCAGCCGTGCTTTGACCGCCGCCACACCCACGCTGCCCAGCTCGTACATCTGCCGCTGCTGGAAGTTCAGCAAATCGAGCCGCAATTGTTTCTTCTGGTAGACGCGGACGCTCGGCATGCATCATCCCCACGGACTTCCGCGCCATTGACCGGAAGTCTCAATAACCCGCAAACGAATCCCGGACAATTGTCCGGAATTCGTCTCTCTGGAAATACAGGCCGACTTGTGGAAGATCTTCCACAAGTCAGGCCGTCTTGCGGACCTTGAGCACGGCTGCGCCTTCCGAATCGGCCTCGATGTCGAAGACCTTATACCGGACACCGTCGATCTCTACGTCATCGCCGCGCCGCGGCGCGCCGGGCAAATCCCCCAGCCGCACGAACAGCACCGCATAGACGCCCGGCGAAGCGTCTTCGGCCTCGCGCACCGGCTGAAACACCGCACGGATCGCGGCCGCGCCGCCGGCCTCGGGCAAGTAAAGGACCTCGCGCCCAAACGTCTGGACGACCGCTGCGTCGAGGTCCTTTACTGCCGCTTGCCAGCCGCTCATGGTCAGGCTTTGGTCCCCTTGACCAGCACCTCAGGCCGCAAACAAATTGGCAAAGGATTAGATTGAGTATGGATGTCCGTGCCCCGGCCAAATTTCCGCGGCTCCTGTTTGGCGTAGAGCGGCAGGCCCAGCGTGTTGGCCGTCTCATTGAAGTCCGCCGGCGCAAAGAACGTCCGGAAGGTGTTCGCCGTGCCCAGCGGGAAGAAGTGCGCCTCATCGTCGGCGATGAACTTGCGCACGTTGCCATGGGCGTCGGTCGCCTGGCCGCGATATTCTTCGAACGTCACGCCGCCGAAGGTGAAGCCCGTGCGGTAGTCGTTGCCGAGCTGCTGGTTGCGCTGGAAGTACATGAAGGCCTCCTTGACCTTCGAGTGGGTCGTCAGGGCGTCGTAGAAGCTGGAAGAGCAGAGGCACAGGATCCCCGTCATGAACTCGCCCTTCAGGTTGTCCTCGATGTGGCGCTTGACTTCGAGCACCTTGAGCAGCACGTCGGTCGAGGCGGTCGTGAGCGCGAAGTTGACGACTTTGGGCGTGATGCCGAACTCGTCGTAGAGGTTGTAGAGCGTCGAGCCGTCGGCGTCGAGGATCACGCCCTTGAGCGCGCCCATGCGCAGATGCTCGAGCGTGATGGCGTGCTTGTTGCGCATGTTCTGGAGCTTCAGGGCCAGCAGATCGGCCAGCGCCTCGGTCTCGGACTCCGAGCCGAAGGCGCGGATGCCCTGGACCTCCTCGGGCAGCACCGTGTCCTCGTGCGGGATGTGGGGGATCACAAACGAGCGCACCTTGCGCTTGCCCTGCGTGCCCACGGCGCCCGGCGCGCCCACCGGCTGCGTGGGCAGCAGGTTGAGCACGCCGCTCATCTCTTCGATGATGATCGTGCGGGTGCGGACGCCGGTGGCGGGCATCAGGTTCAGTTGTTCGATCCGCCCGTAGGTGTTCGGAATCTTGTTGATGGCCGCCGTGAGGGCGACCATATTGAAGGCGTCAGTTGCAAATGGATTCAGCATGGATTACGCTCCCTCCCGGACAAGAATGCCCAAGGCTTTAAGTTGGCTGATGGCCGTGGCCTTCTGCGGGTCGGTGATCGAGGCCGGCCACACCAGACCCTGGGCCGAACAGATGGCATGACGGGCGATGATCACACCCGGCTGGTCGCCGGCCGTGGCATCGACGTTGCCGACAAGAACGCCTGCTGCGTTCTCGGAGCCGTCGCTGGCGCCCGGCGCGAGTTGGGTCACTTTGCCGCTGGCGGTGATCACCCCGATGACCGTGCCGGTCGCCAGATTCAGGCCGCTGGCGACGGTGACCTCGTCGCGGCTGTAGAGGTTGTCCTCTTCAAACTTGAGCCAGTCGCCGAGATAAGTCGATTCGGTTTGTACGGGCATGGTTTACTTCGCTCCTTTCGCTCCGGCCAAGGCCGCGCAGGCTTTGACGACCGGGTTCTCTTCGAGGTTCGGTTTCACAGGGGCGCCGGTTTCCGGCAACACATGCGAGACAATCTCTTGCTTGTCCGCCTCAGCCCGCAGCGCCAGCAGTTCCTTGCGGACCTCGGCCGCGGACAAGCGGCGGGCAATGTAGTCGCCGGCCAGCGCCGGCCGGCCGGCGATCGTGCATAGCGCCACGATCTCGGCCGCCTCGGCGTAGCCCTGCTCACGGGCTTCGGCCTCGATGGCGGCCAGATCAGCGACGGGCGGGCTCGCAGTCACGCGAAGCGTTGCGGCCTGAACCGTCCCTTCCTTAATTGCTTCCGACACAGTAGTGCCTCCTTTCGTGAACTTAGGTTTTGACAGCCATTCCGTCATGGCGGTGAGTGCATCCCGGAACGTGCCGAGGCGATCGGCGAAACCTTGTGCGATGCCCTCCTCACCATAGAAAGTGCCCGCTTCGGTCGAGCGCACGGCCTCGGCGCTCAGGCCGCGCCGGCGCGCCACGGCGTCGACAAACATGCCGTAGAGCCGGTTGACCTCGGCCGTCAGCACGTCGCGCGCCTCCGTCGAGAGCGGCTCGTGCGGGTTGAAGTCGTTCTTGCGGCTCCCGGCAAAGATCGTGGTATAGCGCAGGCCGTTGGCGGCGTCGAAGCCGCTCTGGTCCAGGTGCATCGCGATGATGCCCACCGAACCCACGCCGCCCGTGCGAGTAATCCAGATACTGTCCGCCGCCGAGGCCAGCAGATAGCCCGCGCTCAAGGCCCAATCGTCGACCGAGGCCCACACGGGTTTCATCTGCGCGCCCTCCTCGATCAGGCCGGCCACGTCCCAGGCGCCGTTCACCTCGCCGCCATAGCTGTCCAGGCGCAGCAGGATGCCTCGCACCTGCGGATCGGTGGCGGCGTCGAGGATTTCGTTGCCCAACTGCTCATACGAGGTGAGCCCCGACTGCGCGTCCATGCCCGCGGCGCGGTTCACCAAGCTGCCCGAAACGTCGATCACAGCGATGCCGGCCTCCGTCACGGCATAGGGGCCGCGGGACCGTTGTTCCGCCAGCAGCGCCGCGTCGACCGCGGGCGGCTCCAGCCCCAAGCGCGGCGCGAGCACCGCCAGGATCGCCGCCAGCTTCTTCTGGTCAATCATTAACGGCGTGTTGAACACACGCGAGGCGAGGTACGGTAAATGATTCATCTTGACTCCTATGCATCTTGCCCGGTCCCCTGGGCGGAATCACGGGCCGCAGCAGACGTCTGTAGCCCATTGCCGGCAGTCTTGCGCGGGTCTGAGTCATAGGTCAGACCGAGCGAGTCGGCACGGGCTTGGTCGGCGGCTACCTGCTGGTCGACCTCCTCTTCGTCATAGCCCATCTCGTTGATGACGGCGCTGCGCGACTTGAAACCGGCGCGCACCGCAAGGATCTCGGCCTTGATATCTTTCAGTGGATCGACCCAGGCCCAGGAGGGCGGCCGCCATTCCACGTCGAGGTAGGCCTCAGGATTCCGAGCGTAGTCCCGGGCATCAATCACGCCGGCGAGGGCCGCGGCCTCGATCCAGGCCCGCCACACCGGCCGGCAGAACTGGTAGACCAACACCTGGTGCTGAAACTGCTCGCAGTGGCGGCGAAACTCGAGCAGCCCCGCACGGATCGAGGAGTAGTTCACCCGCTCGAGATCTCCGGTGAGCTGCTCGTAGGTCACGCCCAGCCCCGCAGCGATGGCTCGCCATTGCGCCCGCAGAAATTCGGTGTACATGCCGCCCACGTCCCCCGGCTCGGCAAATCTCACATCCTCGCCCGGCAGGAGCTTGATCATCGAACCGGGCTCCAAGCCGGCCAGCGCGGCGCCCGATTCGTCCCGCTCTGCCTCGGCGGGCTTCGACCCAATCAGCGGATCGTCCGGATTGTTTTCGACAATGAAGGCCGCGAACATGGCCGCCAGCTTCTTGCGGACCAGTTCGGCGTCGTCGTACTGGTCGAGCTCGTGCAGCTTCACGAGCACCTGCGCAAGCCACGGCTGGCCGCGGTGCTGGCCGGGACGGAGGGGCTTGTAGATATGGAGCACGGAGGAGGCGGGCACCGGCACAGTCTCCCCCGCGTTGGCGAACATCACTCGTTCCCCCGGGTGCTCGCGATAGAGGTGATAGGCCACGCGGCGGCCGAGGGCGTCAAACTCAATGCCGGCGCGAATGACGTGGCCGTTCGGCAGGTCTTCGTTCTTTGTCAGAGGCAGGTGCTCGGCCTCCAGCAATTGCAATTGCAGCGGGACAGTGAGCCCGTCCTCATCGCGCCGCTGCCGGAGCCGCACCAGGCACTCGCCCCCCTCGATCGCAGAGCGGCAAACCAGAGCTTGTAATCCGTAGAAATCCGTCAGGCCATGGGCATCGGCCTCGTCGGTCCAGCGCAGCCAGAGCTTCTGAAGCCGCCGCTTGATGGCCGCGTCGGGGTGTTTAGATTGGGGCTTGATCCCGGCGCCCACCGCATTGGCCACAAATTTCTCGATCGCGTTGGACGCCCAGGCATTGCGCCGTACCATCTCGCGCGAGCGCGACCGTAAGGCGTCGCCCCCCACCGTCAGGAGAGCGTTAATCCCGTCTGTGGAGGCGTACCAACCGCGCGTGCGCCAGCCCGTGGAGGCAGCCTCATAGCCCGAGGCGGCTTTGACCAGCGGCGCAAAGGCCGCCCGCATCAGATTGCGCCAATAGCCCATCAGAAACCTTTGGTCGTGTAGGCCCGGAGCACGCGCGAGCGCGGGTGGTCCGGATCGGCCGCCGCCAGGGCGGCTTTTACTTCCGCAATGGCCTTCTGGAGTTCTTCCACGCTGCGGTACTCGACGCTGCGGCCTTCAAACGACACGCGCAGCATGCCGCTGGCCAGCGCCGCCTCCAGCGCCTCCAGTTGAGTCTGCGAATAGGCCATCCATTACCTCCTCAGCGCTTCATCCAGTTCGAACTCACCATCCGCCGGCGAACGGGCCGAATGGGCGGCGAAGCGGGAGCCTCCGTCTCGGTCACCGGCGTCGACAAGAGCTGCTCCAACTCCCGCCAGTGCTTCTCCGTGAAACGGTCAATGCCGTAGATCGATGCCGCCGCGCGCGCGTACACCCGGCAATCGAGCGCCTCGTTGCGGCGGTTGGGCGCGACCACCCAGTGGCCCTTGACCAGGCTCTCGGCGGTCAACTGCCGGAAATACTCTTCTTCGTAGCGCGGGAAGTGGCAATAGCCCGCTGGGAACGGCTCGCCGCTCTCTTCCGTGGGCGGCGTGAGGCGCAGGCGGCTGTAAAGCTCCGACTTCGCCACGGGCGTGCCGAGCGTCCACAGCCTTGTGCCGCGCCGGCGGCTGGAATCCACCGGCGAAGCGCCCAGCACCAGGCGGTCCGTGCGCGCCGTGCCTTTGATGGCCACGGCGGTCTTGGGACTAGGCGCCCGCGCGCCGGCCGGACCCCAGGAGGCTTGCGGATGCTGCTGCACCCACTCATAGGTGAGGTGCGGGTTGAACCCCGAGTCCACGCACAATACCCGGATCGGCAGCCGCAGGCCACTGGCGTGCGGAAACTCCTCGTCCAGTAGCGCACTGAGCTGCCGCCATACCTCGGGCCGCGCCGTGTCGCCCATGAGCACCCGGTAGTCCACCGACCAGGATTCCTTCCCTCGCCCCCAGGCCACCACTTCGACCTCGATACGGTCCCGCTGCACATCGGCGCCCGCCGTCAAAAACAGGCCGCCCTGCGGCGCCGTGCCAATCGCATAATCCTCGCGCCGCGCATAAAGGAGCTCCCAGTCGGGCGCCTCGCCGCGCTCCTGCCAGGACTCGCCCAGCACCAGGTTGACGAACGACTTCAGCCGCTCCACATCCCCCTGCGCCTTCTCCCAATCCTCGGCCACCCGTTCCCACGAGTACCAGCCCACCGGGCTGTAGAGGCTCGACAGGTGATAGCCGCGCGTGCGCCCGTCGCCGGCGGCCTCGGGCCGCCACTCACCGCGCGCCAGCATCGTGTTCTTCTGGTGGTTGAAGATGGGCTGCTCGCAGGCGATGCAATAGTAAGCGGCTTTCTGCGGCTCGCCCTTGGGCCAGCGCAGCCGCTCGAATCTCAACACTTGGTACTCACCGCAGTGCGGGCAAGGCACCCAGTAGCGCCGCTGGTCGCTCTCCTGGTAGGCCGCCTCAATCCGGCTCCAGCCCGTAATGAGCGGCGTCGAGACCATGAACACCTTGCGGCGCGAGAAGGTGCGCGTGCGCGCGAAGGCCAAGTTGATGGGATCGCCTTCCCCGTCGACGTCCCCCGGGTAGGCGTCCACCTCGTCCAAGAACAGATACCGCACGGCCATCGAGCGCAGCCCTACGGCGCTGTTCGCTCCGGTCATGACCAGCACGCCGCCGGGGAATTCCTTCGACAGAACCGTGTTGCCCGAGTCGCGCGAGCGCGCCGGCTTGACCAGCTCCCGCAGCGCTTCACTTTCCTCAATCAGCGGGTCGATGCGCTGCTTCGAATTGCGCTTGGCCAACTCGACCGTGGGCTGCACCACCATCATCGGCCCGGGCGACTTGTGGATCACATAGCCCACCCAGTTATTGCCCGCCTCCGTGAATCCCAACTGGGCGCCTTTCATGACCACCACCCGTTCCACCGGAGAGGTGGGCGACAGCGAGTCCATGATCTCGCGCAGGTACGGAGTCCGGTCCGTGCGCCACGGTCCCGGCTCGGCCGACGACTTGCCAGACAGCCGCCGGTAGCGGTCAGCCCACTCCGACACCGTTAGGACCGGATCCGGTCTCAGGCCCGCGCGGAATGCGGCGTCGTAGATCTCAGTCGCTGTTTGGGCCGGCAAGGGCATCCAGGGCCATCCGAATCTCGTCGCTCAGCAGGCGATGCACTTTGTCTACGTCCGTCTCGGCCGCGAGCGTCGCCGCAAGGCGGTCGGGAATGTTCAGGAGATTGTCGCGGACCACACGCGCGCGCGTGAACGCCGCCACCTGCACCTCGTCGCGGCTAATCAGCTTCGCGGTCTTCTCTTCAAACTCGATCTTGGCCAGCCGCGCCAGGTAGCTTTCGCGGATGGCCCGTGCGCGGAAGTAGTCCAGTCCGCCCGCACTGGCCGCCTCCGCCGAATCCCTTGCCACCGGCGGCGCCGGCCGTGCGCGGCGCTGCCCGGGCGGCGTCTTCGCCGACCATTCGGCATCGGCGCGCTCGCTGTCAATTCGGCCGTCCGCGTTGGGCGTGATCCGTCCGGAACGGATCGCCTTTTGCACGGCCGCCAGGCTCACGCCGCGATGCCTGGCGTAGGCGCGTAGGCTCAGCAGGGCCATGGAACTTTCTCGCGATCACCTCGCAGATTCCGCTTGACGGCAAAACCAACTTGAGCGATGAATGGAGTCGCAATGAGAAACACCAGCATAAAGAAACGAACCACCAAGATGGACTTCTTCATCCGCCGCAACGGCAGCGCCTGGGCCATCCTCGACATTGATGGCGAGGTGCTCGACAGCGGATTCGAATCCGAGGCGGCCGCCGCCAATTTCGTTGTCCGGTTCTGCCAGGACCACCGGATGCTCTACGCGATCTACTACTGAGAGCAGACACAGGAGACAGACCATGACGACGTTTGCCATCGACAACGACAACACGATCACCGCCTACCTCGCCGGGGAAGCAATCCCCGAGGGCCAGGCGCGATTCGCGAGCGAGAAGGAGCTCGCGAAACTCGCCGCCCACTGGCCCGCCGAGCGCCTGGTCGAGATCTGGAACAGCTTCGCCGGCGTGCCGCCCTTCGGCAACCTCAAACCGGTGAAGAAGTTCACCGATCGCAAGACCGCCGTCGCGCGGATCTGGAAGGCGGTCCAGGCTCTGACGCCCACCGCCGCGCCCCAAATGGCCCAGGACGCGCCGAAACAGGCCAAGGCGGCCCAAGATACCACTCCCCGCGACGCAGCGAAACCAGCGCGCGAGGGCACGAAAACAGCCATCGTCCTCGAACTCCTGCGCCGCCCCGAAGGAGCCACACGCGCCGACCTCATGGCGGCGACCGGATGGCAAGCCCACAGCGTCCGGGGCTTCCTGTCCGGAGTGCTCGGCAAGAAGATGGGGCTCGCGATCGAATCTCTCAAGACCGCCGACGGCGCCCGGGCATATCGCATCAAGCCTCAATAACATCAGCGCCGCTCTCCCGCCGCCAGCCTCAGTCGCTGGCGGCTTCTCTCTTCTGCCGTGCAATCCCCTCGATCCGCTCCTCCAGCAGCGCATTATGCAACTCGCACTCCGCCCGCCTAATGTACATGCCGTTCAGCCGTAAAATGATCCGGCTCTCGAGCTCAGCCAATTCCTTCCGCACCTCGGCCAGCAGCGCCCGGTTCTGGAGGCTGACGTAAGTGGCGACCAGACCCGAGACGAGCCCGATACCAGGCACAACCAGCGTCAAGAGCCGCTCATCCATTGCTGGCGCTCCCGCTCCAGAATTCGCAACTCCTGCGCCCAGTCGTGCAGCGCCAGACACAAACCCGCGACGTCTGGATGGCCGGCACGGAGCAGTGCCTCCGCCTCGGCCATCTCACGTTCGCAGCGGGCAACCTCACGCCGCCACTGCTCCTCGTTCCAGGGCGATCGCGTCGAACCCGCGCCCGTCGGACTCGAGCACGGCGCGCTTGCCGGAGAACTCTTCAAAACGTCGGATGATAACATCACAGTACCTTGGCTCCAGTTCGATCAGCCGCGCCTGGCGGCCAGTCTTCTCGCACGCGATCAGCGTCGAGCCCGACCCGGCGAACGGATCGAGCACCGTATCCCGGCTCTTGCTCGAGTTGCGGATCGCCCGTTCGACCAGCTCCACCGGCTTCATCGTCGGATGCACGTCGTTAGTAAGGGGCTTGTTGACGAACCACACGTCGCCCTGGTCGCGGGCGCCGCACCAATAGTGGTCTGTGCCCTCTTTCCAGCCGTAGAGGATCGGCTCATACTGCCGCTGGTAATCCGACCGCCCCATCGTGAACGTGTTCTTGGCCCAGATGAGGAACGTCGACCAGTGGCCGCCTGATTCGGTGAAGGCGCGGTAGAGCGTGTGCAGCTCCGACGACGACATGCAGATGTAGATGGCGCCCTTGGTCACCGCCAGGATGTTCGTGCAGGCGTCGCGCAGGAAACGCTCAAAGCCATCGCCGAGATCGTCGTTGGCGATCTTGCGTTTCTTGCCCCGCAACTTGTCCTTCATGGTTGCGCCGTAGTTCACGTTGTAGGGCGGGTCGCTGAAGACCATGTCCGCCAGGCCGCCCGCCAAGACCTTTTCAACATCGGTCATCACCGTGGCGTCGCCGCACAAGAGGCGATGTTCCCCGAGCACCCAAACGTCCCCCGGAACTGTGACGGCAGCCTCCGCTGTCTCCGGAACGGCATCCTCCTCAGTAAGGCCCGCGGATTCGGTCTCTGGCTGCGCTAGCAGCGCTTCGATCTCCGCGTCCTCGAAGCCCAGCAAGTCGAGATGGAAGTCGTCCTCGCGCAGCGCCTCGAGTTCGACCCGCAGCATCTCCTCATCCCAGCCGGCGTTTTCAGCCAGCCGGTTGTCGGCGATGACCAGCGCCCGCCGCTGCGCCGGCGTCAGGTGATCCAACACGATCACCGGCACTTCGCCCATCCCGAGCTTCCGCGCGGCTATCACCCGCGCGTGGCCCGCAATGATGACCCCGTCGGCCCCGACCAGCACGGGATTGACGAAGCCAAATTCGGCGATCGAGGCCGCGATCTGCGCCACCTGCTCCTCGGTGTGCGTGCGCGGATTCCTGGCGTAGGGAATCAGCCGATCGACGGGCCGGCGTTCGATGTGGAGGTCGGGTTTCACTTCTTGATGTAGGGAGCCTCGGCCGGCGTGCCGTCGGGATTGGCGAAGTGCGCGAGCACGGCAGTGAGACCCTGCACGGCCGACAGCCCCACCATGGCCCAGAACTTCCCGCGCCCGGGCAGCAGGTCGATCGAGGCGTTCAAGCCCTGCGCTACGAGCGCCAGCATCTGAATCGCAACGTTCAAAGAGAACTTCATCTTGGTGAGCTCCTGGAATTGCTTGACGAGCGGCCGCAGCCGCCACCACAGGCGCAGTTCGCGGATCATCGGAGTTCAAAAATCGGGGCGGCCCGCGGAGGAGTGCGGAGCCGCCCCATCATGCGCCTTGAGGAGAAAGACTACTTGCGGTTGGCGAGCGCGTCGGCCACGGCGGCGGCGACCACCGCGCCGATCGCTTTCAGCGACACGTCGTCGATCGAAACCGCCCGCGCGGTAAGCGTGTCGCCCGCGCCGGCCTGAATGGGATTCCATTGGCCGTCGATGGCGATGTCACCGTGGCGCACGGCCTGCTTCGACACGAGGTTGGCGGTCTCGACGGCGTTTTGAAGAGCCTGCGACGCGATCTGGTTCACGCGCGTCTGCTCGATCAACGCCTGGCGCGCGGCCTGGATGTCGAGGTCCTGGTAGACGTCGTAGGTCCGTTTGATGTTGGCGAACGTCACGCGCTGGTTCTTGCTGTGGGCGGCCCCAGCCGTGGCGCTCGTGTTCTTGAACGATTCGTCCGTCCCGGTCTCGAACTCGCGTTCGGCCTGGTTCGGCGTGGCAACTTCAGGCATGATGATTCACTCCTTCACGTGTTGGGTTCGAATGGTTTGCCCGTCACCGCATGCACGGGCGTGAGATTCAAGGTTTCTTGCAGGCGGCGCAGGATCACGTCGCAGTACGCCGGGCTGATCTCGACGCCGTAGCCAGCGCGCTCGAGCAGCCCGGCGGCAACCAGCGTCGTGCCGCTGCCGGCGAACGGATCGAAGACGGCGTCGCCCGCATCCGAAAACGCCTTGATGAAGAACTCCGGAATCGCGCGCGGAAACGGCGCCGAATGGTTTCCCTGGCTGGATTCCGTCTTGGCCTCGATCACATTCGAGGGCCGGGCCAAGCCGCCGTGGCGGCCTTCCATGTCGTTGGCGTTGCGGCGCGTCGTCTGCCAGGCGGCGTGGTTCTTGCCCCGGTCGGCCGCCGCGCCGCGCGGGCCCGTGCCGAGCAGCCCGCTGCCGGAGGTCGACTTCGGATTGCCGGGCGAGTAGT
>Ga0078972_1009342_pt1 | contig 19442 bp, 16 predicted proteins | sample YelNatPaOPGAMG01_FD_67568 | JGI IMG/M metagenome (GOLD analysis project Ga0078972, IMG submission 67568) | Hot spring thermophilic microbial communities from Obsidian Pool, Yellowstone National Park, USA - OP-RAMG-01 (SPADES assembly) (version 2) | ecosystem: Environmental > Aquatic > Thermal...
GAGCATAGTTATCACTATGTGATTGAGCTTTTTTGTTCTGCAACGCAGTATTTTTGCTTGTTTGAACGTTGCAGTAAAGATTAGCATGAAATATCCGGGTTAATACATCCTGGAATTTCTGAAATTCCTTCTTTTGAATAAAAAGAAAATGGTATTTCTTTTTCGCTATCACCAGAATTAGTAAATATTGTTTGTCTCCAAAAGCAAAATGTTCTTTTTTTACTTTCTTCTCGTTCATTTAAATGCGAATTAAGAGCTAAATTTTGAGCAATTTAGATGGAATAGAGCAGCAGCAAGCCTGCCAAAGACATGGACCATCAAGCCTTTGTAAGATCTGACCTTGCTTGCAAGCTGAATGCCTGTTTTCTCATTGATCCAATTAAAAAGAGACTCAATAGGTTGGCGTATGGTTGAAATATCTTTGGAGAGCAGCGTATCAGCAGCATCAAGGCTTTTCTGGCCTTTTTCTTTTTTAACAGGCGTATTCAAAACAATATCGAACTCCCGGTGAATAGGCTTGGCCTGAATCTGATAAGCCTTGTCAGCAAACCATTGATCAGCACAATCAGCCATCTCAGGCATGGCCTGTTCATAAGCTTTGCGATCAGCCATTCCGGCATGGCTTAAGCCAATGTACTGTGGAACAGGTAAAGCCTGATCTTGACGCAATGCTGCGATATGAAGCTTGACCCCGTAATAGTGCATTTTTTTGGTAGCACAATAACCGTTTGAAGTCGCAATCTCAGGAGCCACCTTCGCACTAAAGCGCCTCCCCCTTTGAGCCATGACAATGGGCATTGCATCCATCAATGCCTGGGCTGATTCCCGAGGAATTTCCGGAAATTCCTGGCAAATAATTTCAATTAACGGACAAAAGACCTCACCCACTTGATTGAGTCTTTGATCAAAGCCAACATAACAGGGGAGCCTTGGAAACCACGGCCCCAAATGGTTCTTTGCAAACCAATGGATCGTTTTGAGCGTCCTGAATCCGTGAATGATGCCAAACATGAACACCGTGATGACCTCCTCATCACTAAAGCTCAAATCAGCGTAATTGCTCATTCTCTGACAGTAGTAGCACAGTGTTTGCCGATAATGCTTGCATACGAATAAGTACAGCGATATCATTTGTTCTTGCCAGTCCATTGTGTTCTCCTCTGTTTAGTCGACAGTAGGATTCTACAAGTAGACTGGCTTCTTGATCAATATTTAGATCTTAATTCGCATTTAAGGTTCCAAGCTTGGGGGTAAAAGACTTAGCAAAACCTTACTGGCGGGCGCTCATGCGCTTTTGCCTAATTTCGAGTTTCATGAGAGAATAACAAATTAAATTGCTTCACGATGTAACAGATCTGAACCCAGAATGCAGCTCAAACGAATCTTTGATCTCCTCGCTACCATTAGCTTGCTGTTCATTCTCGCACTCCCTGCCTTATTGATTGCACTTATGATAAAATTAACTTCAAAAGGGCCGATATTGTTCTGGTCTACCCGCATCGGGCAGTACCATCGAGCTTTTGCAGTACCCAAGTTTCGTACCATGCTAGTAGATACGCCTTTGCTCGCAACGAGAGATCTGATGGCGCCTGAGCGATATTTAACGCCTATTGGCGGCTGGTTGCGTAAAACAAGCTTAGATGAAATTCCACAATTGTGGTGTGTACTTACCGGAAAAATGAGTTTAGTAGGCCCCCGTCCGGTAATTGAAGCAGAAACTGAGCTGTTACAATTGCGGACCCAATATGGTATTGATCACATGGTTCCTGGATTGACCGGCTGGGCTCAGGTGAATGGCCGGGATTTTCTTTCTGTGCAAGAAAAAATACAATATGAACGTGAATATATGCAGAAACAGTCGCTTGGATTTGATCTAAAGATTATCGCCATCACCTTTTGGAAAGTCGTTTTTGCACATGATGTCTTGCATTAAGCATGAATTAAATTGATAGGAGAAATTATGCCACGCGTTACCGTTAGTAAAGAAGAAGTTACGGCAGCTTTTGAAAAACTAATCAGCCGCGGCGAAGCGCCGAGTGCTGAGAATATCTATGCCCTTCTCGGCAAAGGGGCTTTGAGCACGATCAATCGTTATATTAGAGAAATAATCAACGAAAGTAACCAGGCTACTTTAACGCGTAAGCCCCAAGTTGAGCCAGCAACACCTATTGCTGATACCAATTCAGAAGCCTCAATACTGCAACAGGTTGAAACCAAGGTAAATTCTATTGACACTATGGATCTACCCTTTGAAGCACCTACTGATACGGGAACACTTTTCCTGGAACCGGAAATTTCTCCCGCAAGTGCGACTGCGCCTAATCTTGCGCCTCCTCCCGAAATACGTAAAAAAAAGCCTGTCTATGAAGAGCGCCGCTATCTTGAACCGGAAACGATTGCAGAACCTCCGCTTGAATCTCTAGCAGAAGAAACCCTGGTAATTAAAATTCGTCGGCTTGAATCCATGCTTCTTAAAGAACAGGCTCGGCGTGAAGCATCTGAACGGCTGGCAACGGATGCACAAACTTATGCTGAGCATATCAAAGCTCAAGTTGCCGAACGCATTAATGATTTAAAGCAAACCATGGAACAGGTCATCGCCCACCATACGCCAGCCGGTCCAACTCCGAACACGTATATGGTCGCCAAAATAAAGGGAATGCGCAAAAGCCACATGCCAGTCACAATGATCTTCATGCTCCCGTATGTGTCGCCCGCGCCCTGTATGGCTCCTGCCAGCGTGATCCCTACGGCAAGAAACGGCGTCCCAAGCATGTTGATGCGCAGATATCGAACCATTTCCTCCAGGACAGGCTGATCATGGGCAAGCCATGAAGCGACCTCCGGCGCAAACGCGAATATCAGCGCCGCCGGAACCAGGATAATGAATAAGCAGAGCCAAGCAGCCACCCGAGCCCCTCTCTGCGCGCCCACAATGTCGCCCGCGCCGATGCGATTCCCCGTCAACACCGCGGCTGCCATGTTAAGAGCAAAAATCGGAAGAAAAATGACCGCCTCGACTCGGACGCCCGCTGTCATGGCCGCGAGCGCGGTTATTTCGCCGCTCCTGATGTTCCCCACCAGATGATACACGACAAGGGTTCCCACATTCCAAGACGTCTGTTGCAGCACGGTGGGGATCCCTAATTTGAGGAGATTCCTCAGGCACGGCGTCAAGGGTCGAAAAATGGCGCCAAACGATATGGCGTAGGCCCCCCTCATCACAAACAACAGATTCAAACACATGCCCAGGGTTGTACTGAGAGCTGTGGCCCACGCGATCCCGATATACCCCATGGCTGGTATCGGGCCATAACCGAACGCAAGGACGAGGTCCAGCGCCACGTTCACCGACGACGCCACGAAACTGTTCACCATGGTGATCCGCACGCGGCCAGAAGACCGCAAGACGCCGCTGCTGAGTATCATGACATAGGTGGGGATGAGCACCAACGAGAATATTCGAAGAAAATTCTCTGCAATAGTCTGGATCTCCGGAGGCATGCCCGCAAGCTTTACGATCACGTCCGGGAAAAGCTGAGAGAACAAGGTGATGGCGCCGGCTACGCATATCCCCACCAACAGGGAATTTGCCCCGATGGTTCCCACGCCCTCGCACGACTTGGCGCCATAGGCCTGGGACACCATGGATACCGTTCCCACATTGAGGCCGTTGGCCAAAATCATCAGCGTCCAGTAAAGCTGGCCCACATAGCCGACGGCCGCCAGGACATCTGTCCCAAGATAGCCCGCGACAAACACATCAGTGAAGCCAATGAGGAACTGAAAGAACATGATAAGGATCATGGGCCATCCAAGCGCCCATGATTCACGCAACGACCGCAAAACGTTTTCGTCAAAAAAGCGGTTTGTCATCAATTGGTCACGCGCTTCAGTTTCAACTGGGGACTCGATTCGAAAGCTCGATCATATCACCGTGGTTGAACCATTTCGAGTCGCGTTGAAAAATTGTCGTACGAGACGCTATTGAATTCTACAAGAGGTAACTCTATAGTTGCGGGTTGAAATACCACGCCGCGCATACCTGTTCCGCGGATAAGAGAAGGATTATGCCCAAAAGAGAAGACCTGAAATCTATTATGTTGATTGGCTCAGGCCCGATTGTCATCGGTCAGGCATGCGAGTTCGACTATTCTGGAACCCAAGCGCTCAAGGCTCTCAAAGAAGAGGGCTACCGTGTTATTCTTGTGAACTCGAACCCGGCCACCATTATGACTGATCCAGAATTCGCGGATGCAACATACATCGAGCCTTTGAAGCGAGACATCTTGGCGGCCATAATTGAAAGGGAGCGACCCGACGCACTCCTACCCACTCTCGGAGGGCAGACTGCCCTTAATAGAGCGGTTGAGCTTCATGAAGCAGGCGTGTTGGCCGAATTCGGAGTAGAACTCATAGGCGCCGGCATCGAGGCCATACACAAAGCTGAAGACCGCGAGCTCTTCAAGGCCGCCATGGCGCGCATCGGTTTGGACCTGCCGAGGAGCGGGTACGCGGAGTCGCTGAGCCAGGCATGGGACATAGCGAGAGACCTAGGCTTCCCAAACGTCATTAGGCCCTCTTTCACCCTCGGCGGCTCGGGCGGAAGCATCGCGTTTGATGAAAAAACGTTTGAAAATCTGGCGCGGCATGGACTCGATACCTCGCCTGTCCACAAAATCTTGATCGAGGAGTCAGTTCTCGGATGGAAAGAATATGAATTGGAAGTCATGCGGGATGGGAAAGATAACGTCGTCATTATCTGTCCCATCGAAAACTTCGATCCCATGGGAATTCATACAGGGGACTCGATTACCGTGGCGCCGGCTCAGACGCTTACCGACAAGGAATATCAAATCCTGCGGGATCAAGCATGCGCGATTATTCGGGAGATAGGAGTCGATACGGGAGGGTCAAACATACAGTTTGCCGTGCACCCACAAACAGGGCGAGTCATTGTGATAGAGATGAATCCCAGGGTGAGTCGATCCAGCGCTCTGGCGTCCAAGGCCACAGGCTTCCCCATCGCAAAGATAGCCGCCAAACTAGCCGTTGGATATTATCTCAATGAGATTACCAACGACATCACCCTCAAGACGCCGGCCTCTTTTGAACCGACCATCGACTACGTCGTCACCAAGGTTCCCCGGTTCACTTTCGAAAAGTTTTCTTTTGCCGACGACACCCTCACCACGCAGATGAAGTCCGTGGGCGAAGTGATGGCTATTGGCCGAAATTTTAAGGAATCACTCCAGAAGGCGTTGAGGTCCCTTGAAATCGACGTGTACGGCCTTGAGCCGCGTCTCGGGAGCGGCCTTCCGAAAGACGAGATTATCTCCCTGATCAAAAGGCCGTCGCCAAATAGACTGTTTTACTTGGCGGATGCAATCCGCGCGGGAATCGACATCAACGAAATTTATGAGGCAAGCTTCGTGGACCCCTGGTTCCTCGATCAGATGCATCAGATTATTCACATGGAGAAGGCGATTGCGGAACCGAGGTTTTTTGAGGGGGAAAGCGGCCGCGACAATATGAAGCGAGTCAAGTCTTATGGGTTTTCCGATTACCGCATCGGCCAACTCCGAGGCGTGAGTGAAGAGGAGGCCCGGTCGCTTAGACTCCGACTCGGGGTCCGTTCCGTCTTCAAACGCGTGGATACGTGCGCGGCCGAATTCGAGGCCTACACTCCGTACCTTTACTCGACGTTTGAAGACGAAGACGAAGCAGGCGTAACAAATCGAAAAAAGATCATGATCCTGGGCGGCGGACCCAACAGAATAGGGCAGGGCATCGAGTTCGACTATTGCTGCGTGCACGGAGCCTTTGCGTTGAAAGAGGATGGGTACGAGACCATCATGGTCAACTGCAATCCCGAAACGGTGAGCACCGACTACGATACCTCCGATCGACTTTACTTTGAGCCGCTTACCTTGGAGGACGTCCTTGGAATCGTGGACAGAGAAAAACCCGATGGCGTCATTGTGCAGTTTGGAGGCCAAACGCCGCTGAAGCTCGCAGCGCCGCTCGCCCGCCACGGGGTACCCATTATCGGGACGTCGCCGGATGCAATCGATCGCGCCGAAGACAGAAAGCGATTTAAGGAGATGCTTCAACTGCTTGGTCTGAAGCAGCCGCCAAACGACATCGCCTATTCGTACGAAGAAGTCATGGAAGTGGCTCAAAGGATTGGGTATCCCGTGGTGGTGAGGCCCTCGTACGTCCTCGGCGGAAGGGCCATGGAAATAGTGCACTCGGACGCAGACCTGAAAGACTATCTCAAATACGTCGTGCAGGCATCGCCGGAACATCCAATCCTCGTCGATGGTTATCTCTCGAACGCGGTGGAGATCGATGTGGATGCCGTGTCCGACGGCGAAGTCGTGGTGATAGGCGGAATCATGGAGCACATCGAAGAAGCGGGGGTCCATTCCGGCGATTCTTCGTGTTCGCTTCCGCCGTATAGCCTAGGCCGTTATCATCTCGATGAAATACGGCGGATCACGAGACTCCTCGCCCATGAACTTCACGTCCAGGGACTCATGAATCTGCAGTTGGCCCTGAAAGACGGCGAGATTTTTGTCTTGGAAGTCAATCCACGGGCATCCCGTACGATACCTTTTGTGTCGAAAGCCATCGGGGTCCCGCTTGCGAAGATCGGCGCGAGGGTCATGGCAGGGAAGAAATTGAAGGACATCGGCTTTACCCAAGAAGTGATCCCGCATCATGTGAGCGTCAAAGAGGCAGTGTTTCCATTCTCGAAGTTTCCCGGCGTCGATGTAGTCCTCGGACCAGAGATGAAGTCCACCGGAGAAGTCATGGGAATAGACCTTGAATTCGGCCCCGCATTTCTCAAATCACAATATAGTACTGACTTTCCTCTACCTAAACCCGGCAAGGTGTTTCTGAGCGTCGCAGATCAAGACAAACAATCCGCGGTCATCGTGGCTCGCAGACTTAAGGAGTGCGGATTCACGTTCGTGTGCACAGAGGGAACAGGCCGCGTCCTGAGACAAGCGGGGCTTGAATGCGAAGTAGTAGGCAAGGTGCATCAGGAAGGTCAATCAGACGTCATTCCGCTCATTAAAAGCAACCAGCTTTCCCTCCTCATCAATACCTCGGCCGACAAACAATCCAGGCTGGATTCTGTCCACATTCGGCTCGCTGCTTTGAACCATAACGTGCCGTATTTCACTACCATAGCAGGGGCGAACGCGCTGTCTCTGGGGCTCAGGTCTATTCATCGAGGAGATTGCTTTCGGGTCATGTCGCTTCAGGAGTATCATGCCAGAAAAAATACTTCTCTGTATGAAAACCCCCAAAATGGTGCAAAAGTATGCTATCCTGCATGACCAGGGGAGGCTGGTAGGCGAGCCCGAAAGGCCAAGCGGCCAGGCGTTATGAAATAATGTTCTCGAAAGGCGTTGCAATCTCGACGCTTCCCCTTGATGAATCAAAGTCCCCAAGACCAACATCATCCTGAAGGTTAACAGGTGGCCATCGACTACGAAACCCCCACGAAGAGACTGCAGAAAACCATAGTCGTATCCTCGGCGGTTGGTATTTTCATCGTGGGCGTGATCATCGCGGTCGCTGGTATTACACCTCTTTACGAATATCTAAAGGATGAAGAGAAACGAAATCTCGTCCTTGTGCTCAACACCAAGACCGTCGCGGTGGAAGAATACTTGGCCAGGATAAAAGACGTGGCCATGCAGATTTCGAGTAGGACTCAAGCCCGGGAGGCCTTAGAAGCCCACAATACGGGTCGCATGGACATCGCGCAGCTCGAGCCGTTGCTCCGGCGGACTATGCTCGATGCCCTTGACTACGCTCCCGATATATGGGGAATCACGCGGTTGGATGCCCGAGGACAACCCGTGGCAAGCGTCGGACTCGAAATCCCTTCGGAACTCCGGGTTTCCGCTGGCCCGAACCAATCCGGCCCCACCATCGAGGGTCCTCTCACCGTCGGCGACAATACCTTGGTCGTCGTCCGCTCCCCTATCCGCAATAAAGAAGGCGCGCTCGTCGGCACAGACATTCTCGTGGTGAGATTAATCAATCTTCGCAGAATCATAGAAGATTACACGGGACTCGGAAAAACCGGCGAGGCATTCCTCGGCTTTGTCAAAGAGGACAAGGTTGACCTCCTATTTCCCTTGCGTTACCCGAAACGAACGCCATGGCGCAACGTCCCCCTTGATACGCCAGTGGGCGCCGCCATTTCTGCGGCAGCCAAAGAGAGAAAAAGCGGGCTGATGATATCCGATAAATCGATGCAGCACAGAGAGATCGTCGTGTACGGCCCCATACGGGGGTCCAACTGGGGGATTGGACTGAAAATAGGCCTCGATGAACTCTTCTCGCCCGTACGGCGACAAATCTACGCGACGACAACCCTCATTCTTCTGCTCATAGCGCTCGGCGCCGGCGGTATGATCCTGTTGGTGCGACCCCTGGCCGGCAAAACAATCATTCACACAGACGAACTCGCCCGAGAGATCAAGGAGAAAACCGCACACCTCAGACAGGAACTGCGAGAACGTCGGCGAATCGAAAGGTGGTTACGGGATTCCGAACGACGTTATCAAACCCTTTTGGCCAACATTCCTGACGTCATCTTTATCTTGGACGAAAATGGATGTTTTTCCTACGTCAATGTACAGGTTGAGAAATTCCTGGCGTGTAAAGTTCGCGATATCCTGGACACACCCCTCGAGGACTATGTTGTCCCCGAGGATAAGCCCCGGATCAGAAAGATTCTCGAAGTGGAAGCTGATGCAGTGTGGGACGAAGAGGTCGGAATCCTTGCCCTCGACGGCGCCCACAAATATTCGAGGATTCGATGCAAAGCGTCCATCGAGGAGCACACAGGCAACAAGCGATACGAAGGGGTCATGCGAGACATTACGGTGCGCAAAAACCTCGAGCAGGAACTCAAGACGTCGCGTGAGGAGCTGCTCGAAAAAATACGCATCATTGACGACCTGTATGAACACATCGTGCAGTCTGGCATGTCCAAGTGCATCTCAGACCACACCGCCGAAGTCGCCCATGAACTCAGGCAGCCTCTGGCTATCATAGGAGGCGTCGCAAGGCGAATCGCTCGCCGCATTCGATCAGGGGAATTGAACGCCTCCCAAGAGTTGCTGGACGCCTGCCGAATAATTATCAATGAAATTGAACGATTGGAGAGAATACTCGCCGGTCTCATCGATTTCACCACACACCGCGCAATACACCTCGAAAAAGCTGATCCAAACGAGATTATCGAAGCTGTCCTCAAGGCTAATGCGGCAAGGATTGCAGACAAATCTCTCCAGGTAGAGAAAAAATTGGGCGGCGAAGTTGGTGAAATGCTCCTCGATCCCACGCTCTTTGAACAGATGGTCAGCTATCTTATCTCCAATGCCATAGATGCATCCCCTCGGGGAGAAACATTGACTATCGAAACAGGCATCTCCATCCCCAGTGAACGCGCGCAGGAGGCCGGCGGCCTTGACTCCGAGACCTACTTCGAACTCAAAGTGCGCAACCACGGGACAGTGATCTCCAAGGATGAACTTCAGAAAATCTTCAGCCCCTTCTATACCACCAACAGCTATGGCGCAGGCATCGGCCTGACCGTTTCCAAACGCATCGTGGAAGACCACAATGGCTCCATTTCTGTCAAGAGCGATGAAGAGGGGACGGTCTTCACTGTGTGGCTTCCTTTTCTCCACCGCGGCGTATCCGATCTCATGGTCATCTCTTGATGCGAGGATGATCAACGCGGGCCTCTCTCGCAAATTCCGTCGAAGGCGGCGCCAGCGCCCTAAAATATTGTCCGATCGGGAGGCCTGGATTCATAGGTCAAACATTTTGAAAGTACCTGTAGTCATGCTCAAAAAGCTATCACGAGATAGCGCAGCTTGACTCGGAGCGGCTGGGTTATGTCTTGACAGACGTATGTCCGCTGGAATATATATGACCTGCCTTCACCAATGGAGCCACACATGAGCATTCGCATCTCACGCATAACCATTTTGGCGCTTGGGTTCTCCTTGGTCTCTCTCGCTTACTCGCCAGCCCAAACTACTCTCAAAATGAGCACAACAACAAGTACCGAAAATTCCGGCCTTCTAAAAGTCCTCTTGCCCCCGTTTGAAAAGGCGGAACGTGCGAATGTTCACGTCATCGCGGTGGGAACCGGCAAAGCCCTTAAGCTAGGAGAAAACGGCGACGTCGATGTCGTTCTTGTCCACAGTCGATCCGCCGAAGAGAAATTCGTGGATCAAGGTTACGGCATAGACAGAAGGGATGTCATGTACAATGACTTTGTTCTCGTGGGGCCGAAAGCTGACCCCGCAAGCGTGAAAGATGCAAAGACCGCCGTGGACGCGTTTAGACGAATAGCGGCCAAGGAGGAAGCTTTCGTCTCTAGAGGCGACGATTCAGGGACTCACAAGAAAGAAAAGGCAATTTGGGAGAAGGCCGGCATAATCCCTCGCGGCAAGTGGTACACTGAAGCGGGGCAGGGTATGGGCGCTGTGCTCCGGATGGCAGCGGAAAAGAGCGCATATTGTCTGACAGATAGAGGGACCTTTATTGCGCTTCAAGAAAAACTTCCCCTCGTTGTCGTGTTTGAAGGCGACAAAGACCTGTTCAATCAATACGGCGTCATTGCGGTGAATCCGGCTAAGCATCCCCACGTCAATTACGAAACCGCCAGGAGATTTATTGAATTCGTGACTGGCGACGAGGGGCAAAGGATCATCAGTTCTTATCGCATTAATGGCCATCAATTGTTTTATCCAAATGCACACAAATAATCCACGGTACGAAGAGGAGTTTTATTGAATTTTCTCCGGGAAGCATTTTGCAGCGCTCTGACTATGATAATTTCCGGAGACCCAGAAGTTTTCTTCATTGTTCTCACCTCTCTCAAAGTTTCTGCGGCTGCCACCGCTGCATCTGCTGTTACAGGGATACCGCTGGGTATGGCGCTGGCTGTCAACCGCTTCAAGGGAAAACGGCTTCTCCTCCTTGTCCTGAATACCTCGATGGCGATCCCGACGGTGGTGATAGGATTATTCTTTTATATACTCTTCAGTCGGAGCGGACCATTGGGGAGTCTTGGCCTCTTGTTCACGCCATCCGGGATGATCGTAGGATTGTATGCCCTATCCTTGCCGCTCATCGTTAATATGAGTGTGCTTGCCGTCCAAGCACTGGACAGCCGGTTCTTTCTCACGGCAAAGCTGCTGGGGGCGAATTACCGCCAGCAGGGATGGCTGATACTGAGAGAAGCCCGCTTTGCTCTAATGGGAGCGGTTGTCGTCGGATTCGGCCGAGTTGTCTCCGAAGTCGGCATCGCCATGATGCTGGGTGGAAATATCAAAGGCTTTACTCGAACTATGACGACGGCCATAGCGCTTGAAACGAGCAAGGGAGAATTAGAACTGAGCATGGCTCTGGGGATCATACTCATCGTCGTCTCCCTAGGCGTCAACGTTCTTCTCTACGTCATTCAAGAGTATAAGAGATGACCGCATGCTACGAAATCTCGCAAATTCGCTTTTCCTATGATATGGGGCGCCGCGCCTGTCTGGCCATTGACAATTTTCAGATCGGCTCAGGAGAATTCGTGGCCCTTCTCGGGCCTAACGGCTCAGGAAAGACTACCCTCCTTCATGTCCTCGCCTTTCTCAACATTCCTCAACAGGGATTCATACGTTTCAACGGAGAGATTTTGACCAAAAAGAATGCGCTGGCCCTTCGTAGGCGCGTGGGCTTGCTTTTGCAAAATCCTTATTTGTTTAACACGACGGTGTTGGAAAATGTCATGAGTGGATTGAGGCTGCGCGGCGTACAGAAAAGCAGGGCTGCACCCATGGCCAAAGATGCCCTTACTCGCGTAGGACTGGCCGGCTTTGAGGAACGATTCGCGAGACATCTCTCGGGAGGAGAGGCGCAGCGGGTGGCGCTCGCACGAACCTTGGTCCTTGATCCTGATGTGCTGCTCTTGGACGAGCCTTCAAACCACATGGACGTCGAGAGCGTACGGATTACGGATGACATAGTCTTGGACTGGAATAAAAAAAGAGGCAAAACTGTGGTGATGGCTACCCACCACCAATCGGATATCCGATGCCATGTGGATACCATCTGCTGGCTTGACGGAGGGAGAATTCGTACGTCATAAGAAAGCGTAGGCCGAATGAACGCTGGACGCTGGTCATCGCCAGAGCTGGCGTCTCGTGCATTGCACAGAGGCGAAAATCCTTTGACAAACGGTTGGTTGATAGCTAGACTCCTTTAAGAAATCGTTCTCATGCCCGGGTGTTGCCCCAGGACATGGTTATGCGATTTCAAGAGCATCGCCGGAAATGACATGTGCGCCCGTAGCCCAGTTGGATAGAGCGTCTGACTACGGATCAGAAGGTCGGGAGTTCGAATCTCTCCGGGCGCACCATAAAATCAATAAGTTAGCCACCTGCTCGGTGGCTTTTTTGTTTGAGGGATAACCTGAGCGGCGAGCAAGCACTGCAGAGCGAATGATTGCTCGTTTTCTTGGGGAGAGCAGCGATGGCTCATTTGAGACCCATCTTGGCGTATGAAGGCTACAATAAGGTTGGAGGCGCGTTATGAAGACACTGGTTATAATTGCATCCTTGATGTTCGTGTCTATTCCTATTGCGCTTGCCCAAAATAAAGAGGTGCGGGATTCCCACGGTCGCCTCGTGGAAACATGGCGCCAACACGGGTCCACCACAGAAGTCAGAGATCGCCAAGGCGCGCTGCTCGAAACCAGAACCCAACGGGGCAACGACGTGTACGTGCGGGATCGGCGCGGCCAACTTCTGAGAATCGAGCGTCTGGGACGGTGACGGTGACGCGTAGCCGACATGCGTGGAAGGCAGGCTGAGCCCCACAGCAAGCCTTTCGAATGGGGAAGATGTGAGCCGCTGTTTCTCACGTCCCATTCATCCGACCTTCATCCCGGGGAAGGTGAAGGGGAGCCGTCAATCGCGGAGAAAGCCCCTGATGCAGACCCGGCGCAGCTCATCCGCGAGCCCCTTGCCATCGAGCGCGAAATCGCGGAAGAACTGAAGAAATAGCCCAAGGATGTCAAGAATCGATAACCACGGAGCATACCAACAGAGAGTGTAGGCCAAGACGTTCCTCGGTAGCTAAGGGCTTTCTACAAAACCTCAACTATTTGCGGGCATCTGCCGAGGGATGGCCCGACGGGGCAATTGTGCTGCAGCTTGCTGCACCAATTCCTTTCATTTCTTCTTTGGAGGACCTAGTCGCATGACGGATCGTTTCATACCACCGCATGGAGGCTACGAAAACCTCTTGGCTTTTCAAAAGGCCGAAATCGTCTATGATGCCACCGTCAAATTTTGCGCCGATCATCTGCACAAACGCGACCGTACAGTTGATCAGATGGTTCAGGCCGCCCGCTCCGGCAAGCAGAATATCGTTGAAGCCAGCATAGCTTCTGGGACATCTAAAGAAACCGAGATCAAGCTGACCAATGTGGCGCGGGCCAGCCTCGAAGAACTCCTCACTGACTACCGCGACTTTCTGAGAACGCGCGGCATGCGGGAATGGGACAAGAACAGTAAGGAAGCGCAATATGTGCGCAAGCTTTCGTCCGGAAAGATTGCACCGCCGCGCGGGCACGAGACCCAGGGGACACATGTGACCAAGGACATTCCTTCGCGTATGTCGCCTTCGTCACGGGTGTCCCATCCTCCCGTGACATTTCAAACCTTTCGCCCTTTTTTCGAGACCCGCCCGCCGGAGGTCTTGGCGAATATCGTGATCTGCCTGATCCATCAGACCAACTATCTCCTTGACCGGCAGCTCAAACGACTAGAAAAGGACTTCGTCGAACAAGGGGGATTGCGGGAACGCATGACCCGCGCGCGTTTACGCCAGCGCGACGCACAGCACGGGAGAAGGTCATGAACATACCCTTTGTGCGTTGCGCAACGCTGCTCCGCGCAGCCATCAGCAGGCGCCGCTTGTCCGCATGCAAGGCACAGGCAGAGGTGATGCCCGCCAAACTCGTGCGTAAAGTCTGGGGTATGCAGCGTGGGAAAGCGCCAGGCTCCGCCGCTGAGCAATGCGACGCAACCGGTGCAGAACATAGTATTCTTGAACGCACGCGTTCACGACGGTGTTCCCGTGATCGTGGCGAGTCGTCGCTGATTCTTGCATGGTCATGCCGAACTTGATCCGCCATCCAGGATACTTGGATTGCCTCTTCCGAGGGAATGACGCCGACGGGCGCCTCATGGAATTCGTGATTACTTGCGAGAACAGGTTAGGTCGGTTTCGCAGGCGGGAAATTGTGAAAAAGCCACTGCGCATATGCAGTGGCCTTTTGCGTCTCTTTGGTAGCGGGGAGAGGATTTGAACCTCTGACCTTTGGGTTATGAGCCCAACGAGCTACCTGGCTGCTCCACCCCGCGTCACTCTTGAATATATAGCAATCCGATTCTGGCGTGTCAAGACGGGTGAACCGACTGGTTAACCTAAAGCGCCTGACACTGCGGCTTCCTCGAACGTGGCGACCTCGGTGAGTATTCGGACCGAAGCCTCTACCAGACTCATGGCCAAGGCTGCCCCAGTTCCCTCTCCAAGGCGAAGATCAAGGTCTAAAAGAGGCGTTTTCCCTAAATGAGAAAGCGCAAAAGAATGGCCCTGCTCAACGCTCCGATGGGATGCGATCATGAACTCAGCCGACGATTGGCATAAAGCATGCGCCACGAGCCCGCCTGCAGTGGAAATGAAGCCGTCCAACAGCACCGGTTTTCTCAGAGAAGCAGCCCCTAAAATGAGGCCTGCGATGCCCCCTATTTCAAATCCGCCAACCTTTGCCAAGACGTCCAGAGGATCGTCGGCGCAGGGCTTGTTCAAAGCCAGAGCCCTCTCTATCACTTCGATCTTGTGGTGAAATTCGGGTTCTTCGAGCCCTGTTCCTCGTCCGGCGACCTTTGCCGCGGGTTGCTTGGTGAGGACTGCGGTGATCGCGCTGCTAGGGGTCGTGTTCCCGATTCCCATTTCGCCAGTGGCAAAAATGTCAGTGTCTTCAGCAAGTTTTAAGGCGACGCCAATGCCCGCCTCCACCGACGCCAAAGCCTCTTCCCTCGTCATGGCCGGACCCGCTGCCATATTCTTCGTCCCTGGTCCGATGCGGCGTGAAAGAACTTTGCCCTCCTTCACGAGATCATCCAGAGGCGCTGCGGTTCCCATATCCACGACGATCACCTTGGCGCCAACGACTCGGCTTATCGCATTGATCCCAGCTCCGCCGTTGACGAAGTTTCGAACCATTTGGCAGGTCACTTCTTGCGGATACTTGCTCACCCCTTCTTTGACCACGCCGTGGTCTCCCGCAAAAACCACCACCGATCGCCTCGCAACCGGCGGGGCCATGGATTTCGTCATACCCGCCAGGTCAACCGCGAGGTCCATCAACCGCCCCAAGGCCCAGAAAGGCATGGTCAGTTGCGCGAGCCTCTCATGAGCCTTGTCACGGTAGGCAGAACTTTGAGGGGTGATAGCTTTTATGACAGATTCAAGTATGGTCATCACATATCTCCATTCTTCAAAAAAAGGGGCAGGCCGCACACCGTCAAAATTACCTTGTCTGCTTGTTCTGCGATGAGACGATTGCAATGCCCGACAAGGTCTCGAAAGCGTCTGGCCAACTCGTTTTCCGGCACGATGCCCCAACCCACTTCATTGGTGACAAAAATAACGGTCCCGTTCAGGCGTGAGGATGCTTCCAGTATTTCGGCGCAGCGCTCTGAAATAAACTCCTCATCCAGTTGCCGCCCTTGGCGCCCCGCGTCATACATGAGATTGTTCACCCACATCGTCACACAATCAACCAATCGCACGTCGTATGCGGACGAGCTGCGCAGCGCGGCTGCAATGTCATAGGGTTCCTCCACGGTATCCCAGTCGCGCTGTTGGCGTTCTTTTTTGTGCCGCTGGATTCGTCGCATCATTTCTTCGTCATCCATGAGCGGACATGTGGCAACGAACAGCTTGCGTCCGCCAATGCGCTCGCCAGCCTCGAGGGCTGTTCGGCTTTTTCCGCTGCGTGCGCCGCCAGTGATAAGTATGAGATTCGCCATCGAATCCTCAGAAGACAAATCCCCGAGATGCCGTCCCGGGGATTTGCCAAGTCCATGAGCACACTTTTGAGAATGTGCTTAGTCGCCCCCTTAGATGCTACTTCTTCATAGTCTCTTTGGCTGCGGTGAGCGTATTTTTCATGAGCATCGCAATGGTCATTGGTCCAACGCCGCCTGGAACGGGCGTGATAGCTGCGGCCTTTTCTTTTACCTCGTCGAATGCCACGTCGCCAACGAGTTTAAATCCTTTTTCCGTGCCAGGGGCTTCGACGCGATTGATTCCCACATCGATCACCACCGCGCCTTCCTTGACCATGTCGCCCTTGACGAATTCCGGAACTCCCATGGCGGCAATAACGATGTCAGCCGCCCTGCAGCGCTCTTTCAAATTCTTTGTTTTTGTGTGGCACATGGTCACGGTGGCATTCATGTCACGCTGATCCAGCATGTTGGAGAGGGGACGGCCTACGATGTTGCTGCGTCCGAGAATGACGACGTCTTGTCCCGCTGTCTGGAATCCCCCGCGCTTGATCAGCTCGATGACGCCAGCCGGCGTGCAAGGCAGAAATCGCACCTCGCCGATGCTGATAAGCCCGACATTGTACGGGTGAAAACAGTCCACATCCTTCTCAGGATAAATCGACCTCAAAATTTTTGTCTCAGGAATATGCTTTGGCAACGGAAGCTGGCAGAGGATACCGTGAACCGTCTTATCCTTATTGTATCCGTCTATGACTTCCAAAAGCTGCTCTGTGGTGGTCTCCGCAGGGAGCCTTGTCTCGAGAGATTTTATGCCGATGTATTCACACGCCTTTTTCTTGTTTGATACATAGACCTTTGAAGCCGGGTCGTCTCCCACGAGGATGACCGCGAGGCATGGCTCGAGTCCTTGGGCCTTGAGCTCCATAACTTCCTGTTTCATCTCATCTTTGAGTTGCTGAGATACTTCGTTGCCACTGATGATTTTTGCCGACATGCAAACCTCCTCTTGAATATGATTTCACATAGCCTGGCTCACAAGCCGCGGCGCTTCCTGCAAAACGCCGCGAGCATGTCACGTGACTATTGTTAGCGCGACGTCTGATGCTCCTCCAAGGCGCGCGCGATCTTCTCTATGGCGGGAAAGATCTCGGGATCATCGAGCGACGGTGGCCTGTTCTCGAGGTCCGCAACGGCAATTTCCCTGGAATAGGGCAATATACCGATGAGCGGGATGCTCTCGAGGTTTTTTTCGAGGTATTCGGCTTCCGAAGCGTCGTGAACTTTACTGCCCACCGCCGCCACCCTCGATAGACCAATATCCGCCGTCAATTGTTTCACTTTTACTGCCGTCTCCAGGCTCCGCCGACCAGGTTCCACCACGATGACAAGACGATCAACGCCCTGCGCGGTCCCGCGACCGAGATGTTCTATGCCAGCCTCCATGTCCATAATGACGAGGTCTTTCTGATACAGAACAAGGTGGTTGATGAGGGCCTTCAGGAGCACGCTCTCAGGGCAAATGCATCCGCCGCCGCCCTTCTTCACCGTCCCCATCACCAACAGCCGAACGCCGTCTTTTTCCTTGCTCAGCGCCTCTGGCAGATCGTCCACGCGGGGATTCATCTTAAAGAAACCACCCACCGTCCCTGGTCGCGTGCCGGTCCGTTCGTGGATGAGGTCTTCCATTTTGGCTATGGGGGTGAGATCGGTCGTGTCAATCCCGAGCGCTGATCCCAAATTTGCGTCGGGGTCTGCGTCAACGGCCAGAACCCGGTAGCCCTTACGCGCCCAATATCTCGCCAGTAAACTGCTCAGCGTGGTTTTGCCTACTCCCCCTTTGCCGGATACTGCTATCTTCATCTGTTTTCACCTTCCAAAGATCTTTCTGATTGTTTCCTCTTCATCTTATGCGCATTGTCATCTTCGGAAGGAAGCTCAGTCTCGAGAAGATTTGAGCAGTTCCAACACCGCCATCTGGCCAGCCACCGCCATGTCTTCAGCGCTGAAATACAGATTGGCTGTCTCGTCGAATAAAACGCTTGCCTCGGCGGGGAATTCATCGTCGCCACGCCATAGAATGCACGTAATAGGGATATACGGGAAGTATGGGAGCTCGGCAGCCGCATCTCCTGTAGCCAGCAGCTTGCCACGCAGTTTGAGCGCGGCCTTGATCATGAGTTCGGGACGGTTCCCAAACGCCTGCACCAGTATGTCTTTTGTTCTCCTATTGAAAGCGGGCTCGTAAAAATGTCCCTCCTTGAATTCCCTAAAATGCTTGAGCACGCCAGTTGGCGGTTGACCGTCTGCGTTGTTCAAATAGTGCAGGGCCAATATTGCCAGCCAAATTGGCGCCTCCTCTCCTGTTTCTCGCACGATAAACTTTTTTGAATCAAGTTCGAATGCGATGGAACGGTCGAGGTGAGGAACAACGAGCGTCCTTTGTGTGAAGTCGCAACCCGCCTTGGCTGCGACCCTGCCAGGGTCTTTTCGCTCAAGAGCTTCCAGTCCCAACCGGAGCGCCTGTTCGTAATTATCCTGCTTGGGAAGCTCCGGTCGGGATAGATCTCTAATATTCAGCATTGCCGATCCTTGACTATATGGTGAGCCGCTTCACCGAGAGTACATTCTCCAGCGCGGCAAGTTGATCGATGGTCTTTTGATCAGTTTTCATGTCCGTGTTGAGGAACAGCAGCGCGTCTCCTCCCTGCCTCTGACGGGCGAATTGAAAGTGGGAGATGTTGATGCCATTTTCCCCAAGGGTTGCCCCAACCATGCCGATGACGCCCGGTTTGTCGATGGCTCGAATAAGGAGAAGTTCGCCTGATAAATCAAATTCGCCGCGAAAACTGCCGTACGTGACCATTCGAGGCTCTGCCTTGCCGAACAGCGTACCTTCCACCACATGATCCTGCCTCTCTGTGGCGACCTTGTAGCGAAGCAAAGAGACAAAATCCTCCGATTTCTTCACCTTGGTCTCTGACACTACTATGCCCCGCTCCTCCGCAACCATAGGCGCGTTCACCTGGTTGACGTCTTCCTTCATGATGGGGGTAAGCAGGCCGGTCAGGAAAATGGTAGTGATCGGCTTGAGTTCCATGTCCGCCACCTCGCCGCAGTACTGAGCCTCCACGCTCTTGATGCCGGTTTGAATGGTTTGGCCAAGGAACAACCCGAGGCGTTGCGCCAAATCCAGGTACGGTTTGAGTCTCTCCAGGGCCTCGCCCGATACTGCAGGGGCATTCACCGCGTTCCTGATCGTCCCGTAGAGGAGATAGTCTCTGATTTGCGTTGCAACCGCTATTGCGACGTTGTCTTGGGCTT
>Ga0078972_1009344_pt1 | contig 19432 bp, 17 predicted proteins | sample YelNatPaOPGAMG01_FD_67568 | JGI IMG/M metagenome (GOLD analysis project Ga0078972, IMG submission 67568) | Hot spring thermophilic microbial communities from Obsidian Pool, Yellowstone National Park, USA - OP-RAMG-01 (SPADES assembly) (version 2) | ecosystem: Environmental > Aquatic > Thermal...
CGGCCCGGCTGCAGGCAACCCGCCCAATCCCCCGAATGGCTCCACTCCGGTCGCGTGCGAAGCGCGATGCCCGGATGGGATCCGCGCCCCGATGGGTAAGTACGGCTGTAGTGTTAGGATGACCTAAATTAGGGTTACCTAATTGTACACCATTATGAAGAGCCTGTCAAGAGGAACAAGGCTGCGTTTGCGCACTTCTGCCAGTTGCGTATAATGGTAATTGCAACCAATTGCAACAGGCGCAGGCCACAGAAGCATGGGTCGTCGCTCTGTGCGAGGATCCGCCGAGAACCTCTCACCGTGAATCCCTGCAACTGAAAGGAGCCCAAGGTGGACGCCATCTCCTTCCTCAAGCGTATGCCGCGCTGGTTCCAGGTGTACTATCTGGCCGCCGCCGTTGTGCTGTTCAGCACCGGTATGCACATCCCCGATGGCTATCTCAGCCCGGTGACCTGTGCTGTCATGCTCGCCCTGGTGCTGCCCTTCTGGATTATCGGCATCCGCAAGATACGCGAGACGATGAGTGCACGCAGTGTGCCCCTGATCGCGCTGATGGCCGCCTTTTCCTTTGTCGTCATGATGTTCAATGTGCCCCTGCCCGGTGGCACCACTGGCCATGCGGTCGGCGCAGCGCTGGCCGCCATTGTGCTGGGCCCAGAAATCGCGACCATCGCCATTTCCATGGCCCTGGTCATCCAGGCCGTCCTGTTCGGCGATGGCGGCATCCTGGCCATCGGCGCAAACTGCTTCAATATGGCGGTGGTTATCCCTTATGTCAGTTACGCCATTTATCAGGCATTGGCCAGGAACAGCGACGTGCGCTCGAGCCGCCGGCTTGTGGGCGCCGCACTGGGCGGCTATGTAGGGCTGACGCTGGGCGCGTTCTTCGCCGGCATCGAGTTCGGCATCCAGCCCGCGCTGTTCAGGGCCGCCGACGGCACCCCGCTGTACGCGCCGTACCCGCTCTCTATCTCCATACCGGCGATGGTCATTCCCCATATGCTGGTCGCCTCGGTTGTAGAGGCCATCCTGACCGTGCTCGTGATCGCATATCTGCAGCGCACCAACCCGCAGATACTGCAAGCCACCCAGGCGCCGGCACTGACCGGCGAGGCAGGCAAGCTCAAGTTGCGTTGGCTCTGGGTCGCCCTGGGCGTGCTGGTGGTCGCCACGCCGCTGGGCTTGCTTGCACCAGGCACCGCCTGGGGGGAATGGAGCGCCAGCGAGCTCACGGGCCTGGGGCTGGGCTTTATCCCCAAGGGATTGGCGCATCTGAGCGCCCTCTGGGGCGCGCCCCTGCCGGATTATGACCTGCCGGCGCTGGGAAATGCGAGCCTGGGCTATATCCTTTCGGCAGCCATCGGCATTCTGGTTACCGTGCTCCTCGTCTGGCTGTTCACGGCGCTCCTGACCAGCCGGCGTCGTATGCAGGGTGACCAATGAGCGGCGCTCTCGAAAGATCGCTGCGCGAAGTCAGTGAGCGGCTGGAGCAATCGCTCTTTGCTGAGGAAATGAGCCGGCGCAACGGGCTGCTGCAGTCGCTCGACCCGCGCGTCAAGGTCGTGTCATTCCTCGCGCTGATCATCGCCGCCAATCTGTCGCGCCACCCAGCCATGATCGCCGGCCTGTACCTCTTGACCCTGCTCCTGGCTTGGGCCTCGGCCGTGCCGGCCGGGTTTTTCATCCGGCGGGTCTGGCTGGCGCTGCCGTTCTTTACCGGGCTCGTGGCGCTGCCGGCCCTGTTCCTGACGCCTGGCCCACCTCTGGCGCGCCTGCCCCTGGGGCTGATCGTGACGCGCACGGGCGCCACGACCGTGCTCTTCCTGCTGTTGCGGGTCGGCACGTCGATCTCATTGGGCCTGCTCCTGATCCTGACGACGCCCTGGGCAGCGTTGCTGCGGGCGCTGACCGTTTTGCGCGTGCCCGATACGCTGGTACTGATGCTGGGCATGACCTATCGTTACATCTTTGTGCTCTTGCGCATCACCAACGACATGTTCCTGTCGCGCAGGAGCCGAGTGGTAGGGCGCCTGAGCACGGCCCAGGAGCGAAGCATCCAGGGCGCCATCGCCGGCACCCTGCTCGCCAAATCGCTGCACACGAGCGGCGAGGTCTACCTGGCCATGCAGTCGCGCGGCTTTCGTGGCTATGCGCACACGCTCCGACCGGGCAGAATAACGTGGCGAGACTATTCGTGGGCGGCAGCTGTAGCGCTGCTTGTGGGCGCCATCGTCTTCCTGGCCTGTTAAATGGAGGAATCTTGGTCAACGAACCGATCTTTGACGTGGCAGGGGTGCACTTTAGCTATGAGGATGAGGCGCCCGCTCTCACCGATGTGTGGCTGCAGGTGCAGCCCGGCGAGTGCCTGGCGATCCTGGGGGCCAACGGCTCGGGCAAGAGTACGCTGCTCAAGCTGCTGGATGGGCTGTACTTTGCCACCCAGGGTACCGTGCGCGCTTTCGGTCAGGAGCTGACCGAGCGCGCTTTCCGCAACCAGGCGTTCACTTTTGGCTTCCGCCGCCGCGTAGGGCTGGTCTTTCAGGACCCCGACGTACAGCTTTTCTCACCCTCGGTGCTCGACGAGGTGGCCTTTGCCCCCTTGCAGCTTGGGCTCAGCCCCAGTGAGGTCGAGCAGCGTGTGGAATGGGCCCTGCAGGCGCTGCGCATCGAGGGACTGCGCGAGCGCGCCCCACACCGGCTTTCGGGCGGCGAGAAAAAGCGGGTCGCCCTCGCTTCCGTACTGAGCCTGCAGCCCGAGGTGTGGCTGTTAGATGAGCCGACCAACGGGCTGGACCCGCGCAGCCGGGGCTGGCTGGTCGAGTTCATCCAGCAGCAACGTCAGGAGGGCAAGACCATGGTCATCGCCACCCACGACCTATCGATTGTGCAGACCATCGCCAGCCGCGTCTGCGTCTTTGGCGAGGATCACCGCGTGGCCGCCCAGGGCGCACCCGCCGACCTCCTGCAGGATCACAACCTGCTCCACGCCTGCAATCTGATCCACATTCACCCCTAGGTCAACTGCCAGGCAAGCCGCACAAGCAGGCCCCGATGCGAGAGGCCAGGCACCAGAGTCTTACCGACACGCAGCAGTGGCACGCGCTTTGCTCCCCTTACTCTGAGCCTTTAAAAGGCAGGGTCGCGCGGAGCGTCGAGGAGAAGCCGAGCCGCATGAACACTGAGCCTCAACAGCACCCGGGGCAACAGACCGGCAAGGCGCAGCCGGAGGGACCCGCCGAGGGCCTGAGCCCTGAGGAAGCGGCGAGGCGCCTGGCACAGTACGGCCCGAATGAGGTGCCGGAACGGCGCCCCAACAGGTTGCTCGCTCTCGCCCACGAGTTCTGGGCCCCGGTGCCCTGGATGCTCGAAGCGGCAATCGTTCTGACCCTGGTGCTGGGCAAGTATGCCGACGCGATCATCATCTCCTTCCTCCTGGCCTTCAACGCTCTGGTGAGCTTTCTGCAGCAAGGCCGCGCCCAGAATGCGCTCGCTCTGCTGCGCCAGAGGCTACCCGTCAACGCCCGCGTGCTGCGCGGGGGGCAATGGCAGGTGCTTCCCGCTTCCGTGTTAGTCCCCGGCGATATTGTGCATGTGCGGGCAGGAGATATCGTGCCGGCCGACCTGCGGCTGCTTGACGGCAGTGTGCAGGTGGACCAGTCGGCGCTGACGGGCGAGTCGGCGCCGAGAGAGGCGGCGGCGCAGGCGACGATTTACTCTGCTTCGACCGTGCAGCGCGGCGAAGCTACCGGCGAGGTGAGTGCGACCGGGGCCCGCACCTATTTCGGCCGCACGACGCAGTTGGTTCAGGAAGCCAGGGCAGCCAGTCACCTGCAGAGCATCGTCTTTAGTATTGTGCGCTATTTGATTGCCATCGATGTCCTCTTGGGCATCGTGATCCTCGCCTATGCCATCGTGATCGGGGCGCCCCTCGCCGACGTGATTCCATTCGCCCTGATTCTGCTGATCGCCTCCGTGCCCGTGGCCCTGCCCGCTACCTTTTCGGTAGCGGAAGCCCTGGGCTCCCTGGAGATGAGCAGGACCGGCGTGCTGGTAACCCATCTCCCGGCTATCGAGGAGGCGGCGTCGATGGACGTGCTGTGCCTCGACAAGACGGGGACGATCACGCCAAACCGGCTCACAGTGGGCTCATTGCGGGCCTTGCCCCCGTATACGGATGATCAGTTGCTCGAGTTCGGGGCTATTGCCTCAGATGCGGCTGGCCAGGATCCTATCGACCTGGCAATCCTCCAGGTTCAGGAAGCTCGCGCAGCTCGCCCACGGTATCGCCGGCTCTCCTTCACCCCCTTCGATCCTTCGACCAAGCGTACGGAAGCGATGATCGAACGAGACGGCGAGCGATGGCGTATAATCAAGGGGGCGCCCAAGGTCATCGCCCAGCTCTCAGAGAGCTCGCCCAGCGACCTGGCGGCTGACGTCAACGCGCTGGCAGAGCAGGGCTACCGCGTCTTGGCTGTGGCTGGCGGGCCGGTCGATCATCTGCAGTTCGTGGGGCTGATCGGCTTGCTGGACCGCCCAAGGCCGGACTCGGCCCAACTGATTACCGAACTGCGCTCCCTGGGTATCCGCCTGATCATGGTTACCGGTGATACCGCACCCACCGCCCGCGCGATCGCGAGAGAGGTCGGCATGGGTGAGGAAACCTGCAGCCGGGAGCGCATGCGCGGCCAGGGATGGCAAGGGGCAGCCCAGTGCGATATCTTTGCCGGGGTCTTTCCCCAGGATAAGTACGATCTGGTGCGCTCGTTGCAGGGCGCAGATCATACCGTCGGCATGACCGGTGACGGCGTCAACGATGCGCCTGCTCTGAAACAGGCCGAAGTGGGCATCGCCGTTTCGGGCGCCACCGACGTCGCGAAAGCGGCTGCCAGCATCGTGCTCGTAGACCCGGGCCTGCTGGATATTGTGGCCGCTGTGAAAGAGAGCCGGCGCATTTTCCAACGCATGCTGACCTATACCCTGAACAAAATCATCAAGACCATCCAGGTGGCGCTGTTCCTGAGCCTCGGCTTCCTCCTCACCCGTACTTTTTTGACAACGCCCTTCCTGATCGTGCTACTACTCTTCGCCAACGACTTTGTGACCATGTCGCTGGCCACGGATAATGTGAGCTATTCCAGCCAGCCGGATCGCTGGCGCATCGCCTCACTCGTTGCGGCCGCCGTGCCATTGGGGCTGATCGTGTTGGTCGAGTCCTTTCTAGCGCTGTACCTGGCCCAGACGGTATTTCACCTGACGCTGCCCCAAACACAGACCCTGGTATTCGTTATGTTGGTCTTTAGTGGGCAAGCGACCGTCTACCTCATACGGCAACGGCGGCATTTCTGGACCCGCCGGCCAAGCGTGTGGTTGGCAGCCGCAACGAGCCTAGACTTGACCATCGTCACGATCCTGGCCACTCAGGGAATCTTGATGGCTGCGGTCAGCCTGTCCGCGGTGCTTATCATCCTTGGGATCAGTGTTGTGTTTCTGCTGCTGATGGATCCGATCAAGATCCAGATCTTCGCCCGGTTCGGACTGGTTTGAAGGCTGGGCAGAAAGCCTGGATTCCACATGCAATACGGATGGATCATTGCTGAGGAGTCCACCAATGCTTGAGCGGCTCAGCCCACCATGGCTGAGCCGCGACCTCAGCCTGCTCTTCGCCCAGCGCGCGCTGCGCAGCCTGACCCAGGCCTACCTGATCATCATCGTACCGATCTACCTGGCCAGGCTTGGCTTTAGCGCCGTCCAGCTCGGCCTGCTCTTTGCTGCCTCATCTCTGTGGAGTGCTGTGCTCACCGCTGCGGTGGGCCTTTTGGCCGATCGCTATGGCCGCAAGCCGCTCCTGATCTTTATGGCCCTCTTGACCGCTGCTGGCGCGCTGATCTTTGCCATTGCGAGCAGCTTTGCAGTGTTGCTCGCTGCCGGCGCCCTGTCGACCCTGGGCCGAGGCGGCGGCGCCGGCAGCGGCGGTGCGTTTGGCCCCTATTACCCTGCCGAGCAGGCGCTCATCGCCGACAAGTCCAGCGACCGGGACCGCACGGCCGTTCTCGGCGGCCTCTCTTTCGTTGGGGTTCTCACTGGGGCCATCGGCTCGCTGATCGCTCTGATACCGACCGCACTGCAGAGCCTCCGGGGCGTCTCGTTGCTGGAAGGCGACCGTGTGCTTTTTATATTGACGGCCGTTCTCGGCATCGTGATGGCCGCTGTGATTCTGCCGGTGCACGAACGGTCGCCGCAACGGCGCCCTGCCACAGGCGCCATGGGGCTCAGAGCACGCCTCTCGCCCCGCACCCGCAGCGTCGTGCTGCGCTCCACGATCACCAACCTGACCAATGGGCTGGCCGTGGGATTCCTGGGCCCGTTCATCGTGTACTGGTTCCTCGTGCGTTTCGGAGCGGGCGGAGCGGAGCAGGGGCTTCTCTTCTTCTTCGTCAACCTCGTCGCTGCCCCGGCCAACCTTTTTTCCGCCCGCCTGGCGCGGCGCCTGGGTGAGGTCAACGCCATCGTCGTCACTCGCCTGCTCTCCGTCGTGCTGCTGGCTGCACTGCCACTCATGCCGACCTTCCTGTTGGCTGCTGTGCTCTATCTTCTGCGCACGATCACGACCTCAGTGAGCGTCCCCATACGCCAGTCCTACGTGGTAGGCATCGTCGTGCCTGCAGAAAGGGCCAGTGCAGCAGGGTTGAGCAGCCTGCCGTCACAGGTTGCCATGTCGCTGACGCCCACGCTGGCAGGCTACACGATCGAGTCGATATCGCTGGCCCTCCCACTGGAGGCGGCAGCGGCTCTCCAGGCGATCAACGCGGCGCTGTTCTACCTCTTGTTCCGCGATATCAAGCCGCCGGAGGAGGAACCGCCCGGCGCAAAGAGCCACGAATCCTGACCTCCCGCTGCCCTCTATTCTCCGGCGCTCGGTCCCGGCAGCCTGTGGGCGCCGACCCGGCACACTCCTTGCTGAGAGGGCGGAGAACTGATCAACGGCGGGGCGCTCTATTGCCAAAAGGAGGGGGGCAAGGCCTTGCGAGGGAGCCAGTGAACAAACTGCTGCAATGGCTGGAACGGTACTGGCTGGCGCTCTTGTTGGTGATTGCCTTTGCCGTACTCATCGCGCTCAGTTACGGCGAGCTCCGGGCGGCAGTGTCAGTATTGGCCCGCAGTCAGTGGCAGTGGATCCTGGCCGCCATAATTCTGCTGGCGATCTACTTTATCGTCTATACCTATGAATATGTGCTGGGTTTTGCCGCGGTAGATGTGCAGAGCCAGGTCCTTCAATTGCTACCCGTGCTGTTCGCCTCGATTTTCGTCAAGTCGGTCATTCCCTCAGGCGGCGTAAGCTCGCTGGCCGTGTTTGTCGAGAATGCCTCTGAGCGGGGACAATCGGGAGCGCGCGCTGCCGAGGGCTCGCTTCTGGTGTTGGTGGCCGACCTGGCAGGTGTCATGCCCCTGATTGCGTTCGGATTGGCCTATCTGGCTGGGCGGGGGCTCCTGGAAGTCTATCAGGTTCTGACCACGGCACTCTACCTCCTCTTCACCCTGGCAATGACCGGCGTGGTGCTCCTCGGGCGCTGGTTTCCCCGCGAATTGCAGCACCTGCTCAACTGGACCACCGAGAATATCAACTGGATCGCGGGCCTGGTCATGCATCGGTCGTTGCTGCCCGAAGGCTGGGCAGATCAACAGGCGACGCAATATACCGGCGCCGCTCGTAGCCTGACGGAGCACCCGCGCATCGTCGGCTATATCCTGCTGACGGCCCTGGCCGGCGACCTCATCAACCTGGCCAGCCTGGTCGCCATCTCGTTGGCCTATGGCGTCTGGCTCGGGTTGGACGTTCTGACCACAGCATTTGCCATGAACATGGTCTTCTCCGTGGTTACCATCCTCCCGCACGGCATTGGCGTGGCCGAGAGCGTCATGGTCCTGGTATTGGCGCAGTTGGGTGTGACCATTCCCGTCTCCCTGGCCATCACTGTGGCCTACCGTGGATTGAGCGTCTGGCTACCAATCTTTATCGGCTTTTTCTTTGTGCGCACGGCCACGGGCGGCACGGGCAAGTAGGCAGCATCCTCTGCTACCGTTGGGACTCACGCTTCTCTTGTTGACAAGCGCGCAAGAGTGAGGCATAACTCTACAGAACTTGGCCGCATTCCGGACTGCACCTTGTGAGGGGGCTGCTATGGGGCGATACTCAGCCGGCTTCACCCGCTCAGTTCCTCACGGCGCCTGTCTCTTGGGACTTGCGTTGTATCTGTCACTCCTGATCGCGTGCGGACCCTCCAGCCAGGCCCAACGGCTCGCGACCACACCGACGGCCTTGACCGCTGCGCTGACCCCGCCGCCGCCAACAGCAACGGCCTCAGCGACGCTGGCCTCCACGGCAACGCCCACCTCCACGGCAACGCCAAGCCCTACGGTGACGCCGACCTCCACGACGACGCCGACACCCACAACGATGCCGACCTCCACGACGACGCCAAGCCCCACGGCAGCGCCGCCGCCCACAGAACCCCAGGCTCCCCCACTTACGATCGGCTGCGACGCGATCGTCCCCGACGCAGCCCGCGCCCGCCTGCAGGCCATCATTGACCAGAGCGCACAGCACTTTGTGTGGGCGCAAGATCCTCAAACGGCGGATATCCAGCTGGGGCAGGGCGGCCTGGCCACCAGCACGCCGGTCGGCGCCTGGACCTGCGTGCTGGTGGCGCCATTTCTGACCGCTGATGATGGGGTCACGACGGCCGAGCTCACCGCAGCATGGCACGGCCAGCCCAACGGGCTGTTGGCGGCGCATCCCCTGCTGGTCAGTCCGGATACGCTCCGCGTTCTGAGTGTGCTTTGGGGTCCAGCAGCGGCGACGGTGCACACCGCCGAGAGCGTTGCCCTCCTGCCCGAGGCGGAACAGAGCGGCGCCTGGGCCATCATCCCCTTCGACGAACTGCGGGTGGGCTGGAAAGTCCTCCGCCTTGACGGCATCTCGCCTCTGGAAAAGGGCCTCCGGGGCTACCCCCTGCAGGTGCCGCTCTTTCTGAGCAGCGCCTCCCACAGTGACGTTCTGCCCTCTCTCGCTGCCCAGCTGGCCGCCCTCTCCAACCGCGATGAGGCCAGGATGACCATCGTCGCCATGACCGGCACCACGGCGCTGGCGCGGCTGACGGCCTACGTGATGGAAAAAGCGGGCATGACCTACCCGGCGCGGGATATCGGCCCCTGGCTAAAGAGCGCCGACATTGTCCATATCAGCAATGAGGTCTCCTTTACGCCCGACGCCATGCTGCCGAACGATTGGTACACCATGCAATTTCTGTCCAATGACCGCTACATACAACTGCTGGAGGCCATCGGGGCCAACGTCATCGAGTTGACCGGTAACCACCTCAACGACTATGGGCGAGACCCTCTGCGCCACACGCTCGACCTATACCGGGAGCGAGGCTGGCATTGGTACGGCGGCGGCAGCAACCTGGCCGAGGCCACCCGTCCGCTGACGATTACACAAGGCCCCAACCACATCGCCTTCCTGGGCTGTAACCCGGCGGGGCCAGAGGGGGACTGGGCCACAGACACCGAGCCGGGCTCGGCCCCAGCCGATTACGGACAGCTCGTCGCACAAATCCGCGCGCTGCGCGCCCAGGGCTATCTGCCCATCGTCACCATCCAGTATTTTGAGCAATACCAGTACGAGCCGACGCCGCAGCAGGTCGCCCTTTTCCGCGCCCTGGCCGAAGCCGGCGCCGTCGTGGTCCAGGGCAGCCAGGCTCACCAGCCCCAGGCCATGGAAATCCACGGCGACTCATTCATCCACTATGGCCTGGGCAACCTCTTCTTCGATCAAATGTTCAGCTTGCCTGTGCGGCAAGAGTTCATCGACCGGCTGGTCTTTTACGATGGGCGGCTGGCGAGTGTGGATCTGCGCACAGCACTCCTGGAGGACTATGCCCGCCCCCGCCCGATGACCGCTGAAGAGCGCCAGGCCTTCCTCCAGATGATCTTCGGTATCAGCCCCCAAACGATCCTGGAATCCGGATCGGCGGCAGGCACGCCTGTTGCTGAGGGCAACCGAGGGCCCCAAGAGAGGCGATGCCCGTAGAGCGCCCAACAAAACCCCTCATTCCCGTATTCTCCGCCCCCTGCAGGGGGCGGAGAATACGGGTGGGGGTATCCGACGAGGCGAAGGCCTATAGTGCGCCGCAGTTTTGTGAGGCGTTCTTGTTGCAAGTCTTTGCCAATCAATAAATCGCTGGGGCAAAAGAGGAGAGGACAGGCATGAGCAGCATCTTTGAAAAAGGCCGTGAGGTCTGGGGCAAGGTCAGTGGCAGCCTTGAATCGGCGATGGACCAGGCCCAGTCGGAAGTGGGCAAACTCCAGACCCAGGCAGCGGGGGCGCCGGATGCCAGCAAGGCACGCATTTGGGCCAAGATCGGCGAGACTCAGGCCAAGCAGGAAGCCGACCAGGAAAAGCTACGCTCCAGCCTCCTGGATCAGATAGCCGAAGCCAACACACAGCTCAGCCAGCTCGAAGGGGCGGCTGCCGGCGTGAGCGGCAGCGCCCGCGAGAAGCTCACCCGGGATATCGACCAGGTGCGGGAAGAGCGAGACAAGGCTCTGACCAAGCTGACGACCAATCTGGAATCCGAGATCGCCGCGGCCGAGAACGAGATGGCGACCCTGCAGAAAGAGGCAGCGGACGCAAGCGGTGGGGCTGCAGCACGGATTCAGGTACGGGCCGAATGGGCGAGGATCCGGCGCGACACCGTCCAACAGTGGCTGCAGGAAGTCAGAACACTGCAGCCGGTCGCAGCGCCAGTCAGTTCAGTGCCCCCCATCAGATAGTACGCAACAGCCTGGGGCTGGTTCGCAGTAAGAGGGCCGGATAGCGGGCATTTTGTCCCTGTTGCCCACTATCCGGCCCTCTTCCCTTGCTACAAGCCTGAGCCTAGGCTCTGCCAGCCTCTTGCAGGCTCCGCAGCCGGAAGGCCAGGATTAGCTGCAACGCGCCGTAGATCACCCCAAAGAAACCGATGAAGAAGGTCACAGCCAGTGCGCCCGCGACAGGGGCAAACAACAGGATCAGCCCGAAGAACAGCGATACGATGCCCGTCACGATCAGCAGCCATTCATTGGCTGCCTGGCGCAACCCTATGCCGGCGACGATCTCCGTCACACCGGCAGCGATGGCCCAGAATGCAATGACGTACAGCAGGATCAGCCCAGTAACGCCGGGCCAGACAAAGGTGGCAATCCCCGCCAGGATACCGATGATCCCGACTGCCACCAAGCCCCAGGAGATACCAGCTCCCTGGGGCTGGCTGAACCCGCTCACCACCGCTGCCACCCCCTCCACTAACACAAAGATCCCAAAGATGTAGATGAGGGTCAGCAAGGTCGGCGCCGGCCAGAAGAGAAGCGCCAGGCCAAAGATGGCCGCTGCTCCACCCCGCACCGCTACCGCCGCCCAGTTCTGCCGCCAATCACCCATCATATCCGCCTCCTGTAAATTGAGGGTCGTTGGCGAATGATCAGCAAGCTCCATGCCTACGCTTCTACTACACTTCGGGGGCAGGCAGCCCCGGCAAACGCATGGCCCCGAGCTCAGAAATACCACTCCAGAACTGCTATTTGACCGGCTCTGCGGACTTAGCATACTGTAAACGGGGTACACTCCCGCCGCTACGCACTACCGTGAAGGAGGAATCATGCAGGTGAAGCACTTTACCGATACGACGCCATCCGCAGTCTCGGGTGCGCCCGGCGTCACCGTCCGCTGGGTGATTACCGAGGCCGACGGCGCACCACACTTTGCCATGCGCATCTTTGAGGTGGAGCCCGGACAGAGCACCGAGCACCACACGCATTGGTGGGAGCACGAGATCTTTGTCCTGAGCGGCGCCGGGCACGTGCGCTCCGAGCAGGGCGACCATCCACTGCGCGAGGGGAGCGTTGCCTTGATCCCGGGTAATGAGAAGCATCAGATTGTCAACGATGGGGCGGATGTGCTCCGGTTCATCTGCCTGATCCCGCACCCGAAGCTGGAGGGGGTGGCGAGCCGGCTCAAGCCAATGGGGTAATATCACAGCACGCCACGGCGACCTTGAGCACCGATTCACGGTAAAGGGGAGAGAGGAGCCAGATGACGTGAAAGGCAGGCCTGTGTTTCAGAGTGCCATCTTCACGCCAACTGACGCCCCTCTCCCTTGTGCCACAAACCCGGCTGCCGTCGCTCCATCTGGCCTGGAGCCAAGCCTCATTATTCAAGCAGGCGCCTGATTGCATCCAGAAACGCCTCTGCTGCCTCAATCGCCTGCATCGCCTGCTGTTGTGACACATGGGTCGTGCCGCCATAGTCTGCCACTCCGCGTAATTCAAAGAGCCAACTGAGAGCCTTGCCGTGCTCTCTGCCCAACTTGCCAGTCTTCACGTAACGTTGGTGGAAGGAAGCGATGACAGCACTGTGCTTGCTCAATTCCAAGCCATCGCTCAGCAAGACAGCCACTGCCGCATAGAATGCCGCAAAGCGCGAGAAACAGCAAAATCGAAGTATCCTCCGGAAGCCAGGTGTTGTGCGGCTGGAATTGACTGCATGGCCCGCTCCAGGTAGGCAGAGATCTCGTCAGCCTGCGTCGGGCTCATACAAGCACTCCTTCCCTCTTAGCATTCCGGTAGAGCAAAATGCTGCCCTGCTGGTAGTCATCCAGAGGAGCGGGTTTCGCCGAAATGAGACGATCAGACTCGAGTTGAATGGGATAAAGCAGATCGATAATCTGGCTGAGCTCACGGAAATAGTCGAAAGGTTGAGCCAGCAGGACGAGCAGATCAATATCACTGCCAGGGCTGGCCTGGTTGCGGGCCTCGGACCCATACAATACCAGCCCTTTGAAACGTGGGCCATAGTGTCTTTCAAGGGCCGCCTTGCACCTCTCAAGTAGCGCCGTGACCGTCACGGCAACTCGCAGAGAGCTCTCGCTGGCATAGGGTTTGGCCATTGTTGGTCCCCCTTCCCTGCACATTTCCTTACTCTGTGCTTGATCGTACCTCTTGTCGTCCCACATGTCAAGAAGTTCACTTGATTCTTGATCATCGAGATTTTTCGAGGCATCGCACACCTATCGCCAAGAACGCCAACCCGGATACAGCTCACCCTTAGGGCAAGTTGCCTCCGGAATAGGCTACAACCACGAGCCCGGCTCCGAGAGAAGCCGGGCTCGTGGCAGGTGATCACCTCCCTTCTATGCTCTCAGTTTGCGGGAGATGTTGCTCCATTCGCACACACAGATCTGACAGATCATCACCTCCTTTCGTTTGCTGTCATCCCAGATCCCAGATCGTAGAGCGTGACTTGCATTCTTCCACCGCCCCGGGTGAACCCCATGCCGCCGGCCTGTGCCAGGCCAGCCGCGCTCCCCTGGGTTGCCGCGCCCGTGCCATCTGGCGCGCCGGAGTTCTGCGTCTGGGTCTCAAAGCCCTGCACGACAGTGCCGTGGGTTGTGATCCACTGATTGATGCTCGCCTGCGTACCCTGCTGGCCTGCGAAACCGTCACGCCCACGGCCATCCCAGTACACGTAGCGCAGCTTGCCCTCGGCCACCAACTGCGCCAGCTTATCGGGGGTGAGGACCTGGTCCTCGCCCATAAAGCCACCCATGTAGAGCACTGGCCGCCCAGTCGCGATCACATAGTCGGCGCCCTGCATCGAGCTGGGCACGGCCATCAGATACTCGGAGCCCTGCGTGTTCTTCTGCAGATAGTCGAGCAGCGCCTGGTTCACCTGCAGCCCCTGATTGTTCCCTGAGCTGCCGCTCTGCCTGCCGCCGCCGTTCCAGCCTCCGTCCATTCCCTGGTTGCCGCTATAGGCAGCCGGCAGCGACTGGTTGTCGCTGGCATGGAGCATCGTCAGCCCTGACCAGATCCCCGGCGTCAGCAGCAGCGCGGCGATGACGCAAACAAATCCGGCTATGGTCGCGGGGCGCATCTCCCGCACCGCCGACGTCAGGACCAGGATCACCGCCCCGGCACAAAGCAGCGCGATCGTGACCGGCTGCCACCAGGTCATGCCCACAAAGGCCTGCGCCGTGACCATCTGCAGCGCCAGCGTCGCGCCCGCCGCCACGAGCAAGAGCCCGCTGGCCAACCACCGGTGCTTCTGGCCCAAGCGCCACAATTCCACAAAGCCGATCCCGACCAGCGCCGCCAGCGGCGGCGCCAGCATCGAAAGATAGTATTGGTGGAAGAACCCGGCGATGCTAAAGAACACGCCCCCGGTCAGCAGCCACCCGCCCCAAAGCACCACGGCCTGATGCTTCTGCGCCAGCGGCCAGCGCAGGCGCGTGCGCAGCACCAGCAGCACCGCAGCGAACAGACCAAAGGGCAAGAGCCAGCTCACCTCTTTGCTCAGAGGCACGCTAAACAGCCGCAGCAGGCCCGCTCGCCCCGTGCCCATCATGCCGCCGCCAGGTCCGCCGAAGCCCGTCCACTGGCGCCCGCCGTTCGCGCCGCGGGTCGCCCTTGGCTGCACGCCATTCGCAGATGCATTCGGTTGGCCTGCCTGCGCGCCGTTCGCGCCCCCGTTCAGCTGGGGCATCTGGCCTTGCCAGTTCTGGCCGCCCCAGTTGCCGCCCGGGAAACCGCCATTCCGGCTCCCTCCCCGGAACCCCGTGTTGTTACCGCCGCCCAGTAGACCGCTCAGTAGGCCTCCCCGGTTGCCCATGCCCAGCAACCGCTCGGCGCCATTATAGCCGAGGATGAGGCTGATCTCCGAGTTGTCGCCCGAGCTCCCCACATAGGGGCGCTGGCTCGCAGGCGTCATGTCTACCGCCACCGCCCATGAGAACGAAATGCCCAACAACAACACCGTCGCCACTGCCAGGTTCAAGACCTTGCGCCCCAACCGCTCCGGCGAGCCCAGGAAATAGAGCGCGTAGAACGCTGGCAGCGGCAGGTAGGCCTCCAGCATCTTGATGTTAAAGCCGATGCCCACCAGCGCCGCGCCCAGCAACAGAAAGCGCAGCTTGCCCTTCTCTGTCGCCTTGATGAACGCCCACGACGCCAGCAGCAGCGTGAAGATCAGCGTGCTGTCAATCGTGTTGTTGCGATCCGTCGCCACCACCACGGGCGTGATCGCCAGCGCCAACGCCGCCAGCATGCCCGCCGCCGTCCCAAACCAGCGCCGTACCAGGTGATAGACCACAATCACCGAGGCGATGCCCGCCACGATCTCCGGCAACAGCACCGCAAAGCCGTTCACACCGAAAAAGTAAGCCGAGAGCGTCTGCAGCCAGAGCCCCACGGGTGGCTTGTCCACACTCACCGAACCGCCCGGCTCGGCGGCGACGAAAAAAAAGTTGTGCCACGACTGCAGCATGCTCTTGACCGCAGCCGTGTAGTAGTGATTGGCATAGCCCAGTGCCGCCAGGTTGCTGAAGCGCAGCGCCGCGGCCAGCACCACAATCGCTGTCAAGCCCACAAAACGCAACACGCTCTGGCGTGATAGCTGCAACGTCCGCACCCGAATCGTTCTGGATACGACGGTTTCTACAAACGCATTCCTCATCCTATGCAGACTCCGATCAGTCAAGGTTGATAACGGTTTTGCCGGAGCGGCCTGTGGGCGGCCCACAGGCCGCTCCGGCAAAACCGGATCACCTCACCGTGCTGCCGGCTCGTCAAAGCCCCAGCGTTGCTCGACGAGGTACAGCGGCCTCTGCCTGGCCTGGTCGTAGATACGGCCCAGGTACTCACCGACGATACCCAGGCAGATCAGCTGCACACCGCCCAGAAACAGCACGGCGAGCAGAGTGGGCGCCTGGCCCGTCAAGGGCTGGGCTGCGCCCGTCAGCCGCAACAGGATCGCCCCCAGGACCATCAACCCGCTCAGCACTGTGATTGCCGCACCCAGATAGGTAGCGAGCTGCAACGGGAGGTACGAGAACCCGGTGATCGCATCGAGGGCGAAGCGCAACATCTTTTTCAGGGTGAACTTGGTCTCGCCGGCATAGCGCGGCTGCCGCTTGTAGGCGACGCCGGTCTGCTTGAAACCGACCCAGCTCACCATACCGCGCAGGAAGCGGTGTTGTTCAGGCATCTGCCGGATGGCATCCACCACACGGCGGTCCATCAACCGGAAATCGCCGGTATCGAGCGGGATGTCAACGCTGGTCAGGCGCCGGATGAGGCGATAGAAACCGCTCGCCGAGGCGCGCTTGAACCAGGTTTCGCCGGCACGCTCCGTACGCACCCCATAGACGACATCAAACCCCGCACGCCAGCGGGTGATCATCTCGGGGATGACCTCGGGGGGGTCCTGCAGGTCGGCATCCATCAGGATCACCGCGCGCCCTCGCGCCGCATCCAGCCCAGCCGTGACAGCGATCTGGAAGCCAAAGTTGCGGCTCAGGCTGATGCCACGCACCCTGCTGTCTTGGGCACAGAGGAACTCGATGGTGATAGCTGACTGATCCCGGCTGCCGTCGTTCACGAGCAGCAGCTCCCAGCTCCGCCCACCCTCGTCCATCACACTACGGATGCGCCGGTAGAGCTCGGGCAACACAGCCGCTTCGTTGTGCACCGGCACGACAATCGACAGCGTGGGCGCCGAGTCCATGGAGGCCACAGAGAGCTTGGGCTCCGGCTGCGGCCGATAGCGTACGGCAGTCATGATTGCGCTCCTTTCATCGTGTCACGGAACGTCCAAAAGCTGTTGCCCACATAGCTCCAGACCATGCCCACGCCCGTCGCGCAGCCTTTGGCTAGAAGGTCTCCATAGGCAGGAACTGCAAGCAGTAAACCCAGGGGATGCGCGAGCAACAGCACCGACAGATTATTCAGCGCCAGAGCGCTGAGGCTAACCACCGAGAACTGGGAGAACTGTACGCCGACCGCCCTGCGTGGCCGATGAGCGTAGGTCCAGTGCCGGTGGAGAATATAGTTGTTGGCGATACCGGCACTATACGAGATCGTATTGGCCACCAGTGCCGGTATGCCAAGGCGCACGTGCAATAGTGCAAAGAGCCCGATGTCGATGATTGTGCCCAGCAGCCCGACGACCGCAAAGCGCCCCATGCACTGGAACCCATCGTCGGCCTGAAACACATCGTTCAGATGAGCCATCATGAGCGGGTCTCTCCCTCCAAGTCAATCATTCTTGACTGAGGCCAGTATAGTGCATGCGTGTTGAGATCATATGAAGAACAGATTGGGATTGTGTTGACTGTGCCCCCGCACCTGGACTCACGGGGTAGGGGATGGTATAATAGGTAAACTTACAGCCCAACGGGGGTTTGCGCCAGTCTGGAAGGGGGAAGTATGGCCGCATTCCGCATCCGGCGCGTGTCTGACGATACGCTGCCCGCCAATAGGGAAGCTATCGCCCAGGTGGCTTCGTTCCACGATGATCCTGTGGGACTGCGGGGGTCCCGCTACGTGAAACAAGAGGCCCCGCCGGTGATCCACCGGGAGCGCCCCGCCGACGAGCGCATCGCCCTGGTGGTCAATGACCAGCAGGCGATCCATCACGTCCGTGAGCGCGGCTATGTGGAAGCCCCCGTCAGGATCGATGCCATTCTCAAAGGGCTGCAGCGCAGCGATCTCTTTGAGCGGGTCGAGCCCCGCCACTTTCCGGACCTGCACATCACGGCCGTCCACGACAAGGAGTTTGTCGAGTACCTGCGGCGGGTCTGCGAGAGTGTGGAGCCCGGCGACTCGGTCTATCCCTACGTCTTTCCGATCCGCAATGCGACCCGCCCGCCCAAGGATCTGGCCATCCGGGCCGGCTACTATTGCATCGATACGTTCACGCCCCTGAATCGCAACGCCTATGTGGCGGCCAGGAGGGCCGTGGATTGCGCTCTAACCGCCGCTCAGGAGGTGCGCATGGGGCGCCGCCTGGCCTATGCGTTGGTGCGGCCGCCCGGCCATCACGCCGAGCGGCGCGCCTTTGGCGGCTTTTGCTACCTCAACTCGACGGCTATCGCCGCCCACTATCTGAGCGCGCAGGGCCGTGTGGCGGTGCTCGACCTGGACTATCACCACGGCAACGGCACCCAGGACATCTTCTACGACCGTCCGGACGTGCTGACGATCTCGATCCATGCCCAGCCGCGCGTCGCCTACCCCTACTTTTGTGGGTTCGCCGATGAAAAGGGGTTGGGAGCAGGCCAGGGCTACAACCTGAACCTGCCCCTGCCGGAAATCGTCGATGGTGAGGCCTACCGCCAGGCCCTGCAGAAAGCCCTGGCGCGCGTGCGTAGATTCAAGCCCCAGTTCCTGGTTGTCGCCCTGGGCCTGGATACCGCCCGGCGGGACCCGACCGGTACCTGGAGCCTGACCGGCCAGGACATGGACGCCAATGGCCGGCTGGTCGGCGCCCTGCAACTGCCCACTCTCGTCGTCCAGGAGGGCGGCTACTACACCCGCTCTCTGGGCAGCAACGCCGGCCACTTTTTCCATGGCCTTTATGGCTAGAAAGGAGAAAGACCATGTTATTGCCGGGCCGCACCGCGGGTTACCTGCCTCTGCCGGATGGGGCCCAACTGCCCTACCTGGCCCTGGGCGATGGCCCCACCGCCATTGCCGTCATCCCCGGCGCCGGTGACGGCTTGACGACCGTCGTTGACGGGGCGCTGCGGCTGGCATGGTACTATCGCCGGCGTGCGCACCGCTACCGGGTGCTGGTGCTCAGCCGGCGCCAGCCGATCCCGCCGCACTTTCGCCAGGACCAGCACGCCGGTGATCTGCTCTGGGCGCTGGAGCAACTGCAGTGGGGGCCGACCGTGCTCGAATGTAACTCGGCCGGCGGGCCGGTGGGGCAATGGATGGCGGTCAGGCGGCCGGACCTCATCCGTGGGCTGATCCTCTCCTCCACCCTGCACCGTACCGTAGAGCATACCCGGACTGTGCTCCAGCTATGGATGGTGCTGGCCCACGAGGGCCGTTGGGCCGAGCTGAATTGGAGCTCGATCGAGTACACCTTTCGCCCACAGACGGTGGCCCGCTATCGCCCGCTACGCCCGTTCACAGGGCTGCTGCCCAAGCCGCGATACGCGGAGCGGCTGGAGCGCATCCTTGAGGAACTGCTCTACCTCGACAACCGCCCGCTCCTGCCGGGCATCGCTTGCCCCACGCTCGTGATCGGCGGCGCCGACGACCGGGTCATCCCAGCCGACGTGCAGCGCGAGATGGCAGCGCTCATCCCGCACAGCGAGATCATCCTCTACCCCGGCTACGGCCACGGCAACGACCAGGAAAACCCCGACTATGAGCGGCAGGTAAGCCGCTTTGCCGGCGGCCTCGGGCTGGCCCGCTACTAGCGTTTAGTACTGCAACCGCACTTGATCCAGCCGGCTCCCGGTAACAGCCGGCAAAGGTGCTGTGCGCCTGCCCGGCTCTGACCCGGGAGGGGGGATTTGGCGGGTCATGGTTTATCCCGTATTTAACAAAG
>Ga0078972_1009346_pt1 | contig 19430 bp, 21 predicted proteins | sample YelNatPaOPGAMG01_FD_67568 | JGI IMG/M metagenome (GOLD analysis project Ga0078972, IMG submission 67568) | Hot spring thermophilic microbial communities from Obsidian Pool, Yellowstone National Park, USA - OP-RAMG-01 (SPADES assembly) (version 2) | ecosystem: Environmental > Aquatic > Thermal...
CCCCCCATGTCCTGCCGCCGCGTGCCGCCGGCGGGCAGTGGCGTAACCCGGTAGCAGAGATCCAACTGCCGGCCGTTGACATGACCAATCCAGCCGTCGGTGTAAGGATCGGTCGCGTGCGCGGTCGTGCCGAGGGTCAAGCCCATGAGTAGCAGGGCGGTGCCGAGAAAACTAGCGTGCGATTTCATCGTTGTACTCCCAAATAATCGGACTACCGTGATTGGTGCGGCCACAAACCCCACGAGGCACGTAGCTACACCGCCACCGCCGCCGATTGGCCCTGCCGGAGGAGAGCGCCGGTTGGCGGCAGTTCCCAATCAACCTGCCGGACCGATCGCCGTCACCGTGCTGGCCATGCCGGCCGGATGCAGGGTGAACCGCACCGACTCGCCTACCTTCACCCTTTGCAGCAGCATCGGTGGGTCGACCTTGAAAGTCATAGTCATCGCTGGCCAGCCGATGGCGGCAATGGCCTGGTGCTGGAGCGTGATCGTAGCTTTGGCGGTGTCGATGGCCTTGACGATACCCACGCCTTGCGCCTGGGTGGGTTTCGTCGCTTGCATGCCGGGCATGTTCGGATTCATCTGCTGGGCGAGGACGACGGTCGAGGCCAAAACCAGCGTACTGGCGCATACGAGGGTGAAAACGTATTTCTTCATGGTTGGATCTCCTGGGGTGGGTGGAACGTCGGAGTCGATGGTTGGAGCTTGCGCAGTCGGTGCCGCATCATCAGACGGAATGCGGCTGGCAGAATAAGCATGGACAACAGCGGCGCGGTCACCATGCCGCCGATCATCGGTGCCGCGATGCGTTGCATGACTTCAGAGCCGGCGCCATGGCCCAGCAGGATCGGAAACAGACCCGCCAGGATCACGGCCACCGTCATCGCCTTGGGTCGTACGCGCTGAACCGCGCCTTCGCGGATGGCCGCGTCCAGCGCCTCGATACCCGCCTGCGGGTTGGCCGCGAGTTGCCGATCCCAGGCATGACGCAGGTAAAGCAGCATCACCACGCCGAACTCCGCGGCGACGCCGGCCAGGGCGATGAAGCCGATGACCGTCGCCACCGACACCGCCTGGCCAAGCAGCCAGACCAGCCATAGACCGCCGACCAACGCCAGCGGCACACTCGCCATGATCAGGGCCGCCTCGCCCGCGCGCCGGAACACGGCGTAGATCAGCACGAAGACGATGAGCAAGGCCACCGGCACCACCAGCCGGAGCCGCTGGGCGGCGCGGGCCAGGTACTGGAACTGGCCCGACCAGTCCAGCGTGACGCCGGCGGGCAGCGTGACCTGTTGCGCCACCGCGCGCTGGAGCCGGGCGACCACGCCACCGAGGTTGCTGCTATCGGTGTCGACGTAGACGTAGGTGGCCAGCTGGCCGTCTTCGCTCTTCAGCATCGACGGTCCCGCCGCGACCGTGATGTCGGCAATCTGGCCCAGCGTGAGCTGGGCGCCGTTGGCCGCCACGATCGGCAGTTGCCGCAACGCCTGCACCGAGTCGCGGTCCACGCGCGGGTAGCGCACCACGATCGGAAAGCGTTCGCGCCCCTCGATGCTCTGGCCGATGGGATCGCCACCGACCACGGTGGCGATCAACTGCTGCACCTGATCCTGCGTTAGTCCGTAACGCGCCGCCGCGCCCCGATGGATGTGCACGTCGACGTAGCGGCCACTGGCCGGGCGCTCGGCGATCGCCGAACGCACACCGGGCACGGTACGCGCGACGGCCTCGATGTGATCGGCCACCGATTGCAGTGCCGCCAGATCGGTACCCAGCACCTTGATGCCGATCGGGCTCTTGATGCCGGTGGAGAGCATGTCGATGCGGTTGCGGATCGGCGGCACGAACAAGTTCGTCAGGCCCGGCACCTGCACGGCTCGGTTCAGCGCCGCCTTGATCATGTCCATCGTCATGCCGGGGCGCCACTGGTCCTTCGGCTTGAAGGTGATCGTGGTCTCGAACATCTCCAGCGGCGCCGGGTCGGTGGCGGTGTCCGCGCGTCCCGCCTTGCCGAACACATGGGCCACCTCGGGTACGGTCTTGATCATGCGATCCGTCAGCTGCAGCAGCTGCGACGCCTTGCCGGCCGACAGCCCCGGCAAGGCGGTGGGCATGTACAGGAGCGTCCCCTCGTCCATGGCGGGCATGAACTCGCTGCCTAGCCGGCTGAGCGGCACCAGCGCCGTGAGCAGCAGCAGGCCCGCCAACGCCAAGGTGGTCTTCGGCCAGCGCAGCACGGCATCGAGGATCGGCGCGTACAGCGCCGTGAGCCACCGGTTGAGCGGATTGGCCCGCTCCGCTCGGATGCGCCCGCGTACCAGGTAGCCCATCAGCACCGGCACCAGGGTGATGGCCAGGCCCGCCGCGGCCGCCATGGCGTAGGTCTTGGTGAACGCCAGCGGCTTGAAGAGCTTGCCCTCCTGGCCCTGCAGCGCGAACACCGGCACGAACGACAGCGCGATCACCAGGAGGCTCACGAATAGTGCCGGCCCCACTTCCACGGTGGCGTCGGCAATCAGCGCCCAACGGGCCGCGCCTCGCGGCTCCGCACCGTCGTGCCCGTCGCGCCAGTGCTCCAGGTGCTTGTGGGTGTTCTCGATCATCACGATCGCCGCGTCCACCATCGCGCCGATGGCGATGGCAATGCCGCCCAGCGACATCAGGTTCGCCGTGACGCCCTGCAGGTTCATCACGATGAACGCGGCCAGCACGCCTAGTGGCAGGGTGACGACGGCGACCAGCGCCGAACGCAGGTGGCCGAGGAACAGTGCGCAGACCAGCCCGACGATCAGGAACTCTTCCAGCAGCTTGTCCCTGAGGTTTTGCACCGCGGCATCGATCAGCTGCGAGCGATCGTAGGTGGGCACGATGTCCACCCCCGGGGGAAGGCTGCGCCGAATCTGAGCCAGGCGAGCCTTGACCGCCGCGATGGTGGCCTTCGCGTTCGCACCCGAGCGCATCACAATGATGCCGCCGACCACTTCGCCGTGGCCGTCCAGTTCGGCAATACCGCGGCGGAAGACCGGGCCCCGCCGCACGGTGGCCACGTCGCGTAGCCGTACCGGCACGCCGTTCGCGTTGGTGACGATGGGTACGTTCTCGAAGGCCTTGCGGGTTTTGAGATAGCCCTCGCTGCGCACCATCAGCTCAGCCTCGCCCTGTTCGATGACCGACCCGCCGTTCGCGCCATTGGCGGCACGTACGGCATCGACCAACTGCGCCACGGTGAGACCGCGTGCGGCCAGCGCCTGGGGATCGGGCACAATCTGCCACGCACGGTCCATCCCGCCCAGGGTCGCCACCTCGGCCACGCCGGGCACGGTTTTCAGCTGGAAGCGCAGCGTCCAGTCCTGCAGCGCGGTGAGCTGGCCGAGGTCGTGCCGGCCCGTGCGGTCGACGAGGGCGTATTCGTAGATCCAGCCAAGACCGGTGGCGTCCGGGCCAAGCGAGGGGTCGACGCCCGCCGGCAGCTGGCTGCGCGCCTGACTCAGATACTCCAGCACCCGCGAGCGCGCCCAGTAAAGGTCGGTGTGGTCGTTGAACAGCACGTCCACGTAGGAGTCGCCGAAGAACGAGTACGCACGCACCGTAGTCGCACCGGGTACCGACAGCATCGTGGTGGCCAGCGGATAGGTCACCTGGTCCTCCACCACCTGCGGCGACTGGCCCGGATACGGGGTGCGAATGATCACCTGGGTGTCCGAGAGATCCGGCAGTGCGTCGATCGGCGTATGCCAGACGGAGAACACGCCCACCGCCGCCAGCCCCAGCGCGGCCAGCAGCACGAAGATGCGGTACCGGATCGCCGCGCGGATCAGCGCGCCGATCATGGCCGCGGCTCCGGCAGGGACGTGCCCGGCATCGCGGCACTCGCCGCGGGTGCCGGCTCACCCGTCTGCAGCCGTTGCAGTGCGCCGGACAGGCTTGCCTCCGAATCGATCAGGAACTGGCCGGACACCACCACGTGTTCGCCGCCGACCAGGCCGGCCAGCACCTCGGTGTAGCCGCCGGCCGACCGGCCCAGGCGCACGGGTACGGGCCGAAAGCGGTCGCCGCCTTCCGCCACGATCACCCGCGGTGTTGCGCTGCCGGTCGCGATCACGGCGCCGTCGGGCACGACCGGCTCCGGTGGCCCCGAGGCCGGCTGTAGGCCCACGTCGACGAACATGCCCGGGCTCAATGCGTCACCGGGATTGGCCAGCACGATGCGGGCCTGCTGGGTGCGTGTCGTGGCGTCGACCTCCGGCAGCAGGGTTTCCACCTGGCCGCGGAACACGTGGCCAGGCAAGGCCGTCGTACGCACGGTCACCGGCGTGCCTGCGCGCACTATGCCCGCCATGGCCTGCGGCAGTGCCGCCTCCACCCACACGGTGGACAGGCCGTTGAGCGTCATCAGCGTCTGACCGGCCCCGACCTGCTGGCCTTCGCGCACGTCCAGGGCCGTGACCACGCCGTCCTGCGGCGCGTGCAGCGTGATGCGGCCGTCGTGCGCGGAGGCAATATCCGGCGCGGTAAGGCCCAGTACCTGCAGCCGCTGCCGCGCCGCGGCGCGCAGCGCCTGCGCGTCACTGGACTGCGCATGCTGCAAGGCGCGGTATTCAGCGATCGCGCTGTTCCATGAGGGTGCCAGCAGTTCGGCCAACGGTTGCCCAACCTTGACGGCGGTATACGGCGCGCGCACGTCGAGTCGCGCCACCACCGCGTCGGTCCGCGCGCTCACGGTGACGGCGCCCCGCAGGTTCCAACCCACGGTGCCAGGCACCTCCAGGTGGGCAGCCAGAACGCGACGCACGACCGGCTCCGCACGTACGCCCAGGTTCTGCACGGTCGCCGGATCGATGCGCACCACACCCTTGCCGGTGCCTCCTTCGTCCGCGTATCGGGGTACCAGGGGCATGCCCATTGGCGACCGGCCCGGATGATCGAAGTGCTGGTCCGGCACCATGGTGTCGTACCAGTACAGCACCTTGCGTGGCGAGCCCTGTGCCGTGGCGACGGCGTTGGCGCGGGGGGGCGTGGTCCCCGCATGGCGGCCGCCGACATACCCCAAGGCGAGGAGGACGGCGGCACCAGCCAGTGCGCCGATCACGATAACTATCCGTTTCATGGCAGGTGCTCCGACGATGGGGTGGAGGTGGGCAATAGGTAAGCCAGGGCCGCCCAGGCGCGAGCCCGCGCAACCAGCGCGTCGGTGTAATCGAGGCGCAGCGCGATCTCGTCGCGCCGGGCGTCCAACCACGGTTGCAATGTGCCGCCGCCGCGGTACGCGGCCAGCGCGACCCGACTGCGGTCGCGCGCCAACGGCAACAGCGTGTCGTGATCGCGTGCGATCTGCCGGCCCCACCCCTGCCAGGTCGCAATATCGCGTGCGACGGTCGCGCGTTGTGCACGAAGGGCATCCTCGTGTGCGAACTCGACCGCATCGCGTTGCGCCTGTCTGGCGCTGATATCGGGATCCTGCCGGTTACGTGCAAACAACGGCAGGGTCACGCCGAACTGCACCATCACCATGTCCGACAGGTACGGCGCTCGGTGACCGTAGGTGACATCCACACTCCAGTCCGGATGCTTGGAAGCACGTGCCCGCGCCAACGCCGCATCGGCAACCTGTTCGCGTGCCTGCCAGGCCTGCATCGGTGCCTGCTGGTCGGTGTCGTGCTCCAACCGGTCCGGGGCGACCGGCAACTGGCCGAAGTCCGGGGCTTCGGCCAGGGCAGTCGGCGCATCACCCAGCCAGCGTTGCAAGGACGCGTTTGCCGCCTGCAGATCCGCGTCGGCCGCCTCGATCCGATTAGCCAGGTTCAGCACCTCGGACTGTGCCGCCAGCACGTCGGCGGCACTTCCGGTGCCACCACGCAGCCGGGCCTTGGCGACTCGCACGGCGAGGGTACTTTCGTCGCGCAGGGCTTCCAGCAAGGCACGTTGCTGGGTGGCCGCCCACACGCCGATCCAGGCATCGGCCACACGCTCGCGCACCGCCTGCCCGGTAGCGGTCCGCTCGGCCTCGGCGGCATCGACCTGGGCATTGGCCAGAGAACGCTCGGCCGCCCGCGCAGCGTGCGACGGAATCGTCTGCATCACGCCGATGGTGCGCATGGTCATGCCGTCCGAGCGCAGGCTGAAAGCACCGGGGCTGGTAACTGGAAAGTTCGACACGCCGAAGGTCAGCGACGGATCGGGCAGACGGCCGGCACGGACGGCATCCTCGCGCGTCGCCTCGATATCCGCACGCCGGGCGTCGAGCAGCGGGGCGTGTTGCACCCCTTGAGCCACCGCGGCCGGCAAGCTCAGCGGCGGCTCCTCGGCATAGGTCGCAGCGGCACACGAGCCCAGTAGAGCCAGCGCCATCACCGGCGCGACGCCGCGCCGGGTAGCAAAAATGGAAGACATCAAGACGTACTCCAGACAGTTCAGCCGGCCGTCGGCCGCGCGGGCACGACGACGCCTCGGTCCCTACCGAGGGCGAACTAGATCTGGAGTGAGCAGAACAACAGACGGGGGGAATGCGGCGGGGAGGCCTGCTGGCGATACCACCGCTCGGACGCGCGACTGGAAGGACCGCCGTTGGAGGCCACCTCCAGGGACAGGGGCGGCAGCGCAGTCAATCCGCTCGGTGGTACCGACGTGACATGCGCATCCACGGGTGCCGTGGCCTGGGTGCTGCAGTGGTTGAGGCAGACCGCCCGCTGTGCCCGCGGATGCATCGCCGGGCAACCAGGACCCATCGCCTTGGTCGCACTCATGGCCTGCATCGCCGATGGCGTTGCCATGCAGGCGTAGGCGGCCATGGCCGTCTGCTGGCCCAGCATGACCAGCACCGAGAACGCGAGCAGCCAGCGGACGAACCGACGACGACGCAACACGTTCAGCCGCCAGGGGCGGCCACCACGGGAAGGTCGATCAAGCCATGTCACGTCGTTGTTTCCATGCGAGGTAGTGGCGGGGATCCCGCGATATCCATTCGCTGCTTTCTATGGGTAGGTTACCACTGCGCTGCGTACAAACCGTTTGACTGAAGTCAAAAGTCGGTCGCCACCGTCACCCGATGGGCCAAACAGCGCCAATCGAATGCTTGGCGGATGGTAGCCGCCATCTACGTCCATGCCATCGACCGACAGTGGCATCGCCACAATGGACTTGCACGCGACGTCCTTCTTGCTTGGCAGGTTCTCCACGAACGTCTCCATGCCTGAGAACATGGAATCACCTTGAGCGGCTGCGCCTCAGCAGGCCAGAGCCTAGTCCGATCGCCGAACGCCCAGAAGGTGCTTCTCACGGACGCTAAATACTCAAAAGAACTCGTATTCGACTTGCGCCAGCACGGTGCGGCGCGGCGCCTTGGCATTGATGCCGAATACCATGCCCAGTCGGTATTCAATCTCGCCGGTCGTACCGGGGATGTGCCAATCGCCGGCCACGACGGGGCCCGCCTGATAGGCATGGTCGCTGGGGCGACCATACGCCTCGATACCCGGACGAAACGCCGAGGACACCGTGTAAGTGCCTTGGTAGCTGTAACGGAACTCGTACTTGCCTGCAGCGCCGGCACCCAGCTGCTTTTCCCAGATCAGGTTGACCGTGTGGGTGAAACGGCCTGCCGTTTTTTCGATCAGGGGGCCGAATTCGGCGGTATCCGGCGTGCCGGGTCGCGTGTTGTGCTCGTAAGCTGCGAGGAATCCGAAATCGGCCCAGTACTCGCCGGGTGGCGTGAGCTGGAAGGTGTTTTCGAACTCGTAGCCCAGCAGGTGCTCGCCCTCGCCCGGCGCCTTCTGGTACTTGGCGACATACAGCTCAGCCTTCCACCAGCTGTTGAAGGCGTGCGCAAGCGAGAGCTCGGCGGCGCTTCCGTCGTGGTAGTCGGCGCGCGGATCGTCGTACTGGTACCCGCGCAGCTCGATCTCGCTCTGCGTCGCCACCACGTGTGGCGAATACACGACGAAGTCGTCGGCATGCGCCTGTTGCGCACCGACCGTGCAGGCGATGGTGAGACAAGCGACGGTAAGGAGGCGTTTGTGCTGCAAGGATGAGGAAGGCATTGAGCGGACCAGACGGGTCATCGGGAAACTCACACAGGATTCGGGACGCGAGCGGCTCTGCCCATCGCCCATGACGACAGGCACGCACGACCGCACGGAGATTCAGGAAGGCTGATTGGCAGCAACTGGCGACGGCGCAGGCCTTGCTACAAAGCGTGGCGCCATCAGCATGCCCATCACAAGCAGCAACACGGTAATCAGGTAGAACGCGATTTGGATGCCGCTGGGCCGCGCGTCGTAGCCGACCAGGATGTGGAGCGCCTGTCCCAGCACCGAGCCGTTATCCAGCAGCGCCGAGCTGTTCCACAACTGCGCCCCCCACGCCGGCAGCCAGTCCGCCTGCACCAGGAAACGCGCGGCGGTAGAAGCAAGCCCCGCAGCGAGCAGCACCAGCAGCCCGTTCGTTGCGCTGAAGAAATGGCGCAGCGGAATGCGCAGCAGACCGAAATACAGCGCGTAACCAACACCAACGCCGCCGATCAAGCCCAGCGGCACCCCGGCCACGAGATCACCGGTGCCAGCGCCGCCCGCGGCCATGCCGTACAAGAACAGCACGACCTCCGACCCCTCGCGAAGTACGGCCAGCGCCACTACCGCCAACAGCATGGTCAGCGAGCTGGAGCCAGTCTTCACAGCATGCCCGACAACCTGCATCTGCTGCGCCAGTTCACGGCCATGGCTGGACATCCACACCACGTGCCAGCCGATCATCAGCACCGCCGTCAGCAACACCCCGGCGTTGAACAGTTCCTGCCCGGCGCCATTCACCGCCTGCTCGATGAAGCCGGCAAAGCCGGCCACCAGCACCGCACCGACCACACCCAGCAAGATGCCCCCGCTGATGTAGAAGCCGCGCCGCGGTACGCCACGGGTGGCGGCTGCCACGATGGTGACGATCAGCGCCGCTTCGAGCACTTCACGAAAAACCAGCAATGCAATGCCAAGCATGTCAGCGGCTCACTGCACGACCAGCACGCCGTTGCCGGTGGCGCGATGGAAATCATCAAAGAAGGTGTAGCTCCCGCGATCCAGCGGGCCGACGAATACGGTTGCCGTGGTGCCCGGCAGCACGATCTGCTCGCGGTTGAAGTCGTTGCTCTCGAACTCGGACGGCGTGGCGTCCTCGTTGCGCACCAGTAGCTTGAACTTGGTGTTGGCCGGTACATTCAACGTCGTCGGTTGATAGGTATGGTTGTGGATAACCAGCGTGTACTCGGGTACGGCACCCTCCGCCACGCACGGGAGTGCAGCACAGAGCAGGATCGCAGGCAGAAACAGTTTCATGAGAGCAGGCATGCAGCAAAGAGGATGACGATTGAGTAAATAATAATTGTTCGCATTTACTTGTCAAGGGAATGCCCGATCCCGAATCAACTCAAGAGCCAAGCCGTATCCATCCCGGGAAGGTGCATACTCCAGTGACTGCTATCGCTATTACTACGGAGGTTGCGATGAACACGCTTTCCAAAGTCGTGATGTCAGCACTCGGTGGGCTTGCACTGAGCGGCGTTGCACTGGCCCAGAACACCGCGCCCAGCAGTTCCAAGTCGAGCATGGGTTCGATGAGCAGCATGCAGGGCAACATGCGCGGCATGATGGGCATGCATCACGCCATGCAAGGTATGCACACCATGCCCGCCACCGTGACGTCCATCGATGCGAAAACCGGCATCATGAAGGTTAGTGCCGCCGGCATGGGCCTCACGCTGCATTTTCCCCCGGCCTCGGTAGCGCACCTGAAAGCCGGTGACAAAATCACCCTGCACCTCGGCTTCAGCAAGCCTTAGCGGCACCGACTGCATTCCCCCAATGGCACGGTCGACGCCGTAGAGAGCCGGCGTCGACATCGCGTGCCACTACAGATGGGCGTGCCCGTCACTGGACGGCTTCGAGCCGACCGAGCTAGCCCTCGCGGGCGGTGGTGCGGAAGCGGCACCCTGACCGGGCATATCCATGCCGCTCATGTTCATGCCCTTCATGATCGGCGCACCGGATGCGCGCGCATCGCCATTCCCGTGGCTGTGGCTGCTGGCTTCGTCCATGTCCATGTCCTCATCCGGCGGCGCCTTGGCCACGATGGCCTTGTATTCGGCCGGTGTCATGCCGTGCAGCTTCTCCAGGAAGGCCACCATGCTCCAGATCGTGGGATCGTCGTGGCCCGCCTTGCCCCAGGCCGGCATCGCGCTCATCTTGATGCCGTGCTTTATCACCCAGAAGGCGTCTTTTGGATCGACATGCACCTTGGAAAGGTTGGGTGGCTGCGGGTACATGCCGACCCTCAGCTCGGAGTCGTTCACGCCAGGCGACAGATGGCAGCTGGTGCACATCGCCGCGTACTGGCCGGCGCCTTTCAGGATCAACTGCGGATCGTTGAGGTTCGGTACGGTCAGGTCCTCCGAGCGCAGGTGGATCGAGCGGTTGCGCAGGGTTTGCAGCACAGCGAACACGGGCTTGGTGTGGTGGTCGTCGGCGCCGATGTTGTACAGACCGGAATAGACGAAGACGCCGGCGCCGATGGCCAGGACACCCAAGGTGACGGCGACCGTGATGACGTGTGCAGTGTGCTTTTTCATGGGTAATCCCCCTCAGAACCAGATGCGGACACCGGCCACGATCTGCCGGTCGAGTACGGGTTGATGATCTTGCCGGGCGTAATCGGCGGTGGTGCCGACGCGGCGTACCCAATTCACGCCGATGTAGGGCGCGAACTGGCGGTGGAACTCGTAGCGCAGGCGCAGGCCGAACTGCACGTCGGATACGCCGCTGCCGATACGGCGCTGCGGATCGTCCTTGCCGTACAGGTTGACCTCGGCCTCGGGCTGCAGGATCAATCGCTGGGTGAATAGCAGTTCGTAGTCGGCACGCAGGCGCGCGGCGGTGCGGCCGTTGGCGCCGACGTAACCCGTGGCCTCCAACTCGAACCAGTACGGCGCCAGGCCCTGCAAGCCGAACGCAGCCCATGTCCGTTTCGGGCCTACCCCAAGATCCTGGCGCACGCCGAGCTGGGTGCCCCAGTAGGTGGCGATGGCGTGGTTCCAGAGGGCCTCCAGATCGCCATCGTCGAGTTTGCCGCGACGGCTTTCGCCCTCCGTACGAACCCATAGTTTGTTCGTGTCGTTGCCGTACCAACCTTCGACCTCCCAGGTTTGGCCATTCCCGTCGCGACCGTGGAAGGCTTCCAACTGGTCGATCAGCAACATGCCCAGTGGCGTGTCGTCCGCCATGTCCATGCCCTGCATGGAACCGTAGCCGACACCGTCGGAATAATCGGGGCTGCGTGCATTAGGCGGCGGGTTGCCACCTTGCATCGGGCCCATCGTCATGCCCGGCATCGCGCCCATACTTGCCGCTCCGCCTTGATCCTTCGTCGGCATTGCGCCGTGATTCATGCCGGCGTGATCCATCCCCGACATGTCTTGCGGACTCATGCCGGGCATCGACGCGTGGTCCGACCCCGGCATGTCGCTGGCGGGTGCCGCCGACGAAGCCGGTTGGGTGGGCATCGACATGCCCTTCATGGCGCTGTGATCCATTCCCTTCATGCCATCCATGGGGTGGGAGAGCGGAGTCGACGGCGCGGTGCGGCGTTTCTTCTTGGCTTTCTTGGCGGGCGTTTTCGCCGCCGGCTGCGTCGTGCTGCTCGCCGGCGCCGGCATGGTCATGCCGGGCATGCTGCCGTGATCTATGCCTGGCATGGCGCTCATATTTATCGGCGACGTGCTGCTGGACGCCGGTGTGTTCTGCGCGGTGGCCGCCAGGGGCAACGCCAGCAGGAGCGCTGCCAATAGCAACGGCGGATTCGCGCGCGGTGGGCGGATGCAATGAACGGTCGTCATGACACCACCACCTCGCGGAACATGCCCGCCTCCATGTGATACAGCATGTGGCAGTGGTAGGCCCAGCGACCGAGGTTGTCCGCACTCACCCCGTAGGCGACGCGCTGCGCGGGTTGCACGTTGACGGTGTGCTTGCGTACCTGGAACTGGCCGTCGGGGTTTTCCAGCTCGCTCCACATACCGTGCAGGTGGATCGGATGGTTCATCATGGTGTCGTTGACGAGCACGATACGCAGCCGCTCTCCGGCACGGAAATGGATGGGCTTCGCGTCGGAGAACTTCACGCCGTCGAACGACCACATGTAGCGCTCCATGTTGCCAGTGAGGTGCAGTTCGATCTCGCGGCTGGGTTCCCGTTTGTCGATGGAGCCGCCGAGGGTGTGCAGGTCGGCGTAGGTGAGCACGCGGCGTCCGTTGTCGCGCAGGCCCGTGCCCGGATCGTCGAGGTTGGTGCGCGGCATGTCCACGTGCATGTCGACGCCCGGGTTGTGGTATTCGGTGCGGGCGTGACGCACCACGGGCGCAGCGGCCATCGCCATGCCCCCCATGCCCATGCCAGGCATGCCCTGCATCCCGGGCATGCCTGCCATCCCTTGCATGTCGACGTGTCCGGATGTGCCCTGTGCCATCGCGCCCATCATGTCCACCATGCTCACGGGCATGCGTGGATCCATCGCGGGTACCGCCGCTTCCATACCGGGCCTCGGGGCGAGCGTGCCGCGGGCATAACCGGTGCGGTCGATCGATTGGGCGAAGATCGTGAACGCCCGATCTTCCTGTGGCTCGACGAGCACATCGTAGGTCTCCGCCACCGAGATGCGGAACTCGTCGACCGGCACCGGCGCCACATCCTGGCCGTCGGCGGAGATCACCGTCATCTTCAAACCCGGAATGCGCACGTCGAAGATCGTCATCGACGAGCCGTTGATGAAGCGCAGCCGGATCTTCTCGCCCGGCTTGAACAGGCCCGTCCAATTGCCGGCCGGGGCGGTGCCGTTCATCAGGTAGGTATAGGTGTAACCGGAGACGTCGCTGAGATCCGCCGGGCTCATGCGCATCTGGTTCCACATGCGCCGCTTGGCCAACGCTTTCTGCAGACCCAACTCGCGCACGTCGTGGAAGAATTCCGGCACGGTCGGCTCGGCGAAGTTGTAGTAGTCGCTTTGCCGCTTCAGCGTGGCGAAGATGTGCTCGGGGCTGGTGTCGCTCCAGTCGTTGAGCATCACCACGTAGTCGCGGTCGCTGGGGTTGCGCTCCGGGCCAGCCGGATCGATCACCAGCGAACCGTACAATCCGGTCTGTTCCTGGAATCCCGAATGCGAGTGGTACCAGTAGGTGCCGCTCTGGCGCACCGGGAAACGGTAGGTGAAGGTCTCGCCCGGTGCGATGCCGGGGAAACTGATGCCAGGCACGCCGTCCTCTTGGAACGGCACGATGATGCCGTGCCAGTGAATGGACGTGGGCACCCGCAACCGGTTGGTCACACGCATCGTAACGGTGGTGCCTTCCTTCCAGCGCAGGGTCGGCCCCGGAAGGCTGCCATTGACGGTCGTGGCCAAGCGAGGCCGGCCGGTGTAGTTCACCGGCGTTTCGGCGATGTCGAGCGCGAAGTCGGTGCCAGTGAGGATGGCGGGTTGGCCTGCGCCGGTCAGCGCCCAGGCTTTGGACGGGCGCAGCAGGCCGAGCGCGGCGATGGTGCCACCGAAGGCGACACCTTGGACGAAACGACGCCGCGACCAGACCATCGCGGGTGGGGGAAGGATTTTCATGGGGCCTCTCCAAGGCAAGCGGCATCCTCGTGGTGATGCCGATCACAGCCAATGGCCACGAAGGTCGGCACGCGACCGTCATGCGCCAAGCTCATCGAAACGAGGGGAGAATCAGACCGCCGGGGGTCGGAGTGGGGGCGCGCTTGTCCCTGAAGGGGGCGCCGTGCGCGAAGGCACTGCGTAGCTTGCCGTCAACGCCGTCGAAACCAGCACTACCGTCGCCCTCGGCAGGAGCGCCGTGGCACACAGTGCGGCGCAGGCACACTGGCCAACCGAACCGCCGCAGCAATTTGCTGTGTGTTGGCAACAGGAATCAGTTGTGCTGAACGTTGCCGAGTGGTGGCAGTGCATGCCGTGTCCCGCGATCGCAGTGACCGTCGCATGCGCGGGCTGGGCGTGGGATTCGATTGGCATGCTCATGGGAGCAGCCGCCACGGATTGGATCACGAGCACCAGCCACGCCAGCACGCTCATCGCGCGGAGGCGACGTGAACGAGCCAGTTGGCGCAGGGAGAGTCTCATGACGCGAGCTTACTGGGGCGCTTTCGCCCTCTCAACTCTGGAGGTGGGTTTAGATAGTGTATGAACGCTTTATCGCAGTAGGTATAGTCAATCCGTTGGGGGCGCCAGGTCATCTAGGCCTCGTGCATAATGTGTGGTCAAGCGCAGCAACTGGGCTCAGTTTGCGTCGTGGCCTGCCCGCTGACGACATCCTTGTAAGCCTTATAGGCTTTCAGGGCCCACATTTCACCGACGCAGCCGCCCATGGTCGAGGCGACAGCCAGCACGTCACCCAGTTCTGCCTCGGTCGCACCGAAAGTCACAGCCTGTTGCACGTAGAACACGATGCACGGCTCGCAGCGTGCCGAGATTGACCAGAGCATCGCGGCGAGGGCCTTCTGACGCGCGGGCAAGGCGCCGTCCGTGAAGATCGCGGCCTGCCGCATCTGCTGGATATGACGGGTCACCCCATGAGTCACCTTGGCGAAATCGCCCATCAGGTCGAGCACGGGGTCGATGGCTTTCAACGACATAAGCGGGGCCTTCAGTGTTGCACGGTGGAGGGATAGCCGGCATCCGCCGTCGCGTGGGTCAGCGTGGTCGGCTGCGTCTTGGCGTCGTCGTAGGTGACGGTCACGGTTTTCTTATCGACATTGGCGGTGATGCCACCCACGCCGTCGATCTTTTGCAGGGCCTTCTTGATGGTGATCGGACAGGTCGGGCACGTCATGCCGGGCACATCGAGCGTGACCGTGCGGGTGGTGGCCAAGCCGGCGGTGGAGACACCGGCCAGTATCAGGGCAAACGCGAGCGTGGCTTTTTTCATAGGGAAGTCTCAGTAAAACCAGGGGGCGACATAGGGAAAACCGAAAGCGACGAGCACCAGGGTGACGACGATCCAGAACAGCCGGCGGTAAGCGCGACGAACCGAGGGGACTGCGCACACCTCACCCGGCGCGCAGGCGGCTACCGGACGGAAGATCCGGCGATAGGCGAACACCAAGGCAATCACCGAAACGGCCAGGAACCATGGCCGAAACGGCTCCAGCCGGGTCAATTGACCGATCCAGGCACCGCTTAGCCCAATGCTGACCAGAATCAGCGGCCCTAGGCAGCAGGCGGAGGCCAGGACGGCGGCCAGGCCTCCGATGACCAGGGTGCTTTTTTCGCTGTTTCGGGCCACGAGACGTCCTGCTGGGATGGATGGGCGATTCGGCGTAACCTTACTTCCGTAGTGAACTACGGAGTCAACCTTCCATGGGTTACACGATTGGCGCCTTGGCCAAGGCCACCGAGGTCCACGTCGAAACGATCCGCTATTACCAGCGGCGCGGCCTAGTACCGGAGCCGGCCAAGCCACTCGGCGGCATCCGCCGCTATGAGGACATCCATGCGCGCCGTCTGCGATTCATCAAGCATGCGCAGACGCTGGGCTTCAGCCTGGATGAGGTCGCCGACCTACTGGCATTGGAGGACGGCCGTCATTGTCGTGAGGCCGAAGAGCTGGGCGCAAACAAGTTGGCCATGGTACGTGAGCGCATCGTGCAATTGCAGCGTGTCGAGCAGGCACTGGCTGCTTTGGTCGATCAATGCCATTGCAACACCGGTCAAGTGCAGTGCCCGCTGATTGCCGCGCTGGAGCAGGCAGCGTAAGGGCGGTCAGTCCTTCAGATATCCATCGCACTCGGCGATCAGGCGTTGCACCTCCAGATCGTCGGCGTCCGGCCGTGCTAGCAGGATGGCACGCAGCTCGGCGATCTGCGTATTGTTCGGGATGAGCTCCGACGGGCTTTCCCACATCCAGTCGACCATGATCGAGTACAGCTCCGCCGCCGGCAGGGAAGCTACTTCACCGCGCGTCGGCACATACATCCCCATACGCAGCACCGGATTGTCCCGGCCATGGCTTTCGCGGGCCGCCGCGAACGCGCTGTCGGGCATGCCAAAGCGATCATCGGGGGACGGTGTCATGGGCGCTCCTTGGGCAAGGGGATCGTGGCGCGCGCTTGCGTCGTGCTGGCATGCCGCGCGTCTTCTTCGGCGTGCAAATAGATGGACGTAGTGGCGATCGAGCTGTGCCGGAGATTGTGCTGGATATGATGCACCGGGTTGCCGGCCTCGGCCTGGTGTGTCGCGGCCGTATGCCGTAGCCAATGCGTGGAGGCTCGCCGCAATCGTGCGGCCCGCACCGGATCGGTGGGCGCAACAACTTCGGCGACGCGCCCGAGCGCTTCTTTTACGATCAGGTACACCGCTGTCGCGGTGAGAGGGGCATCGCGCCCTGCAATGCCAAGGATCAGCGGGCGCGGGCTGTCGCTGCCTGGAACGACGGGCAAGCCGTGAAAGGCACGGTAGCTGGCAAAGTCGGCCATCAGGGCCTCGCTGATCGGCACGTCACCCTCCACGCCACCTTTGCCGGTCACGCGCAACCACCAACAGCCGCGACGATGGAACAAGTCGCTTTCGCGCGCCTGGGCGGCTTCCGAGGCGCGCAGGGCGGTCTCGTAGAGCAATCGCAGCACCCAACGTGCGCGCTCGTAACGCTGTCGGTCTCGTCCGCTCGCCTGCGGCCATTGCTCCACGTGAACAAGAACGTCCTGCCACAGCGCACGATCCAAGTAGCGCTCGATGGTCCGTCGACCTTGACGGCCACGCCGGCTACGCGGCTGCAACGCGAACGGTGTGCCGGCGAGATACCCGGCGCGCACTAGGTAGTTGAACAGGCCCGACAAGATGCCCAGCGCCTGGCGCTGGCTCCGTTCCGATAGTGGGCCGGCAAACAACCGTCGGTGATCGCCACGGCGCGCCAGGCTTTCATCGCACCACGTTGGTAGCGGTTGAGCCAAGAACGCCTCGTAGGCCAGGACATCCTCTCGCGTCAGGCTGGATACGGCTTTGCCACGAATCTGAGTTGCCCACAGCAACAGACGCTCGGCCTCTTTTCGGTAACTGCGAAACGTGTGCGGTGAGCCGTGGTATTCGGCCAGCCACAACCCGATGGCCGCGACATCGTCGTTGGCCGCGATCTGTCGTGATGCGCTGGCAGGCGCCCGGTTGGTGCCCGCCATCCCGGAGAGGTGAGTGGGTAGTGTCGCGGGGACGACGGTGCTGAGGGCAAGTTCGCTCACAGGCTTTCCGATGTCGGAAGGGGTATGGACTTCAAGCGTACACCCAAAAGACTTTTGATTATGGGAGTTATCGTAAATTTCCTGAATGTATAGTTATATATATAACGTAATACTGTGATATACATTGTTTGAATTTTCCAAAAACGACCCGCCGAGTGACTGGAGCCGCCATGAGCCGTGTCAGTGACACCCGCCAACGTACCCGCGAAGCCGCCGCTGCCCTGGTCGCAGACGGCAGACGCCCCCACGAGCTCACTGTCGACCTGATCTATGCCACCATCCAGCAAGGCAGCCGGACCACCATCAACGATGAGTTGAAATTGTGGAAGGATGAGCGCGCCAAGGCCGACGCCCTCGGCGCCGATCTACCGCCGGCGATCGCCGATGCCATGCGCGCACTCTGGGTGGCAGCCGTGGAACAGGGGGAGCATGCCTTCAACGAGCACCGCCAAGCGCTGGAATCCGATCTGGAAGCACAGAAGCGTGCGTACGATGCCGTTGTCGTCGAACGAGATGCGGCGCAGGCCTCGGTTCACCAACTGCAGCACGAGGTCAGTCAACTTCGCGAACAGAGCATTGAGATCCAGCAGCAGCTCGCCCGAGAAATCGAGGCCAAGCGTGACGCCCTTGCCCGGGTTCAGTCATTGCAGCACGAGGTGGCGACCGTTCGCGCCGACATGGCCCAGCAACTGGACACCGCGCGGCAGGTTCACGACCGGTTGACCACCGACTTCCAGGCAACGATAGCCGCCCGCGATGCCGCCTTTCAGGCGGAGCGGGACAAGGCCAACGAACGCATGGAGGCTGCCCAGGCGCGCATGCTGCAGGAAACCGATGCCGCGCGTGAAGGACAGCGGCACGCCGAGCAGCAATTGGCCAAACTGCGGCAACGCAGTGAAGACCAGCAGGCCAATCTCACCGAATTGCGCCTGGACATGGCGCATCTTCGTCGGGAATTGACGGAGGGCGAAGCGCGCTTAGCAGCGATGGCCACCATCACGGGAGAGCGCGACCAGCTTGCCTTGGCGCTGGCTGACGCACGGGGACAGGTCAGTGGCTTGACGGCTGCACTTCAATCAGCGGAAGCCCGCGCAGTGGCCGCAGAGAACCAGATGACCGTGGCTCACAAACGCCGTCCATCCAAGCAAAAATGAGAGCTGCGTTGATACGAAATACTATGATCTGTAAAGACTTTTCGTGCTTATCCCGGTTTTCCGTTCCGTTGCTCCCCAAACCCCTGGTTGTGGATGAGGCGGATCGAACGAGCCACCATGCCGAACTTGCCCTGCTGCACGAGTGCCGCGCGCATCGATCCACCTTGGGCACCGCCCAGGATCCGGTAATAGATTTCGCGCACAAGGGCAGAGCCGAGGATCACGTCATCCGGAGGGCTCGCAAAAGCCTCGAGCAGGCGTAGCACCGATGCCTCGAGTCCTTCTTCCATGGGGGACGCATACAGCCCTCGCGGTTGTGCCGACGACGCTCCGCATCGTTCGTCGATCTGCATGCAGACTTCTGCGGCAACTACGTGGTCGAGACGGAAGTAGATCGCCAGCAACGGCTTGTCTGCCGAGGCATCCGTTTCCATCGTGAAAGGGACGGGCACGGAGACCACCAGGTAGTGCTGGTCGTCGTATATGAATACCTCATCGCCAAGAATTCCGCGCTTGCGGCCCTGGGCGACAACAACGATACCGGGCTCGTAGAGCACCGGGGTGCTGCTCAGCGGTCGATCTGAACGGAGTAGTCGAACGTCCGGTAGCGTGGTCAACGTATAGCCCTCAGTGGGGGCTAGTTCGCGGAGAAGATCAATCGTGCGCTGGCGTGAGGACGCGTCCATGGTGCCACTCTCGGTGTTCCCAACGCTCGCCGCAAGCCGGCCTCATAGGATCAGGCAAGAGCGTGAGATCGACGGCCATGGGCGACCGGCTGGCCGCTACCTAGGATCACTTCTGGTCTTAGCAGGAACCCCCAGATGTCCCACAAAATCCTCTTCATTACGGGGTGGGGCCGAGATACGTGTAATTTCCTATAGCTCAGATCGAAAAGATCTTATGAAACAGATGGATGGCGAGTAAAAGTGGTTTCCCAACCGCTTGCAACCCCGTCTTACTCCGCTCGATGGAACAACTATCGAGCCTATCGCCGACGTTTT
>Ga0078972_1009347_pt1 | contig 19428 bp, 10 predicted proteins | sample YelNatPaOPGAMG01_FD_67568 | JGI IMG/M metagenome (GOLD analysis project Ga0078972, IMG submission 67568) | Hot spring thermophilic microbial communities from Obsidian Pool, Yellowstone National Park, USA - OP-RAMG-01 (SPADES assembly) (version 2) | ecosystem: Environmental > Aquatic > Thermal...
CTATTCCGACGTTACCATTATCTAAGACTACTAATCTATCAGTAGTATTAGAATCAGCAATCCTTAAGGCAAAGCCTGTTGAGGTACCTGAGCCTTTTATAGCAAGTTTAGCTGATAAAGAATTATCTATACCGATACTTACGTTTCCATTTTCAAAAAGTGTTAGTTGGTAGCCATTGCTATTAACATTAAATGCTAGATGGTCAGGAAATGATGCTGTGTAGTAAGAATAACTAATTCCGCTAAAGGCAGGATTTTCTGGGGCAAAGGATATGTTTCTAAAATACAGACCACCACCAACATCTGGGCTTCCTAAGGAAATATTGTAAGAACTATTTGCATTGTAAACAAATAAAGCTCCTGCAGTTGGCATTGTAGTACCAATTCCTACGTTGCCATAACTTGTCACTAATAAGCCAGGGTTTAGACTTGTACCTACTTGTAAAAGTCCATAAGGATTAGTCGTTCCTACTCCTACATTCCCGTTATCCAGCACTACAAGTCTATCTGTGGCTTGTGAGTCAGCAATCCTTAAGGCAAAGCCTGTGGTTGTGCCTGCTCCTTTTACATAAAGCCTTGAGGCATTGCCTGTTGAGCCAGTGCCTACTGAGAGGTTTGAGCCATCAGTGACAATGAGGGGAGTGCCTCCAAATGTGCCTGAGGGGTAGTTGTATTGCAGTTGGTTGACTGAACCACCTGGGGTGCCGCCACCTGCTCCGCCTGCAGTAAGAGATACCCAGTTACCGGCTTTTCTTCCTTCAAAGTCTGTGCCTGTCCAGCGGATGATACCATCAGTGGCAACCGAGGAATTTCCTAACTTAATGCCGCCTGTAACTTCTAATTTATCTATTGGATTAGTCGTGCCGATGCCGACGTTGCCATTATCTAAAACCACTAATCTATCAGTTGCGCTTGAGTCAGCAATGCGCAGGGCAAAGCCAGTGCCTGTATCGTTAGAAACAATGTGCAATTTGGCTTCTGGATTATTTAAACCAATGCCCACTTTATCTTCAGGAACGCGCAATCGCACAAGTCCACTGCCTTCATCTTCAAACCATCCACCTGCAAAGAAACCAGGGGTTACATGTGCCCGAACAGCATTGGCGTAAATATCTCCGGTTGCCCTTATATAACCGGATACATCTAAAGTATAAGAAGGTCCTGTAATGCCTATGCCCACATAGCCGTTGTCTAAAAATACTACCCTGTCTTCACCAGCATTATCCTGGATGTGTAAGGCAAAACCTGTGTCTGAACCTGCGCCGACTATATGCAGTTTTGCATCAGGCGTAGAGGTGCCTATACCAACATTATCTGTGCTTGTGTTAAGCCGCACTATTGAGCCATCGTCAGTCCAGCCAGCAGGATTATCCTGCCAGGACGCCAGACCATTAGTATCTGAAACTAAAACTTTATTCGCAGCCGGCGAGCCGCCTGTAATTTTTACCTGACCGGCAACTTCTAATTTTGCTTGAGGTGAGGTTGTGCCAAGACCGACGTTGCCATTATCAAGGACCACCAGCCGGTCAGTTGCGGCAGAATCAGCGATACGAAGGACGAAGTTAGATGAAGTGCCAGTGCCGCGGATGTCTAATTTGGCTGAAGGTGAGGTTGTGCCGATGCCGGCGTTACCATTGACCCATAGGTCTTTTACGGTCTCAAAAACCTGCGCATACCCAGGCGGCGGAGGCGAAAATACGGTAATAATCAAAAGGGCTAACAGAGAAGATAAAGTTAGAATAGTGGTTATCTTTAGCCAATTCCGCTTAGACCGATTCATAACCTCCTCCTGGTTTAATAGTTTATTTATAATCATAGTGGTAGGGACGCTTCTATTTAATATAATTAATTCAAATTCAATAGGTTACAATCGCTCATTTTACAGGCTTTTGTATCTTATTGTTCTGTAATATATGTTGTCGTAACAATATAAAACATAATAAGTTAAAGAAAGAGGAAACGTCCCCTTATTTTTTTAGGCGCAAAGAATCAGCGCGGTTTTTAAAAAATGCGTTGCTTGGGTCTAATTCATATGCCTTATCCCATTCCTTTATTGCCTCAGCAAGCCTGCCAAAATCCTGTAAGGCCTGGGCATACCTCGCCCTGAAGCCGGGGGAATTGCCTTCTTTCTCTAATCTTTTTTTAAAAATCGCCATTGCCTTTGCCTCCATACCTGCCTGGATATAGGCATTAAGCAATATATCAGAATGGTAATTATCGTCTGGGTTTGCATTGACTATCGGCTCTAAGCGCGCAATTGCTTTGTCAAACTGTTTGCCTAAAATATAGTAATCAGTAAGCCGCGTTGAGATAACATAATCCTTCGGATTTTTCTTTTCCAAATTTTCGTATATGGAGATAACCTTGTTAAAATCGCGCAGCCGCAAATAACCTTCTGCAATCGCACGCTGCAACAATACATCATCGGGATTCTTGGCCGCCCCTTTTTCCAGATTCGCTATCACCTGGGGTATCTGACCCTTTGCCTGGGCGCGGTTTAAAAGTTCTAACGTAGCCCATTCTTTAATGTTGTGATACTTCGGCGCAGAAATAACCTCTTCTAATGCCTGCATTGCGCCTGCCTCATCTCCCTTAGATAGATAATCACTGATTAAGGCGCGCTTGGCATCTGATTCATCCACAACAGGTGCTGGATTTTGTAATTGGGATTTTTTGGAATTCTTATCCTGCGACTCTATATTAGCTGCAAACGCCCCTTGCGGAATAATCAGACCTAAAAACAAAACATATATGCCTAAACAAAACAAATATCTTTTCATCTAAGCCCTCCTCCTTTTCAAAAAATGGGGACGGTTCTATTTTTTAAAGTGAATCGAAAAAGAAAAAATAGAACCGTCCCCATTTTTTGTTTTTTGTTTTGTAGTATATTTGAACTACGTTTATTATATTAAACAACTGTTATAAAATCAAGGGCTTTCCAATAAATAAAGCCTCGAAAGAATATAAGACTATTTTTATTTTCTATTGACGCAACCGCGCCACCTCAACCCCATCCACAATCAGACTCACATAATTAGCCTGAGGCTTGACCTGGAATGATTTTTTCCCTGCATCAGCAACAACTAATTTTTCAGTCGGGTTAGTTGTGCCTATGCCGACGTTGCCTGATGTCCGCTTAACTACCATAGCATTGGTATTATTGCCATCTGGGTCAAGCCCTAAGAAATTATTAGTAGTGTCGTAGTTAACAGTTGCTTCATTACCGTCATTACCGATGTGTAGCGACCCACCGGCAAGATATAGGTGATGCCAACGCATAGTTGAAGAGCCAAGATTATAGGTATTATGAGTATTAGGCCCAATATCTCCGGCAACCTGTAATTTAAATGTGCCTGGGCTTGATGTGCCAATTCCTACGTTGTCTGTGGAGGTCTCTAATCTTACCACTGTCCCATCATCCACCCAGCCGCCTGCTGCATAGCCTGGATAGACATTGCCGTAGAAGTTATTAGCATAAATATTGCCAGTTGCCCTTATGTCATTGGTTACGTCTAAGTGGTATGTGGGATTGGTTGTGCCTATTCCGACGTTACCATTATCTAAGACTACTAATCTATCAGTAGTATTAGAATCGGCAATCCTTAAGGCAAAGCCTGTGGTTGTGCCTTGGCCTTTAATGTAGAGTCTTGCCAAGGCAGAGGTTGTGCCTATTCCAACATTGCCTCCAGGCATAAGGCTTATGTCTTGATTAGCTGCAGATGTAATCTGGGCTAAGCCTGCACCTGAGAAGTTAATATTTGCTCCAGCGCCTGATAGGGTTAAGGCATTACCTTGAGAGGTTAGCTCTAAGGTTGTAAACTTACCAGTTGTTGGAGTTGTGGCTCCTATGGTTGTATTGTTGATGGTGCCTCCTGTAATTGCTACACTAGCAGGGTTGTATCGTTTGTAGGTTGCGCCATCACCTAAGTCATCCTGGGTAGCGTTAATGCTCCAGGTGCCTGAGGATACCTTAGGGATGCCAGTTGAACCAGAGGAGTTAATCCCTGTTCCTCCCTGGTCTGGCCCTAAGGTGCCTGCTGAGGTTAGGTTCTTTGAGCCATCAGTAAAGACTGGCTTGGATGCAGTAAGCCCTGAGAAGTTAATAGTGCCTGATGAGGAAATGCCTGTAGCAGAGGCAATTGCCCCTGAGGAATTTACCTGGAATTGCGAGGCTGAACCAACGGATAAAAGCGCTAAGGGGTTGGTTGTGGCAATACCAACGTTGCTATTGCTTAACACCACTAAGCCTGTTGATACAGAAGTACCTACGTGTAAGAGCCCGGCAGGGGCGGTGTTACCAATACCAACATTGGTAGAGTTATCATATAAGATGCCAGTGCCTATGGTGTTAGCATCAGTCCATTTAGCCACATAGTGCTGGCTGCCTGTTAAGTTAGAGACTGCTCCTGAGGAGGCTTTTAAGATACCATTAAGAGAGCCGATAGTAAGGTTAGTTGTGGTTGAGGTGCCTGAGACCTTTAGGTTGCCAAGGATGTCTAATTTTTCAGATGGGGAGGTTGTGCCGATACCGACGTTGCCATTCATAACTGCTAATTTTGCTGTGCCTGGGGTAGATGTGCCAATTCCTACGTTGTCTGTAAAGGTCTCTAATCTTACAACTGTTCCATCATCTACCCAGCCGCCTGCTGCATAGCCTGGATAGATATTGCCGTAGAAGTTTTGGGCGTAGATGTTGGAGGTGGCTCTTATGTCACCTGAGACATCCAATTTATAGCTGGTTGAAGTAGTGCCGATACCGATATTTCCTGAGTCAGTTGCTAAGTAAGATGCGCCTGTTGTGGTTATGCCTAAAAATGTAGGTGAAGATGTACTTGAGATATCCTGGATGGTGTTTAGTTGGTTAGAGGTAAGTTTTAGGTTTGTGGAATTGTAGTCTAAACTTATGGTGTTACCTGAGCGCTTAAGTGGAAAATCAAAGGTTAAGGGGTATTCATAGTCAGTGCCTCCTGAGGCAGTTGACCAGGCGCCTGAGGTTACTTTAACCAACCCAGACCAACTAGAGGAATTTTGGCCTGTTCCACCATAGATAGAGGCAAGTGGTGTTGTTAAGCCAATTACGCCAGTGCCAGAATTGTAGGTTATGGGTTCTGAGGAAGACAGGGCTAATCTGGCACGGGTATCAGTATAGTAAAGATTTGAGCCTTCAGGTAAATCTGTGGTTGTTGCTGAACCTGACACAACACCTGCAGTAGCCTTTAATACTCCTGATAAACCACTTAGGGTTAAACCGCCAAATGTAGGCGAGGATGTGGTTGCAATATCCTGGATAGTATTTAGTTGGTTGGAGGTAAGTTTTAGGTTTGTGGAATTGTAGCCTAAACTCATAACCCCAGCGCTGGAAATACTCAATGGCCAGTTGGCAGCAACAGTCACAGTCCCTGAGTTATCAGGAAGGGTAATTGTTCTATCCTGTGTGGCATCTGCTCCTTGTAAGGCAATCTCATAGTCATCAAGGGTTGTGCCTTCAAAGTAAAGCACATTTCCTTGAGTACCTGTAAATGCAGCACCTAAAGTTACATCTCCAACATCTGAGATATCCCCTAAGCCAGACCCTGTGATAGAGTCATCAACGTATTTCTTGGTGGCTGCGTCATAGTCAGAGGTTGGAGTGGCTAAGTTGATGACCTTGGTTGAGTTCATATTCAAGACATTAACAGAGGCAGTGCCTGAGACCTTTAGGTTGCCAAGGATGTCTAATTTTTCAGATGGGGAGGTTGTGCCGATGCCGACGTTGCCATTCATAACTGCTAATTTTGCTGTGCCTGGGCTTGATGTGCCAATTCCTACGTTGTCTGTAAAGGTCTCTAATCTTACAACTGTTCCATCATCTACCCAGCCGCCTGCTGCATAGCCTGGATAGATATTGCCGTAGAAGTTTTGGGCGTAGATGTTGGAGGTGGCTCTTATGTCACCTGAGACATCCAATTTATAGCTGGTTGAAGTAGTGCCGATACCGATATTTCCTGAGTCAGTTGCTAAGTAAGATGCGCCTGTTGTGGTTATGCCTAAAAATGTAGGTGAAGATGTACTTGAGATATCCTGGATGGTGTTTAGTTGGTTAGAGGTAAGTTTTAGGTTTGTGGAATTGTAGTCTAAACTTATGGTGTTACCTGAGCGCTTAAGTGGAAAATCAAAGGTTAAGGGGTATTCATAGTCAGTGCCTCCTGAGGCAGTTGACCAGGCGCCTGAGGTTACTTTAACCAACCCAGACCAACTAGAGGAATTTTGGCCTGTTCCACCATAGATAGAGGCAAGTGGTGTTGTTAAGCCAATTACGCCAGTGCCAGAATTGTAGGTTATGGGTTCTGAGGAAGACAGGGCTAATCTGGCACGGGTATCAGTATAGTAAAGATTTGAGCCTTCAGGTAAATCTGTGGTTGTTGCTGAACCTGACACAACACCTGCAGTAGCCTTTAATACTCCTGATAAACCACTTAGGGTTAAACCGCCAAATGTAGGCGAGGATGTGGTTGCAATATCCTGGATAGTATTTAGTTGGTTGGAGGTAAGTTTTAGGTTTGTGGAATTGTAGCCTAAACTCATAACCCCAGCGCTGGAAATACTCAATGGCCAGTTGGCAGCAACAGTCACAGTCCCTGAGTTATCAGGAAGGGTAATTGTTCTATCCTGTGTGGCATCTGCTCCTTGTAAGGCAATCTCATAGTCATCAAGGGTTGTGCCTTCAAAGTAAAGCACATTTCCTTGAGTACCTGTAAATGCAGCACCTAAAGTTACATCTCCAACATCTGAGATATCCCCTAAGCCAGACCCTGTGATAGAGTCATCAACGTATTTCTTGGTGGCTGCGTCATAGTCAGAGGTTGGAGTGGCTAAGTTGATGACCTTGGTTGAGTTCATATTCAAGACATTAACAGAGGCAGTGCCTGAGACCTTTAGGTTGCCAAGGATGTCTAATTTTTCAGATGGGGAGGTTGTGCCGATGCCGACGTTGCCTGTATAAAGTATTGCTATGGCTTCTGTACCTGCTGAACGGATATGTATTGGATTTAATGTAGAGCCGGTTGCAGTGGCGATATTTAATAGATAACCTGTCCCGCTGTTAGAAGGAGAATCCGTAAAAGTAAATAGATTAGAAGCGCCTGTGCTTGAGCCATAAGTAAAGGTTGTGGTGTATGAACCCATAGATAAACTTAAGCTAGCGGAGGGATTATTTAATTCTGACCAGCGAGAACTACCTGTTGCCACGCTTGACCAGGTTAAATTGCCAGAGCCGTCATTGGTTAACACTGTATTGGCGCCTCCTTGTAGCGAAGGCCATTCGTAATGAATACTACGTACGTCAAGGTTGCCATTAATATCAACCTTAAATCTACTTGAGCCACCTGCCCGGGCATCAATAAAATCTCCTGTGCCGTCGTGAGAAATCTTAACCACTGAACCTGCCACATTTGCTCCGGCAGTAATATTGATTGCATCGCCAGTGCTGGCAACTGTTGGCGCGTAAGTTATATTGATAGCATCGTGATCTATGCCTGTATAATTCTGCATAAAATAACTGGTTAAGGTAAACGGACCTGACATAGTCTGGGCTATGTCAGAACGCATGTATTTATTAGATTCTATACCTCCTAAACGATAGGAGTTTAAGGAATGCGCTGAAGAGGCGATTTTAAGCCGAGGGGACATTTCACCCTCACCATCAACCTCAATGGACAAATGATACCCTGAGTTAAAATCCAAGGTGTCAGGAAAACCTGTTGCGCTTCCTAAATAGCAGGAAATAATCCCCATTTCATCAGGTGTAATACTCTGCTTCTCTGACCACAGCGCTGTCCCGCCTTCTGCTGTAGAATATAACCTGAAGGTAAACTCATGGGGTCCTGCGAGCGCTGTCTTATCCTTTTTAGTAACCCTTGCCTGCAGGAATATCTCCTGCGGAATCTGGGCAAAGACAAAATCCCAGAAAAACAGAGCGCTGATAAAAATACTTGTAAATAATATTCCAGTTAAGGCTAATTTGTGGTTTCTGCGATTAGACATTTTTTCCTCCCAGTTTTTAATGACAACCTTACAAATTTTATTTATATTATTTGCCAAATTATTCAATAAAGACAGGTAATTTAGTTTTCTCATATGCTACAAGGGTAAATCCCAATGCTACCAATAAATACCAAACGATAATAGCATCACCTTCGCCAGAACAAAATACGTTTCTTTATTTTTTCAAAATAACCTTCGGGCTGCACAGTCCAGACCCATTGCGCAGGTGTGGCGTCTTCCTCATCAATTGTAATCCGATTATCAGAGTTTAAATCTAAGCCTGCCTTTACATAAAAATAATGATTGCCTACAGTCAACCCGCTTAAATGCGCAGCATCTAAATCTGACCAATCAGACCAGTTAAGGTTATCCAATTTATAACTAAATTTGCAGCCGGCTTTGGATGCCTCATATTTAAAGTCTGCCTCGGTGTTTTCTGTAACTGTGGCTGGACCTGAAATAATGCGCGTATCTGGTGTTAAGCGTTTAAGATAAATATCATCCTTATAGGTTATGGATAAGTTTCCGGCAGTATCGCGAAATTTTACATAAACTGTTTTTGTGCCGTCAATATCCGGCTCAGCCAGAAGCCAATTGGCGATGACGGGTTGATAATTAAACGGCTGATTCATCTCAGTGTCAAAAACTCCGTCATTGGAGATATAAATACTTTTTATATCCGACACAAGGTCTTCTGCCTTGATGTTTAATGAAACATATGCTGAGTGGGTAATCTCTTGGCCAGAGTTAATTAAAACGCTTCCTGTAGGCGGCTGCGTATCTACTATAAAATCCCAGCCTCTTACTACATTATTGCCCAATACATCGTATGCCCTCAATAAAACAGTATTTAATCCTTCATTAAGAACAAAACCAGACTTGCTGATAAGCAGTTGCGTTTCAGGATGATAATCAAAACCCACTGTATTATTATTTATTGTAAGTATTGTCTGGTTTAAGTCTAAGCCTGAATCCTTATCAGAAACTAAGCAACTTACTAAAGTAAATTTATCAGTTACAATATCACCTGGATGTGGGGTAAGTTGATTTATAAAAGGCGGGTCAACATCAACCCATATTTCAAAATTAAGCATGCTTTTTTCATCAGGTCCTTTGCCTAAAACTATTGGCAGCACATAAAATATATGTTTGCCTGATAAGATGCTATTTTCTAGAAATTGATAAGAAGGCCATCGGGTATCAACGGTGAAATCCGGCGTGGAGTCCAAAGCAACAGAGCACCCTTCAAGAAGCGTAGGCGGGACTATTTCTATTTTCCAATAAAAATAAGGGTCATTATCCCTCTGCCAGGTTTTTTCAAGAATCACTGCGCCTAAAGGCTGGGTCTGGGCCTTAAGGTCAGAAATTACTTTCATCTCGGGAGGTAGAACTGTGGGTATGCCTACAAGCATATATATTTGGCCGGTGCGTAAGGTATTATTACTTGATGTGAGTTCATATAAATATATGCAGTTTTCTCCTATGGCTGAGACTTTGGTATCATAAACTGCAGATGATGTAGTGCCGCCACCGCTCATAAAAACCGGGATAGTTAATATATAAGAACTGCTAGAGGCATCAATTGCCCAAGCAGAGTTAGATATACCTAAAATAAAAAAAATACTTATAACACTGCGCAAGGTTATACAAATGTTCATAATCCCTTATTAATGGCTTATTGGTATATTAACTACAAATTCACGCTGTTTATCCTCGTCTTGAAACTTATAAGTCATTTTTATTGCCTTAGGAAATTGTAGCGTGTTTTCATCCCAGGATTCCTTCCACGTCAAACCATCGCTATAACTAAACCGGCATTCGCTTAAATTGCTTAAACTAACTTCCTTTGTAGCATAAGTCCCCCAGTTATAATCCGTCGGCTCTTCGTAATAGCGGTCCAGGGTTTGCGACGAAGCATTATAGACATAAGATGCCTCCGCTAAACTATCCTCGCGGGCAAAGATAAAAAAGAACTGTCCTGCCTCGCCTTTAAAACGCACCCCGGGATAACTTACGCGAGCGATAGAAGAAACCTCCCTGCTTAATCGCAACAAAGAAAAACGTTGCTTCTGACCCCTATCAAGCATTTTGTTTGCCTGACGCAAGGAATTAAACGTCCCTGTTATTGCTGCCATAACCAAAGTCATAATTACAGTAAATATAGCCAGGGCAACCAGAACCTCAACAAGTGTAAATCCCTTTAGAAATATCCTTTTTTTTAAGAAAAACTTTATATCTCTATTTTGCATTTTGTTTCTCAAGGGCAACCTTTAAGCCATACCTGGCATCAGTATTGTCTGGTCTTATCTTAATGGCTTTTTCAAACTGCTCTATGGCTTGATTTATCTGGCCGCTATTTAAATAAATAACCCCTAAATTGTAACGTGATTCAAATAACTCTGGATTAAAGTGTATTGCCTTCTGATAATTAACAATTGCTTCTTCTAAATTACCTACAAATTGATAAATATTTGCCAGATTATGATAAGCATCTGCGTAATCAGGTTTAAGTTCAACGGATTTTTTAAATTCGTTTATGGCTCCTTGCATATTCCCTTCCTGCGCATAGGCATCGCCCATATTGTTATGCGCGCGCGGGCTATTAAAAGAGACTTCCGTAGTTGCGCGCCAAAGCCTACCAGGGGTCTTCCAGTCTTCATTTCTTATTACTGTGCGCACTGAATAAATGGCTATGAGAATGATAAACACGCTTAATCCCCTATTCCTTCTTATGCCAACGAGTTTTATCTCTTCTGCGTCTTTAGCGCTTAACCTGGTATTTTTAGGATATGTAACTGGCTTTACATATCTTTCATATAAAAAACACAATAAAATGCTGTAGGCAATTGAAGGAAAATAGGCATATCTTTCAGCCACCAACCAACTTACCATAACAGGGCTATAAGTTGGGCTTAAAAATATTACATAGAGCCCTAATGCAAAAAATATCTCTTTTGCCTTCCTTAAAAAAAATAAAAATGAAGCAAAAAATAAAACCGCCAGGCCTAGTAACTCCCAGTTAAGCAGGATGCGCGTGATAACCGGCGGTTCGTGATATAAGGTTAGTTTCGCTGGCCAAAGCAAAAGAACTAAATGCTCAAAAAATGAATATGCCATATTATAAATTGGATTTGTCCAATTTTTTGGATTCCAGATATCCCCTGCCAATCCTATTTCTTTAGCAACGGATACAACCCTTGAGGATATCATCACCCTGCCTAAAAAAACAGCCAATCCTATAACCACAAAAAAAGGAAGCCAGAGTTTCCAATTCTTACGCCATTTGCCGAAGGTAATATCGGATAATACTAAGAGAAATGGGAAAAATAAATTTAAGGACAAACTTTTTAACGCAATGTAGAAAAACCCCAGAAGAGAAAGCAAATAATATATAAACCCCTTTTCCTTATGCTGGTATAAAAGATAAAGGGCAAACATAAACAAACCTAAAATCAAATGCCCCCTTCCTGAAATCCAACTCACTGCTTCAGTATGAATGGGATGCACAGCGTATAATGCCGCACCCAAAAAGGCAGTCTCGGTTTTAAAAAATAGACCGAGAAAGAAAAACGCTAAGATACAAGCGATTGCGTGTAGTATAACGTTAGTCAGATGATAAACAAAAGGATTAAACTTTCCGATATGGTAATTTAGGGAATTAAGCAATCCTGTGGGATTCCACAATAATTTCTGCCAATCAGCAATCTCTGGATTTTTCGCTATTGTGGGGATATCATCAGAAACAAAAAGGCCATGAAGGGAATTTGTATATACAAGAAAACAAAGCCCAACTAACAAAAGAATAAATGTTCTCTTCTCGTGCATTATATATAAAAATAGAAACGTCCCTATTTTGTTTAGCCGCTTCCTAAAACACGCATCAATTCCTGCGGCGAAGTAAGACCTAAGGATATCTTTTCCCAGCCGTCATCTAAAAGGAATTTCATTCCCGAAGAACGACAAAAACTAATTATCTCTTCGGAACTAGCCCTTTGCATAGTCAGGCGGCCAATCTCAGGTGTAAGTTCCATAATCTCAAAGATACCAAGCCGACCTGCAAATCCAGTATTTAAACAATCCTGGCAACCAACTGCCTGATAAACCTCTATTTCCTTATCTTTGTAAGGAGAATTTTTAAATACAGATTTCCCAATAGATTTTTTACATTTTGGACATAATATTCTGATTAAACGTTGCGCAACCACGCCATTAAGGCAGGAGGCGATTAAAAAAGGCTCAATACCCATATCTATTAAACGTGTGATAGCCGAGGCTGCGTCATTGGTATGTAAGGTGGAAAAAACAAGGTGCCCTGTAAGTGCTGCCTGAATAGCAATAGTAGCGGTCTCTAAATCGCGGATTTCACCAACCATAATAATATCAGGGTCATGTCTTAATATGGAACGTAATCCTGTGGCAAAGGTCAGATTCACCTTAGGGTTAACTTGAATCTGGCGGCAGAAATCCAATTGATATTCAACAGGGTCTTCAATTGTAATAATATTTTTATCTATGGTCTTTAAACTGGATAATGACGCATAAAGCGTGGTGGTCTTTCCGCTTCCCGTAGGCCCTGTTACCAGGATTATACCAGAAGGCCGCTGAATAAGACGGCTATAGATTTTTAGGTTTTCCTTTGACATTCCTAACTCTTCTAATGTCAATAACCTTCTATTCTGCCTTAATAATCTTAAAACCAGGCTTTCCCCTTGAATAGTTGGTATAACTGAAACGCGCACATCTAAGGATTCATCCTTTAAATCCACCTTAAACCTTCCATCCTGGGGTACGCGCTTCTCAGCGATATCCAGGTTAGACATAATCTTTAAACGTGAAACAAATGCATTATAGTGGCTTGCTTCAGGAGGGCTTATCTCCTTAAGCACACCATCAATGCGCAGCCTAAGCCGCATCTTTTCCTCCTGTGGCTCAATGTGGATATCAGAGGCATTGACCTTAAGCGCCTGAAGTAAAAGCAGATTAACTGCCTCAATGACTGAGGGTTTGCTGCCTTCTTCCTTTATTATTGTATCTTCTATTTGTATCTCTTCTTTAGACTGAATGGCAGTCCCTTTTAAACCCCTGCGGTCGTAATATTTGTTAAGGATTCCAAGTAAATCTTTTTCTTTGATTAAATACGGCTTGATAAATAATCCTGTGCGAAAACGCAACTCCTCCAATAAGGATGCGTCTAAAGGGTCAAGGAGACCTACTGCTAATTCATCATTTTTTTTAAAAATGGGTACAACCTTTGCCTTCCAGACGAAATCGCCTGTAAGCAGGGAGAATAACTCTTTTGAGGGGGAAAAATCTGCGGGATTAAATTTTGGTAAATTAAGTTTTGTTGAAAGAAATTCTATTAATATATCTTCCTGGACAAAGTTAAGTCGGCGTATTGCCTGAACCAGGGAAATGGAACTGCGCTGCTTTTCTAACTTTAATGTTGCGAGTTGCTCACTTGAAATAATGCCTTCTTTTAATAGACTTTGTTCTATATTAAATTGCTGCATATGATAATGCAAAATATTTAGTAAAACTATCGGTTATAACACTAACCGCTACTTACTTCTGTGCCACAACTACCTCTTCCCCAGAAGATGAAAGCACCTTTGCAGTAACGAAAATAAGCAGGTTTTTACGCTGTATGCTATCTGCATTTTTCTTAAAAAAAGCACCTAATAAAGGGATATCTCCTAAAACAGGAACCTTGGTAGTGGTCTTGGTGCGGCTTTCTTTGATGAGCCCTCCTAAAACAACTGTCTCTCCGCTAGTTACCACTACAGTTGTTGAGAGATTGCGCGATGTAAATTTAGGCAACTTTACGTCTCCTGTATAAGTAAAGCCATCTGCTGTTGCCTCGCTTACCTCTGGAATAAGCGAAAGAGTGATTGTTTTTTTGTCAGCCCCTACTGCAGGAACTACTTTAAGTAATATCCCAACATCCCGTCTTAAGAAATCCTTTGGGACATTTTTATAAGTAGTCTCTCCTGCGTCATTATAATCCCCATCGCCATTTAAATCAAACTGCACAATCTCGTATTCATAGCGCGTAGGATAAATCCATTCATCAACCACTTTAATTGTAGCCATCTGATTATTCAACGTGGTTATCCGCGGTGAAGAAAGGGTCTTAATCTTCTTGGTTTCTTCTAATGCATGCAGGACAGTCTCAAATTGCGGGGCGGTAAGCAAACCTTTATAGGTAAGGTTTAATCCTTCAGACGCCCGGCTAAATGCGCTAAAATCCACTCCGCTATCTTTACCTATGCCATGCTTAAAACTGCCTCCTTTTTGTTCAGCAGGAAAATCCTCATTAGCGAATTTCCATGTAAGGCCTAACTCCTTTGTATCTGTAACATCCACCTCTAAGAAACGCGCCTCAATAAGAACCTGAATAGGGGTGACATCAAGATTGTAAAGTATATCCTCTAACATCTGAAGATTTGATGGGGTATTGCGCACTATGAGCGCATTTAAACGTTTATCGTATGTTATCTTTGCATCCTGCGGCCAGGAGACTGCCTCTTTTAAGGTGTCTTCAATAGTTATCACCTTATTAATCTGCGAAGAACTCCCACCTAATCCTGTTTCGCTTGCGGCAGAGATTGGACTAAATTCAGTAAATAACCCCCCGCCACGATTAAGATAATATATCCTTGTCTCAAGCGCCTCCTGCGCAATCTCTTCTGGGTGGGCAATCCAGACAATATCCTTATCTATACGATAAACCAGACCTAAACTTTTGGTTACGTATTTTATCACTTCATCTACAGGGGTATCATTAAAGCGCGCGCTTACCTTTAACCCTAGGTCCAAAACTTTCTGCGATGCAATAAAATTAACATCAGATTCCTGAGAAAGAAATAATACTAACGACTTTAAATCCACCTTATCAAAATCCAGGCTTATTTTTTTCTTCAGTTTCTTCCTGATGGCTGGAGGTTCAATCAGGACAGTCTCAGCAGGTTTTTCAGTAACAACTGGCGGCTCCACATAAGAAGGAATCTGGCGCTTAACAACCTCATCAATCATACTGCGCTCCACATTTTCCAATTCTTGAGAAAGCGCGATTTCCTTCTTTTCTGCTATCTTGGCTTGCGCCTTTTCAATATATTCCTTTGCATAAGGTGTATATTTTATACGCGGATTACCCTCCAAACGTATAATCTCCTGAAAATATTTTACCGCCTCTTCATACATTCCGTTTCTATAAAGTTGGCGCGCCTGAACCCAGAGTTTTTCAATCTTTTCTATTTTCGCCTGATCCTCTTTTTGTTTATTTAATTTTGATTCAGAAAGCGCCTTTTCTTGTAAATCACCCCTGCTCAACCCTGCCTTCTTCTCCGTAACTGCCTTGGATAATTCTTCCTTTTTAGTTAAATCAACTTGCTGCTCTATTAATGGTGCAGGTTGTTTTTCTTTTGCCGCCTCTTTTTTAGTTAGAAATTCTTTATCTAACTGTTCTCTGGATTGTCTTTCTTTAGCGGCTAACTCCTCCCTTTGCCTGGCTAATTCTGCTAATCTTTTCTGCCTGGCCGCTTCTTCTTCCCGCTGCCTGGCTAAGAGTTCCTCTTTTTTCTTCGCCTCTTGTTCAGCCTTGAGTTGTTTTTCTAAGGCTATTTTTTTACGCTGTTCTTCCTTCTTCTTTAATAATTCCTGGAGTTGTTTTTCCCTGGCTAATTCCTTTTCTTTAGCCTCCATCTCCTTTTTTGCTCTTAATTCCTGTTTGAGTTTTTCTTCTTGCATTTTAACTTGGTTGCGCATATCCTGCTTAGCCTTTTCCTCAAGCAGCCTTTTTGTTCTTTCAGCCGCTAATCTCCTTGCCTCTTCTTCCCTTTGCCTGGCTAACTCTAATAACTTCTTCTGCCTTGCTGCTTCTTCTTCCCGCTGCTTGGCTAAGAGTTCCTCTTTTTTCTTCGCCTCTTGTTCAGCCTTGAGTTGTTTTTCTAAGGCAGCCTTCTTACGTTGCTCTTCTTTTAATTTCTGTCTGGCTTCTATTTCTTCAATCCTGTTTATATACATTAAAATATCATTGTTCCCAGGTAAGTCTTCCTTGAGATCTAAAAATATTTTTTTGGAATTGGCATAATCATGGTTATCAAATGCTTTTTTTGCATATTGATACGCCTTATCCTTCTCCCTAAAATTCTTTAGAGTCTGTAGTAAGGTCTCTTCCGTGGGCTCAATCTCAAGCGACTTACGCACGCTATACACATAAGGATCGGATTTAAGCAGGACGATAATTTTCTCTAACATATCGGCGGCCTTACGGAAATTCCCCTCTCTATAAAAATTCAGGGCATCTATGTAAAGCAAGGTAATCTGCTCATTGGCATGGCTTAATGTTTCCTTTTTATCTGGGGCGCCCCTTGCCATACCGGGGGTATCCGGCGGCTGAGAGACTCCGCCATAAGCGGAAAAACTTAAAAAACCAAGGATTAAAAGAAAAACAGTTAGTTCTAGAGACAACCTATGAAAATTTATCTTGTTCATTTTATTTCTCCTCCCGTTTTATAATAATTTCCTCATTATTACTTATATTCTTAAGAATAATTTCGCTATCAGAAAAATAACTTAATGTAAAATCACCGATTCTCTCATCGCGGCCTAAAAAAACAGTCTCCTGTCTAAGGGTATCTTCTATAGCAGCAACTTCTTTCTTTCTTAAGATTGCCTTGCCACGATAAATAAATCTGGGCGCAGGCTTTAACTGCCCGGCATCTTCTTTGCCTGATATCTGAATAGGTAAAGCAACTCCCTCTTTTGAGGCAATGAAAAATGGATTGTTATTCCTGAGCAGGCGAATAAAATCGTCTTGCTGGTTTTTTTGAATTTCTTCTACGCCAACAGAAGCAGGTGTATCTGGTTTAGCACTCAAATCCCCTTCTGTTACAATCTGTCCCATAACCAAATCCATATCAAAAGAGGAATCTACGGATTTTAATGAAAGAGACTCAAAACAAACTTTCGGGATAATTTCGTTTAATTGTATTATAAAATCAATTAATGCCTTTGAGGGACAACTCAACTCTATCCTGCTCTTTAACATCTTTACTCCTGGCATCGGCGCTTGCGCTTCCGCTACGTAAGGATTGAGGGATTTAAAATTTATACCGTAGTCCATACCCAAACCTACTATTTCTTTAAAACTGTATAATTGGCTTAATAGATATACCGCCTCTGCCGTAGAAGGCAGTTTTTCTTTAAAACCCAACTCAGGATTATTAACCTGTTTTTCTTCGGATTTTGCCTTGAGTAACTGCTTGGTCTTTCCAAGTTCCTCTACAAAATAAATGCTTATGTCATAATCTTTTTTTAGCCATTTATATTTAGGGTCAAATAAATAAATCAAGCCAGCCAGGTGCGTCTTAATTTGGCCTACTTCTTCTTTAAGTCTTGTTACGCTGTTGCTATCAAATTCAGGTAGAACCTCCCGAAGCATTGCTATATTAGCTAAATTATCTTTTTTTAGGGCCCTTGCCTTCGCCCGCAAGATAAACCCCAAAAGCAACAGGAATACGCAAACCCCTAAACATATTAAAAAATAATGTTTGCTATTATGTACGTTATGTCTATCTATCATAATATCTCAAGGCGCAACTTAAAATCTATTGCCTTTATCTGTGTATCAGACGTGGGAAAGGTAGAGGCGACAACCTTTGGTTCTTTTATATCATTGTTTTTCTTAAGATTAGCCAGAAAATTATTTACGTCTTCATAGTTAGGCGCAACCCCTGAGACAAAAACAACCAATCCAGCATCCTTACCTTCAGCCACAAACTCCTTAATTTCTATAGAGGGGGTCTTACATTCCGCAATCTTAGCCAGTGCCTTTAAATAAAGCCCTTGCTGTTTAAGACGCCCCTTAAAATAAGATTCTAAATTAAGGAGTCGTTCCTTTTCTGACTTTAATATTTTTACCTGTGGGAGCAAAGAAGAGATGTGGGATGCCGTTTCTTGATGAATTGTTTCTTGCCTATTTAGGTCAATAAATAAAATTACATCCATAACAAGAAAAATGAAGATGGCTAAATTAAGTAAAAATAAAGATGCCCTTTTTGTAAAATCAATGCGATAGATACCCCTCTGTTTAACTATCCTTTCTTTGATAAGATTTATTTTTAAGGTAGTTTTAAAACTTAAACCGCTAATTGCCAGGCCTGTGCTTAAAGCAATAGACTCAGAATCAGCAACTAAATTATCCTGTGGTTTAATCTTTTTTAATGGATTAAACAGTGCAATCTCGAAATCGGTAAAAACTTTTTTGAATGCAGAAACTGTTTCCTCTGAACACCCCTGGCCACTTATGTAAAAATAATGCAAAGGCTTTTGCCCTTCTAAGGGATGCTGCATATAATGGGCATTATAAATTCTCTGCACCTCCTGTGAAAATCTCATTTGCGCCGCAGGGTCTTCTGTAAGGTCTTTTCTGCCAATAGATAAAGGATAAATCCATAATCTCTTAGTTTCATAAATAAGTAAATCGCTGGCAGTATTTTTTATATTCAATATAGAAAAATTATCTTTTTCTCTTTCTGGATAATTATAAATTAGGACATTATATAATGCGGTTAAAGAGGGAACCACCCCTAAACACCTTAACCCCAGTCCTTCAACCTGGCTAATATATTTTTCTGCCATCTCCTTTTTGGCTGCTATAAAATTAAGATTACTGCCCCAGATAAAGATATCCCAAAAACATTCATCGAGTTTAAAAGGTAAATTCTGTCTTGTTAAAAATGCGACTATATCTCTTTGCTTATTCTTACTTCTTGCCAATACCCCTGGAAGATGAAAACTCCGGAAAAGCACAACCTGGGTGGGTATATTTATAAAAACACCGTCTCCCTTTTTTAGTATCTGCCCATTAACAAGGTCCTCTAAATTAGCCGCTGACTTAAATCTTGTTATAATTAACTGATTTCCTTTTTTAATGAGTTCTGTGGCTGTTTGAAAGCCCTCATCAATGTCCAGACCTATAAATTTCTTTTGCCTAAATATCATAATTTACTCCTTATACCCTTCCCAATATCTGCTTCAACTTATTAATTTCTGCCTGGCTATATTCCCTGCGCTTATTGATAGGATTCCTTTTAGGCCTTGGGAATATTTTTTTCTTCTCATACCTAAGGAGTGTCTGCTTGGATATCCCCAGAATAAGCGCAACCTCCTGCGTGCTGTAGTATGGTTTTTGCATCTTTTCCCTCCTCGTATAATATGTGGTTAATAACATATATTAAGGGTGGGCTTTTGGGCTCTTCTAAAAAGCCCAAAAGCCCCCTCACCTGTTCTTTTTGTTGATTTAGGAAGAGACCCTGCTAAACTATTATCTGATGGATATGTTAGGGGCAAAATCTTTTGCCTCCTTGAAGGACTTTAAAGTCACTTCTGGTAAAAGTCAGTGCC
>Ga0078972_1008009_pt2 | contig 19427 bp, 25 predicted proteins | sample YelNatPaOPGAMG01_FD_67568 | JGI IMG/M metagenome (GOLD analysis project Ga0078972, IMG submission 67568) | Hot spring thermophilic microbial communities from Obsidian Pool, Yellowstone National Park, USA - OP-RAMG-01 (SPADES assembly) (version 2) | ecosystem: Environmental > Aquatic > Thermal...
AAGGAAAGGAGGGTGATGAAATCTTGAGTTGTTTTGAGAGGAGAAGGAAGAGGATGATGGAGAGAAGGAGGAGGATAAGGAGGCTCGAGGCGAAGGCCATCGAGATCCTCAAGTCCGTCGAAAGGGAGAGGCGGCGCCTGGGGGTGTCTGCATGTTCCAGTTAGATGCCAGGCCGCGCCCCGCAAAGACCGCGCAGGTGCAGCTGCTGCTCTATGGCGTGGAACCGCGCTCCGAGGAATTCACCGTCGGCGGCGCGGAGAGCCGCACACCTCATGACGACCCGAAGGAGGCACAGCAGCCGGCAGGTGCTGCAGTCACCTCGAGGACGGAGCCCCAGGGCGGAAATGTCAAAGAGGTGCCGCCGGAGGCAGAGGAGAAGGAGGAGCCCAAGAAAAGGACCGGAAATGAGGAAGATGAGGAAGGCGAGAAGAAAGGAGAGAAGAAAGGAGAGAAGGAGGGCGAGAAGAGAAAATGCGGAGAAGAGGAAAAGGCGGCGCCGCCCCAGAAAGCGCGCCACATCCCCGTGAGCGGGTTCCTGATAGATGTCAGCTGCCCCACCGAGGAGCGCCTCTCGGTCAGGGTGGACGTGACCAGCCTGCCGAACCACCTGGCCTTCCTCTACGGACTCCAGGACATCATAAACGCCGTCAACGCGAACTACTCCAGGAGGGCGAAGCCGCGCGTGTGCACGGTCAGGTACTACAAGGAGAAGGACAGGGAAGGGAAGGAGACGCAAAGAAAGATCCTGGAGTTCTCGCCGTACCCCTCGCCGATAATAAACACGCTGAAGGAGGCGCGCGAAAGGCTGTACGCCGCCCTCAGGCAGCACTGCCTCATCCTGGCATCCGAGAAGGTCGGGTCGCAGAAGCGCCACCTCTTCTTCCTGCCGTCAGGCAAGGCGGCGGACCTCGAGCTCGAGGTTCAGAACATAAACGCAGCCCTCAGGACCTTGCAGGAGAAGGTGATGGAGTTCGAGGCATCCGAGGACGCCAGGTCTATAACGGAGTACGTGGCGCAGGTCCAGCCCATCGAACTCAGGGCGGTGATAGGGAGCGCGAGCGTCAACCCCGTACCCTTCTCCCTGGACAGGCAGTTCGTGGAGGCGTTCGTGGAGGACGCCAGGAGATCGCTGGCGGAGATAGACGCGCGGAGGGAGGCGGGCCTCAGGGCGCTGGAGGCCGAGCTCGAGGAGAGGAGGAGGAAGATGCTCTCCGAGCTGGAGCAGTCGATGAAGGAGAAGGTGCTGGCTGTGCTCGACCAGCTGGAGGGCGCCATAAAGGAGAACAGGGACAGGCCGACCCGCTCCCTGCTCAGCGCGGTCTCGAGCGCCGCATCCATATCCTCGTCCCTCCAGCTCGGCATAGCGAAGCCCCTCGAGGAACTTGAGCGGGCGCTGAAGGCGAGGGAGAAGCCGAGCAGCGCGGCGAAGGGGCTGGCGATAACCCTGGGCGCGCCGGGAGCCTCGATAAGGCAGATAAGGGAGCGGATAGCGGCCGAGCCGCTCCTCGCCGTGATAGAGTAGGGAAGCAGGGAAGAAAAAGGAGGGAGATGCAAACATGGACATGAACGTGAATGCAAATGCAAAGACGAAGACTAACGCGAACGTGGGTGCGGGCGCGAGTGAAGAGGAGTTCGTGTGCCGGTGCGGGCACCCGCTGGAGGAGCACACCGACCTGTCCGACCGGAGCGACCCAGACTCCATCGAGCGGTGGATCTGCAACGCCAGGGGATGCGCCTGCACGTGCTTCTCGCCCGAGACTCCGCCCCTCGCCCTGAACCTGAAGAGGAAGGAGGCATCGCCAACCCTTGAGGGGTGGCTGTGATGCTCAGGATTGAAGTTCCGATGCTCAGGGCATACACGGGCCCCCTCCTCTTCATAATAGAGGAGATCTCCACCGCGCCGGCGAGGGCGGTGCTGAACCTGGTGATGCGCGCCAGGGACTACTGCCTCGATGAGAAGCTGGTGAACTGGTTCTTCGCCGCGACGAGGCAGTGGGAGCCCGCGGACGTCCCGCTCCAGCTCCTCAAGGAGTGCATGCCGCCCAACACCGTCTCGCCGAAGGCGGACAGGGTCGGGGTCTGGGATCCCATCAGCAGGGCGCTCGAGAGGCCCAGGGGGAGGGTGGTGGAGGAGGGCGGCACGATCTGCGCGCTGCTCAAGCCCGTCACCCCCACAGCGAAGGACTGGTACCTGGCGACCATAGACCTGCAGAGGAGGATGTTCGCCTGCGACTGCCCTGCGTACACCGGCGAGGATCGCGGCGTGAAGGAGCGCGGGGAGGAGTGGAGGAAGAGGCACGTCCTCTGCAAGCACCTCCTCCTCACGGTGTTCGAGCTGAGCGACAGGATCCTTGATGCCTCACCTCTTCCCCCAGACCAGAAGGCGCAGTGGAGGGAGTGCAAGGCGAAGATACTCCAGCAGCACCGGAACCAGCTGGCGGCAGGCGCGGGCGGTTATGACGCCGGGGACCGCGTCACCAAGGTACTCGCGGCGAACTACCTCTACTTCTTCGTGAAGCATGTGCTGCCGAAGATGGAGATGCGCCCGGCGGACTACGACCAAAACTCCCTGAGAAGGGTGAAGGAGGAACTCGCGGGATGAGCTTGGAGGAGAAGAGGAGAGAATTGAGAGATAATGAAAGGAGGTTGATTGTATGGGTATGGGTGTGAGTTCCAATCCTAATCCGACGAATGCAAATACAAATACGAATACAAGTAAGGACACCCCCGCCAGCGTGCTGGCAGCCGTCTCCGGCGTGTACAGGGGGCACTCGCAGTTCATTGCCCTGAAGGGCATCCTCGCCGCCATGATAACGGGCGAGCCGATACTCCTCATAGGGAGCCACGGGACATTCAAGTCTTCCATGGCCCACTTCATGGGAAACATATTCGAGAAGCCCGTCTTCACCGTGTCCACGGACGCCAGGTCCTTCGGCGATATCGAGAGGTTCTTCGAGGACCTGGGCAAGGAGCTGAACGTGAGCCCCGAGCTACTCATGCAGAACAGGGCGGACGGCGTGGACGTGGTCTACCAGGACTACCCCGGCTACACCAGGGTGAGGGCGACCGTGGACCTCACAAAGCACCCGGTGAGGAGGGACGACGCCAGGATGGTGCCCATCACGGTCTTCTCGAGGCAGGTGAACGACCAGATCGATCCGGAGGACCTCCTCGGCTACGGGGTCCAGCACCGGGCGGTCCTCGGCGAGAAGCCACCCCACGTGGTGAAGGCGGGGAAGCTCGCGGGCGCGGACCTTGTGATCCTCGACGAGGCCTTCACGAGCCCCCGCCTCCTCAACAAGCTCCACACGGTCATGAACGAGAAGGTCGTGGAGACGACGGTCGGACCTGTGAGGATATCCCCGCTCTGCTTCATCTTCTGCACGAACCCGTGGTCTCAGTACTACCAGACGAACGTGAAGCTGGTGAACGCCGCCACTCTGGACAGGTTCCTGATGAGCGTTCCCACGGACCCTCCGTCGGGCGCGGAGATCCTCGCCGTGGTGGAAGCCCTCAGGACCGTCCAGATCCGGGGGAGAGCCCCGGTGGAGATGATATACGAGGCGAGGAGGGAGATGGAGCGGGTCGAGGTGCCGCCAGACATCCTCAGGTTCTGCCTGGGGCTCGTGGCAGCCCTCAGCACCTGCTACTTCTCCCCTTCGAGCGGGTCGGTGGCGAAGTCCCCCATGAACCCCTTCATGGTGGACAGGGACTGCACCCTGTGCAGGTACAAGAACGCCATCTGCTCGATAGCCAGCATCGGCAAGGTCCGCTCGCTGCTGTCCCTGAAGAGGGTGATGGCGGCGTCCGCGGTCATAAGGGGCTCAAGGACTGCGGACGGGGCGGACCTGGAATTCGCCCTGAGGACCGTCCTTCCCCACAGGCTCGTCTTCAACGACGCCGCCTTCCTGGCGGAGGCGGGCACCATACACAACGCCGTGGTCAGGCTCGTGAACAGGTACGTCGATGAGATGGAAAGGTACGCGCCGCACCTGGAGAAGATGATGGACCTGCCGGCGAACCCGACGTGGCAGCAGGTCGAGTCGCTCATGAAGGAGGTCCAGGACGCGCCGCCCCTCCGAGCCATACTGGACGACATAATCCTCATGATGAAGGAGACGTGCGAGAAGAAGGGGGAGAGGATCCCGGATGCCTTTGCAGAGCACATCCGCATTGGTGAGGCCATCGGCGCATTCACGCCAAAGGCCTCGAGGACCGCCCGGAAGGCTCCTTAGCGCCTTCAGCGCGGAGCTCACCGACTGCAGGCCCACCCCGCCGCCGCTCAGGCTGGAGGTCGCCCCCGGGAAGACCTTCTCCCTCGACCTGAGGACCATGGTGGTGTCGGCGCCGCCCAGCTGGCGGAAGTTCAGGGGGCTGGGCGCGATCCTGAGGCACGAGATAAAGCACGCCTCCCGGGACGGGCAGCCCCACACCTACAGGAGGTACCTTGACCACGCGGCGGCGCTGATGAAAGTCCTGAGCATTGGCAGGGCGGAGGCGCAGGACCTCCTGAACGTCATCTACGACTTCTGCGTTGACCGGCTGGTGAACGCCAGGTACAGCATAAAAGTGGTGCAGGAGGAGTGGCTGAAGCACTTCCCCCTCACCGAGGACGCGGAGGGGACAGCGTACCACCTCCTCAACATAATCTACAAGGACCTCTTCGGCGTGGACCTCAGGGAGACGGAGTACGAGAAAGAGCTGAAAACCACGTACTACCCGGACTACAAGCAGCTGATGCTCGTCCTCCACCACATCGGCAGCAGTGAGGACGAAGAGGAGATGAAACGGGACGTCCTCTCTGCGGCGTACCTGATCAGCAGGCTGATCAGGAAGAAGCCAAGAGGCGAGGGCGGTGAAGGGAAAGGAAAAGGGAAAGGAAAAGGAAGAGGCGGTGCTCGGGGAGAAAGCGGAGACGAGGGAAAGAGCAGGAGCGGTGATCAGGGTGAAAGCGGAGCGCCAGAAGATGGGCGCGGCGCGAGGGGCGGGAGCTGGTCCGGATGCGAGCCGGCAATGCCGCAGGTCACCTGCAGCACCCAGGGCATAGAGGACGAGGTCATAGAGATAGCGCTCAGCAACGGCCTCGAGCCAGAGCAGGTCTCGGACCTGCTGGGGCGACCCCTCGAGGAGCTGGACGGGATCTACGAGGACTGCGCCAGGAAGGCCCTCTGGCAGGCGGTGGCGGCATACCGCGGCAGGGGCTCCAGGTACGCGATACAGGAGCCCTACAGGAGGAGGTGGAAGCCGTGGGACAGGGAGATCGACCCGGACTCGATAGCGCGCCACCCGCACGAGCCGGAGAAGTGGACGGCGATGGAGCTCCAGCCGACTGTGGAGACTGACCAGTACGGCGGTGAGATGGGTGCGGAGAGCGTGGCGGTGGCGGTGGACAACAGCTCGTCCATGTCGATCATCTTCGCGGAGCGGTCGAGGCTCGCCTGGGCGAAGGACGCCGCCCTGGGGCTCATCGCCTTCTCCAAGGAGAACGGGCTGCCGGTCGAGTGCTTCAGCTTCAGCGACACCGCCGAGCGGATCTCCGCGAAGTCGAGGGACTACCTGGGGCACGCAAAGGGAGTGCTGGCGCTCAGGACGCTTAACCAAACCAACCCCGCGGATCTCGTCAGGCACCTCCGGCAGTGCGACGAGGGGACGCTCGTGGCGATAATCACGGACGGGTGCTTCCCAGAGAATCAGCTGAGGGCCATAACGGGGCACGTTAAGAGGTCGAAGGTGATCTGCGCAGTGGTCGACACGGACCCGGACTGCGAGATCAGGGAAGTGGCGGAGAAGAACCTGGAGATCTACGCGGTGAAGCCTTCTGCGGCCGGCGCGACTCTGGTTGAGAGGGCGGAGAAGAACCTTCGCCTGGGAGTGTGAAGGCCAGACTATCCCGAGTTTTTTGGAGGATGCGCAGGGAGATGGGGCACCTCCAGGTGCCGACAGGGGAGATGAAGGGGCTTGGCAGAGAACAAGCCCCCGATGGAAGGATAGTGAGGGAAAGGAGAGAGGAATGGAGAAAGAAGAGAGGAGAAAGAAGAGAAGAGAGGAGAAGGAGGAGGAAGGAAGAAAGGAGAAAAGGAGAAAAGAAGGGGGTGTTTTGTACGGATCTCTGGGAGAAGTTTAAGGAATATCTGATCAGGGAAAAGATCGCGGACGACAGGGAGGACGCTGAGGCGTACATGAGGGTCTTCCTCGACAGGGGCTACGATTTTGAGAACCTCGAGGATGACATGTACAACCTGGCATGCTTCCTCCGCGCGCAGTTCGAGGAGATGTTCGGCAAGGAGCTGGCGGACGGACTGATATTCGATCTCAGCGTGGACCATCACGAGTACAAGTACAATACGATAGAGGTGTGGAGGTGGATCAGAGTCGGCAAATACGAGTACCGCATCGAAGTGAACACGTTCGACCTCAGGTGGGGCGTAGTCGCAGAGAGCCAGCAGGAATTCAGCCAGCAGACGCTGGAATTCCTGAACGAGACGAAGGAGAGGCTCGTTAACCTTCTCGGTGCCATGCAGGAGAGCAGAAAGCCAGGCGACATGAAGGCACCCGCGATGTGTGCCTGAAGGGATGAAGATGGAAGGATGGGAAAGGAACGAGAAGGAAAGAGAAAGAGAAAGGGGAGAAAGGAAAGGGAAAGAAAAGAAAGGAGGTATGAATGTTAGTATGGGTGCGAATAAGAACGCGAGTGCGAATGGCAACGGCGAAAGAGAGGCGATAAAGGAGTACATAGAGTGGAGGACGCTGATCTCCAACGGCCTGAAGAACATAAATGGGGCGTACGCCAGGGTCACCAAGCTGAGCATTCGCCGGAATGATGAGAGGAAGGTATTCGTGGCGAGCGGCGCAGTTGAGTACGGGGTGCTGGACACCGGCGACGGGCACAGCGAGACTTTCAAGGACAGATTTGAGGGAGCGGAGATACCGTTCGAGGTGGTGAAAGGATGGAAAAAATAGACGTGGATGTGAGAGAGGAGCTGAGGAAGGAGATAGAGAGACTGGAAAAGGAGCTCCAGATCTACAGGACCTTGCTGGCACTCGCGGAAGGAAAGTTCTTGCAGAGCCAGGGCGGACCTACCTCCGGCGCCGCGCCTGCGGCAGTAAGAGCGCCAGGAGAGGCAGTAAAGCCAGCAGCAGCGGCAACGACATCGACACCAACACCAACATTAACACCAAAACCAACATCAGTACCAATACCAACACCAGCACCCGCCGTCACAGCCGCGCCTCCTGCACCTACACCTGCTGCTGCAACAGCCCCAGCTAGACCCAGAGTCCCAGCTGAAAACTTGACTCAGGCTCAACCTCAACCTCAAGCCCAAGCCGAAGCCAAGCCTCCGCCGGCACCGCGGGCGCAGACTCAGAGGTACAAGCTCTTCTACAAGGACAGAGAGCCGCTTGCGGACGTCGAGGTTTGTGAGAATGAGATGATAATAACGCCGCTGATAGACGCTCCAAACGTCCCGCCGTTCTCGTCCTTCTTCATAGAGAAGGTCCTTGGCGAGATGAGGGACAAGGACGAGGCCCTCCGCGCCGAGGGCATGATCGACCCGGACGCGGTGATATCATGGGATGTAGACGAAAAGGACGGACTGATCAGGCAGGTGGTCATAAGGAACATCGGCTACGACGCCTACACCAAGAAGACCAGGGCGAGGGAGATCTCCAGCGCGATGCGGTGGACGCTCAGCAGGATAAAGGAGAGGGGAAGCGCGCAGGCGAAGGGCAGAAGAGGAAACGAAGAGGAAGGAGGAGAAGAAGAAGGAGGAGTAGAGGAAGAGGGAGAGGGAGGAGGGGAATATGATGAAGCGGGGATACCTGGTAGTGAGAAGCGAGAACAACCAGGACTTTGAGTGCTGGGTCGAGTACGGGGAGGCGGACGAGGTACTTAGCCGCCACGAAGATGTGGCGCTCGTCCCGCTCGAGCCCGTGGTCGGCGCCCTCAGAAAGGCAGGAATAAGGGTTTAGCGGCAACTGCGCCACACCACACCGCGCCGCTCCGCAAGTGAGCGCGATCCCGCAACGATTTTTTTCAGCCAGGTTAAGCCTGGAAGTGACATGAGGGGCTGCCGAAGCACAGCCCTGATTGGCGATATGAAGGGGCGCCACCGCGCTCCCGACCGTCTTTTGCAGGACGAAGGAAGGAAGAAGGGAAAGAAAGGAAAAGGAAGGAAGGAAAAAGGAAGGGAGGTGTTTTTGTGAGGTTAGAGGATGTACGTAAGAGGCTCGGCCTCTCGTTCGCCATGAGGGTCGAGGGGCTGGAGCCCATTACTCCCCACCTGATTGGTCCGCCGGGGATAGGAAAAAGCGCCATCGTCCGGGACTTCGCCATGAAGAAGGCGAAGGAGCTGGGGAGGGAGTTCGTGGACTTCGACGCGCTCTCCCCGGACGGCGTTGAGAAGATGCTGCAGGAGCCGGACAGGTACTTCGTATTTGCCGACAAGAGGCTCACCGGCTTCGATCCGGTGGACGTCTCGGGCATCCCGCGCCCGGTGAACGGTTCCAAGTACGTGATGTTCCTCCCGCTGGCGCTGGCGCAACTGCTGAGCAAGTGCGCCGGGGTGCTTTTCCTCGACGAATTCCTCAACGAGAGCAGACCGAACATGCAGGCCCAGGCGTATAAGATCGTGAGGGACTACAAGATAGGCGACGTTGCCCTCAACAGGTACGCGCTGGTCGTCGCCGCCTCGAACTCATCGCAGCACAGCAGCATCTCAAACAGCATACCCAAGCCACTTAGGGACAGGTTCGACTTCGTGGAGGTCGAGCCGCCCTCTCTCGAGGCCTGGGCGGAATGGATGGACGCCGCATACGGCGCGGAGAAGTGGTGCCGCGACGTGCTGGCGTACCTGCACTGGAGGATGAGCGACTTCCTCACGAACGTGACAGACACCGTGGAGGACAACGGCTACGAGCCGCCGGCCACGCCCAGAGGCTGGACTTACGTGGCGCTGGCTTTCGCCAGAACGGCGGACCCGCAGATGCGCGCCAGCATAGCCAAGGGAAAGCTCGGGCGCGCTGGCGAGACGCTGCTGGCGTTCCTGAGCAACAAAGTGCCGGAATTCGAGGAGCTGATCAGGAACCCGCAGGTCGTCTCTGACTTCAAGGTGGAGCAGAAGTACCTGGCAGCGATGACGGTCGCGGAGGCAATAAACAAGGCATCAGAGAACATCCAGAAGTCAAAGAAGTTCGTGGAATACATTTCGAGCACCGACGACCGGGAGTTCATAGCCGCGCTGTTCGCCTTCCTGAAGAAGCCGCGCAGGTACGAGCTCTTCGCCGCGGTCAGGGATAACCGGACCGTGGTCAGAGCCCTCGAATTGACCGGGAACGCGCTGCTCTGAGGAGGCGGTGCGGCATGCCAGAAGATCAGGACAGGGCGGCAAACGCGGGCGCCGGCCGCGTCGAGCAGATCAGGCAGGACCTGCGCGACATCCGCATCTTCTGCGGGCGGTACTTCCCCTTCCTCGTGATACCGCTGAGCTACGCGCCCGTCATCATATCCGAAGAGATCCCGACCGCAGGCGTGGACGAGAGGGGGGTCCTGGCGGTGAACCCAAAGTGGTGGGCAACCCTCCAGCCGGAGACGAAAAGGTTCGTGGCGATCCACGAAGTCCTCCACCTGGTCCTCCTTCACCCCTTCAGGGTAAAGGGATATGACCGCATGGTCTACAACTTTGCCGCCGACGGCAAGGTCAATGATGCCGTGGAGGAGGCGAGGATCCCGGGGATAAGGGGCAGCGAAGACTTCATAACACTGAACACGCTCGCCACGGTGACCGGCATACAGGTAATGCAACTGAAGAAAATGAGCACCGAGGAGATAGCCAGCGCGCTGGAGAGGAAAGGGCACGGCGGGATCGGCGCGCCGGAGAAAGGCGGTCAGGGCGGCAGGGAACAAGGAACCCCATCCCTCAGTGACGACCTGCTCGGAGAGCCCCTCGATGGGGAGGTCGTCCAGGCCGGCGGGCTACCCGGAGGGGCGAGCAGGGAGAGGCTCAGGGAGGCATGGAAGGCGATCTGCGACAGAGCTCTCTCATTCGCTAAGCAGGCAGGGAACATCCCGACCGGGCTGGAGAGGCTGGTGAGCGAGGTCCTGGAGGTCAAACCCCCGTGGTACATCACCCTCCGCTTCGGCCTGGGAAGCGGCAAGGTGGACGCCAGCTACGCAAAGACGAGCAGAAGGGGGGATGAATACCCTGGGTGGTACGGGTACGAGCGCAACGTGTGGTGCCTGATCGACACATCCGGGTCTATCGGCGAGGAGGAGCTCAGGACCTTCCTCGGCATAGTCAAGCACGAGGCCAGGAGCGGGCGCGTCTTCGTCATTCCGTGGGACGCAGAGGCTTACGAGGTCCTCAAGGCCGAAAAGCCGGCAGACGTTGCCAGGAAGGTGGCTATGAAGATGAAGGGAGGGGGAGGCACGGTCTGCCTTCCTGCCCTCCAGAAGGTCTACGGACTGATGAACTGGGGGGATGCGGTCATAATGCTGACGGACGGCGACATCTTCGACATTGAGAAAGAGGAGACCAGAAAGTGGCTGGGCATGGTCTCTTCCAGGGCTGGCTTCGCGATGGTGGGCTACACCACGAAACCGGTGGACGCCCCCGGCTTCCTGACAGCGAACATAAGGGTGATCGATCATGAGCGTGGTTGATTACGACAAGTCGGAGGGCGTTTTCATATTGAAAACGCCGTCATGCAGCATCAAGTTCACCATAGGCGCGTGCTACTACCACGATGCGCTGTTTCCGTCCTTCTACATACCCCTCCTCATCAGTGAAAGCAGTGAAGAGGCAAAGAGGCTCCTGCTGGCCGTCATTGACCTGACGAACATCAATTTAGTCATGGAGAAAATACTCAAAACGGCATGTGAGAAAGGGTTCGCGGAGGCGTGGGCGCTGGTCAACAGGTACAGGGCCAATGCGCCGCAGGGGTACTCCTTCTACGCAGATCCTGAATCAAGGAAGATCGACTTCGTGAACGGCAGAAAGGGGTACACCTTTTACGCGGATGGCTTCGACCCGGGCTCTCTGGGGCTTCCCGAGAACGTCTACGTCGAAACCAGAAATATGACCTACATCACGCTTCATGGGTACATGAAGGCGGTGAAATGCAGGGAGAAGTTCTGGAAATTCCTGGAAAGGCTGGAGAAGCTCTACGCGTACATCACGGAGAGGAAGATGAAGCAGCTGATCGCTACCTTCCTCTCGCCCGACTCAGACGGCGAGGCCAAGGCGTATGTCCTCCTGAGGGAGGAAGAGAAGAACCTCGAGAGAGCACTCAGAAAGGAAAAGATCATCAGAGAATTCAAGGAAAAAGGCGTCGCCGGCATCAACGGCGGATATTTGGTCATGATCGACCCGGATTACTACTACCCGTCGCTGTTCATCGTCTCGGATATCGGAGAAGTGAAGGAGATCGATTACAAACACGATCGCAGCACCCTGAACAACATCATATACAAGCTGGTCTGCGGAAAGCCGGTGAAGATCGAGTTTAAGGAAGCCAGCAGCGACGACATCAAGAACGTCGTCACGGTCCTCGGCAAGATCCGGCCGGACCTGGCACTGGTCATGGCGTAATCTGCGGGGGGGATAGCAGTGAAGAGTGATGAGGCCGAACGTGAACGTGAATATGAACAGGAGCAGGAGCAAGAGCAGGAAGTCCAGCTATGCTTCCAGTGCGGCAGCATGATCTGGATACAGATTTTCTTGGGATACACAAGGACTTACCACGTCAGAGAAGACGGGCGCGTTGAGTTCGAAGAGGACTTTGATAGTGTGGAGACTACGTGCAACAAATGCGGGGCGTGGTGCCTTCTGGGGGTTGTGGGAGCACGGAAGGTCTTCCGCGAACTGGCGGCGCTGGATCCAGCAGAAAGGATCCTCCGCGCCCTCAGGTATCTGTGCGAGAAAAAACTAAAGGAGGCAGACGGCGAGATTGCCACGCCGGACGATGTGCTCAAGTGGCTCGATTACTACACAATGCGGAAAGAGATCCAGCAACATCAGCGTCGACATGAGAAAGAAGAGGAAGGAGAAAGAAGCACGGGCAGCATCGACTTCGAGTCCTTCAAGTCCAGGGCAAGGGACCTCATCGCTACCTGGAAGCTCCTGGACGGTGATTGATCATGCTGGCTGAGAAGACGGCCGAAGATCTGGTGAAGAGGGAGCTGGACAGAGAGAAGGACCGGATCAGGCGCATAGTCGCCTGCGCCAACCCCCAGCTGACCGAGGAGGGATACAGGCAGATACTCCTGCAGGAAGTGATGAACAAAGTTGGGCACATGATCCTTTTCCACGAACTTGATGAAGTGCTGTCCAACGTGCAGACCACCCTCAGACGCGCGCTGATGAGGGATGAGTGGATTTACGTGAATAAAGGAGGTGGCGAGAATGAGAATGGGAGTTGAGATGCATGTTTTCAAGTTCAGGCCGAGCAGCCACTCCGAGGACTTCACCATAATTGCCCGGTACCAGGACGGGGAGAAAGCAAAGCGCGCATACGACGCCCTCAGGAAACTGATAGACTACCTGCGCGAACATGAGGAAAAAATCGACTGGAGCCCGGACGAGGCGAAGATCTGGATAAACGGCAACAAGATCCGATTCGACGTGTACACGGCTGGCTATTTAGACGATGTGGAATCAGTGATGCGCACGGCCGCGAACCCCGATTCGGTCGAGTGGTGGACCAACTACCAGCAGCTGGAGATCAGCGTGCGGGTCCCCCACGGGCTGACGCCGCAGGCTGCGATGATCGTGCTGGACAAGGAGGAAGCCCAGGCAATCAGGTGGCTCGTTGAGAACTGCGGAGAGCCCAAGGTCACCGAACTCGGCGACCAAGACAAGTGGAGCTGGATCTACAGGGGCGAGAACATATACAGCTACAACAACGACACCCTGTACCTCGGCTTTGAGTTCAGCCTCGAGTCAAGGAAGAACTGGCTGGTGGAGGAAGTTGAAGATGAAGATGAGTGGGCCTAGATGGCGGCTGGTCGGCACGCCCGATGGACTCTTCATACACGATAGGGGCACGGGCCTCTGCATCTTCAACCCCGCAGTGAAGACCAGTCGCTGGACAAAACCGCTCTACGCGCAGGTGGCGGTGACGGAGAGGTGCAACCTGCACTGCTGGTGGTGCTACGCCTCATCCTCTCCCTGCGGGGGCGCAGAGTGGAGCGCTGAGGGGCTGAAGCGGCTGGCCAGGTTCCTGGACTCGTGGGGCCTCCTGGGGGTGGCCTACGGGGGCGGGGAGCCTTTCGTGCACCCCAGCATCGTGGAGGTCATCAGGTACACCTGGGAGAACACGGGGCTGGACGTCTCCGTGACGACGAACGGGTACGCCCCCACGGAGGAGCAGCTGCGCGGAATAGAGGGACGTGCCAGCGAAGTCAGGGTGAGCATCCGCCACCCCGAGGACTGTGCGAACCTGAGGAAGTTCATCGGGAGGGGGTTCGAGCTGGGCGTCAACCTGCTCCTGATGAGGGGAAATGCACCACTGATAGGTGAATTGATGGATAGGTGCGCGGAGATGGGCATAGAAGACTTTCTCATAAACTCCTTCTTGGCAACCGGCGGAGGCGCCCAGTACAGGCTGATGGAACCGACGGAGGAGGACATGACAGCCCTCTGCGAAGTCGTTGACAGGCACGGAGAGGCTACCATAAGAGTTAGCTCGAGGCTGGCGGCGATGATGAGGGAAAGCGGAGGCGCGCAGCGCCGGCACAAATTCATCCCCTTCTCGGACGAGAGAAGGGGGAGGATCGTGGCCATAACTGCCGACAGAAAGGTCAAGCCCTCAAGCCTCTCCAGGGAGGCATACCCGTTCGACAGGCTCGAGGATATACCCGAAATATATGCCAGGATGGCGAACGGGGGCGAGGCTCAGATCCGCACTGAAGCCAGGAGCCCCCTTGAGGTGGGGGAGGTGAGCTGATGGTCCTGATATCGGTTCACTTTGAATCCAGTGCATACTTCAACTACATCAATTATCACCTCGGGGTGAAAATTGGTGACATGTACTTCGAACTCAAAGGCGACACCTCAGTACTGGCTCACCTCATCAACAAATACGCAACCAAAATCACCGTTGATGAAGGCGGGTACGGGTACAGTGCCGAAGTGCCGGAAAGCGTCGCCCTGGCAGTGGAATACCTGGCTAGCATCAGAAGGTCAACGAAGGAGGAAGTGGAGGAGATCGTGAGAACGGGGACGACGAAGCTGCATAAGTTCGCCGAAGAGCTGGGCCTGAGTGTGGAGGGGAGGACTGTTTCGAGCATCCTGAGCACCGACATGACCTTCCAGAACCTCAGACTATGCCTAATCGATTATCCGGCCCTGACGCTGTCCCTCTGCGAAAAAACGATAAAGTTCAGGAGCGAGGGCACCGGGAACTTCCTCAGGAGGCTGATGCGGGGCGGCGCCACGGAGGACGAGATGAGCGCACTGGAAGGCATATCGCTCCTGGGAGAGAGAGCGCAGGAGAAGTACATGCGCAGGCTGGCGGCAGGGACTCTGAGTAAAAAGGCGCTGGCAGTCGCGGTATACAGGTCCCTCTCCTCATCCAAAAGTGCCAGCCGGGAGACCATCAAGGAAGGCGTGGAATGGCTGAAGAAAAACGGCCACGAGGAGAAGGCAGCAGAGTTGATCGTGAAGAAGGCGTTATGTGAGGGCGGCTGCAGTTGATCAGGCTCGAAGTTCCCGAAGAGTTCATCGACATGCTCAATCAGGCGAACCCGCTCGCAGCGCACATCATCGAGTGCCTGGACTGGGCCACGAAGAACCAGGGAGAAGCCCTCCGCGTGGTCGAGGAGTGGAAGAAGCTTGGATGGGATGGGAAGAAGGTGTTTGCGAAGAGGATATCGGCCTACGATCCTCTACGATCCATCGAGGACGCGAAAGAGCACGAGAGAGAGTTCCGTGCAAAGATAAAGTCCGTCCAGCGAATGGTCAGCTCGATTAAGAGGCGGGGAGAGTACAGGTTAGTGGCTGAGAACGGAGTGGAATGCACGGTCAGACCGGTAGATGAATACAGGAGGCGGATGTATTCATTCGACGTCGGTGTACAGGGAGATCACATGACTCTGGTATACGAGAAGGACGGAATAGCAGAAGTGTTGAGGAAGATGGAGAGCGGAAAACCCAGTATAATCCACTTGAGGCACGTGATATACCAGGGAAGGCAGTATGTGGGCAATCTGGGAATTTTCATTGAAGCAATAAGGAGAAACATCAGCCCGCGCGCTCTCATGGCAATAGACCCACCTAAAGATCTTCCTTTTTGAAGGTGTGATGAAGGGGCTTGGCAGAGAACCCAAGTCCCCGATTAGTGATATGAGGGCGCCTCATCAGGCGCCCGACGTGTTTGGAAAGAGGAAGAGGAGAGAAGGAAGGGAAAGAAAGGAAAGGAAAAGGAAGGGAGGAGAAGGAAGGGAGGAGAGAAGGAGAAGGAGAAGGAGAAAGGAGGAGGGAGGTTTATGGAGAGTTGTGCAGTGGTGAGGAAGAGGTACGGACCGGGACCGTCTTGCCATGAGTGCAGGCGGGAGCTGAGCCCTCAGGAGGTGGAGCACTCAAAGTGGCTTACGACCGGGACGCTCTGCGACGGGTGCCTCATGGACGTCCTCGCCGGCGGGGACAGGGTAGTGGCTGTCTTCGACGTGAGAGGCATCCCCCTGGATCGCTGCGAGGAGTTTGAGGAAGCTCTGAGAGAGCTCGGCCTCCGCTACGGCCTCACCGGCAAGGGGAAGGACGGAAGGACGAAGAACGAATTCGCCATTCAGGAAGGGGAGTGAAGTGTACGAGCAGAGCCTAACGGACTTCCTCAGGGGCAAGATAGCGGAGCTGGAAAGGACCATCGAAGCCCGCAGGCGCTATCTGGAACTTCTGGACCGATCAGCTCCTGGAGAAACGGCAGCGGCAGAACCAGCACCTGCGCCAGCACAGGCGCCGCCACAGGTGCCGGCGGTTTTGGTGCTGGGCGAGCAGAACCGTCCGCAGCCCGAACAGCCCCTTCAGGAGATCAAACTGCAGACCAAGGCTGGAAGGGAGCTCGGAGCGGTCCGGGTCTTTCCGGACAGGGTCGAGATAGAGCCCAGCTTCACCATCAGAAAGAACACGCCACCGTTCCAGAAGTTCCTCATCGAAAAGATCTTCTGGGGAATGAAAAGCAAGGACGAGGAAGCCAGGGACGCAGGCAAGCTTGACCCGGGCCAGGTATTCGACTGGGAGTTGGTGGAAATGGACGGCGGAGTCCTGAGGCGCATAATCCTGCACGGCCTCAATGACCCGTCGGTGAGGGAACGCAGGCTGCGCGAGATAGCCAGCGCGACCAGATGGACCTTCGAGAAGATGTTGGAGAGGACAAAATCCGCTTTTTAAAATCAAAGCGATATAGTGATATGGGGCACCTTCAGGTGCCGACAGGTGATATGAAGGGGCTTGGCAGAGAACAAGCCCTTGATGGAAGGGGAGGAGGAGAAGAAAAGGAGAAAGAGGAGAAAGAGAAGAAGGAAGGAGGATTGAGAGGTTTATGGTTGAAGTGGTAGATGAAGACAGCGCCCCAGCTTCGGGGGAGAACAAAAGCACAGTGAGCGCCGCATCCCCAGCCGCGCCCAAATTCAGGGCCGAGGCAGACGGCGGGCTGTGGAGGGGGATCGCGGAGCTGTTATCCTCACTCGTGGAGGACGCCCTCTTCGTGGCGAATGCGGACGGCATCAGGGTCAGGGCAATGGACGAGTCGAAGGTTTCTCTGCTCTCGGTCGAGATGCCGCCAGCAGCCTTTGAATCTTACACCTGCCAGGGCGAGCGGAAGATCTGCGTCCAGGCCTACACCCTAAGGGATGTGATGAGGCGGTGCGCCGGGAACGGCGAAAAGGTTGAGCTCGAGCTGAGCGAGGACGGATCGAGGCTGAGGGTCCGCGCGAGGGGCAAGGTCCTGAAGACGTTCTCCATACCACTCCTGAACCTGGACAGCGAACTCGTCAAGGAGCCGAAGGTGCCGGTGAGCGTGCGGGCAACCATACCAACAGAATCATTCATAAATAACATAAAGGACGCCGCAACGGTCAGCGAGTACGTCAAAATAAAGGCCACTAATGACGGGCTGGAGTTCGCCGCAAGTGGAGAGAAGGGTGACGTCTCCATACCGGTGACCAGGGACGACGACCTCCTCATGATGGACCTCCAGGAGGAGTCGCACGCAACCTACAGCCTCAATTACCTGCAGAAGATGGCCGCGCTGCTGTCCGAGACCGTGACCATCTCATTCGCAACGAACATGCCAATATGCATTGAGTACAATATGGAAAAGGGCGTGAGGATAGCCTACTGGCTCGCGCCGCGAGTGGAAGAGGACATCGGGTGAGGCGGGTGGCTGAAGCCAGGAGATACGGTCTTGGCACAGGCAACGGAAAGGGCGAGGCAGAGAGGGGAGGGGGAAGAAACTCCCCATCTGCATTTGTATCTGCACCTGCATCTGCACTTGCACCTGCTCCCGTCCCCGTCCCAGCCCCAGCACCAGCCCCCACCTCAGTCTTTAAACGCGATGCCCCCATCAGCAATGCAGGGAGTAAGCTCCACGAGTGGTTGAGGGACGCGCTGGTGCAGGGGCTCCTGGCGAAGGCAAAGGAGGAGCAGGAGGAGCACGAGCGCAGGCCAAACAAGCTCTGGCCATCCGGCATAGGAAGGTGCCTGAGGGCGCAGTACTACTCCTACTTCTTCCCGGAGGAGTTCGACGCGAACAAGCTCTCGATCTTCGCAACGGGCAAGGCGATACACCTCTACATACCGGAGATCCTCAGGGCGGGCGGCGTCCAGGTGAAAGGCGTCGAGTGTAAGGTGAGCCTCAGGCATCCCAGCAGGGAGATCTACATAGACGGCAGGGTCGACATAATACTGGTGAATGATGGAAAGGAGGACGTGGTCGTCGAGGTCAAGTCGGCGAGGAGGCTCCCGAGGGAGCCCCACCGGCAGCACATCCTCCAGCTGCAGTGCTACCTCAATTACCTTAAACTGAAGAGAGGGCTGATCCTCTACTGGGACAAGAGCGCCGGCAACATTGCGGCTTACGAGGTTGCCGCGGACCCGAGCGTGATGGGCGAGGTCTGGCGCAGGTGCGAGGCCGTCTGCGACTGCATAGCGAGGCAGGAGCCGCCGGAGAGGGAGGGTGCGGAGAACGAGTGGGAGTGCCTCTTCTGCGAGCACTTCTTCCGCTGCCACATCGGCGAGGTGAACAGACCGCTGGCCGTCTGGCTGGAGTCCGGAATATACGGAGGAGTGCCCATCTGGAAGGGGGACGGGCAGGATCTGGACCCGCACCCGCCCCGCCCGGACCAGAAGATCGTCGAGAGGATGAGCAGGGCCCTCCTGGAGGAGAGGGACGTGGTGGTGCTGACCGAAGCGGACGAGTCGCGCAGGAAGGCGGCGGAGTCCCTGCTCGTTTACAGCGGTATACCTTTTACCGTCGTCCTGGCGAGGCCTTGGAGGTATGACCCATGCCGGTGGAAGGAAAAAGTGATGACAGAACTAAAGAAGTGCGGCGCAGAATTGCTGCCATGAGGGCTGCTGAGCGCATGCGCGAGTACGCCAACGCCGCCGCGATGCAGTTCTTCATGGTTTTTTCAAGAGATGATTACAAGCTGCTCATCCAGAAAGACGCGATGTAGCTGGAAGGGGCCTGGCAAAAGAACAGTGAAATGAAGGGGCTTGGCAGAGAACCCAAGTCCCCGATGGGTGAGATGAGGGGCTGTTGAAGTCCCAACGCAGTCCCGACTGGTGATATGAAGGTACTCAGAAAGGGTACCCGAGAAGAAAGAAAGGAGAAAGAGAAGGAAAAGGAAAGAGTAGAAAGAGAGTAGAAAGAAAGGAAAAAGGAGGATGAGAAAGTGAAGGTATCCTTCAAATACAACGAGGAGTTGAAGAACTATATAAAATCTGTGGGTGGGAAGTGGGACCCCGACACGAAGATGTGGGACGTCCCGGACGAGGCGTACGACGACGTGAGGTACAAGGCTATGGACCTCGGCGTGGCGCTGGGGACCGCGGTCACCGCGCCGGCAGGAAAGGGCGGAGCCACACCAAAACCAGCACCAGCACCCGCACCCGCATCAGCAGCTACCGCAAAGACAACAAAGCCACAGCAACCGCGCCCTGCCGGCCAGAGGAACCAGGGCACCATCTGGCTCGGCCGCTCAAAGGACGGACGCTACATGATAATGAGGATAAACCTCGTAGCGTTCGCAGAGGACGTCCAGGCGGTGCTCGACGGCACAAAGAAGGGCGCCAGATTCAGGGTCATGATGCCGAGGCCGCGCCAGACCCAGTGATCCGAGCGCCTGGCACATCCCCCACTCCCCTTTTTTTGCGAAAAATGAAGTTTTACCGCACAGATACGCCCGCATCCTAGCGGATGCTATTTTTTTT
>Ga0078972_1009348_pt1 | contig 19427 bp, 18 predicted proteins | sample YelNatPaOPGAMG01_FD_67568 | JGI IMG/M metagenome (GOLD analysis project Ga0078972, IMG submission 67568) | Hot spring thermophilic microbial communities from Obsidian Pool, Yellowstone National Park, USA - OP-RAMG-01 (SPADES assembly) (version 2) | ecosystem: Environmental > Aquatic > Thermal...
TACGGCGCAACACTGACGATCGTAGGCTGTACCCTGATATTCGCATCATACACCTCGATGGCTGACCTTGGGGATTACTGGAAGTTTTTCTTCGCGTTTGGCATAGCTTTGGCTGCCATGGGCTTGCCGATCCTAATTCTGAAACTCAGGTAACCGGACTTGGATGAAGCGACAGGCAGAAATACCTGGTACTTTGCCTTTTCGTATGGAGGTACACGATTTGGCTCTTCCATTTCCAACGACACCTGAAACGCTAGCCATACTGCATTTCATCATCGTTTGGTTGGTTTCCTCGTTCATCCTCTGGCTGAGCGCCAGGATTTTCGTTGGAAAGAAAGCGAGCTTCGTTGTGTCCACTGTTGCAGCTGTAGTAGGTGCTGCCATCTTCTCCCTTTTCTCCGGGAGATTACTTTTCACCCTAATTGCGCTTTTTCTTTGGCTTTTCGTCCTAAAGAGCCTTTTCAATGTTGGATGGGCAAAGGCTTCACTGATCGCATTTGCAGCCTGGATCTTGGGAGCGATCGTAGGTTGGTTGTTGGGTATTCAATTGGTTTTTTAAGAAATTGCCTCGATAGGTCTATGGCTAATCCTCCCAGCGCACAGAAATCGATAAATCTCGGCCGAATGTAGAATTTGAACGCGCCGGTGTAGCTCAGAGGCTCCTCGGCGGTCCGAGCGGTCTTGAGCAATAGGTAGATGGCGCAAGCCGACAGCAGCGGTACCTCAGTGCTGAAGCTGTTAAGGGGCAGGCATGGCTTGCTCCGCGGCTACCCGTTGGTTCGCAAGTTCGAGCCCCACCGAACGGCGATGGGCGGAAATCTTGCCACCGGCGCTCAACCCTACATGTAAATAATTAGAAAATGGCCTTGTCGCTTCTCCAAATCCCTAGAGGCTGTCAGCTAGGCACGTGTATCGATACGACTAAAGTCCACAAAGGGCACTTTCATCATTCAGGGCATAGGTGGGAAGCGCATAGCGCGAACGCGCCAAGCTGCTGTCCTCAGCTTCCATGTCAGCCCAAACCCTAACCTTCCCATCTGGATAGTAGACAAGAAGCTGTTCTCCAGCAAGGTCCATGAACTTTCGCGCCATTGCAGTTGTTCCTCCTACATTTTCCAGAACCGAACCATTCCAGTCGATGATGTTGCCATCTCCCCCTGGAATTCCTCGAACGAATTCGTGAAACCCATCTCCATTAAGGTCTACAGGTATCGTCTTGTAGGTGCTGAATGGAAGCTTGATTGGCTTTCCAGTAAGCACTTCCCAACCATATTCCTCCAGACCATAGTGAAAACGCCCATCCGGTCCGCAGGTCTTGTGATCGATCTTGATTGCCGTAGCAACTTGTTTCCCCTCCGGTGCCAAGCGCGCCACCCAACCCATATCAACATGGCCTCGTTCGATGCTGCCCCAGACTCTTTTTCCATTCGAGTCAAATAGGACGACACGGGGTGAAGCTTCATGGTCGCTCTCGCGACATGTGAAGATAAACCACTTGCCGCTGCCTCGATCGAGAACCGGAATTACGACATCGGAGTGTCCTCTGTAGCTGAAACGGTCAGCACAAAATATTTCCCTCCCTCTGTCCAATTCGATGCAGCGTTCGCCCCACAAGATCTCTTGGATACCGTCTCCATCTAGATCTACGATCGGTGCCATGTGAGATCCTCGAGCACCAGGCTCTTCCTTACCAATCTTGTGCTCCCATCTCAGGCTCAAGCCCGGACCATGGGCTTGTAGGAACATATCGCCATAAGTGCCTTGAGCCGTAATGAGCACCGGCTCGCCTTTAACATAGCCTCCGCGTATGAAGTTCCGGAATGTGTGGCTGAGCGAGTTGTCACCACCAAGGCTGTCGGGCCATTTCCACTGACCGGTGATCTCTCCCGTTTTGGCATCGATCCGCGCCAGACGATAGCTGCTGAGTCCAAGCGGGTGCTTTTCATCTACATTGTTTACGAACCAGATCTCATCAATGCCATCACGGTCCAAATCGAAAGCCAGGAACGGGCAGAACCACTGCCCTGGTATGACGCCTCCCCCCAGGTCGCGCCTCCAGATTATGCTGCCATCTGAACTAATTAGGGCCATCTTGAGCGTATCTTTTGGAAAGAAGAACATCTCGATGTATGGATCAACATCGAAATCTGAAGCATACACGACAAGAAAAGCCGGAGGCTCACCCTTCCCAAGGCGAACGGGCGTGGCTCGAAGCTGTCCTATTGGAGTTCCCAACTGGACCTCAAGTACCGGTTTGAGTTTCATCTCCTATATCCACACTCTTTGCACCTTCGAGCTTCGGTCCGCCAATTTTCTAGGACAGTTATGGTGCCCGAATCGCGCAGTACAACAAGTCCCGTTCTGTCGGTAAACTGGAAGACCCACATATGCACCCCTTTGCTCAGGACCGTCGTGAATCTAAATGCTGCCACAAATCCACGGGGAACATCTCCTATTCCGTCTGCATCCCCATCTCCAAAACCATCTCCGTCGTGGTCGAACCCATCTTGAAAGAACTTTATTTCTGACCAACATCCCCTTCCATCCTCTGGCAGAATTTTTCTTCCATCAACCTCCAGAGAGATTTCCGATCCATCCAATATGTCCTCGACTTTTTCTTTATTTTCATCGTACCACTCCCAACCCCAAGTTATGGCTTCACCCTCCTGAATTATGGCATTGCGTTCCTCTTGCATGCCAAATATCTCCTCAGAGAATATGTGTATGAGATTCTCTTTTCTGTCAAAAAATTCGAATTCATCGAACGCTCTATCCGGAGTCTTTGTCAAAGACAAAAGGAAAGGCGCAACCAAGATCAAGAGTAGAGCGACCATCAAGAATCTCAGAAACAACTTTCTCTGAAAGGCTGGTGGATCCGTTCCCTTCACCTCTACTTTGTAAAAACTACGAGGTTTTGAGCAATTTAGGTTTTGCGCGATCGGCAAAAATTGGCTAGGGTGGCTAAAAAGATCGCTTGGGCGCTGGTAAATTCACGAGTTGATAGTTTATAGCACATTGCTTCTCGCTACGACTCGCAGACCTTATTAGCGAGAGCAAAATTCCTACTGGACACGCGGCCCAACGCCTGCTCTTTGAGGCTATGATAAATGAAAAGAAGCGAGTTCCCCCTGATTACAAGGAACAGGCTTGTAAAGGACTTGAGGGAACTTGGTTTAGCAAAGGGTCAAGTTGTGATGCTCCATGTCTCCGTAAGCGCCATAGGGTGGATCGTTGGTGGCCCGGACATCGTCATACAGGCGTTGCTAGATGTTATTGGTCCCCAGGGGACATTGATGATGTACGTCGGTTGGGAGGATTCGCCATACGAACTCAATGAGTGGTCAGAAGAAGACCAGCTTGCGTATTTGGAAGAGTGCCCTTCCTTTGATCCAGCTAGGTCGCGCGCTTGCAGGCAGTGGAGCATCTTGACAGAGTATCTTCGCACCTGGCCTGGTGCGTTCAGAAGCGGCCACCCAGACGGTTCATTCGCAGCCGTAGGAGCTTTGGCCCGATGGATAACAGAAGACCATCCACTTCAATATGGATATGGGCCGGGCTCACCTTTAGCAAAGCTTTGCGAGGTAGGTGGCAAAGTCCTTCTTCTGGGCGCTCCACTGAATACCATTACTCTACTACACTACGCCGAGCACATGGCAGATGTTCCGAACAAGAGGATCTTGCGTTACAAGATGCCAATTCTTAGGAATGGGCAAAGGACATGGGTCGAGATCGAGGAGTTCGATACCTGCAGGGGTATCATCGACAATGCTTCGGAATATTTCGAGGCGATAATGCAGGATTACCTGTTGTATGGTAAATTCAGCTCTGGTAATGTAGGTGCAGCTCGATCTTACCTCTTCGAGTCCAATAACCTTTACGAATTCGCCAAAAGGTGGCTTGAGAGAACTTTCGGCAGGCACTTACAATAAAAAATCTTCGGTCTGATAATATCCACCTCGCATTCTGGCGCAGTGCAGCTCCAAACGCTCAATAAAAGCGAAGGATAGAATTCGATATTTTTTATAATCTGTCCATTGTGCTTTTTCGCCTCAATGCTTTCAAGTTTCTATTGGTACTTTCGTTCCTGCCTTAGCGGATCTCCAAGCTGCTTCCGTTAACTCTGCAACATGAAGACCACATGTAGGAGGAGATTCGATAGGCTCCATTCCCAGTATCGCCATCACGAAATTTCTGTCCGGATTTGAACCGTGTGGAAGCCCAGTTGGTTCAATGAAGCCCTCCCCACCTGATTCGATGTACTGGAGTCTTCCATTCCTGTAGAAGATCATTCCTTTCTCCCCCCAAAACGTGATGTCTTCCCACCAAGTTGGTGAGTTCCCGACCACGGAGATGCTGGCCTCCGCACCGTTTTCGAACTTGACCGCAAGAGATGAGTTGATGTCAACCTTGCTGCCCAAGTTGTCTATGTAAGCAAAAACCTCGGCGGCCCTTAATCCCGTGGTCCAGAGGATTATGTCCAGCAGGTGGCTTCCGGAGTCATTTAGCTGCCCCCCTCCGCTCATCTCAGGGTCCTGCCGCCACGTGCCCCTTGTCCCCTCGAGCCAATCTTGGCACTGAAGGGCTGAGACAAACTGGACCTTTCCTAGTTTGCCAGAACCGATAACGTTTTTGACATAGCGGAACTGCGGTTGGTAGTGCCTTTGGTATGAAACAAGTACCACTCTGGAAGATTCCTCAGCCTTTGCGACTACCTTTTTGGCATGCTCGACTGTGCAGACCATCGGTTTCTCGACAAGAACGTGGAGCCCCCTTCTCAGCGATTCCATAATCTGCTCGAAGTGCAATGCATGCGGTGTTAGTATCTCGACTGCGTCGAGGTCGACGGAATCCAGCATCTGCATGTGATCGAAGAATACCTCGCACCTCTCTACCTGGTGGAAAGCCTCCCTTAACTTCTCGATGCTCTTTACGTTTGGGTCAGCCAAAGCAACGACTTTGGCTTGGGGCAGCCTCAGGAGGTTGTTGATGTGGTAGTGCGCTATGCCTCCACATCCGATCAGCCCTATCCTAACCACCTTTGGCCCAGTTTCTCCCTCGCTCCTTATCCTTGGAGCTGTAATCACCGTCACCTCGTTTCCATCACCTCTCTTCCTCGCAAGCGTTACCGCGTTCATCAAGCGCTCACCCAAACTCAAAGATTCACTGCTTCATTATTAAGGCTGCGGGTCTCCTGCTTAAACTGTACCGCTTGCCCTTCAAGTTTGGATCAGATCGCCACCTTGCTGCCTGTCTCGGATGACCTGTAGCAAGCTTCTGCTACCCTCAAGGCCTCTAGGCCATCCTCCCCTTTGATCGGAGGCTCTGTACCCTCGATTATCGATCTTATGAAATCTTCGAGCAGGAGGTGCACCGTCGCATCTGGACCTGTCATCGGGATAGTTAGTCTGCTCTCGCCCTTAATTAGCCGTGCCTCCCTCATGTAACGGTCGGCTGTAAAGTGCCCCTCAGTACCCGCGAACTCCATCTTCTCCATCCTGCTATTCGAACTCATACTGGCATCGATTATGGCAATGGTGCTCCTTGGAAGATCGAGTATTGCAACGAAAGAATCTTCAACATCTGAGCCGAGCACATGCCTTGCCTGACAGAATACGGCAGTTGGCCTTTCTCTCAGCACGAACTCCATTAGGTCGAAAAGGTGCACACCTAGATCCATAATCGCCCCGCCCAACTCTTCCTTGTCCAGTCTCCATCCTGAAACTTTTGGCTGCCTTTTGCACATCGCTGCCAGAAAAACCTGCCCAATCTCCTCAATGTGCTTTAAAGACACGAGCGTCATGGGGTGGTACCTGAAGCTGTGTCCAACCATCAAGTTAACACCGTTCCTCCTAGCGGAAGAGATGATTTTCTCCGCTTCCTCGACCGTCCTGCCAAGTGGCTTCTCGACGAGCAGATGCTTGCCGTTCTCAGCGGCCTCGAGAGCTATCTCCATGTGAGAGCTGTTTGGCGTTGCCACTATCACCGCATCAACATCTTGGTCCCTGACCAAATCTTTGTAATCTCCATACACCTTCTTGGCTCCCCATGTTGCCGCGAATCTTTCAGCCTCGGGCAGGTTCCTCCTGCAGACAGCCACGAGCTCAGCTCCCTTGACAAGTTTCACAATGCTTTCAGCATATCTGGAGCCGTGCCTTCCAAGACCGACGAGACCAATGCCTACTCTCAACTGCCAATCGCTGTACAGCTTAATTTGGCCCGTGAATTTTAACTTATTGTGATATAGTTCGAACTATCGCCACTAAGCGCTGCCCTATGCCATGCTGCCTACATGCTTGCTATTCGAATGAATTGTGAAGTGCATACTCCTTAAGAGCTGCTTTTGGCCAAGTAGAACGTGGAATAGACCGTATTAGTGTCCCTAACGTCCTGCATCTTCCTGATTTTACCTACAACGAATTGCGATATTTTATCTTGGGCTGATTCGAAGATGGCCTTCCCATACAGCTCGATCTCCAGAACTGCTAGTATGTCGTACTGCCCCGCGATCAGATGGGCCTCTTTAACTTCGTCGAATTTCATGAGTTCCTCAAGGACTTTCCTGTCTTTGCCAGGAACAACATCGACGAAAACAAAAGCTTTGTACTTGCCCTTTACCTCTTGGACGCCCATCCCGAAACCAACCTGTCATTATAAGGGCTGAGATTAGATTTAAACTTTGGGCGTTACCAACCACCTGGTGGCTGATTTACAGATCAACCTTGCCTGATGCCCAGATATATCTTCCCAAGCTCCTCGTGCTCTAGGAGCTCTTTGGCCTTACCTTCAAATGCCACTCTTCCCCCAACAAGTAGGATTGCGCGGTCCCCCATCTCTAGAGCTCTTCGGGCATTTTGTTCAGCCAGGACGATCGTCATCTTGTGTTCTTCTTTCAGAACCCTAATTTCCCTCAGGATCTCGAAGGCAACTTTCGGCGCAAGACTTGCCGTTGGCTCGTCAAAAAGCATAACCTTTGGCTTCCTTGTCATTGCCATCGCCATTGCGAGCATCTGCCTTTCCCCTCCGCTTAACGTTCCCGCTTTCCTGTCGATATATTTCTTGAGCACTGGAAAGTCTTCCAGTGCCTTTCGAACGCGTTCATCAGCCTCCTCCCTGCTCAAGATGTAACCAGCCATGACCAAGTTTTCCCTGACTGTGAGGTTTGAGAAGGTGCTGTTTACCTGTGGGAGGTATGATATCCCGAGCCTCGTGATATCATGTGTAGGAAGTCCTTTGATATTCGTCCCGTCGAAGAATAATTCTCCAGAATACACTTCCGTTATGCCCATTATAGTCTTCAGAAGCGTGCTCTTTCCGCTCCCATTTGGTCCCACTAAAACGGTGATCTCCCCATCATTCATGCTGCACGAAGCTTCGAATAGCACGTGAAGGTTTCGGTAACCTGCGCTTACCTTCTCTACCTTTAGCGTCTTACCCACCCAGATAGCTCTCCACTACCATTGGGTCTTCTAGAACCTTTTCTGGTCTTCCTTCGGAAACTATTGCCCCTCTCGCCATTGCGAAGGCATAGTCAACGTACTTAAGAATCAGTTCCAGCCTGTGCTCTATTATCAGAAATGTAACTCCCATCTTCTCCTTCATCTCCTTGAAGTGGATGAACACCTCTTGGGCAAGCTTCGGGTTTATGCCAGCCGCTGGCTCGTCCATCAGTATCATCTTGGCGCCGCTCATGATCGCCCTTCCAGCCTCGACAAGCTTCATCTGTCCACCGCTTAAATTCGATGCTGGCGAGTTCCAAAGGTGATCCAGGTCTAGGAGCTCTAGAACCTTGAAAGCCATATCTGTCGCTTTCTCCTCATGGCCAAGCCATGTTCTCCTAAATGGTGCGCGCATGAAACTTTCGCCCGGATTCCCTCCGTATGCCGTAAGCAAGTTTTCAAGGACAGTCAATTTTTGAAACGGTTGAGGCAACTGAAACGTCCTGACAAGGCCCAGACCGTAAACTTTGTAAGGGGCCAATCCTGTGATCTCTTTATCTTCGAACCAGACTCTCCCCCTGTCCTGTTGATAAAATCCAGTGATGCAGTTGACCAGAGTTGTCTTGCCGCTTCCGTTCGGACCGATGAGTATGGTCATCAACCCCTTCCTTACGCTGAGGTCGATGCCATCCAGTGCGACGATTCCACCGAAAGACTTTGTTAAGTCTTCGACTCTGAGTATCTCCTCCATATGCATCACAAAAAGGGGGAGAGGGATTCGGTCTAGCCGAACCACTCTACAGAGTCCGTTGCCATGATGTACTTGCCCACTACCTTCCACACATATGTTCCAGCATCTGTTTTCACGATCTGCCAGATAACATAGTCTCCAGCCTTTCTGTCGCCAGCTTCGTTAAGCTCTATCCAGCCGGATGCGCCAAAGAATGACTGCGTTACCTCGGGCAGGGCTTCACGAATTACCTCGGGGTTAGTTGAATTGGTTTTCAATATTGAAAGAGCATATGCCCAAACTATGTCATAGACCGCGTATGAGTAAGATTCCGGCTCCCTTCCTAGCACCTTTATGCCATTCTGTCTTACCATATTCCATTTCGCCGATTCAGTTGGTGCGAAGATTGTGGATGGGTAACCAACCTTCGATGCGAATTCCGCAACCACTGGGTCCTCGACCATCGAGCCAGCTGCGCACGTCCCGTCGCTCCCATACCACTTGACGGAAGAGAGTACCTCGTACTCACTTGCCGCCGTGAAGAATGCGTTTACCTCCTCGAATGATATGTGCAGGACACACACCTTGTCGGCCCCGTACTTCGCTACAGCGCTCTGAACCTTGCTTGCAAGATCGGCAGCTTCTGCTGAGAACTCCTTTGCATCGGGCGAGTACCTTATGCCTGGAAGTACCGTTCCTCCCAGCTCTGTGAACCTCTTCGCCGCAGCCTCCTCCAGCCCAACGCCCCAAGCATCGTTCCTCGACACAGGGATCATGTACCTCTTGCCATCCTCGTAAAGTATTCGGCCTATCGCCGGTCCCTGCCCAAATTTGTCAGAAGGGCAGAACCTGAAGATATAATCTCCAGCTATGGCAAGATCCGGGGCGGTCGAAGACTGGCTAATCGCCAGCATCTTGTTTGCGTCGCAGTATCCTTTGATGGCCCTGACCTCAGCGCTGCTCAAAGGACCTATCAGGAGCTTTATGCCTCTTGCAGCGAAGCTCTCCACCTTCTCAAGGCAAATGCTTGGCTGCGTTTGAGTGTCTTCAGCAACGATCGTCAAGGTCCAACCCTCTCCTAGTGCCTTTAAGAATGCATTGACGTGCTCAGCAGCAAGCAAAGCTGCTGTGTACTCGTTCTCACCATATGATGCAAGGGCACCACTGAGGGAGAAAAGACCACCGAGCTTTACCTCTCCAGTTATGGAGGTCCTGATCGGCGCCTCAGGTCCAACCCCAATCAGGGCTGCCTTCAACTCGTCGATCGAAGCCTGAGTCGCATTGAGTTGTGTTTGGAGCGCATCCCGTTCAGATTGGAGGCTTTGGAGCTGAGCCCGTATCTCTGGTGGAACCTCGGGTGGTTTCGCAAGCCATCCAATTCCAACTCCAACAATCAGACCTACAATCAGTGCTACTGCTACGAACGACTTACTTGCTTGACTCAAGTCGATATCTCCTTCCTGAGTTTTTAAGGCGTAAATTTACTGCCTTTAAATATTTTTCCATTATTTTATTATGCAGGTTAATTAGGCCAAAATGATGCCAGGAAGATTCTCCCTTCGTCGTTTTCCTTCTCATTTTACCCCGCATATCTATTTTGATGTAAACGATCTGTAGCAATCGAGTGGCAATACTTAAGTCCCTCCCATTCCACATTGGCAAGGTAGATGCTAGACCCGATACTCCTCAGCAGAGCAGCCATATTCAGCAGTCTTCTCACCTTGCTTAGCATTGGCCTCACTCTAACCTACCTGACAACAAAGGTTCCCAACTTTGCCCATGGAGCATATGCCGCAGTAGGCGCATATGTCATCTTGACCGCAGTCAAGATTTGGCAGGGTAATACATACCACTATCTTTTCTTCGCCTTCTTGGTCGGCGGAACCATCGCCCTGGCTCAGTACCTATTGGCGTTCAGGCCCCTAATAAGAAGGGGTGCAACAACTGTCGGGCTTATGATAACAACACTTGCCATGGAGTTCATAATTTTATCAGCACTTAACATCTATGCCGATTATCTATCAAAGGTATTCAAGATCAAGTCAAGGTATTTCCTGTTCTCTGCCTACGACCTGAACATAGCTGGCATGAGGGGGTTGCTAATCGTTTCCCCAACATTGACAGCTGTTACAGTCCTTTCGCTTTATGTTTTGTTGACGAAGACGAGGTTTGGAATTGCAATGAGAGCGGCTATCGAGGATTCTTCCTTGGCCAGTACCATGGGCATAGATGTCAATAGGGTTTATGCATTCTCTTGGTTCATATCTGGAGGACTTGGAGCTTTGTCCGGAGCCCTTCTGCCCCTTTGGTGGCCAGGCTATCCTGAGATGGGTTCGGAATTCATAGTAAGCGTCTTCGCTGCAAGCACGGTTGGCGGGGTCTACAACCTTTATGGCGCAGTTCTCGGTGGGTACTTGGTCGGGCTTGCCGAGGTGCTTGGAACGAGCTACATGGCATCGTGGCTGGGTCCATGGGTGATCCCTTACAGGCCCTTGATTCCGCTTGTAGCCATAATCGTCACATTGCTTTTGGCGCCCAATGGCATACTCGGTGTGAATTGGCGGGGCATCTTTTCAAGGAAATCTTCTCGAAGCCAGGCAAAAAGTGAAAGCGCATAATGCCTTGCTGATCGAACACCAAGTTAGGTTGAGTCCGATTTTCCTTTCTTCTGAGACACAAACCTTTTCAGCCTGTCATAACCAAGAGTTGGCGTAGGTTTTTCGCGCAAAAGACCTTCGGGCTTGTACAACTGTATCATTATCAGCAATATTCCAAGAAGCAGCTGGTCGAGCCAAACGACATTGAATGGGAGAAATGGGGCCATATACCCTTTGTAGTAGTCTATGAACCTCCTGAGCGCTGAAAATATGAATGTTCCAGCCAGGACACCAACGTTGTTGCCAGCTCCTCCAAGGATTACAATGACCCAAGGCCAGAATGTCCACGATACTCTCTGGTAGCTCGTACTAATCACACCTCCTGACTTGAACGCATCCAATGCGCCAACGATTGAGGCCATCGTCGCGGATATCACGATGGTCTTCATCCTCATCCTTGTGACATCTTTACCTAGAGATTTTGCCACATCCTCGTTGTCCCTGATAGCTCTTAACGTCCTGCCCAAGGGGGATCTCACAGTTCTCTCCACATATAGGAGCAGAGCAGCGCATACACCAACGATGAAAACAGCTATTGCCACGTATCGGTAACTTCCTGCCCAAGCAAATGGATCGGGCACCATGACACCTATGTTCCCCTTGACGATCGGTTGGAAGTTGTAACCTATGACCTGGATACCTTCACCCATTGCCAGCAATGTGATCGCCAAGTAGTCCTCGCGTAACCTTATGGCCGGATAGCAGGACAGTAAACCTAGAACAGCGCCAATGCCACCTGCAACAGCCAGCGTGATGAAGAAGATCGCCAGGCTGACAGCCGGATTTTCGATGAGCACACGGTTCACCTCTGTAACTACGGCCGTGTTGTCCGTGATGTAATCGAGTCCAGCTCCTATCCCGAAGAGCCAAACGACAATCCTGCCAGGAAGCGCGCCAACCGTGAAAGCTCCACCAGCCACAGCCAAGACCTTTCCGAAGTTGGGGATGCCTGCATAGCCATATTCCAGGTTGAGACTAAGGGATACCGTGAGGTATATCGCCAAGAATATGACGAAGTCTCGCACGAATATCAAAGTCTCAGGCGAGATTTCCATCAAACCCCTTCTCCGCCAGCCATCATATTGCGGTGGGTTGGTGCTCATTACTGGTTATAAGAGTTGTTCTTTGTTTCTATTGCAACACTCTTCAAAACTCACACATGGAAAATAGAGATGGACAAAAAGCGCAATCCGAAGAATATCAGAGCAGCTCCAGATAAAATAACGATTGCCCTGTATCCTTTTCCTCCCAGCAGACTCTTTCCTTTTTTGGAAAGGTAGGAAACTGTTACGAGCCACACCACATCGATCCAGGCATGCGAGACATATAGTAGGAAGATTCCTGCAAACCCTCCAAACTCAAGAGCCAAGAGGATCAGGTTTGCCCCAGCCGTCAGCCACCATACGATGAATAGCGGATTCAAACCTGTTAGGGCGAATCCAACTGCCAGGAGGCTCCTTTCTCTGTGATAATTTTCCGCAGATCCTTTCGCTTGAGAGTTGACGATCTGCGCTGCGCCGAGGACTAGCAGGACCGTTCCTCCAGCCGCCCCTATGACCGTTCTGACGAGCAAATCTCCTGCATAGGGAAACAATCCAAAAGCGAGCAACGCTATGAAGGCCAGCTCGATCAGGGAGTGAGACGCGGAGAACAGAAGGCCGATCCTTTTTCCAGACCTAATGCCGTAAGAGATTGTTGCGAAGAAAAGGGGTCCAGGTGCCAAGGCTCCAGAGGCTGTAACTAGAACTACAGTGGCGACAAATGTTATGGTATCCATTGGGTGCTCCGGCCACTCAGCCCTTCACCGTAGATGAACTTTTGCATGCTTTGCAGCATCGCCTGCTCCGCTTTCGGATGCTTCAGGTAGCAATTCATTGGAAAGGCTTATTCGGAAACGAGCAAGTTAATCTTGGGTTCGCAATCTTGGACATATTGGCCATAGGAGAGATATTGGTGGACATGATTCCCACAAAGCCAGGTCACTACTCCGAAGTACCTGCATTCGAAAAATGCTTTGGAGGTGCCCCATTCAATTTTGCCGTTGGGGCATCCCGCCTTGGAAGCAAAGTAGGAGCATTGTGCGCCGTAGGCGCCGATCCCTTTGGTGAGTTCCTGCTCGAAACACTTTCGAAGAACGGGATCGATATTTCCCATGTAAAGGTCAAGAAGGCAAGGACGACCTTGGCTTTCGTCGTAAGACACGAGGATGGGGAACGAGCTTTCTTCTTTTACAGGAAGCCGTGGGCCGAGACTGCCGACACGCTTCTCTCGCCCGAGGACTTGGATCCGAAATACATCGAGAGCTCGAAGGTCCTTCACTACTCTGGAGTTGCCCTTTCGCACAGTCCACTGAGGGAATGCGTGAAGAGAGCAGTTAATGTCGCTAAGGAGGCTGGCGTAAAGGTTTCTTTCGATCCAAATATAAGGCTCGACCTCTGGGAAAGTCCAGATTCACTTAAAGATTCTTGCTATGGCGCATTCCAGAGTTCCGACATCATTCTCCTCGCCAAGGATGAGATGGAATACTTCTACGGCAAGGTCACTCCTCGGGAAGCTGCAGATCAGCTCTTTAAGAAGTACGATCCTTTGATTGTAGCTATCAAGCTTGGTGGCGACGGTTGCTACGTGAGGTCTAGAGAAGGATTTGAGATAACAAAACCAGCCTTTAAGGTAGCTGTTGTAGACACAACGGGTGCTGGAGACGGCTGGGCAGCAGGATTCCTGCATGGTCTTGTGAAAGGATGGGATCTAGAGAAGTGCTCTACCGTCGCCAATGCTGTTGGGGGGCTCGTCGTCACGAAGATCGGGGCCATAACGGCCATGCCCACAAAGTCGGAGCTTCTTCGATTCCTGAGGTCTCAGGGGATGGATATCGTCCTTTAAGGACTTAAGGTGCGATAGTTTTATTTTTACCTGAATGGCCGACAGGTCGGTTTAGCTGGCGAAAAAAGATTGCCGCTGATGCGCCGTCCCAGACAAGTGCCTGTCAACCACTCATATGAACTAGTCTTGGACATCGATCCTGCACAGGGTACTCTGGAAGGAAAGGAGAGAATAAAGATACGCAACACCTTTGCGCAGAGCTTGGACAAGGCGATCCTAACACTGGATTTTAATATCCAGGGCTCTGGAAAGGAGACGCAAATCAAATCTGTCAAGTACGAGTCAGGAGCTGGGGCGGATTTCGACTTTCCAACGATAGGCGGAAAGGTTGATAGAAGCTACCTTGTCGTGCGATTGGAAAAGGAGCTCAAGCCGAACGCAGACCAGGAGTTTAGCATAGAGTTTCTGAGCAAGTTTCCAAAGCAGACAAACAGCCTTCCAGTGTTTTTGGAGGACACGTTCTTCGAATCATCAAGCTACTATCCACGTGTCATTGGCCACTCTGAGAAAGAGCTCAGGAGTTCGAAGCGAAGGGAGTTTTTCTCAGCATCCTATAAGGTTAAAGCAACGGTACCGAAGGACCAAGTGCTGGCAAGCTCCGGAAGGGTTTTGAAGGAGGAAGCTTCGGACGCAAAGAGGACGGTCCACCTCGATTCTTATGGTGCGAGGGGCTTCGGGCTGGTGATGAGCCCCTTGTTTTCAGTAAAGTCAGAAACATTCCAAAAGGTGGAGGTCTTGTCTTACTCGCTTCCTGGGAAGGAGGAAATGTCTTCGAGCCTTCTAGATGCTGCAGGGGAAGTGCTGAACTTCTACGTTAAAGACATCGGTTTCTACCCGTGGGGAAACCTTGCGATCTTGCCCGGAAGCGAGACCTTTTCGGGAAGCTACGCCTCCAGCAATATGGTGTTCATAAAGTCTGAAAAGGCAGATTCGGGATACTTAAGCCAGATCTTGGCTCACGAGATAGCGCACCAGTATTGGGGGGTCTATGTTGGTGATCCGTGCGATTATCCCAAGTGGCTCACCCTTGGTATGTCTCAATGGATGGGCGAAAGGTATGAGAGGAGTAAAGACAAGGGTCTGCGCCGCAAGCCCTGGAAGCAATATCTCATCGGCGTAGCTCTCGGTGTAGACACGACCATAATGCAGCCGCTCGATAAGCTGGAAGAGGCAAAGTTCGACTGGAGCAGCATAATAGCTCACAGCAAGGGCTACACGATCATCAAGATGCTTGAGAGCCTCATCGGGGCCTTCACCTTTGAAAAAGTCGTCGTAGCGCTCTTTGAGAGATACGGCGGCAAGATCGTTACAGCAAAGGACTTTGCTCGCACCTGCCAACGTGTTAGCGGACAGAGGCTGGATTGGTTCTTTGACCAGTGGCTATACACAGACAAGAAACTGGACTACAGGATAACAGATCAAGTTGAGGCTGAGGTTGACAAAGGTGTATACATGCTGCGGCTCAAAGTAAAGCGCTTTGGGGATGCGAAGATGCCCTTGAAGATTGGAGTTGTATACAAGGACGGGGCACTCAAGGTTGACGCGATCAAAGAAGATACTGTTGAGGCAGAACTAGTCTTCACGGGAAGTTCGCCAAAGGAGAACATCATCATAGACCCTGATGGTATCCTTCCACTGAAGAGCAAGATAGATGAGCTCGAACCTGACACACTAGGATATGCCTTCTTCAATGCTGGAAGATACAAAGAGGCTGAAAAGAAACTGCGGGAAGCACTGCAATCGAACCCTTCTGATGCAGAGGCCCACTTCATCCTCGGCCTTTGCCTATACGAAAATAAAGACTACCAAGGGGCGATCAATGCGTTCAGGAGCGCTTCAGATCTTTCAAATCTTGAGACTGGTAAAACGAGGAAGGCTTGGAGCAACATCTGGATAGGGCACATATATGATCTTGAGGGGAGAAGGTCCGATGCTATCGCCAGCTATAGGGCGGCCGCCCTCTTGGACAGCAGGGAGAGAGTCAGGTTCGATCGGTATGGCATCGACAGCGATGCAGTCTCGTGGATTTCCAAGCGCCTTGAATCGCCTTACTCTAGAAATTGAACCTCTAATAACGCTGATAGAGATTTTGATTACTCATGTTTGTATATGGGCTTTAATCGGACTTGGCTTAACTCGAGGCTTTATGCAAAAAGAGGAAGATGCGACATAACTACTGCAACATTTACATAAGCTACCGCTAGAGTGACTATAGCTGCACTCAAGAGCGAAAGATTTCCAGACTTGCTGAAACCAGCAGCAAAGATCATCAGAGACCACGCTTGAAATACAAGAAAGAGCGTATTCAAAAAACCTGCTGGCAAGACGAGACCGAGTATCGGTGCCATCGATCCGAAGAGCAGCAAAGGAAGTTGAGCAAACAAGTAGCTTCCTGCCAGGCAGGTCATCCTTATCCTTCTATTGGTCGCTACCAGAAAGCCAACACACATTGCTATCACATACATCCAACTTACAGCGTTCCCGACCAAGATGTCGCCAAAATCCTGCGAAGGAACCCTCTCTATGAGGAACCCCCTCGGCACAGTTCCGCTGCCCAGATAGAGAACAACCTCTATGATCGCGAGTGGGATAAGCACATAGGCTGCCTTGCTACGAATAAGATCAACAGCATTTGAGAAGCTGAAGAGTGAAAAAAATCGGTTCTCCATTATCTTTGGAAACTCCATTTCAGGAACTTCCTGCCAAGACAGGACCTTCGACTGAGCCAGCACTCCGGCATCGGTCAGGGTGTAAAGACCTTTTTCGTCTTGGACCACGAGTCCCTTCAAGATTCGAAGGTGGTAGTAGAAGTTTCCAGCAGAAAGGCCCAGTTCAAGCATAAGGTCTGTTGCCGACATCGAGCCCCTACTGCCTAAGAGTGAGACGATCTTCCTCCTGATTGGATGACTCAACTGCCTGTAAAGATCTCCCTGCGCAATCTCGACCCTTGGAGACAACTCGAACTGTCCTAATGTTGTAAGCTCAATCTGCTTATAAGCGTGCAGTTAAGACAAGTTCGTCAATTTAAGTCTCTACAAAAAAACGAAGGATAAATTGAACTTTATCAGAAATCGATGTAGACGAGTGTAGAAGTTTTCCTAACATTTTTCTAGATTCATGTCTTACCTCCCTTACGAATCGGATTATTGTGCTCTGAGCGGCAGGAAAAACTGCGTACATGCGTCCTGGACTTTTTCAGCCCCAAGACAGCTGGCTTTCAGGATCGTAAAAGCGCTCAGATTTGCGGAAGAGGTTAAGAATAAATCAGGCCGTGGCGAATTAAAAGATGGGCCCGTGGCCAAAACTCCTAGATGATGGAGAAGGTTAGGTCAGGATATGGCGGCAGAGCAGAGCGCCGAGCCCCCTATCCTGAAGGGGCAAATAGATGCAGACAAGCAAGCTGCGTAGGCCCAGGCTGTACATCAGGGGTTCGAAGTGTTAGCGTCTGGAAGTCCCCTCGGGCCCGCCACTACTCAAGATGCTATAAAAAATGAAATTTCGACCGATAATTTCCTTTGAAATAATGTAGATGTCGCGCAAACTGCGCGATTCCATCGAGGTGGAAAGCTGCTTTTGGTCGTTTCCACCAATAAGCTTTTCAGCTAAGTTGCGCACTCAGATAGGAGAGGTCGAAAAGATTGGGATCGGCTGGAGATATAGAGAGTCTAACGCTGAAACAACTTTTCGAAGGCATGGTACAGGCTTTCAAACCGGAAAAGGCCGAAGGTTTGGATACGGTGATCCAATACGATATCACGGGCGAAGGTGGAGGTAAATTTTACATGGTCATAAAGGAAAGAAGTTGCAAGTTGTTCGAGGGCGAGGCTGAGGAACCAAACGTGACGATCGTAGTTAGTAAAGCCGACTGGCTCGCGATCGCCAAAGGCGAGCTTGGAGGGGCAGAAGCTTTCATGAGTGGTAGGATGAGGGCTTATGGACGCATGGGTGACCTCATGAGATTGCAATCTATCTTTGGACAACCATGACGATTGTTAAGGGCGGATCGATCCAGCCAAAGCTTGCTTGACCAAAACTCTTATCATGTTTTCCCCAAGATAGATGGCCGACCTTGGCGGGGGTGTACTGAGCTAGGTCAACGAAAGGGCCGACCAAAAGTGGTGGACTTAAGATCCACTGCCGAAGGGCTTCGTGGGTTCGAGACGGCGCGCAAATTGGCCGTGAAAATCCCACCCCCCGCATCTTTTGCCTTATTTCTGCCTCCTTTTTCCCTGAGCGGTTATATTTACGGCAATTTGCTATGCCTAGCAATCCTAATTTGTCTCTAAACTTTGCACCTTTTCTTTAATTCTACTCCAGGCTTCCACTAGTGCTTTCGCATGCTTCTCTATCTCGTAGAGCTTGCCATACGGCCTCAGATTATTCTTGCTGAACGATGCAACAAGTACATGCCTATCTTTCATCAGCTGCATCTTGATATTGAATTTCTCTTCTACATGCCTTACTACTTGCTCTACAAGCTCAGGATTTATGATCGTTTTCACATCTTCAGCTCCCTGGTTAGCGATTCTCTTCCTTTTCCTCCCCGATCTCAATTTTATCAGCCTGTACTCCTCAATGCTCTTAGCATCGATCGTATCCAGGTTGTCCGACATCATAACGATTTTATTCTCAGTCTCCTTGAACAACCAAACACCTCTATTGGCAGAAATATTTTCCCTCTCTCTTTTATCCCACTCCGCAGCCAACATCGTTCCTGCCATCTTCTTTGCTACAAATTTTGCTCCAACAAAATCTCTCAAGTTATACATTACTTCCTTAACGTATTCGTCCCATCGCAGCACCTTCTTTGTTGTTTTGGCATATATCTCCCTCCCCACATTTGTTGCCCAATCACTCCATGTCCTCCATGTCTCGTACATTGCTCTTGCATGCTTCTCTATCTCTCTAAGCTTTTCATCTTCGCTCATTCCTTCAGCATTAAAGCACGTTTCAAGGAATGGTTTTTGTCGAGCCAAGAGCTTGATGTTCGTGCCGTACTTCTTGTTCATCTCATTCGCTATCCTCTCGGCAGCCTCAAGTTCAGCTATGAGGCCCGGTACTTCCTTCCTGTACTTCTCCCAATTATTCTTATCCAATAGATCATCGTATATTCTAAACTGTACATCATATTCATTTAAGGCCACCTCATCCACATCATAGAAATGCCATGAAGTTACGCTTATAGTGCCTTGATCGTCCTCGGTTATCCATTGGGCTCCTTTATTCAATGAGATCCTCTCATCCGAACTAAGTCTCTTTTCGTCAAGATATACGCTCCAAATGATTGATTCACGCAATCGTATTTTCTGAGTAATTGAGTATGGCTGTCCAGTTATGGCCTCAAGAAGATCCTTGACTTTTCGAACGAATTCTTCATTAGCTTCATGCGCGATCTCGGTCAAAGCTCCTCACCTTCAGATCGGTATAGATCTGCCTCCATGTGATGGAGCGCAGCTCTTTGTATCCTGATCTTTAGCGCCTTTGCTACCGCTGTTGCTGTTCGAGGGCACTGGCCTGTTACTGTCCTTTGCGTTCTCGCTTCCCCTATTCAGTATCTGCTGCCCCTGCTGTGAACCACTTTTGTAATTTTTGTCTGAGGATTGTGACTTGACTTCGTTTTTAGTGGTGTTTTCTCCTTGCTGCCTTGCCTGCTGTCCTTGTCGTTGCCTCTGCTGTCCCAAGTCTTCTCTAACAACCTTCTTATCCTCATACTTGGTCTGG
>Ga0078972_1009350_pt1 | contig 19413 bp, 12 predicted proteins | sample YelNatPaOPGAMG01_FD_67568 | JGI IMG/M metagenome (GOLD analysis project Ga0078972, IMG submission 67568) | Hot spring thermophilic microbial communities from Obsidian Pool, Yellowstone National Park, USA - OP-RAMG-01 (SPADES assembly) (version 2) | ecosystem: Environmental > Aquatic > Thermal...
AACTACCTGCAAACGCCGCCGCTGGGCATCACCCTCGCCCCCGGCGAGGTGGTGGTCATTGCCGGATCAGGGGCGCAGGTCAGCCCGGGATGCGGCGCGCGCCTGGTGCGGCTGGCGAGCAGTTGCATCGGCAACGGCCTGGCCGATTCCGGCGACCAGTTGCGCCTGCTCGATGGCAATGGCCGGCTGCTGGATAGCATGGCCTACGGAGGTGATGGCAGCGCCGGCCAGATAGCCCTGGCAAAACCAGGGGAGACGCTCGCGCGCCTGCTCTCCGCCGCCGGCCTTGGCTCGTGGCAGGGGTCAGCGCCGGTGCCAGGCTGCCTGCAATCCGTGCCCACCGCTACCCCGTCGCCGACCCCGGCTGCTCAACCCACGGCCGATGCGCCGCAGAGCCGCCCGCTGCGCACGTACATCGCCCTGGTCCGCTCCGGCATCTGCGACCGCGAACCGCCCACCTTGCTCATCTCCGAGGTGCTCTACGACGGCACCCAGGCCGACGAGGGGGACGAGTTCGTCGAGCTGCGCAACTACCGAGAGGCTCCCTTGTCGCTTGCCGGCTACCAGGTTGGCGATGCCGAGGTCGCCGGCAAAACGGAGGGCATGTACGTGTTCCCGCCCGGTGCCAGCATACCCGGCAACGGCCTGGTGGTGGTCGCCCGCTGTGCCACCGGTTTCAGTCAGCGCTTCGGACGCCCTCCCGACTACGAGTTCTACGCCGGCAGCACCGCCTGTGGCAGCGACGATCCGCGCGTTCCCAACCTGAGCCGCAACAGCGCCTGGGGCCGGGGCAGCTTCAGCCTGGCCAACGGCGGCGATGAGGTGCTGCTGCTGGACCCGGCCGGCAAGCCGGTTGATGCCGTGGCCTATGGCGGTGGCAACTTCGCGGCCGTTGGGTTGGCCGGCGGTGCTACGGCTGCCGAGCCGCTGTCGCTGCAGCGGGTGGCGGCGCTCGACAGCGACGATATGAGCCTGGATTTCGCCCGCGAATTGCCATCTCCCGGCCAGGCCCTGGAGTTGGCACCGCCGCTGGATGCGCCGGCGGGGCCGCAGTGGCAAGGGCTGGCGGCCTACTGGGGCGATCTCCATGCGCACAGTTCCTATTCCGATGGCTCGGGCCCGCCGGAGCTTGCCTTCTCGCGCGCTCGGGCGGCCGGCCTGCACTTCTATGCCATCACCGACCACGACCACATGCTGAGGCCAGTGGAGTGGGAACGGCTGCGCCTGGCGGCACACGCTGCCAGCGCGCCTGGCGCGTTCATCGCTCTGGCTGGGTTCGAATGGACGAGCCAGGCCGAGGGGCATGTCAATGTGCTGGGCAGCGCCACGGTCGCCTACCACGAAGAGGCGGCTACGTCCTCTTTGAGCGGCCTGTACGCCTGGCTAGCCATGCAGCCTGGTGCCCTGGCGCAGTTCAACCACCCTGGCCTCGGCGTAACGTTCGGTGGCGCTCAGCCCGTCCCGGCCGGCGCCCAACCGGTGGCTCTGCAGGAGGTTGGCAACGGCAGCGGTGCAAGCAAGACCTACCGTCTGTTCGAGGACGAGTTGCTTCTGGCCTGGCGGAACGGCTGGCACGTGGCCCCCACCATCGGCTCGGACACTCACGACACCAGTTGGGGGCGGGACACTTTGGCGCGCACGGGCGTCTGGGCGAGCGCCCTGGACGAGCCGGCTCTGCTCGAAGCTTTGCGCAGCGGCCGCGTCTTCGCCAGTGAGGACGCAAATGCGGCGCTGGGCTGGCGCTGCGGCGATACCTGGATGGGCGGAACCGCGCAGAGTGGTTCGGCCTGCTCTCTCTTCTACTCCGATGCTGACGGCGAAACGGCCACCGCTCAGCTGCTGGACTTCAAGAACACCGAACTGCGCTCCTGGCAGATTAACCCGGGCTCGCCGGACATCGAGTTCACCTGGCCAGCGGGCACCAGCGCCGCTTGGATCCGCCTGCGCCAGGCTGATGGCGATCAGGTGTGGGCGGCCCCGATCTGGCTTGGAGGTGAGCTGCCGTGAAGAGCCGCTTGTCAGGCGGCGGATCAGCAGCTAGAATCGCTCCGTCTGAGAGCTTGGTTGGCTGGCATTGTCTGGCAAATGAGGATCGCTATACGCTCGCGCCGTGAAGGCGTCGCCGCTCTCCTGGTCGGCATAGTTGCATTGGCACTGTTCTTGGGCCGGAATCGCTGGCTATCGTTGGTGGATACTGAGATGGGCGGAGCAGCTTATGACCGCGGCTTGGCGCTCCTTGCTGCCAAGCCCCAGGAGCCCAACCCCTACCTGGATCGCGCCCTGCGCCGCTTCAAGGCCGCGACCGCACTTGACCCGGGCAATGCCCATGCCTGGCGCATGCTGGGCCAACTCTACATCACCCTCGGCCAGAACGAGCCGGCGCGCCAGGCGCTCAGCCGGGCGGTGCAGCTGCGGCCCAACCAGCCGCTGTATTGGGAATACCTGGGCGACAGCTACGATGGCCTGGGCATGTCGCAGGAAGCCCTGCAGGCCTGGAAAGAGGGGCGTGCCGGCCTGCAGCGGCAGGACCAGATTGCCGTGAACTACATTAAGCTCGCCGACGCTCACATTCAGGCCGGCGATCCGCTCTCGGCTATCCCGACTCTGCGCGACGATGTGCTGAGAGCTGACCCCGACAATCTCTTCGCTTTGGCCACGATCGTCACCACGTACGATCGTGCCGTCGGCGGCAAGCACCCACTTGCCGATCCCTACCGCCAGGCGATCCAGTTCCCGTCGCGCGCCTGCCTGCGCTGCGGCGATGATCCCCGCTATGCCGACTATTCGGCGCGGGCGGCCTTTGATCTGTACAGCAGTGGCTATTGGGATGCCGCTCTCGTGCAGCGGGTCGGCCAGTACTGGTCCGCGGAAGGGTGCCCGGCCGGCCTGCTGCTTGCCAGGCGGCTCTCGCAATCCCAGCCGCAGGAGTTGCGTTGGCGCGAACTCCTGGCGCAAGCGCTTGTTCAGGCGGGCCAGCCGGCGGAGGCGGTCTTGGTCGCTGAGGGTGGTGGCGACTCAAGCTCGCCGGCCTCACTGCGCTTACGGGCGCTCGTTCTGCGAGCTCTGGCCAGGCACACCAGTGCCAGTGAGGACTGGCAGCGCGCCGCCGAGGCGTTCCTGGCCTATCACCAGGCGGCGCCGGAAGACCTGCTGCCCCTGGCAGGCCTTAGCGAGGCCTATGACCGCCTCGGGCAGGCCACTGCTGCCGAGCAGTGGCGGGCCAGTTACAGTGCTGCCACGCAGGGTGCGGATCTGCAGGCAGCGGCTCAAGCTTTGGCATTGCCTGCCGATGCGGTGGCTCTGGGCCCGAATCTCGCCGTCAATGGCAGCTTCGAGTCGTGGAAAGACGGCCTTCCTGATGCGTGGGTGTGGTCGGACATGGCCACGGGCCACCCCTGGAACGAAGGCCTTTTCGTCGGTGTGCCCGACGAGTGGTCAGGCCTGGAGGGGACGAGCGCCGCTGACCTGTGTCTCTGGCGCAAAGAGGATCCCAACCTGGAGCCGGCCCGGGCGGGCTTCTGGCAGGTGAACGCACAGACGAAGGCCCTGGCGGAGATCCACCTGCAACCCGGTGCGACCTATGTCATTTCCTTTGACTATGCCACCACTGACACCGGCGATGGCGGCCCGACGCTTTATCTCTGTGGCCAGAACTGTCGCTGCTGGGCGGGCGATCGCGAGTTCCCGGCCACGCAGGGTCAATGGCGGCACATAGCCCTGGCTTGTGGGCCAGCTGAGGCGGGGGACGGGCCGCTGCAGCCGCTCTTGCGCCTGTTCCGGCCCGGCTCGGTGCTGTTCGACAACTTCGCCATCCGCCAGGCCACCGGCGTCCAGCGATGATTGGGAGCGAGGGAAAGTGGTAGGCGAGCCTGAGGCAAAGGCCCTGGACATGTCCGGCCTCCTGCCAGCGCGGCCGGCGTCGCTTACGCCCAAGGGGCGGCGGGCACTGCTCATCGCCGGCGACCTGATCGTCACCGTGGTCTCCATTCTGGGCGCTCTCGCCGTCTGGGCCTATCGCTCCAAGGCCGACTTCGGCTACCAGTTTGTGCGGGCAAACTGGACCTGGCTGCCAGTGCTCGTGATTTTCTGGTACGCTGCCGCCGCTGTGAACGACCTGTACCGGCCGAGCCTGGTCGGCGATTTTGGCCGTCTCACCAGGCGCGTGTTCCGGGCGCAGGTGATCGTCGTTGGCTTTTACCTGCTCATCTACTTTATCTCACAACCTAGGTCGTTGCCCCGCGGTGTGGTCGGCTACTATGCGGCCATCGCGACGCCCCTCCTGTTTGCCTGGCGCTGGCTGAGCCTGGTGATCTTCAGCCGCCAACGCTTCAGCATGCGCGCCCTTGTCATTGGTGCCGGCTGGGCTGGCGCCACGGCAGCCGGGCTGATTCAGGAGCACCTGACCAACGAGTGCACCCTGCTCGGCTTCGTGGATGATGATGCGGCCAAGCAGGGCAAGGTGACCAATGGTGTGCGCGTCCTGGGTAATGGCCGCTCCTTGCTCGACCTGGTGCGGCTGAACTCAGTGGACCTTCTGGTCGTGGCCATCACCCATGGCATGAACCCGGATCTGTTTCGCAACATCTTGCTTTGTCAGCAGGCCGGCGTGGCTGTGGTCAGCATGACCTCGCTTTATGAACAGACGCTGGAGCGCACGCCGGTCCATCACCTTGGCGAGCAGTGGTTCCTCAGTTTCGAGCCGCCGGAGTTGCTGACGCAGGCGGTGAAGCGCGCCATTGATGTCGGCTTCGCCTGCCTGGCGTTGCTGGGTTTCGCCCTGATCCTGCCTTTCCTCGCCCTGGCCATTAAGCTGGATAGCAGAGGGCCCATCTTCTACAAGCAGCAGCGTGTGGGCAGGAACGGCAGGATATTCTGGGTGCACAAGCTACGCTCCATGGTCCCCGATGCCGAGCGTCACGGCGCCCAGTGGGCGATCGCTGGCGACCCGCGCGTCACCAGGGTCGGCCGGGTGCTACGCAAGACGAGGCTGGACGAGATTCCCCAGGTGTGGAACATCCTCAAGGGCGACATGAGCCTGATTGGGCCGCGGCCTGAACGGCCCGAGTTTGTCGCCAAGCTGCAAGAAGAGATACCCTACTACCGCTCGCGCCTGAGCGTGAAGCCGGGGCTCACAGGCTGGGCGCAGGTGCGCTACCGCTACGGCAACAGCGTCGAGGACGCGCGCATCAAGCTGGAATATGATCTCTACTACATCAAGCACCAGTCCCTGCTCCTTGACCTCTCGATCGCGCTGCGGACGATAGGCGTCGTACTCTCCATGGGGGGCACATAGGGTTTGAAGATACTGGTCACAGGCGGAGCCGGATTCATCGGCTCGAATGTCGTTGATGCTTTCCTCGCTGCCGGACATGAAGTCCACGCGCTCGACAACCTCAGCCACGGGAAACGCGACAATCTGGCGCCTGGCGTGCCACTTCACGTCATGGACATTCGGGACAAGCGCTTGGTCCAGCTCCTGGGCGACGAACGCTTCGACCTGGTGAGCCATCACGCCGCGCAGATAGACGTGCGCCACTCCGTGAGCGATCCCCTGTTCGATGCCGAAGTCAACATTCTCGGCAGCCTGAACCTGCTCTGCGCCTGTGTCGCCGCCGGGGTCGGCAAAGTCATCTATGCCTCCAGCGGCGGTGCCATTTACGGGGAGCCACGCTACCTGCCCTGTGACGAAGATCATCCCATCGAGCCAGTCTCACCGTATGGGGTGAGCAAGTACACGGTAGAGCAGTACCTGCGTCAGCTTGGCGCTGCCGGTGGCTTGCGTTTCACGATCCTGCGCTACCCGAACGTATACGGTCCTCGCCAGGATCCCCTGGGCGAGGCTGGCGTCGTGGCCATTTTCGCGGACCGCATGCTCAGGGGAGGCGAGGTCGAGATCTTCGGCAGCGGCGAACAGTCGCGCGATTTCCTGTGCGTCGTGGACTGCGCTCGCGCCAACCTGATGGCTCTCGACAAAGCTGATGGCCTGGCGCTCAACCTGGGCACCGGAACTGGCACCACCATCAACGAGCTTTTCCGGATTATGGCCCGGCTCACCGGCTACCGCCTCTCGCCTTTGTACCGGCCGGCCAAGCCCGGGGAGACCATGCGTATGGCCCTGGACGCAGAGCGGGCAGCCAGGGAACTGGGGTGGCACCCCTCGCTCACGCTCGAGGAGGGCCTGCGGCTCACGTTGGCTGCGATGGCAGGGGGTAACCCGCCTTGCGTTTAGCCGTGCGCTGGCCGTCGGCGCCGGCTCGCAAGTGGTTGCTTCCTGCTCTGATGCTCTTAGGCCTGGCGCATGGTGTTCTCTATGCCCTGATCATCCCGCCCTGGCAGGCGCCCGACGAACCGGGCCACTTCGAGCACAGCTATCTGCTCTCGCGCCAGTGGCACGTGCTGGGCCCCGTGCGGCCTGATCCCGCGTTCGAACTCAACCTGATCGCCTCGCTGTACGCCAACCGCTACTGGGATTACGTCCCTCACGCCCAGCCAGATCAGATGCCGCTCCGGCTGGCGGATCTCAATACCTTCGCGGGTCGTAGCCGAACCTTGGACCGGCCATCGCTATCATATGTGCCTTATGCTCTCGCTCTCCTGCCGGTTGAGCACCAGGACATAGATCTGCAGCTGAGATTGTTGCGGCTGCTGTCGGCCTGCTCCCTGCCGCTGCTGGTCTGGCTGGCCTGGCGCGCTGCCAGCCTGCTATTCCCTGAAGATGCAGGCCCGGCCATCGTCGCGGCCGCGCTGGTGGCACTGATCCCGCAGCATGCCTACATCCAGGCATCGGTGAACGACGGCAACCTGGCCGACATCGCCTCGGGGGCGTTTTTCTTGGTGCTGACGAGTTCGGCCGTGTCCGGCTTACACTGGCGGAGCGGGCTGGCGTTGGCGGCGCTCTGTCTTGCCGCCTTGTTGTGCAAGAATACTACTATGTTTCTCGTGCCGACGGCGGCCGTCGCCGCCGTGGTGCTGGTAGCACGGCGCGGCTTGAGCCGCAGGGATGCTCTCCTGGCCTCAGGTGCCTTGCTGGCTGTGGCCGCCATCGGTTCGCGCTTTGCACCCCGCCTGGCGCAATGGCGCAGCGTGAGCCTCACCTGGCGCACGCTGATCGCTCCCGGTTCCTACGATGGGCAGCGTCTGGCCCACTACTGGGGCGGGATCGTCGCCACCTTCGAGAGCTTTTGGGGCCGCTTCGGCTGGATGAACGTGCGCATGGATGGCGGGGTCTACCTGGCGATTGCCATCATCTGTGGCGGAGTTGCCCTTGCCGGCGTCGTTCGGATGGCGTGGGGCGCTCTGCCGCGGCCGCGCTCGGCCGTGGGCCTCCTGCTCAACGGGCTCGCCATCCTGTTCTCGTCTGCCTTTATTCTTGGCACTTTTGTCATCTACTATGACCCCGCAGGCCTGTTCTCTCAGGGGCGCTATCTGTTCCCGGTGATGTTGCCGATCGCGGTCACGACCGCTTACGCCAGCGGCGCCTCCTTGCATTCTCGCCTGGGCCGCGGCATCGTCGTTGCCGTACTTCTCGCCCTCCTCGTCCTGGCTAGCTATGCCCTGTTCGGCGTGGCGGTGCCCTTCTTTGCCTGATCATGGAAGATTTGATACTTATGGAGGCTAAGTTGATGAAAGGTGCGGTTGCTCCCCACAACACCCGCCGCCTGGCGCCGATGATGGTGATCGGCCTGACCTTGGTCGCTCTTATCGCCGCTTTGGCGCAGCGGCCGGTGGCCTTGTTGGCCGACCCTGGCCATTACGTGGTCCGCGTGCCGGTCGCGGCCAGGACCTGGCAGACTGAACCGACTGACCCGCAGTGGATATCGCCGTTTGGCATAGACATGTACGATAGCATCAGCGATGCCCAGGGTCTGGCCAAGATGCGCCAGGCCGGGGCGTCCTGGGTCGTGACCATATTGGACTGGTCATCGGTGCAGCCGACACAGTCCGGCCCTTGGGACTGGAGCCATTACGACCAGGCTTTCGCTGATGCCAACGCTGCTGGCATGGATGTGTGCGTGTTGGTGACCGGTGTACCGGAGTGGGCGCGGGGAAGCTATCCATACCCCGGCGGTGGCCCGGGTATGAACGTTGAGGCCCTGGCCGGGTTCGTCGCTGCTGCTGCGGCTCGCTATTCCGGAGCCAATCCAGCCCTGCCGGTGGTGAAGTACTGGACGCTTTTCGCGGAGCCGGACTATGGAATCTACCCACCGCGCTCTGGGGAGGAATTCAAGGGGGGCTGGGGGAAATATGGCCGCGACTACGCTTCCATGATTGACAATGTCCGTAAGGCCGTCAAGGCTGTCGCTCCGGGCGCAGTTGTTGCCAACGGAGGCGTCGCCTACGATGCTTTCACGCAGGAGTCCAATGACGGGTGTTCAGTTGTGCTGGGGCCCTTCAATCGTTACTTCATGGCTGATCTCATGAGGGACCACGTTTCCAACCCGCCCATGGACATGCTCGCGATTCATCTCTACCTCACCACGTTCCCTAACTGGACCGACAAGCTGAGCGGACAGTGCGGCGTCTACAACTCGAGCCCGGATGCGACGGTTCGGGCGGCCATGCGTTCTTTGCCGCTCCTGGTTCCGGAAATGGGATACTGGTCGGCGCCGGATAAAGGCGAGACTCAGGACCAGGGCGAGCACAGACAGGCGGTGCACCTGGTAAAGATGTTTGTCACCGGCATCGCTAACGGTGTCAAGAGGCTGGCCTGGTTCGCGGTGTTCGATGGCGACCCCAGCGCGCCTCTGGAACAACACGGCCTTTTCCGGGGATCGGACCTCAACCAACCCAAGCCGGCGTACTGGGCTTACCGCACCATGACCTACGAACTGAACAGCTTCAGCTATAAGGGTATGGACCGTCAGGACAGGTACGAGAGCTACGTCTTCCAGCGCAACCTGGACGGAGCCCAGCGCATGGTCGCCTGGGCCAACGCAGACACTGTGCCAGTGACCATCAAGGCGAGCCGGGTCTCCCTGGTGAGCATGCTCGGTATCGCGAGCGCGATGCAGGCGAGCCCCGTGCCCCAGATAGTCAGTGATGGCGGGCCAGGCGATGCTGACCGGTCGGCTAACGGCCAGGTTGTCATCACCCTGACCACAGACCCTGTGTACATCAGTTGGTAATGGACTCGACTTCGCCGCGCCTCAGCTTCGAGCGTGTCTCCAAGCGCTACCTGTGGCGGCGCGAGCGGGCGCGCACTTTTCTCGAGATCTTTACCGGCCTCGTCAAGCGGCGGGAACCGGTGCGCGAGTTCTGGGCCTTGCGTGACCTCAGCCTGGAGGTCAGGCCTGGGGAGGCCGTCGGCCTGATCGGGCCCAACGGCGCCGGTAAGAGCACGGCGCTCAAGCTTGCTTCGCGTGTCATCGAGCCCACCAGTGGCAACGTTAGAGTGAGCGGCAAAGTATCCGGCCTGCTTGAGTTGGCGGCTGGCTTTCACCCCGACCTGACCGGGCGTGAGAACGTGTTCCTTTCCGGCGCTCTCATGGGCCTGTCGCGGCGGGAGATGCAGGCCCTGTATGACAGTATTATCGCTTTTGCCGGCATCAGCGACTTCGTTGACACGCCGGTGAAGCATTACTCCTCGGGCATGGCCATGCGCCTGGGCTTCGCAATTGCCGCCAGTGTGAATCCGGATCTCTTGCTCATTGATGAGGTGCTGGCTGTCGGCGACCATGCCTTCACCCAACGCTGTATCGACCGGGTGTTGAGCCTGCGCGACCAGGGCACGGCAGTGCTGCTGGTCTCCCACGATCTGCAAGCGGTGCGCAGCCTCTGCGACCGCGCTCTGCTCCTCGAACATGGGCAAACGGTTGAGGCGGGGCGCCCTGAAGATGTGGTCAACAGCTACCTGCAGCGGCTTGCCATGGGCGAGCCTTCCTCTGGCATGGCTGACCGGCATGGGCAGGAAGAACGTTGGGGCTCGGGCGAGATACGCCTGGAGGAGGTGTGGCTGGAGGACGCGAGCGGAGCACGCGTCTCTGGCATTGCCACCGGTTCGTCTTTCGCGGTGGCCGTGCGCTACACGGCCAGGCAACGGCTGGAGCGGCCGGTCTTCGGCCTCGCCATCAAGGATCGCTCAGGTTATCTCCTCAGCGGCCCGAACACCCTTTTCGATGGCCTGGCTCTCGGCTCGGTCAGCGGCGAGGGCATACTGCGCTACCGCGTTGGCGCTTCGCCTCTCCAGGAAGGGCACTATTTCCTATCGCTTTCGGTCTACGATGAACGTTTGCTCCATGCCTATGACCACTGGGAGTACTGCTACAGTTTCGACGTCTACCCCGGCTCGGGGGCGCGTTGTCTAGGCGCGCTCAGCTTGCAGGGCGAGTGGGTGCACGAGGCCGACCCGGGGGAGGCGGCCTGATGATCGAGGCAGTGCCGTGAGGCAGCCGAAGGTTAGTGTTGTCGTGCCGTACTATAACGGCATCGAGCACCTGCCGCATTTGCTGGGCTCGCTCGCTGGTCAGGACTACCCCAGGGAACTCATCGAGTGCTTGCTGGTTCAGAACGGGCAGGATGACGGCCTGCGCCATCTGGTGGGAGAGCGCTTTCCTTGGGTGGAGATTCTCCAGCCAGGGGACAACCTGGGCTATGGTGGCGGCTGCAACTATGGGGCGCGGCATGCCCAGGGCGAGTGGCTGGCTCTGCTCAACACCGACATGAAGCTGGACGAGCACTGGTTGAGCGAATTGGTCGCTGCTAGCGAGCGCCATCCTGAAGCCGCTTGCCTCGGCTCGGCCATCCTCTCGTGGGATGGTAAACGGCTGGATTTCTCGGGCAGTGCCCTCAGCTTCACAGGTGTTGGTTTCCAGCCCTATTACGGCGGTCCGGCGAAGTGGCTGCCCGACGAGGACTCGCGCCAGTTGTTCGTCTGTGGCGGCGCGACCTTCGTCCGCCGGGACGTCTTCCTGGAGGTGGGGGGGTTCGACGAGGATTTCTGGGCCTATTTCGAGGACGTTGACCTGGGCTGGCGGCTGGGGGTACTCGGCTACGACGTGTGGCTGGTGCCAACATCGGTGGTCTACCACCGTCATCATGGCTCCTTCGGGGGCCTGGGCGAGGAGCGGCGCCGCCTGCTCATGGAGCGAAACGCCATCCTGGCGGTGATCAAGAACTACGAGAATGGAAACCTTGAGCGCATCCTGCCGGTGGTGTTGATGCTGGCCGCCAAGCGCGCCTTCCTGGCCACCGGGGTAGACCAGGCAGCCTACCGCATTGGCAAGGCGCCGCCAAACGCTGTCGCGCCGAAGGCGACGGTTTTCGGGTTGCGCTACTACCTGGGCGAGGCAGTGCGCACGCTGCGCCATGAAGGCCTGGTCCAGCTCTGGAAACGGGCGATTGCCGAAATCGGGCGGCGTTTTGCTCTCAAGGGCGAGCCGCCCTACGGCGCCCCCAAGAATGCCTCGCCCGTGCTTACGGAGGGCGTGATCGTGCCCAGGTTGGCGATGGCGCACCTGTTGGCCCTCTCCGATGTGGCCGATCTCTACCCGGCGATGATGCCGAAGCGTGCCTGGATCCAGGCGCACCGGCGGCGGCGAGACCGGGAGTTGCTACCGATGTTCCACATGCCCTATGGGCTGAGTTTCTGGGATTCGCGCTATCATGCCTGCTTTCAGGCGCTGGTGCAGGCGGCCGGGCTCGAGGAAGTGCTCGGAGAGGCTCTGGATAGCGAGGCCAAAGAGTGAGCCGCGTCCTCGTCGTCAGCACCGATGTGGTGGGCGCGACGATGGCCGGGCCGGCCATCCGCGCTCTCGAGCTCAGCCGCGTGCTCGCCTCCAGGCATCAGGTGACGCTGGCCACGCCGAACCAGGTGGAAGGTGACTTCGGCGTGCCTTGCGTCCGCTATCGCCACGAGACGCTGGCCGAACTGGCTCAGGGCCAGGATGTCGTAATGGTGGGGGGGCTGACCCTGGCATTCTCCCCCGGCTTGGCTGCCCTTGCGGTCCCCATAGTAGTGGACGTGTATCCCTTCACTCAGGAGAACCTGCAACTGTTTGCCAGCCAGCCCATGCTGGTGCGCATTCAGGATAGCGAAGCCTTGCTGCGCGGCGTGTGGGCGCAACTGAGGCGGGGCGATTTCTTCCTCTGTTTCAGTGGCAAGCTGCGGGATTTCTACATGGGCATGCTGCACGCCGCCGGCCGCATCAACCCCTACACCTATGACCAGGACGCCAGGCTGCGCCGGCTGATTGACGTTGTGCCTTTCGGCTTGCCTCAGGAAGCGCCAGTTATGCGGGCACATGGCCTCAAAGGCACCTGGCCGGGGATAGGACCGGGTGATTTCGTCGTCTACTGGGGCGGCGGCCTGTACGACTGGATGGACCCTCTGACGGCGGTGCGGGCGGTCGCTCTCGCCGCGCAGCAGAACCCGACGATCAAGCTGTTCTTCCCAGGGACCAGGCACCCCAATCCCAGCGTGCATCACATGGGCATCCTCGACCAGACGCTCAAGCTCGCGGCCGACCTGGGGCTCACAGGCAAGCATGTGTTCTTCAATGACTGGGTGCCCTACGAGCGGCGGGCCGATTTCCTTCTCGATGCCGATGTCGGTTTGACGCTGCACCTGGATCACTTCGAGACGGCCTACTCTTTCCGCACCCGCGTGCTCGATTACATCTGGGCTCGCCTGCCGATGGTGGCGACACGAGGGGACGTGCTGGCTGACCTGATCGCCAGCCGCGGCCTCGGAGTCGTCGTCGAACCGGGAGACGCAGAGGCGGTCGCACAGGCATTCCTGGACCTGGCAGCGATGGGGGATCTGCGGCGCCGCTATGCCGAGCCTATGGAGAGCCTGGCCAAAGAGATGACCTGGCAGCACTGCGCCGAGCCACTGATGGCCTTCTGCGATCACCCGGTGCGGGCCGCCGATGCCTTGGTCGGCTACCGTTTCCAGCCTGAGGAGCGGGTGGCGACCAGCATGGTGCCCCTGGAGGGGCAACTGCGCAAGGCCCTTGCCAGCCTGCGCCAGGGAGGGCCGAAGCGCCTGATGCGGGATGTGCGCGCCTACTTGAGGTGGCGGCGCGGCGCCTGAACAGCACGCGGATCCTTTGCTCAAGTGGGGAGAGATTAGTATGGATATGCACGTCAGCCCGACGAAGCTAGAGGGCGTGGTCGTAATAGACACGGACTTCTTCCGCGACGAGCGCGGCTTCTTCATCGAGAGTTACCACAAGCAGCGCTTCGCCGAACACGGCCTGGGCTACGACTTCGTGCAGGACAACCACTCGCGCTCTGCTAGCCGAGTCCTGCGCGGCTTGCATTATCAGGACATGACCGCGCCGATGGCCAAGTTGGTGCGCTGCACCGTGGGCAAGGTGCTGGACGTCGCCGTGGATCTGCGCGCTGGCTCGCCCACGTTCGGACAGTGGGTGAGTGTCGAGCTGAGCGCCGAGAACATGCGCCAGATCATGGTGCCCGTCGGTTTCGCCCACGGGTTCGTCGTCCTCTCGGAAGTGGCGGAGGTCCAGTACAAGTGCACAGATTACTACACCCCCTCGGCAGAGGGAGGTATTGCCTGGGATGATCCCGACATCGGGATTGACTGGCCGATCAGGGATCCCATCCTTTCCCGGCGCGACCAGCATAACCCATCGCTGCGAGAGTATCTCAGGCACCCGGCTTTCACCTACTTGCGTTGCTAACCGTTCTCAAGCAACCGCGATGCCTGAGTACGCGCAGGCTGCCTGCCGCCTGGTACCAGCTGGTACGATAGGGCTATGCAGCAACTGCCCCAAATGGCCTATTAACAGTTAGCAAGTTATGCTGACGGGCCATCTCTCTCGCCGCTCCCACGGCCCGGCAAGTTATCACCCGACCGTGCGAGGAGGAAAGCGTGTCCAGAGGGGCGCGTTATCGCCGGCTGCTCGCTATGGCGCTGTTGCTTTGCCTGGCTGTCACCAGCCTGACAGTACCGACCGCCGCCGCCAGCGGCCTGACCCTTTATGCCGACCCAGCCACGCTGGGCAACGGTGATGACTACGCCACCAATGTCCTGCATGATCCCTGGGACATGAACAAACTCACCGATATCGGCTGGTGGGAGAACTACGCCGACATCACCGTCCAGAACGGCGTCTGGTCGGCACGGACGGCGGTGACGAACCCATACGGCGGGTCCAGTGGCTTGTTCTACCCGTTGTTCCAGGGTTTCGCCGGGGCCCTGAACCCAGGCAGAACGGGCGCCAACTACCCGATCGACACGACCAGATACACGCAGCTCTCCTACCGGCTCTATCTCGACCACCGACAGGTTGCCGGCAAGAGCGCCGTCCACCGTGTGGACTGGACCCATTCGGTGAACTGGCCCGACGGCAGCAATATGTTTGCCTTCGCGGACTCGAGCGCCGACGGCTGGAAGATCTACAACTTCGACATGAATGCGGTCAATGGCGACCTCGGCAACCAGAAAGGGAGCTGGAGTTCGTCGCCGGTGTATGGCTTCGATATCATCCCGAGCGCCCTGAACCCCAATGCGAACATCGGCATTGACTGGGTCCGTCTGACCGATCCCAAGACTTCGCCGCGCTACCACCTCAGCTGGAGCGGCGCCGCTGACGCCAATGTCGAAGTCTATGTGGACACGGACGCGCAGGGCTACGACGGCAGCAAGGTGGCGACCGTAGCCGCCAGCCTTGGTGCCTACGATTTCCCCACTTGCGTGCTACCCGGCGGCGTCTATTACTTCTACCTCAAGTCAGGCACGGCCACGAGCAACTATGCTGGGCCCTTGACCATCAACAATCCGCCGGTGCTGCAATGGGACCAGTCCACGCTCGGCGATGACTATGCGGCCACTGAGCTTGGGGATCCATGGGACATGAACGGACCGGAGGACCTCGCTACCCTGCAGGGGTCTTTGGCCAGTGACGCCAACTATCAATTCCGTCAGTTCTACAACTGGGATTTCACGAACGGCGTGTTCTCGGCCACGGCCGATTCGTCGTACGCCTATACTCACTACTCCAGCGTCAAGCAGTCCGATGTGCAGGTTTGGCTCAACATTGATCCCAACCGGCCGATTGACCCGAGGAAGTATCACTACCTGATGCTGCGTATAATGGTGGACAACCCGGGCAGCGCTACCCTCTCTCAGTTGGTGCAGGACGGCTGGATCTGTCGCGTCGTCTGGTGGAACCAGGACATCCACACCGATGGGTACGCCAGCGACGGCTGGATTCTCTACCCTGGGTGGAACACCATTATCATTGACCTGGCGAAACTCGGCGTGCCCATGTCCGGTGACCCATACCCGGCCAACCGGCTGTGGAATGACATGGGCAAGGTGACCCACCTGCGTATTGATCCGCTTGAGGTCTCGACAGACACGCGCTTTCACATTGACGAAGTGCGCTTGCTGTCTGACCCAGTCGTGCGCAGTTCGATGGCGGCCAACCTCGTCGTGGGTGACCCCGATGGTCAGCAGGTGACGCTGCGCTACTACTATGACAGTGCTGGCCGTGGTTTCAACGGCCAGGAGTTGGTCTCGTCGGCAAGGGCGCCGGTCCTGACTGGGCAGTTCCTGGTACCCAGCGTTTATATCCCCCTCATGGCTCTCAACCCCCGTCCGGCTCTCAGCCCTCTGCTCGATGAGCCGGGGTTCACAAGGGTGACCCAGACCCTCGATCTGTCGGGCCTGGCAAATGGCACCTACTACATATACGCTTGCGCCTCCGATGGCGTCAGCCAGACTTGCGCCTATCTGCCCACACCCTTAGTCGTGTCGCACTGAGCAGTTCGCCTCATAGCGGCAGCCCTGATCTGGGAATGCCTCTGCCTAATGGATCACTTCTGGATGCAGCTGGGGGAAGGCCGATGAACACGCTGCCCCCGGCTGGTGCGTGGTGGTGCCTGCCAGACCGAAGTCGTTTATACTCTTCTGGTTCAGGATTGGCAGTGCCAGAGTGATTCGTGTCGGTCAGGCACGATTGCGGGGGTAGGTGTTTGTCAGACGGGGAAGGGGCTACCTGCCATGGCGCCCGCCTGAGGCGGTGTGGTGGGCAGGCGCTGCTTGGCCTTGGGTTGGCGTTGCTGCTCGTTGGGCTGGCCTATCAGTTCATGCCCAGCCAGCGCGTCAGCGTTGGCTCGCGCGAGGGGTTGCCCCGGTTGAGCGGTTTCTACTGGCTAGAGACCGGTCCCGGGAACGTACCCTTTCGTTGGTGCGGGCCCGACGGGAGCGTCAGGTTCTGGGGCATCGGCAATTCAGCTCTGGAGTTGCGCCTCTTCTATCAGGCGATGCGCCCCTCAGGCCTTGCCACTGTGGCCATCGCTGTCAATGGCCACACCATCGCCTCCGGAGCGGTCGGAGGCGCATTCGAACTGCACCGCTACGCCGTTCCCCGGCAGGCGGTCGGGCTCGTGGGCCCGGTTCGAGTGAGCGTAATCTCTGAGCCCTTCAGCGCTCCACCGGACACGCGAGCCTTGGGTGCAGGCGTGTCCTGGGTGGAGCTTGCACCTGCCGGCCGCCCAGTTGTACCACCAGTATGCGTGGTCTTGCCCGTGCTCCTGAGTGTCGCCGGCCTGCTTGCCATCGCTCCTCTCTGGCCCAGCTCGATTCTTATAACATTGGCTCAGGTACCGGCCCTCCTGGTGGCAGCCATCATTGTCCGGGAACCCGGGCGGCTCGGCCCGTGGCTATGGGCGCTGCCAGCCACGACCTGGCTTCTGGCGCTTGTGCTCTTCCAGGGGAGGCGTGCTGCCGACATGGCCCGCCCGGTAGCCAGGCTTGTCCTCGAGAGCCAGCCGCCAATATGGGGCCTGGCAGTGATGCTGACGCTCGCTTCTCTTGTCTTCCTGATCACGGCGCTGGTGCGCTTTCACGTTGACGTCCCTTTCTGGGATGAATGGAGCCTGGTGCCGCTGCTCAACAAGCTGTACGCTGGCAGGCTTACGTTCCGGGATCTCATAGCACAGCACAATGAGCACAGGCCTTTCTTTGGCCGGGTGATCGCGCTGGCGCTGATCCGCGTCACCCATTGGGATACCCGCTATGGTGTCGTCCTCAACTTGCTCATAGCGCTGGCAACCTACGTAACCCTCCTGTTGCAGTTGGCCCGCACCAGGCTCCAAGGGGCGCCTCTTCGCCTGGCCTGGGTCCTGCCAGGGCTGGCCCTGCTCTCGTTCTCGCTCTCCCAGTGGGAGAACTGGCTGTGGGATTGGCAGGTGCTCTTCTTCCTGCACGTGTTTGCCGTGGTCCTTGGCCTGATCCTGCTCGCCGGTGGCGAAGGGAGTTGGTGGCGAGTCGGAGCAGCCTGCCTGCTTGGCGTCGTTGCTGTCTACACGGTCGCGAGTGGCATGCTGTACTGGCTGCTCGGCCTTCCGCTCGTGCTCACGCAGCGTTTCCCCAAGAGACGGGAGCGTTTGCTGGCTACGGGCCTGTGGGTTCTTAGCGCCGGGCTGAGTATTGGCTATTTCCTCATTGGTTACCACCGCACCGCCGGCAACCCGGGACCGGGGTACGCTCTGTCTCACCTGGGCTATTACCTGCGCTATGTAACTCTCTACCTGGCGACGCCGGTCAATGCTTTTGGCCGGAGCGCCGGAGTGGCCGTCGGCGCCATCGGTCTTGTCCTCTTCTGTGGCCTCGCCGCTTACCTCTTGCTTGGCGCGCGGCTGCGGTTGAGGCTGTTGGCGCCGTACCTGTTGCTTGGCCTGTACTCGCTAGGCTGCGCAGCGGCGGCGGGTACGGGCAGGCTTGCCTTGGGGCTGGTGCAGGCTTCGGCTTCGCGCTACGCCACCTTTTCTTACTTCCTCTGGCTGGCGGACCTTGTGTTCCTGGCCTTGAGCCTGGGCCATTTGTACTCGCGCGCGTCCAGGCCAGAGGCGCTCGCCTATGTCGGCGCGTTCTTGATGGTGGCAATAACGACCGCTGCCGCCGTCGCTTCCTGGCGCGGTCTGGACGGCTGTCATTGGTGGTACGATCGGCTCGCCCCGGAACGCCCGGCCCTGGTGCAGCTACGGGGAGACGATGAGAGCCTGGCTAACCTCTACCCTGATGCTAACCTGCTGCGCCAGCGCGGGCTGGTGCTCAAGGAGTTGAGGCTGTCTGTCTTCCGGGACCAGTGGCAATAGACAGGCCTGGCGGCCTGCGACGCGTGTGCCTATACTTGCGTGACTACTTCTTGTTGGAGGGCGGGGTATGGAGTGCGCTGAATTCGGGGGGCGGAAGCGTGAGGTCGAGTTCCTACTTGGCGCGATGCGCCAGTCCCTGGTGGCTGGCGGCGAATACCTTGCCAGCCGGCGCTTCCCGAATGGCCCGATCGGCCATGATCGTAACCTGAACTACATTCACAAGGCCGTGTGGGGCATGTATGCCGGCGGAGTAGACCATAGCATCATCGCTGAGGTACTGGACTGGGTCGAGCGCGAGGCGCTTCAGCCGAACGGCGACTTCTACTTCCCCGAGGAAGCACCGGAGTACCAGGTCATGCAGCGGGCTTACAGGCCGCTCACCTTTCTCAAGGTAGCGGTTTGGATCGGCCACCCGCTGGCCAGGAACCGCAAGGTCATCGAGAGGCTCTTCCAGTACCAGCACGCGAGCGGCGGCTGCTTCAACTATATCGGCGAGAACCCGGCTGTGATCGAGGAACGGCCTACCCTGGGCACGCTCAACAGCAGCTTCTTCGGTCACCTCATGGTCTACCTCGGTGAGCAGGAGCGCGCCATCCGCACCGGTGACTTTCTCGTGCGCTTCGTGGAGGCCAACCGGCCTCATATGGAACGCGGCCTCTTCTATACCCAGATGGACCTGCAGGGACGCTTGCTCACCGACATAAAGCCCGGCCAGGCTTACAGCTCGGTCGTGGACCAGCGCCTGCCGAAGCAAGAGTTCTGGCAGACTGGGACCACGCAAGCTTACCTCTGCGTTCTCTACGAGGCGATGCGTGACCGCTGGGGCTACAGTGCCGAGCAGGCCAGGCCGTATCTCGATGCTGCCTTGGCGTTGCTGCCTTTCGATGCCGCCCAGCCGCTGGACGGCTACTTCTGGCCATCGAAATGCAAGGTCGGCTGGGGCGCGGGCGAGTTGCTGCGCCTGCTCGTCAAGTATGGCCTCGGCAGCGAGCAGCAGATAGAGGACGCCTACCAGGTGGCGCGTAAGGTCGCCGTGCACTGCTTCATGGGCAACCAGTTGGATAACGGCGGCTGGTCGGCCATGCACTACCCGCTGAGCGAGCTTGACCCGGAGTTCCAGCTCAGCTACGTGCCCGTCCGTGGACGCGTGCTCGTGCCACAGGAGCCGATCCCAGGTGTGAGCAAGCTCTGGCTGCCGGCTGAGGAGCTCACGGGCGAGATCAACGGCGAAATGGAAGCCATCTACCGCGGCTACCTTGCCTATCATGGCTGGCTGGTGGAGAGGCGCTGATTCGCTGGAGTCTCCGTTCACTGCCCAGCAGCGCCGGGCACAAGAGCTTCGCACTT